>ERZ791917.322-NODE-322-length-54863-cov-40.600241_pt1 | contig 54863 bp, 37 predicted proteins | sample MGYA00510138_ERZ791917 | MGnify/ENA primary metagenome ERZ791917 (study PRJEB30046, sample SAMN00792102) | human gut metagenome | study: EMG produced TPA metagenomics assembly of the A metagenome-wide association study of gut microbiota in type 2...
TGCCGGAAAATGCCAATCTTACAGCCAGCCAAAATACTGTCACCATTAGCGGCGGCACGGTGGGCTCTGTCTGGGGCGGCTATGCGCAGGATGTGGAATTTTCTTTGCCTACATATACAGAAGAAGATGGGGAAGAAGAGGTTGCCGATGAAATAGAAAGTAATGTTGAAAGCCTTGCACCAAATGATGCAAACGCCAATCAGATATCCATCTCCATTAAGAGCGGCCCCGCCTCGGACAACATCGTCAACATCTACGGCGGTACCATTACCGGTACCATCACAGGCGGCCAGTCCGATTCCGGCGCAGCTGACAACAACATCGTCAACATCTACGGTGGCACCTTGGACAAGAGCGTCAGCCTCTACGGCGGCGTCAGCTCCACGGAAAGCAAAGACAACACGCTGAACCTGTATACCAAGGGCAATACCGTCACCAATCTGGGCAACTTCCAGACCATGAACTTCTACGTGCCGGCTGATGCAGTTGCCGAAGATACGATGCTCACCGTTACCGGCACGACCGACGTAGACGGTGCCGCTGTGCAGGCCGCCGTAGAAGACTCGGTAAAACTGGAAAAAGGCCAGCACATCCACCTCATCGTGAAAGAACCGGCCTCCCAAACTGAAAACACAGGCGTGATGAAACTCATGAGCGTTGACACTACGAACGACCTCACGGAAATAACCTCCCTGAGCATGATGCCTGATAAGGACATCGTCATGAACAGCGGCTTTATCCAGAATAAAGTGGAAATCCATCGTATTGACGACAACACCATCGTCCTGGAAATCCCTGAAGACGACGTGCCGACCATCAACACAGACACGAAACTCTTCTCCGAATATAGAGCCTCGGCGATGAACCTCGTCAACAACAGCAGTGACTTCGCTGCTAGTGATGCTTACGACGGTGCCCTCACAGCGTGGAACTTCGATACAGCCATCAAAGGCGACTTCACGCCGTACCTCGTCATGGGCGGCCACGACCTCCGCGCCGACACAGGCTCCTACATCGATACACAAGGCCTCAATGCCAACCTGGGCTTTGTCAAACGGGTTTATCAAAAGGGCTATACAGACACGCTCATGCCGTTCCTCGAATACGGTAATGGCAACTACACGAGCCACCTCGACGACGGCGCCCGCGGCGATGGCGACCAGCACTATGTAGGCGCCGGCCTCCTGGCCCGCAGAGATCTCCAGAGCGGCTTCCACTACGAAGCCCTCATCCATGCTGGTCAAATGAAAGGCGACTTCCACGGCCTCGTCCGCAACCACCTGGTCAGCTACGACACGAGCGCCCCGTACATCAGCGCCATGGTCGGAGCAGGGAAGATCGTCAAGAAAGACACGACCTCCATCGACTACTACGGCAAAGTATTCTGGACCCACCTGGGCAGCGACAGCGTCCAAATGCACTCTGACCTGGGAACGTCCCAGTACAACTTCGATTCCATCAACTCGTACCGCACCAGACTCGGCTTCCGCTGGACAAAAGACGTAAGTCCGACGACCTCGTACTACGCAGGCCTGGCCTGGAATTATGAATTTGGCGGCGATGCGCAGGTCCGCTACGGCACCTTCGAAACGCCTACAGCCAGCGTCAAGGGTTCGAGTGGCTTACTGGAACTGGGTTGGCAAAGCAAGATCGATAAAGACCATGACTGGGGCGCCGATGTACGCGTTACCGGCTGGGCTGGCGTACAACGGGGCGTAACGTATAGTGCGACAGTAAGCCGGGCGTTCTAAGAAAGACGCCACCTATGGGGGAGCTGGGCCAGTCGCGGAGCGACTGGGTCTGAAGGGGTTCATTTCTGTGTATTCAACCTCTATCGGTTCCTTCGGAACCACTTTCTCCGCTCTCGGAGAAAGCTATTACAATTAGAATATCAGATTGAAATCCTCTGTATATTTCCTGGTTTGGATGTATACAGGGGATTTCTTTTTGTTATAAACATACGGCTTCAATTTCACTTTATAACTAAAAATAATAAAACTATGTGATATAATGCGGATTGTTAGCCAGTTAACGATAACGCATACTAATAGAAATCATACCCTTATTGATTAATTTGCATAATGAATACACTTTCCTTTTTGCTATGTTTCCCTTATAATAGAGCAGAATAGTCTACTAATTTCTGCACGTGGAAATATGGGAATGTAACGGGTACGTGCAGGTAGTAGATCCATAGGTCTATTGGGCAATCCCTTTGTGCGCGTACAAGTAATTGTAAGAGATTGCCTTTTTGTGCGACCAAAATACAGAAGGTGAATTTTTACATTAGTGTTGGAGGAAGGTACTGGCACACATTGGGGGAGTCGTAAGACTTAGCGTGTGATATGTGCCTGGTATGTGCAAAAAGGAGAGAAAGAGAGAAATGAAAAAACAGTACAGCACCTTGACTGCCTTGGTTTTGGCCAGCCTTTTCGGTCTGGCCATCAATGTCCAGACAGTCCAAGCAGAAACAACGGCGGAGACAAAGCCCGGGATTACCATCGGGAAAATTGACCCGGCAGATTTGACAAAGGTAACATACGTTACTACGATTGAGCCTGCAGATTCGCTGTATGGCACTGACTATACGAAGCAGACCAGCTACAACGCCCTGTCCGTTACCGGCATGACTGCGGATAACCCGCTCCTGGGCGACTTTACCGCCGCTGGCTACTTGGATGCCGCGGATACTGGTTCCGGCACTGACGCGAAGGGTGACAATAACAATACCGTTACGATTACCAATACGGATATGACCGATGCAGATGCAATCGATGTTGGTTCCATATATGGCGGCTACGTGACCGGCAATACACAGGATACGCTGCTCACCGCCAATGGCAATACGGTGACCATTACGGATGACCGTTTGCAGGATGTGTACCTTGGCTCCGTAGTGGGCGGCTATACGGACGCAGGAGAGGCCAGCGGCAATACGGTCCAGCTTACTGGAGCGTATATAGATAAATACAACAACATTTACATTGAAGAAGATGATGATTTTGTTGCTGGTGGCCAGACAAAATCCGGCAATGCCCATGACAACCACGTAACCTTGACAAATGCCGACGCAAGCACTGTCTATGGCGGCCAAACCAGCTCCGGCAATGCCTATAGCAATCACGTGACTATCAAGGAAGAGGTTAGCAGCGAAGAAGAGAGCGATGCGAGTGGATATGTAGACACTCTTTATGGCGGCCAAACGGATTCCGGCAATGCTTATGATAATCATGTAACCTTGACAAATGCAGAAGCGAACACTGTCTACGGTGGTCAAACCAACTCCGGTAATGCCTATAGCAATGACGTAACTATCAATGCAGGTGCAGCACCAGGCACGGTCTACGGCGGTTTTGCCGGTTCCGGCAGTATTCCTAGCAGTAATGGCGGAGGCATGGTGGAGCTTATGACAGTCAGCCTCACAGCTTCGCTAGACGAAACTGCTACTGTAGCTGCCGCTTCTGATACCACCTTGCCGGAAAAGCTGACGCTTTCGGCCTACAAAAATACGGTTACCTTGAACCAAGGCAGCGAAATCAGTGATGCCGTCTATGGCGGTGCCGCTGCTCTCGGCCTTTCCTCTGAGGATTTTCCTGTAGAAGAAGAGTATGTCACCAATTCCAACCTGTCGTTGGCGGATAGCCTGACCGCAAACGGGACTGAGACCACTGGTGAACTTTCTTCCGACACAGCCAATCAATTGACAACCGTTTCCTTGAGTGCTGCAGAGAATGAAGTAATAGGAACCCAGGCAGCTGCGGGAGCCATTTATGGCGGGGCGGTGTATGCACCGTCTGTGTATACACCGTTTGTTCCTGCCAGCATTGCTGCAATTCAATATACGGATGGCGGGGCCAACAGCAACACGGTGACCCTGACTAATATGGAACGCGTTTCCTCTACATTTGGCGGCTATGTCGTAAATGGCGCACAAGCGGCGAACCTCACGGCTAATGCTAACCAGGTGAAAATCACAGGAGATGAAAATGGCCAGGGCAGCTGGTATGGGACCACTGTAGGCGGCTTCAACACCTTTGGCGAAGCGGCAAACAACTACGTGACCATTACGGGAACCCTGCTGTCCTACCCCGAGGAAATAGCCGCACTTCAGGTGCAGAGCACAGCTGCTGGAACCCAAAAGGTACCTAATATCGGACTGACAACAGTTTACGGCGGCGCCGTGGAAAGCGGCTCGGCCACGGAGAACCATGTGTCTATCACAAATGCTAGTGCATCCGGCGACCTCTACGGCGGTGCGGCTGGCGGCAGCGTAAGTGACCTTACCGACTCTAGACAGGTGGCTGCAGCAGCTTATACGAATACAACCTCCACCAGTGATATGACAGATTTACTGAGTTCATCTCTGGTGAGTGCGCAAGCGATTCCTTCATACGTAGACCCCGAAGGACTGACCAGCTTGCAGCTGCAGGCCGATAAAAATACTGTGCAGGCAAGCAGCACAACCGTGTCTGGATCCGTGTATGGCGGCGCAGCCGGGGATAGTTCGTCCTCGTATTTCTCAACCACTATGGCCACGCTCTCGCCGGAGATTTCTATTAAAGCAGACGGAAATACGGTCACCTTAGATACAAACACAACTATACAGGGGAGCGTCTACGGCGGCTATGCCGGAGACGGCGGCAGCCTATACATCCCTATCTATTTGTATACTGTGCAGACCGCGGCTGACGCCACAGAGACAGAAACACCGCTCACCACGCTCACGTCCAGCCAAAGCGCCAGCGGCAATAAAGTGATCCTTACCAATGCAGCTGTCACGAGCGAACTCTCTGCGAATTTCTGGCATAAGACATCGGACGGGGATGATTTGCCTCTTACGGGCAGGGTAGGCTATGTCTTATCAAAAGGCGATGTCTATGGCGGCTATGTTTCTTTGCCAACCCCGGACTCCCTTAATATGAATAGTGCCTCCACCCTCAAGGCGTCCTATACGCTGCAGGCAGATCACAATGCGGTGGGACTGACCGATTCTCCCGTTGCCGGCAATGTAGTGGGTGGTTTTATCGGCACCACGCCTTATAACTATTTTAATGAAACGGTGTATGATGAGGGGAATACCGATGCTACGAGCACCTCTGCTGCTGTGGATACGGAGTTACAGACAGATACGCTGACCATAGCCACCAGCGATTTACTGGGGACCTCGTTATACGTGGTCAGCACAGGCACCAATGCAGAGTCGCTTGCGTATACGCTCAGTGCCAACAACAATACGGTAAAACTGGTCAATAGTGACGTGAGCAGTTTCAACAAGTCTTTCTTAGAAGCGGCAAGAGAATTAAATTCATCTATTTCTGAGACGGCCACCGTTTCTCCTTATTCCACCCTGGTTTACGGCGGCAATGTCATCGGCGGCTATGTAAGTCTGGGCAGTAGCAGCCTTTCCGGTATGACAGGAGTTGCTGTTTCCAATGGATCGAGTGCAGCAGCCAGCCTGCTGGCCACAAGCCTTGTAGAAACCACTTCAGCTTCCACAGCAGACACGACGGCCGTAACCGGTACCGGCACCGCCAATACCGGCACCATAGAAACAGGGGCCAACCATAACACAGTGACCCTCATCAACTCGGCAGTAACTGGAGCAGTAGTACCCACTTCTTATGGAGATGAATTGCTTGGCGGCAATGTGTACGGCGGCTATGTAGATTTCGTGAGAAGCATCTATATGGACAGCACGAACCTTCCTACACTCAGTGCCAACGACAACCACGTCACGATTTCGTACCAAAAGGATGCGACGGCAGCCTTCGCCCAAGTCGGCGGCGGCCAGTCCTTTATGGGCGATGCCAGTGGGAATACAGTGGGCATCACGGGAAAAACTGTCACAGCTGACGGCGAAACGGCGCCCAATGTAACGATTTCCAGTGCCTTTGGCGGCTCGGCCTTCATGGGCAGCGCAGATAACAACAGCGTAGCCCTGGACCACGTAGACGTAGCCAATCCCTACCTCTCGTATCGATATATGCCGTACGGCTACAGCATGTCCTCGCCCTTTGGAGAGACTGCCGGTGTCATCGGCGGCGCAGCGTATCAGGGCAGCATGTCCCCACTGGAAACACCAGCCAACGCCACGGCCAGCGCCAGCAACAACCAGGTAGTGCTTATCGACAGCAGCGTGACAACTTATGCAGAAGAAATGGCTGACCTGCCTGTGGCTGCATCGGGGATATCTATCATCGGCGGCTACGCCTACCATGACTATGCAGCAGAACTCGCTGCCGATACAACAGCCTATACGGCCAGCACGCATGCCGATGGCAACCGGATTTCACTCGTCCGCAGCCAGGCAGACACGGTTCTGGGCGGCATAGCAATTGGTATAAGTGACGTCACCGTAGCGGAAGACGAAGCAGTCAGCCTCACGGAAGACGCGGAAACCCCGGCGTATAAACTGTCCCTGAACGTTAGTGCCAATGACAACCTGGTACAGCTCACAGACAGCACTGTTACCAATATTATCGGCGCCATGGCGACCGCCGGGTCAACGGACCAAGACACGGCTATCACCTATACCAATACGGAAACGGCAAACAATAATCGCGTCACCTTGTCCGGCTCTACAGCGACACAAGGCATCATCGGTGCCATCGCTGCCACAGGAACGGCTGCAGAAAACCAGGTCTACCTGGGCCAGGGCTCCCAGGCCGAAAGCGTCTTTGGCGGTTTTTCAGCTGCGGGAAATGCCCAAGGCAACCAGACAGTCCTGTCTGGCAGTACGTCCAAAAACGTCTTTGGCGGCTATACCCTGCTGGGCACGGCGACGGGAAACACCGTTTCTTTGGCCAATAGCCAGGTTGACGTTGTATACGGCGGGGGAACCGGCAACACTGGCCTGGACGCCATCCAATCCATCATGATGAGTATGGCCCAAGCCCCAATCTTCATGGCAGGCCCTAGTGCGATGCCCACGTCTGGCGGCATGACCGCTTCGGGCAATACCGTAAATATCAGCGGCGGCACCGTAGGCTCTGTCTGGGGCGGCTATGCACAGGACGCGACCATTACAACCTATAAAATCCCTACTACCGACCCTGGCACTATGATAACAGTATCGGATAGCCTGGAGGCCAGCCTGGTGCAGCAGGAAGGCACGGGAACACTTGTCCCGTCTACGCTGGAAACAGAAACCATTACCTATAAGAGCGGCGACGCCTCGAACAACACGGTGAACCTCTACAGCGGCACCATCACAGGTACCATCACCGGCGGCCAGTCCGATTCCGGCGCAGCTAACAACAACACGGTCAACCTCTACGGCGGCACCCTTGACAAGAATGTCAGCCTGTACGGCGGTGTCAGCTCTGTGGAAAGCAAGGGCAATACCCTGAACGTATATAGTAAAGGAAATTCCGTCACCAATTTGGGCGGTTTCCAGACCATTAACTTCTACATAGCTCCTGATGCGGTCGCCGGAGACACAATGCTCACGGTCACAGGTAACGCCGACGTCGATGGCGTCATCGTCCAGGCTGGGATTTCTGATGCGGTCAAACTAAACGTAGGCCAGCTCATCAACGTTGCCGTAAAAGACACGACGTCGACGACAGAAGATACGAGCACTACCGACACAGCCAGCACGGCTGGCACGCTCCGGAAGATGAGCCTCAAGAGCAACGTCGTCACTACGCCCACAACCACGAGCGACCTCACGAAAATAGCCTCTCTGAGCATGATTTCTGGTATGGACATTGTCATGGACGATGCCTTCATTCAGCATAAAGTAGAAATCCGCCGCCTGGACGACAACACCATTGTCCTGGAAATTCCTGAAGACGATGTGCCGACAATTAATCCGGATACGAAACTCTTTGCCGAAGACCGGGCAGCGGCCATCAATAACATCCACACGGCCTCTGACTTCGCTGCTACCAACGCCTATGACGGCGCACTTATGGCCTGGAACGATAACTCCGAAGTTAAAGAAAAATTCACGCCTTACCTCGTTGTAGGCGGCCACGACCTGCGTGCCGATACGGGCTCGTACATCGACACGTATGGCTTCAATGCCAACCTGGGCTTCGTCAACCGGACCTACCAGAAAGACTACACGGACACGTTCATGCCGTTCCTCGAATACGGCAATGGCAACTATACGAGCCACCTCGATGATGGCGCCCGCGGCGACGGTAACCAGCACTACGTAGGTGCTGGCCTCTTGGCCCGCCGGGACCTCAATAACGGTTTCCACTACGAAGCCATGGTCCATGCAGGCAAAATTACTGGTGATTTCCACGGCCTTATCCATGGTCATATGGTGAGCTACGACAGCAGTGCCACCTACGTGAGCGCTATGGCTGGAGCAGGGAAGATCGTCAAGAAAGACAAGGACTCCTTTGACTTCTACGGTAAACTCTTCTGGACCCACCTGGCTAGCGATGCCGTACAGACGCACTCTGATCAAGGCACTTCCCAGTACAACCTCGATGCGGTTAACTCGTACCGCACGCGTCTGGGATTCCGCTGGACGAAAGACCTGGATGCTACTAGTTCGGTCTATGCAGGCTTAGCCTGGAATTACGAATTCGGCGATAATGCTAAAGCCCGCTATAGCACCTTTGAAACACCAACAGCCGGTGTCAAAGGCTCTAGTGCACTCTTAGAAATTGGCTGGCAGAGCAAGATCACTAAGAACCATCCATGGGGTGCTGATATTAAACTCACAGGCTGGACAGGCGTACAACGCGGCGCGACGTATAGTGCCACTATTAGCCGGGCATTTTAAAAAGGCGCCACCTAGTGTATTTTTGTAGAATCAACCTCTATCCCCGCTTCGCGGTACTTTCTCCGGTCTCGGAGAAAGCCTTCGCGGCATCGCATCGGCGTTGGGTTACCAGTTGGCTCCATGCTTGGGTTTCTCAAGCATGGAGAAGTAAGGCCGCAATGACCGCACAGGGGCATTGCGCCTCTCTCGCCGGATGCTGCGCGTCCGGCACTCTCCCCGCAATGCGGGGAAAGCACGCTTCAATCATGAAGTCGTGACAGTGCAACTAAATCATTGTGTATTTTTGTAGAATCAACCTCTATCCCCGCTTCGCGGTACTTTCTCCGGTCTCGGAGAAAGCCTTCGCGGCATCGCATCGGCGTTGGGTTACCAGTTGGCTCCATGCTTGGGTTTCTCAAGCATGGAGAAGTAAGGCCGCAATGACCGCACAGGGGCATTGCGCCTCTCTCGCCGGATGCTGCGCGTCCGGCACTCTCCCCGCAATGCGGGGAAAGCACGCTTCAATCATGAAGTCGTGACAGTGCAACTAAATCATTAGCAATACCAAATTAGCCAGGTCGTTCTCATCAAAGAGAGCGACCTGGCTTTTTTCTTATTAATTCCTTAATAATCGTTATACCTGAATGCATTCTAATATATATAAAAAAAATATATAATATAAAATAATGAGATGTTTTTTGTAGGCGTATTTGGGGGCGCATTCTGTGGAACTTAGTGGAAGGAGAAAGAGTTATGAAAAATCGAAGGAAGTTGCTAACTATACTAGTATTAGCCGGCCTTGCTAGTCTAGGACCTGTCGTCATGCCGGTTCAGGCGGAAGTGAAAGTGGATGGGCAAACGAGTACAGCAGCAATCTATGTAGGTAATGAAGAAAAAGAAGGGATTGTCACGGCCAGTAATAATACACTGACTATCACGAACAGCGCCGTCGGCGGTGCTGTGGCAGGTTCCACCATTTCCCAGTCTGACCTCAGTGCGGGTACAGCCATTACCAGCCCAGACGCTGAAACCATCGGAACGGGAATGACAGAAACCGTGACAGGCAATACCCTGACACTGAATGATACAACAGAAGGAGACAGCCCACTAATCTCCAAGTGGTTGGCAGGTGGCTTGGCTATGACCAAAACGGTAGATCAGAACAAGGTTACCGTAAACCTGCCCGACGCCCAGAAAGTTAACTATTTGGTGGGAGTACAAGGCGACATGATAGGTGGTTTTACTGTTATCGGGAATGCCACAAAGAATATTGTCACCTTGAACGGCGTTACGGAATTTGGCGGTACGTATAGTGACCATTTTGTAAGCAGCCTTTACGGCGGCTATTCCTATACGGGTACCGTCTCTGATAACGTCGTAAACATCGATGGCGGCAAGTTTGGTGGTACCGTTTACGGCGGCGCTCAGGGGCTGGTGGATGGTCAGTATGGTTTACCTCAATCCATGAGCAATTATTTTTCCGGGTATGTAGAAGATCTTACGTTTACCTCGACCGGCGATGTAATGAACAACTCCGTCACCATTAGCGGCGGGGGATATAATATATCGGCAGGTGTAGGTAACGGCGGCACCGTTTATGGCGGTCTCATTGAGGCCAATCTTCCCACTGCTGGAAATACCACAAGGTTTGGCGATGTGCATGATAACAAAGTAGAAATCTCTGGAACTGGTATGGCCAACAACGTCTATGGCGGCGCGTTTATAACGTATTTAGATACTGGTAATACTGATACGCTGCAAATGGGGTCGGTAACCAATAACCATGTGGATATTTTAAGTGGCGGCTATGGTCACGTTGTTGCCGGTGGGTATTATGCCATAGGCGGCACCACCGACGCCGACTTGGAATACAACAGCGTCACCGTTAACAATGGTACTGTGGGGAAAAACCTCTATGGTGCGTATTTGAACAAAGTAGGTGAGTACACCGGCACGGGTACTGTAGCCAACAACAGCGTACTCATGACCAACGGCACTATGGATGCAGATAATTACGCCTCAACGGTCCAGGTCTATGGCGGCTATGCGGATGGGGGCGAAGGCGACAACGTTACCGTCAGGGATAATACCACCACCATCCAGCAAAGTACTATTGGGGCTAATTACGAATATCATCAAGTAGAAATCGGTGGTGGCCATTCGGATTATTTTAACACAGAACATAATAGCCTGACCCTTTCGGATAGTAATGTGTATGCGTATTCCTCTGTATATGACAATGCGTATATTGTCTTATCCGGTGGCGATGGTTGGAATGACAATAATAATCAGCCCTCTAAGGGAAGCGTCACAAACAATACAGCGAATATAACGAACAATCTTATTCAAACGACAGGTGGAAACAATGAAGACAGTGACCTTACCATCGTCTTGGCCGGCGGTGTAAACGGAGAATATGTTGGCCCCTGGACGGGCATTAAGGACAGCACGAACAATACTCTCAATGCATCAGGGAATACCATTGGAGCTGCTAGTGAATCTGTACCCGGTTCCAAGAACTACATCGCCGGCGGCATTGCCGCAGGTCAATCACTTGTCTATGATAACAACGACGGGTGGATTCCAGGTGACCTCGTCCCCGTCAAAGCCACGGGCAATACAGCCACCCTCACGAACAATACCATCGGCACCACTAAAGCCGACAATAACTACGTAGCCGGCGGTATGGTCACCGTTGACGGCGATGCTGAGTCCAATTCCCTGACCATAACCGGCGGCGCCATCGAAGGTAATTTCTCCTATGTAGCCGGCGGTTATACGGCCAAGGGGACAGCTGGCAGCAATACGCTCCAGGTTTCAGGCGGTACCATTGGCACGGTACAAGGCAGCAAGCCCTTTGTAGCCGGTGGCTATACAGCGAGCGGGGATGCCACGGATAATACGGCAATCCTTAGCGGCGTCAGCATTGGTACCTTAAACGGTATCGATTCGTATACAGCCGGCGGCTATTCGGGAAAAGCTGGCAAGGCTGCAGGAAATTCCCTGACTGTCTTGAATAGCTCTATAGGCATAGAAAATGGTACGAAAGCCTATGTGGCCGGCGGTTATGCTGGCGCAGGGGATGCTACGGATAATACGCTCACCATTTCTGGCGGCACCATTGGCACGGGCAACAAGGCCTATGTAGCCGGCGGTTATGCTGGAAAAGGAAATGCCAACAACAATACGCTCACCGTTTTTTGCGGCACTATTGGCACTGGCAACCAGGCCTATGTGGCTGGCGGTTTGGCAGATAAGAGCGGAAATGCCAACAACAATACGTTGAACCTTTCCGGTGTCACCATTGGCACGAATAGCGCTGAGGGATATGTAGCCGGCGGCTATGCCAACAAAGGAGATGCTACGGGCAACACGGTCACTATTTCCGGCGGCACCTTTGGCTCTAGTGAAAACACTGAGACGAAAGAGACCACGGACATTACAAAATTTGTCAACTACATCGCCGGTGGCTACGCCGGTACAGGAGACGCCTCGGACAACACAGTCAACCTCCAAGGCGACGCCCTCAAGACCACGTACAGTCTCTACGGCGGCTTAGGCACTACCAGTACGGATAATACCTTGAATGTTTCCAATCTGAATAATAGCGTAAGTAATTTGGATTACTTCCAAAACTTGAATTTCTTCGTACCCAAGGGAAGCCGCGCTGGCGATACGCTCCTTACTGTAACCGATACAGCGACCATTACCAATGCTGCTGTTACAGCTAAATTACTGGCTCGGACACCCCTTAATCCGGGCGAATTCATTACCCTTTTACGTGATGAAAATGGTATTGACATGGACGGCATTACGTACAATATGGCCGCTGATTCGGCTGAAACCATTGATGCAGGCTTTGTTACTCGTCCGGCAGTTATCGAAAAACAAGGCACGACGGCCTTGGTTATTACGCCGGTTGATGCCACCATCGGTACCCTTTCGCCTGATACGAAACTCATAGCCGAAAGCCGGGCAGCTGCTGTAAGTACCTTGTTTAACGGGGCAGATTTTGCTGCGACAGATGGGTTTGCCGGTGCTGTTGCCGCTTATCAGGAAGAACACGGCTTGAAAGGTGCCTTTGCGCCTTTCGTTGCCATGGGTGGTTACAACCTGCGCGCCGACACGGGCTCCTACGTCGATACGAACGGCATCAATACAGATATAGGCTTCGTCCGCCAGAACTACGGACGCAACCATACAGATACGATCATGCCCTTCGTCGAATATGGCAACGGCAACTACACGAGCCATCTCGATGATGGCGCACGCGGTGACGGTAATCAGCGCTACGTCGGTGCTGGCCTGCTCGTCCGACGAGACCAGGCTGACGGCCTCCACTACGAAGGAATGCTTCGCGCGGGCCGCCTGAACGGTGATTTCAAGGGAAGCATTGAAGGCTATAGAGCTAACTATGACAGCAGCGCTGCCTACGTCGGTGCCATGGCCGGCTTGGGCAAAAGGATTCCGGCTGGAAAAACCTCGTCGTATGACTTTTATGGAAAATTCTTCTGGAACCATTTGGCTAGTGATAGTGTCCAACTCCACAGCGATATTGGCACGGCACAGTATGACTTCGACACTATCGACTCGTACCGTACACGTCTGGGCTTCCGCTGGACAGAAAACACAGATAAAACGACATCGTACTACGCTGGCTTGGCGTGGAACTACGAATTCGGCGGCGATGCCAAAGCCCGCTACCGCACCTTTGATACGCCCAGCCCGAGTACTAAAGGCTCCAGCGCCCTTTTAGAATTAGGCTGGCAGAGCAAGATCACGCGGGACAATCCATGGGGTGCCGATATCCGCTTTACAGGCTGGGCTGGAACACAACGCGGCGTGACCTACAGTGCGACCGTTAGCCGGGCGTTCTAAAAAAAAGGCGCCACCTATGGGGGAGCTGGGCCAGTCGCGGAGCGACTGGGTCTCAAGGGGTTTATTTCTGTGTATTCAACCTCTAGGGGCCGGTATCGCATCTACTAATTGGCTCCATGCTTGAGTTTCTCCATCAGGGAGAAGTAAGGCCGCAATGCCCGCACAGGGGCATTGCACCTCTCACCGGACGCTGCGCGGCCGGCACTCGGAAATAGACTAAAGCAATCTCTTTTTGTCATCACATTACGTGATGGACAGAAAGAGATTGCTTTTTTGTAATGTGTAAAAACAAAAGGAAGTGTAACATTTCAAATAAATATAAATTATAGTATAATGAAAACAGATAATCCAATCTGTCTCACGCCGTGGGGGCTGGAAAGCGTTGCTTTCCTTGCGGCAGCGTGGATATAGTTTTTCTTTTCACGGGGAGGAATACGTATGAAATACAGTAGAAATCTAGTAACAGGTTTGATTTTAGCCAGCGTCTGTGGCCTAGGTCTGCAACCATTGACCGTCCAGGCGGCCGATACGGTCGTCACAGGTGATAATACCCAGGTAGTCGGCGCTGCGTTATATGATGAGGACCTATCCGGCAATACGGTTACCATGCCTAGCGGTACGGCCAATCATATTTTTGCTGCCTTTACGATGAAGGGCAAAGCTACTGATAACACCGTGACCATTGGCGTACCGGGCTCTTCGGTAAAGCCGGAGGTCACGTCCACCATCAATGGCGGCGAATCAGGACTTAGCGATGCGATAAGCAATAAAGTGTATGTCTATAACAGTAATGTAGGAACGATTTCTTCTCAACTAAAGCCGGAAGATACTATAGGCAAATTGGCACCTGCAGCAGAAGGTATTATCGTTGGCGGTGCCGCCAATACGTTTAAACTGTACGTTACCTTGGGAAAATCCATGACCGACGAAGAATACTATGGCGGTCTGGCTAAGCAGAATGAAGTGCATATTTCCGACAGCACCGTAGGTCCAAACATTACCAGTATTTTAGGCGGCTTAGCAGAAGGACAGGCTAACAACAATAGGGTGACCATCGAAGATTCCGACGTCACCTTAGGAAATTTTTACCGGCACATCGGTGACCAGCAGAAGCTGGTCTATGGAGAAAATTCTATTGCAGGTGGTTTTGGTGTCAATGGTGCCGATAACAATACCATCACCATCAGCAATACGACGGTAGATGTCGGCGCTGTTGGCGAGCTCGAATATTCAGATACAATGGCAGGCCAATACGGCGTTTATGGCGGCGTGGCCCGCGGCGGTACGGCCTCAAACAATATTCTTTCCATTACAAACCAGAGCAACGTGGAAAACGTTCGCTTCCTCTATGCAGGCTCCACGAATAATCCGAAGCGTGGCCCTTGGGAATTTCCCAACTCAGATGGTGCAGCCAGTGCCGGCGGGGCGATAACAGATGATTTAGCCAAGGTATCCTATGCCAATGGCAATACTTTGAATGTTGAAAACTCCGCTATTTCCGGTAATCAAATGCTTATGGGCGGAGCCACAGGGCTCACCGGGGCCAATGATAACACGGTTACTATGACCAATGCCACTGTAACAGGTCTTACTGCGTTTTATGGCAGCGAGGCTACAGGTGGGGAAACTACGGGCAACGATATTACCATTACGGGCGGCTCCATGAGCGGCACTGACGACGAAGGCTGGGACTTTTTGGGCACAATCTCCTCAAAACTAAGCAGTGATAATACGCTCACCATCAAAGATGCTGTCATTTCAAATCCCCATGCAATAGTAGGGAATTTTGATACTACGGAACCTGGTAATGGATATGCAAATCCCATTGTTTCAAATAATACGATGACACTCTCCAATACGACCATTAACAATGTGATGGGGCAGATAACCACTGCTGTGTCATTTCAAAAAAGCAATTATAATACACTGGCCATTACAGGCGGCAATATCAGCTATAACGACTATGCCAAATTGGCGCAGGAGTATTACTATGGTTTGAATTTGGCAGCTGGAACAATTATAGGTTATGGAACTGATACCGAAGCCAGCCATAATACGCTGACTGTAACAGATGCGACCATCACGAATCTGCCGGCCCTGGCTGGTGGTGACGTATTTGGGGATGTTTCAGGTGCCGCCGATGATAACACCGTTACCATCACTGGTGGCTCCGTCGACGTAGGTGAAATCTACGGCGGCTACACTACCTCCGGCGAAGCCCTGCGCAACAGCGTCACCATGGGTGAGGGTATTATGGCGAAAAAGGTTTACGGTGGATTCGTTGCCAATGAAGGAAATGCCAACAAGAACACGGTCACCATCAACGGGGGTACGGTGGAAGAAACTGTCGTAGCCGGCACCACACCCTCAGGCGACGTCTCAGGCAACACGTTAAACATCAGCGGCGGCACCATCGGCACGACAGATGCCGTAGATGAAGAAGGCAACTCTATTGCTAACGGCAACCTCATCGCCGCAGGCTACACGGACAGTGGCAGCGCCGCAGACAACACGGTCAACGTTACCGGCGGCACCTTAGGGGAAATGATGAGCCTCTACGGCGGCTACACACCGACCAAAACAGCTAGCACAGGAAATACGCTGAATATGTACACCAAAGGAAATACAGTCGAAAATCTGGACTATTTCCAAAACCTCAACTTCTACGTCCCCGAAGGCACAACAGCAGGGGAAACGATGATCGAAGTCACGAATAATGCCGACGTCAGCGGTGCCGACATCACAGCCGGCGTCTACAACAACACGCAAATCCGCCCGGGTCAAGTCATCAACCTCATCCACGACAGCGCCAACGGCGTCACCACCGATGAAAACACGACCTATTCCATGATGCCGGACAAAGATTACGTCCTCACGCCGGGCCTGGTCCGCTACGACGTCCTCATCAAGAAACAAGACCCGGAAACGGTCGTCCTCTACATCCCCGAAGACAGTAAGGGCACCCTTATCCCGGCCACCAAGCTCATGACGTCCCAACGCAACCGCGCCATCAGCACCGTCACGGATGTCACAGACACGGCTTCTACCAGTGGCTACGAAACAGCCATATCTGCGTGGAACGCAGAAATGGGCAGCCATGCCGGCTGGGAAGACCACGAGGTCTGGAAGAAATACACACCGTACGTCCTCTTAGGCGGCAATGACCTCCGCTACGACACGGACTCGACCACCAACACGCAAGGCTTCAACAGCGAACTGGGCTTCGTCAAACGGTCCTATCACGACGACTACATCGACACCTACATGCCGTTTTTAGAATACGGCAACGGCAACTACACCGAACGCTATCAGGGCGCCCGCGGTGACGGTAACCAGCAGTACATCGGCGCTGGTTTCCTCGTCCGTCGCGACCGCACCGACGGCCTGCACTACGAAGCCGTCCTCCGCGCGGGCCAGCTCAATACGGACTACCATGCCGATATCGCCGGGCACCACATCAGCTACGACACGGACACGAACTACATCGCAGCCCAACTAGGGCTGGGCAAACTCTATACCCATAAGGATAACGACTACGATATCTACACGAAACTCTTCTGGTCTCACCTCTTTAGCGACAACGTAGACATCTACAGCGATCTGGGTAAGGCCCAATACCAATTTGACAGCACCGACTCCGTCCGCAGCCGCATCGGCTTCCGCTGGACGAAGCATTACCAGGAAAACCAAACCTATTACCTAGGCCTGGGCTGGGACCACGAATTCGACGGCACGGCCCGAGCCACGTACAACAACTTCGACCTCCCTGAAAAAGATGGCAAGGGCGACGCGGGCTTCCTGGAACTGGGCTGGTCCAGCCAAAGTCACAAAGACAATCCCTGGAATGCCGACGTCAAACTTAGAGGCTGGGTAGGCATGAAGAAAGGGATTGATTATACCCTTACTATTGGCAGAGCCTTTTGATACTACCCGCTGATAGAGATACAAAAAGCAGGACCCAAGGAAACTACAAAAGCGGTTCCTTGGGTCCTATTTTTGTGTCAGATTTAACTTTTGGAATCAGCCTCTATCCCCGCTTCGCGGGACTTTCTCCGGTCTCGGAGAAAGCCTGCGGCGGTTCATTTTAGTGGTCATCTGACCGAAGCTTATTAACCGTGCATTTTGTGGATTCAACCTCTATGAGTTTTTTCACGGTATTTTCTTCAGTCTCGGAGAAAGCCTGCGGCGGTTCATTTTAGTGGTCATCTGACCGAAGCCTATTAACCGTGCATTTTGTGGATTCAACCTCTATGAGCTTTTTCACGGCATTTTCTCCGGTCTCGGAGAAAGCCTGCGGCGGTTCGTTTTGGTGGTTATCTGACCGAAGCCTGTTTCACTCAGTGCATTTTTGTGTAATATGAATTGTATTGACAGGGAATAGGGGGATTGATAATATGATGTACATACATCAAAAAGAGTAGTTTTAGCTAGAAAACGACGACGCACGAAGTGGTTTTAGTGTGGATTGGGAGGGGCTTTTAATGGAAACAAAAACGATGCAAGGGCGTCAGGAAATCTTGCTCATAGTCGTGGCGGCGTGTCTGCTTTTTGGCTATGGTGCGGGTGTGCGGGGGATTTATGGGATCGTGATTAAGCCACTGACGGCTCTGTCCGGGATTAGCTATGCTGATGCTGGCTTTTCCTTTGGCATTGCACAGCTCATGTATGGTCTGACCCAGCCTTTGTGGGGCGCATTTGCACTACGGAAAGGAAATCGCCTGGTTCTCTTGTGCGGTGTTCTCCTCATGGCTGCAGGCTTAATCCTGACGCCTTTGGCACATAGTGTTTCGTCGCTCACGTTATACTTGGGCATTATTCTGGCCTCCGGTACGGGTGCTCTCAGCTTTGGTCTCGTCATGGGTACGATTTCTCCCATCCTTGGACCTAAGCAAGCTTCGGCTGTTTCTGGTATTCTCAATGCCTCAAGCGGTATCGGCAGTGCTATTTTATCGCCAGTCATGCAAGGCCTCAATAGCGCTGTTGGCATTCAGGAGGGCCTTTTTATTCTGGGCGGCGCTATGGCCTGTTTGTTTCCTGTCGTTTGGTGGCTCTGTGGTCTGCAGAAAAAAGCCGGCATTAGCGTAGCTGCTGAAACGACAGCAGGAGAAGGCAGAATCAGCATTGCAGAAAACCTGAAACGGGCTTGGCGGACTTGGGATTACAAGGCACTCCTCATTGGCTTCAGTACGTGCGGCTTTCACATGGTCATTATTCAGACCCATTTAGTCCCACAAATGGAATCCTTGGGCATTCCTGGCGCTACAGCTGCCATGATCTACACGGGTTTTGGCATTACCTCCATTTTAGGCTCTATCCTCTGCGGAGTACTGTGTCTGCGCTTCCCGCTCCGCACCGTCTTGGGGACGCTCTATGCCTTGCGCGTCGTCACTGTAGGCGTATTCATTTTTCTTGTGCCGCAGACGACAATCTGGCTGGCTCTTTTTGCCCTCCTCCTGGGCATGACCGGTGATGCCACGGTGACACCGACATCACAAATCATTAGTAACCGCTTTGGCGCTGCATCTATGGCCTTTCTCTTTGGCCTGACCTTTGTTTGCCACCAAACGGGTGGTTTCATCAGTTCCTGGCTGGGCGGAATTCTTTACACGCAAACTGGTTCGTACGATATGATTTGGTTAGCCGATATTATCCTTTGTGCTATAGCTGCCGCTGCCAGCTATTCTATTCGAAAATGATGGATATCCTTCAATCAAATAGTAGTACGGCTGCAATGCCCGTATGAAGTTATTGTACCAGCCTGGTACGCAGCGCTTTCTCAAATCTTAGAGAAAGTACGTCAGGAAAATTAGATTTCATTATTGTATTCTCCCGAAATTCGAATTGATGTGCGTTTGCCTAATGACTATAATAGTGTATGAAAAGTAAAAGTAATTAAGCATATATTGAATGTAAGGGGGAAATGCCGTTATGAACGAGTTTGTCTATAGCTATCCTACAAAGGTTTTATTTGGTGAAAAAGCCGCGGCTAAGCATTTGCCGGCAGAGTTATCTAAGGTTGGGCAGACGGTCATGTTGGCGTATGGTGGTGGCTCTATTAAGCGGAACGGGATTTATGATGAGCTTCTTAGTGTCTTGCAGGCTGCTGGGAAACGGATTGTTGAGTTTTCCGGTATTATGTCTAATCCAACGTATGCCAAGGTTCAGGAAGGGGCAGCGCTAGCTAAGGCAGAAGGTGTTGATTTTATCTTGGCTGTTGGTGGTGGATCTGTCCTGGACTGCTGCAAGGTGGTTTCGGCTCAGGCTAAGCTAACGACGGACCTGTGGAGTTTTGAGTATGGTGAAAAGAAGCAGCCTGCGGAATTTATTCCTATGGGTGCTGTCGTTACGGCTTTTGGCACTGGCTCTGAAATGAATAATGGTGCCGTCATTACGCATGCGGAAAAGAAAATCAAAGGAGCCTTATGGGGAGCTTTTTATGATTTTGCTATTCTTGATCCGCTTTATACGATGACGATGCCCTTGAAGCAAGTTTTTTCCGGGGCTTTCGATTCGCTCAGTCATTGTATGGAAACGTATATGGGAAAACCGCGGACAAGCAATTTGTCCGATGAAATTAACGAAGCGTGTCAGCGCAATATTATCGCCCATGTACGGGCTACTCTGGCAAATCCCCAGGATGTGCAGGCCCGTAGCGAACTTATCTGGGCGGCAGCCATGGCGGAAAATGGTATTCTAAAAATCGGCAAGGCTACGGATTTCCAGGCTCATATGCTGGAACATCAACTCGGTGCTTATACGGATTGCAACCATGGCCAAGGCTTGGCGGTTATCCATCCTGTTTTGTATCGTCATATGCTCACGGAAGGGGAAGAGCAGTTCGCTCGTTTGGCTGTCAATGTCTGGGGAGTTGATCCCTCTGGAAAGAGCCAGGCAGAACTTGCCGAAGCGTTTGTTCAATCTTTGGCAGCTTTCATTAAAGAAGCAACTTTGCCAACCACCTTTGCTGAAATGGGGATTTCCAATGACGTAGATTATAAGGCTATTGCTCAAAGTACGGTTCTCACGCCCAACTGCTGCAAGAAATTCACAACGGAAGAACTTCTGGATGTGTTGATGGAATGCAAGGGATAGGGAAGATTTTAACTTTATCTTTTATTGGGATAGAATGTGGCCAGGGCCTAGGGAAATGCTTTTGCTATTTCCTTAGGCCCTGTTTTTGTGTGTGCAAATAAGTTAACAGAATCAACCTCTATAAAATCAACCACGATCCCCGCCTCGCAGTGCTTTTCCCGATTTTGGAAAAAGCCTTTATTTTTTTGCTGGCTTTACGGGATGTTCTAGTCTCTGAATTCGCTTTTCATATTCATCTAGGACATTTTGCAGTGTAATGTGGGCCATTTCTTCTTCGGCCCGATTTTGAACTTGGTCGAAGGAGTCCTGGAGTGCTTCTTGAATGTGGACGCCTACGCCGCAGTTGGGGTTAGTGTGGGTGTCCAGGTGGAGCAGGGGCTTGCGGCCTTCGACGGCGCGGTAGACGTCTAATAAGGTGATCTCCGTTGGTTCTTTTGCCAGTTCTGGTTTGGCGTGGCCTTTGATGCTACGCAGGAGACCGGCTTTGCGCAGTGTAGACATGAGCTGCCGGACGTAGCTGGCGTTGGTTTGGACGCTGATGGCAATGCGTTCACTCGTGAGGGGCAGGTCCGGATTCAAATTGATGAAGGCCAGAATGTGGACGGCGTCGCTGACTTTGGTTGAGTATTTCATGGGAATTTCCTCCTTGCTGTTGATTTTATTTTAACATCCTGTTGACGAAGATACAAGACGGTGTTACACTGTATTTGATGTTAGAAATAAATGTACAGCAAAGAAAAGAGGATATAGCCATGAGCTTTTACGAAGATCTTGTCATGAAAACGCAGATGAATTACAACAAATATTATCGCCTGTATATGATGGGCCGTACACCTTATGAATTGAGCGACAAGCCTTGTGCTCCGTATAAGGAGCAGATTGCTGCTTTGATTGAGAAGATCAATACGGCAGATTGTGTAATTGTCGGGGGTGCTTCGGGACTTTCCGCTGCCGGCGGTGGTGATTTCTATTATGAGGATTCGCCGTCGTTCCGTCAGTATTTCGGCAAGTTTGCCAAGAAGTATGGCTTTGCCGGTGCTTTTAATGGCATGCAGTATCCCTATGCCACGCGAGAAGAATTCTGGGCTTACTTGGCGACGTTCCTGTATACGACGCAGCATGCGCCGGTCCGTCAGCCTTATAAGGATTTGGATGTTCTCATCAGGGATAAGGATTTTCATATTCTGACGACGAATCAGGACACGCAGTTTATCAAGCTGTATCCGGAAGCCAAGGTTAGTGAAATTCAAGGGGACCATCGCTTTTTCCAGTGCGCCCGTCCTTGCTGTGATGATACGTGGGATGCCTTACAGCCTATTGAAGAAATTATCAAAGCGACAGGCGATAACCTTTCTATTCCCAGTGATATGATTCCCCGTTGTCCCCATTGCGGCGGTGAAGCGTTCCCGTGGGTCCGGGGCTATGGCAATTATCTCCAAGGAACGAAGTATGAAGAAGAGTATGCCAAAATTTCCCAGTATGTCCAGGCACACGCAGATGCGAAGATTCTCTTCCTCGAACTCGGTGTGGGCCGCTTGACGCCTATGTTTATTCAGGAACCGTTCTGGAACCTGACGCTCAATTTGCCCCAGGCGTACTACGTGTCGGTAAACGACCGCTATGCTTTCTTGCCGAAGGATATTGAAGATAAAGGCTTTGTCATCCACGGTGATTTAGCGGAAGTGCTCCATGATGCAGCGGATGCCATGGTCAACAGGAAGACGAATTAAGGAGGTATAGGAATGGCAATGTATCAGGAAATTGCAGAAAAAATCAAAGCGGCCGACGCCATTCTCATCGGTGCCAGCAATGGCCTTTCCATTACGGAAGGGATTCATCTCTTTGCTGATAACCAGGCGCTGCAGGATCTCTTAGGTGACTTCAAGTCCCGGTATGGCTTGCGGTCTCTCTTGCAGGGCATGGGTGCCCGCTGGCCTGAGGAAGAAGTGAAGTGGGCGTTTTGGAGCCGCATTGTGCAGCATTATTGTAATGAGTACCAGCCTACGCCGGTCATGCATGATTTGAAAGCGCTCGTAGGGGACAAGGAGTATTTCATCGTTACGTCGAATGGGGAAGAGCACTTTGAGAAGAGTGGTTTTGCTAAAGAAAAAATTTATGAAATTGAAGGAACGTGGCTCGCTTTGCAATGTGCTCATGCCTGCCATGCCGGATTATATCCTTGGTCAGACCTGGCAGGGAAGATGGCGGATGCAGAACAGGATGGCCGCATCCCTGCAGATATGGTGCCAAAATGCCCACATTGCGGCGGTCCTATGGCAGTACACCTGTGCTTGGATCAGAACTTTTTGCCAGACCACGAAGCAGGACGGCGGTTCCAGGATTTCCTCACGCAATACCACGGCAAAAACCTGGTTATTTTAGAATTGGGAATTGGCAAAAATAACCAGCTTATCAAGGCACCGCTCATGCGGCTTACGGCGGCAGAAGCGCAGGCTACGTATATCACGATTAATTTGGGCGAAATTTTCATTACGCCGGATATTAAAGACCGGGCCTACGGTCTGGATGGGTATTTGGAACCGGTAGTCCATGAGCTGGTGACGTGCCTATGAGACAGGTAATTCCCGCTTCCATCCGGGAGGACTATGTGTACTGGAAGACGTATATGCATGAGCACGTAGATTTTTCCCATGGTGCCAGTGTCATCCACACGAAGGCCCACTGCGAGCGGGTGCTCTTGTATGCCCTCATCTTGGCAAGGAAGCTGAAATTGACTGAAGCGGAAACGACGAGCCTCTGTCACGCTGCTGTGTATCATGATTCGCGGCGTCACGATGATTGGCTCGACGTTGGCCATGGGAAACGGGCTGCTGAATACTACCGGCAGGCCTGCCAAGCCGAGGCCTTGCCCTTTTACCGCCTAGCTTATGATGTGATGGCTTGGCACGATCACGCTGACGAGGAAGGCCTGGCCGTCATACGTGAGCACGCTGCTTCGCCGCATGCAGGGCTCGTGTACCAAGCCTTTAAGGATGCCGATGCGCTGGACCGCTTCCGCCTCGGGCCAGATGGCCTGGATGTGCGTTATTTGCGCAGTGAAGCAGCGCGTCAGCTCTATGATTATGCCCATGCCGTCTGGACAGACGGTCTTGAGGAGGGATAAACGATGAAGCAGATGGACACACGCAATCTTTCCATGGTCATGGATCTCTATGAAATGACTATGGCCAACGGCTATTTTCACACGGCCGATATTTATGATCCTGTTACCTTTGATGTATTCTATCGGAAAAATCCGGATGGCGGAGGCTTTGCTATCTTTGCCGGATTAGAGCAGGTCTTGGATTATTTAGAAGGGTTGCACTTTGGCCCGGAGGATATTGACTATTTGCGGTCTCTTCGTCTTTACGACGAGAAATTCCTCGAATGGCTGGCTCACTTCCGCTTTACCGGTACAGTAACGGCCATGCCGGAGGGTACTATTGTTTACCCAAACGAGCCATTGGTGACCATCAATGCACCGCTCATTGAAGCCCAGCTTGTAGAAACGGCTATTCTGGCCCAGATTAATCACCAGTCCCTCATTGCGACGAAGGCGCGCCGCATTGTCCAGGCTGCCAAGGGACGGGCTGTTTCGGATTTTGGTGCCAGACGGGCACATAATATGGATGCTGCTGTCTACGGTGCACGGGCGGCGTATATCGGTGGCGTCAACAGTACGGCTACGGTCTTGGCAGGCCAGCTTTTTGGCATTCCCGTAAGTGGTACTATGGCCCACAGCTGGGTCATGTATTTCGACGACGAGTATACCGCATTCAAGCACTTTGCCGAAATCTATCCGGATCAGGCAGTCCTCCTGGTGGACACGTACAATGTCCTCACGTCGGGCGTGCCCAATGCCATCCGTGTGGCAAAAGAAGTTCTGGAGCCCATGGGCAAACGCTTGGCCGGTATCCGTCTTGATTCAGGCGACTTGGCCTACCTTTCAAAAGAGGCGCGGCGTATGCTCGATGATGCCGGCCTGACAGATTGCCGCATCGTCGTTTCTAATAGTCTCGACGAATACACAATTCGCTCCCTCCTCGATCAGGGCGGCTGCATCGACTCCTTTGGCGTCGGCGAACGGCTCATTACTGCCAAGAGCGACCCCGTCTTTGGCGGTGTCTATAAGCTTACGGCCGTTCATCACGGACAAGCGTGCCGCCCTAAAATTAAGCTCTCTGAATCCTTCGAAAAGATTACCAATCCAGGCCGGAAGAAGATCTGGCGTATTTACGACGCAAGCGGTCATGCCCGGGCAGACCTCCTGACTAATCCCGACGAAAAGCCGGATGTGCGCACGGAATACGTCTTCGTCGATCCGGAAAAGCCTTGGAAACGGTCCCATTTCAGCCATTGCACAGCAAAAGAATTGCACCAGACGTACATCCAACAAGGCAAACGCGTCCAAACCCTGCCAGCACTTTCGGATATACGGGCGTACGTCCAGGACCAGCTGCGTCATGAGATTTGGCCGGAAGAACAACGCTTTGAAAATCCTCACCACCATTATCTTGATATGAGTCCGGCCTATTATGAAATGAAAATGAACCTTCTGCGTCAGACGCGGGGACAAGGCAGCCTGTAAAAAGGCTCTTCCACCTTTTTTTACTAAACTGTTCGGGTAAAAGAGAGCAAAAAAGCGCCAGCTTCGGATACAATGTATCCCGAGGCTGGCACTTTTTTTGTAACCTTTTTAGGAGGAGCTGATATTTGGCTTGTATTTTTCTTATTAGAAGAGGAAACAAAGAGTGAGATTTGCGGATACGTTGTTGCCGTTTTTTATCTTTCACCTCCAAGCTGGGATAAAGCTAAGAAAAAGTTATGTTCCTGTTTAGCTTTTAGAAAGGTTTATGATGCATACTTACAAGCATCAATCTTGAAGCAGTTTAGAGAAAGGCGGCGATTTGTATGCTAGCAACTCGGGCAGGTGTTTTGGAACGAGTAACGTTTTTTAGGAAGTTTGTAGAGCATCCCACGGAGATCGGTAGTGTTACGCCCAGTTCGGCTGCGCTGGTGGAGGCTATGGCTGACCAGGTTCCTTGGCAGCATGTGCAAAGTGTCATCGAGCTGGGTTCCGGTACAGGGACGTTTACGCGGGCTATGGCCGATCGCGTGCGTGCAGATTGCCGTGTAATCTTAGTGGAGCAGGATTGGCAAATGCGCTATGACCTGCAGCAGGAGTTTCCTGATTTTGTTGTAGAGGAGCGGGCTGAGGAACTGACCCGTATGGTTCACCAGTCTGGCTTACAGCATGTTGATTGCGTTGTATCCGGGTTGCCATTCCTTTCGTTTCCGAAAGCTTTGCGGGAAGAAATCATCCGTGAAGTTTGGCAGGTCCTTTCTCCGGAGGGAGTTTTTGTCCTCTTTCAGTATACGCCGTTTTTGAGGCCTCTCTTGGCCGGTTATTTCCCGTCTATTGAGACGAAGTACGTGCTCAAGAATTTCCCGCCGGCCTTGGTCTATACGTGCCGTTTCGGTCGATAAGAGGAGGGGACGCTTATGTTTCTGACACAACTGGGCGCTTGGGATTACCACGCCTTTACACTCATCAACAATATGGCCGGCCAATACGCTATACTGGATTGGCTCATGAAAGGCTTATCCCGCTACAGTCCGGAAATTCTTGTGGCATTTCTGGTCTACCTATGGTTTAAAGGCCGTGCAGGTACAGCAGATCAAAGAGATCACCGTACTTTCGTCATCTTAGCGATTGCCGGTACGGTATTCGCCTTGGCTATAGGCCAGGTAATCGGTACGCTCTGGTTCCGTCCCCGTCCCTTCACCGTTCACTTAGTAAATATGCTCTTGCCACACGGAGCAGATGCATCCTTCCCGTCGCATCATGCCTTGGCAGCCTTTGCCATTACGACAGCTGCCTGGTTCTATGACAAGAGGACAGGTATCGTCTTTGGTATCTTTGCCATTCTCGTCGGCATTTCCCGTCCTTTTGTCGGTGCCCATTATCCCCTAGATATCACCGGTGGTGCATTCATAGGCATTGCGGCCATGACAGTCGTCTACAAAGGCAGAGTGATTCTGATGAAACCGGCAGCTTTTATCGTACGTATTTATGAAAAAATTGAATTTACCATTCCGGGCCTGCGGGCTCTCCATTGGTGAATGTTTGTCTCTGAAATCAGACTTGGCAGGTTAGGACATATTTTGTCTTGATCTGCCATTTTTTTGTAAGGGGGAATGGTTGGAATACATCAGTTTCTTTGATATAATATAGCATATCGTATAGTTGGGAGGAGAGATAGTGAGAGCACTTCGGTTTATTGCAGGGACGATTATTTTTTGTGCCCTTATTTCAGTCGTATGTGTATCTGCGCCACTCGCGTTTTTGACGAGTCCCTTAGGGCTTTTTTCTTTTTTTGCCTGGGCTATGGGAGGCTGTATCATTATCGTGCCTTGCCTCTTGGTATTGACGTATGCCTTGCGGGCCTTGGGCGTTGTGCGAAGCCTGTGTTTTTGGGAAATTGCCAGTGTGTGCGTGAGTATTATGTATGTATCCCGCCTATTTCAGTTCAATTCTGTGCTTACCTTGCATGTTTGGCCTGTGGTGATGATTGGGAGCGTAGGACTGGGGATTATACTGCTGGTTTATGGTAAGGTTAGGAAACGCAGGGAGCCATAATGACGGAAGCACGAGTCGCAGGGGCTGAGGCTGTTCACTTGTGGTTTTTGTCTTCAACCTCAAGCACCTTGCGGGCCCTTTCGCTAAAGTTGGAGAAGACTTAGGATTGACAAATAATAATTTTTAGTTGATAATATAGGTAATTGGAGGCGATAACAATGCAGAAGATTATTGGCTTATATTTAAATGGCTGCCCGTATTGCAAGAATGCGCGGTTGTCGATAGAAGAATTGATCAAGGAAAATCCGGAATATGGGAAGGTTCCTGTTGAATGGTATGAAGAAACGGAGCATCCGGAAATTTCTAAGCAGTTTTCTTATTATTATGTGCCGTCTCTGTTTATTGGCCAGGAAAAGTTGTATGAAGCACAGCCTGGACAGAGCTACGATGAAATCAAGGCTCATGTAAAGGCGACGTTTGATGCTGCTTTGAAGGCTTGATATACGAGTACAAGACCGTTGGCGTATAAGCGCTGGCGGTCTTTTTTTGATTATATTTCTTCCGCGCCGGAGTCGCTACAGTGTGCCTTAGCTGGCGTGGTATATCTTGTAGAATCTATAGTGAAATAGTATAATAAAAAGAGCTTTTTGAATTAGAAAGGATACCCTATATGGCAACTACAAATGATAAAATTATTCACTATACAGCAGATGAATTGATCCGTGTTTCCGTGGCTGTGACGCGGGGAATTACGCAGAAAGCGCGGGAGTGCCACAATTTGTCGCCTGTAGCAGCTGCAGCATTAGGCCGGACCATGACCGGGGCGGCTCTTTTGGCAGGCGACTATAAGAGTCATGAAGGCGTGTCCTTGCGCTTTAGCGGTGGCGGTCCGTTGGGTGTGGTTCATGCCGATTGTTTCGATTCTCAGTATTTGCGGGGCTATGTCGATAATCCGATTGTCGATTTGCCACTCAAGGAAAATGGCAAGCTCGATGTCGGTACAGCTGTAGGCCGTGATGGCCAAGTGTCGGTCACGCGCTTTACGCCTCAGGAAATGACGTATACGAGCCAGTCGGATATTGTTTCTGGCGAAATTGCTGAAGATTTAGCTTATTATCTCCTTACATCCGAACAGGTTCCTTCGACGATCAGCTTAGGTGTTCTCGTAGACCGCGATTACTCCATTGCCGCATCAGGCGGTTTCCTTGTTCAGGCCCTGCCCGGTGCAAAGGATGAAGATTTGGTACGGGTAGAGAAAAATATTGCCGCTATCGGTCCGATTACGTCGTACCTGCATGAACACCAGGACGCAGAAGAGCTGGCCAGCCTCATTTACGGTGATATGCATTTCCACGAGCTGTACCGCATGCCTTTGTCGTGGCGCTGCACGTGTTCGAAGGAACGCATTGAAAATGTGCTGTTATCCTTACAGGAAGCAGATAAGGCAGAGCTCCTCAACGATCCGCAGGTTGAAATGACCTGCCATTACTGTAACAGTAAGTATGTCATCAGCCACGATGAGCTGGTGGAACTTTTTAAGAAAAAGGAAAAGTAAAAGGAGTGATGATCCATGGGGGATATTGCCATTATCGGTGGTACAGGCCTTTGTGACCCCAAAATGTTGTCCCATGTGACGAGTGGACAAATGGAAAACTTCTATGGTACGATCCGCTTCACGCGCGGAACGTATAAGGGAAAAAACGTCATCTTTTTGGCACGACATGGGAAATACCATTCCATTCCGCCCCATCTCATCAATTACCGGGCTAATATCTTGGGCCTGAAGAAATTGGGTGTTTCGGCCATCCTTTCGACGACGGCTGTAGGCGCTATCAATCCGGACGACCAGCCTAACGATTTTGTCCTGCCGAATCAGTTTATCGATTTTACGAGTCATTCCCGGCACGGTTCGTTCTTTGACGGCGGTATTAACGGCGTCGTGCACGTAGACATGACGGAGCCCTTTTGTCCGACCTTGCGTGAAGCCGTCCTCGAATCGGCGAGTGAATTGGGCTACGATGTGCACCCAACGGGGACCTACGTCTGTACAGAAGGACCACGCTTTGAAACGCCGACAGAAATCCGCATGTTTGGCATGCTCGGCGGCGATGTCGTTGGCATGACCTGCGTGCCAGAAGTTTGTCTGGCGCGAGAAGCGGAGATGTGCTACGCCACCATTTCCATCGTGACGAACTATGCCGCCGGTATTACAAAGCGTCCTATGGAACACAAGGAAGTCGTCGAGCAGATGGAGCAAAATGCCGAACGGCTGCGCCGCCTCATTTTGCACACAGTAGAACTGTATGACGACCGGGATTGCATGTGCCGTCATACCTTGAAGGAATACGGAGGCTTTACAATCTGATGGAGACCCTACGCTGGCAAGATCATACGTTATATTTGCTCGACCAGACGCAGCTGCCCCTGACGGAAACGTACCTGACGTGCACGCGCTGGCCCGCCGTAGCCGACGCTATTCGCTGCCTGGCTGTACGGGGCGCGCCTGCTATTGGCGTGGCCGCTACCTATGGTGCGGTCCTGGGGGCGCAGAAAATTGCCGGGGAAACGACGGACGCCGCTGCTTTTGGTGACCGCTTCCTGGCTGTTTGTGACGCTCTGGAAGGAACGCGGCCAACGGCAGTCAATTTGCACTGGGCCCTGGCACGTATGCGTGATGTAGCGGCTGCGGCCTTAAAAACAGACAGCTGCACTGCCGTCGTTGGACGACTGGAAGCAGAAGCGATGCGCATTGATGAGGCTGACAGGGAGATTAACCGCCGTATGGGCCAATTTGGCGCTGCCGAGCTGGCACAGCTGGGCCGGCCGTTGACGATCCTTACGCACTGCAACGCCGGCGCCTTGGCTACCGCTGCTTTTGGTACTGCCTTAGGCGTCGTCCGGGCCCTGCATGCGCAGGGGCTGGTGCGCATGGTATACGCCGATGAAACGCGGCCCCTATTGCAGGGAGCCCGCCTGACGACGACGGAACTGGCGGCTGATGGCATTCCCGTAACACTCATTACGGATAATATGGCTGCGTGGACTATGAAGACCAAAGGCATTGATGCAGTTATCGTCGGTGCTGACCGCATTGCTGCCAATGGTGATACGGCCAACAAGATTGGCACCTATGGCGTAGCCTTGCTGGCAGCTGCTCACGGGATTCCCTTTTACGTCGCCGCACCTGTTTCCACCTTCGACCGAACCTTGGAGGATGGGACAGGGATTCCTATTGAGGAACGGGCAGCCGACGAAGTGCGGCAGTGCGGTGGTCTCGCTACGGCCTTGCCGGAGATTTCTGTCTTCAATCCGGCTTTCGATGTGACGCCGCACGAATATATTACAGCTATCGTGACGGAGCATGGCGTCCTGCACCATCCGGACAGCCAGGTTCTGCATGAATTTTTTAGAAAAGAGGGTATATAGTTTATGGAATCAATCATCCGCGATATCAAACTGGCCAAGAGCGGCCACGAAAAAATCAGCTGGGTCAATCATTATATGCCGGCCTTGAACGCCATTGGTGATACATTAAAGGCTGACCAGACGTTTAAAGGCAAAACCGTTGCCGTAAGCGTTCATCTCGAAGCAAAAACGGCTTATTTGGCCGAAGTATTGCACCGTGCCGGTGCCAAGGTCATCGTAACGGGCAGCAACCCCTTGTCTACGCAGGATGACGTGGCTGCGGCCCTCGTCGAAGATGGCCTGACGGTCTATGCAACTCATGCCTGCACAGATGAAGAATACTTTGGCTATCTCAATAAAGCACTCGATCATCATCCGGACATTATCATCGATGACGGCGGCGACCAGGTAAACCTCTTGCACACGACACGGGCCGATGCCATGGAACACCTCCTGGGTGGCACGGAAGAAACGACAACCGGTGTCAACCGTTTGCATGGTCTCGATAAAGCAGGGAAATTAAAATTCCCTATGATTGCAGCGAACGATTCGTACTGCAAATACCTCTTTGATAACCGCTATGGCACAGGCCAGTCCACATGGGACGGTATTATGCGTACGACGAACCTCACGGTCGTAGGCAAACGCGTTGTCATTGCCGGCTATGGCTGGTGCGGCCGCGGCTGTGCTATGCGGGCGAAAGGCTTGGGCGCCCACGTCATCGTTACGGAAGTAGACCCCATTAAGGCTATTGAAGCTGTTTTCGACGGTTTTGAAGTCATGACCATGGAAGAAGCTGCCAAAGTGGGCGATATTTTTGTTACCCTTACAGGCGACAAAGACGTCATCCGCAAGGAACATCTGGAAAAGATGCACGACGGCGTCATCTTGGCCAATGCCGGTCATTTCGACGTAGAAATCAATAAAAACGACCTGAACGATCTGGCTGTACGCCATTTCGAAGCCCGTCACAATATTGAAGGCTATGAACTGGCTGATGGCCGCATCTTGAACCTCCTGGCTGAAGGCCGCTTGGTTAACCTCGCTGCCGGCGATGGCCATCCGGCAGAAATTATGGACCTTTCCTTTGCCGTACAGGCTCTGGCTGCCAAATATATTCTCGACCATCACGCTGAATTGGGGAACCACGTCTATGTCCTGCCTCACGAAATCGATACGGAAATCGCCAAGATTAAACTGGAATCCATGGGCTACCATATCGATACGTTGAGCGAAGAACAGCGTCAATACCTGAATCTCGACTAAGGAGGCCGTCGCGTGAAGAAGACGATTATCAAAAACGTAGGCCTCTATCAGGACCACGTCATTAAAGAACACCAGAACATTGAAATTACAGACGACCGCATCAGCGGTTTTCCTACTGATAAAGACCTCCTGGACCGGGTCTATGACGAAACCCTCGACGGCCACGGCATGCTGGCCACGCCAGGCTTCGTCAATACACACAACCATATTGCCATGACAGTCTTCCGCAGCTACGCTGACGACATGAACCTCATGGACTGGCTGCAGACGAAAATCTGGCCGGCTGAAGATCACCTGGACAGTGACGTCGTCTATAACCAAACTATGCTGGGTATTGCCGAAATGATTCGTTGTGGTACGACGAGCTTTGCCGACATGTATTTCTTCATGGACGACACAGCCCGTGCTGTAGCGGAATCGGGGATCCGCGCCTGCCTCTCCCGGGGCATGACAGGCATTACGCCCAGTGCTGAAACAGCACTCAAGGAAAACCGCCAGCTTTTCCTCGATTGGCATAAAAAGGGGGATGGCCGGATTACGGTCATGCTGGGGCCGCACGCTCCTTATACGAACACGGCTGCCTATTTGCAGCGTGTCGTCGCCTTGGCCAAAGAACTGGGTGCCGAAATCCACACGCATCTTTCAGAAACGAAGGGTGAAGTAGAAGAATGCCGCAAAAAATATGGTAAATCGCCGATCGCCTGGTTTGATGAACTGGGCCTCTTCGATACGGGCTGCCTGGCAGCACATTGTGTCTGGGTCGATGCTGATGATTTGGATATTATGGCCCGCAAGCACGTCCGCGTGGCCCACAATCCGGGCAGTAACCTGAAGCTCGCCAGCGGCATCGCTCCTATTGGCAAGATGCTGGAAAAAGGCATCACTGTCGGCCTCGGCACGGATGGCGCATCGAGCAACAACAACCTGGACATTATGGAAGAAATGCACCTGGCAGCCCTCATCCATAAAGCCAATACGCTTGATCCACTGGTCATTCCTGCTGAAACGGCTGTCAACATGCTCACTGAAGGTGGCGCCAAGGCTCTGGGCTACACGGATATTGGCCGTCTGGAAACGGGCTATAAAGCCGATATTACCCTTATCGACCGTTCTGGACTGCACTGGTATCCCCGAAACGACCAGATGTCCCTTCTGGCCTATGCAGCTAACAGCTTCGATGTCGATACTGTCCTGGTCAACGGCAAGATTCTCCTGAGAAATAAGGAATTTACGACCATAGATATAGAAAAAATCAAACACGAAGCAGAACGGACGAAGAATAAGCTCTTTGCGTCCCTCTAAACACTTGATACATGCTAAAACCGAACCACTGTCACTAGGACACGGTTCGGTTTTAGCTTCATAAACAACGCAACAGAAAGGAACCCGGAAATCAGTGAATAAACCACTCATTGCCTTTGTTTGCACGCATAATTCCTGTCGCAGCCAACTGGCTGAAGCTTTGTCCCGCCACCTCGCAGCTGACACCTGGATCAGTGTTTCTGCCGGTACCCATCCGTCTGGGGCCATCGACAAGGACGCCTGCCGGATTCTTAAAGATCGCTACAGCATCGACATGATAGCAGAAGGACAGTACAGCAAAGCACTCACGGACCTGCCCGGCCATATCGACGGCGTCGTCACTATGGGCTGTGGTGTCCAGTGCCCATATGTACCGGCTGCCTGGCGGGAAGATTGGAACCTTCCTGATCCGACGGGCAAACCTGACGCTGACTATCTGGCCGTCATCGATGCCCTTGTGAGGCATATCAGTGTCTTAAAGAAAAAATATAACCAGACCTAACAAAAACATCCCAGCCTCATGCAGGCTGGGATGTTTTTTATCCTTCAATAGAGTTCATCTGTACTGTTGGCCAGCTTTTGCTGTTCTTCCCGGATGTAGCGCTTGACCAGTTGCTGCAAGACGAAGTTTTGTTTTTGCCCCTTGCGATTTACGATTTCCGTAAATTGTTCTTTTACGCTGCGGGGGACACGCATGTTTAAGACGACTACCTTTTCCTCGTTATCCATTTGCTCGCTCCTTTTTCTCATCGATTTGGGGGCGTCATGGTTCGCCTAGGGCCGATTCGTTGATGATGTATTCACGAATGAGCCGTTCTAACACAGTGGACGGAACCTGGCCTTTATTCGTCGCCAGGGTGACGAATTTTTCGTGCAGCTGCGTAGGAATGCGGACGATGACAATGGTTTTCTTTTCTTCCATTTCTTTCGTTTGCTCCTTTTTGGCATGTAAAAAAAGCATTTTTTATATGTGATTATAGTAACATAAAGAAGCAAAAAATAGCAAAACGAATAACTAATAGATGGAGCTAAAAAAACTTTGCTTGTGGTTCCGTGAATAAGGCATTATAGAAACTGCTAACGTATCCTAGCGTTGAAATGAGGAGCCTTTGGTTAATAGAATGATAGGAATAGGCAAGAGACATGAGAGAAATGATATACCGTACTACTTCTGAAAAAAGGTAAAATAGAGGCGTAAGGATATGTGAAAGGAGAGGTGATAGATGAGGAAAATATTGGTTTGTGCAATAGCCACCATACTGGTATGGGGGACCGGCATGGTAGCTCCTGCAGGCGCAGCGGCTCCCAGCCAGCATCTGAAATTCGGCATTACCCGGCCTCAGGTTCGGGCCATTTCAGACGTTACCTACGCCCAGTATTTCGCTTGGCCGAAGACCTTCCTAAAGATGGACATCCTGCAGCCACAATTACAGCAGAAAATGCCGGCCGTCGTATTTGTCACCGGCGGTGGCTTCGTGGCTTCGCCAAAAGAAAACTACCTGCAGCAGCGTGTGCATCTGGCAGAAGCGGGCTATTTCGTGGCCAGCGTAGAATACCGTGTCATTCCTAACGGTATTTTTCCGGATCCTGTCGTTGATGTCAAAGCAGCCATCCGCTATTTGCGGGCCCATGCTGATGAATTCAACATCGACCCAGAGCGTATTGCCGTTATGGGCGAGTCCGCCGGGGGCTATCTGGCCGCTATGGTAGGGACGACGAACGGCGATAGGGACTTTGACAAGGGCGATAATCTGGACCAGAGCAGCGACGTCCAGGCCGCCATTGACATTTATGGCCTGTCAGATCTCAGCAAGGTAGCTGCAGATTTTCCGAAGGAAGAGCAAAAGCGCCATGAATCACCGGCAGCGCTGCAAGCCTTATTCATCAACGGTACATCCTTTTCTGCTAAAGGTGGCGGCAGCGTCCAGGACCATCCGGAAAACGTAAAAGCAGCCAATCCCGTGACCTATATTTCACCAAAAACACCGCCGTTTCTGCTCATGCATGGGGATCACGACCAGGTTGTTTCGCCCAGCCAGACTGAACTCCTATATAATGCGTTACAAAAAAGAGGGATTCCTGCTACGCGTTATGTCGTAGAAGGAGCCGGTCATTCCGACCAGTACTGGGTGCAGCCGGAGGTTGAACAGGTGATTTTGGGTTTTCTGAATACAAATTTGAAGAATAAAAAATAAGGAGGAATCATACATGAAACACATGAAGCATATAGGCATCGTCGCCGCAAGCTTAGCCACCGTCGTAGTATTTTTAGGGCAGCCTGCCCCGGCCCATGCTGCCACTGTACCCGTAGCAAATGCTGCAGCGGTCCAGACACAGAAAGAAGCTGGCAGCCTCGTAGCCGATAAAATCGCCCTGAAGGAACTGGTCGATACCTTTTCTATCTTGGCCGATCAGAAGGATGGCATTGCCCAGGAACCGCTTTTCACCAAGGATGCCGTCGTAGAAAACTACTCCGATGGCAAGCTCATGACCTCCCTGAAAGGCCGGGAAAACATCGGCAAAGCCTTTGACGATTTTCTCAAGACCCAGGACGTCGTCTACCACATCAACGGCCAGCAGGTCGTAGACATCAAAGGCAATACGGCAACCGGCACGAGCTATTGCTACGTCGTACTGATCAGCACACAAAATGGCAAGCAGGTCAAACGCTCCGGCGGCGTGCGCTACCATGACGAATACGTCAAACAGGACGGAAAATGGCTGATTCAGAAGCGAAAGGCCGATTTCGTCTGGACAGAATACAGCGATTTACAAAAATAGGGGGAGAATATGTATGAGAAAATCAAGAAATCTGGGAATCCTAGCGGCCGGTTTTGTCGCAGCACTGGTGCTCTTTGGCCAGCCTGTACCTGCCCATGCTGCAACTACGCAGGTAGCAGGGGCTGCGCAGCAGACTGTAGGGACAGCTAGAAGCACTACGGCCGGTCAGGGACTAACCGCCGCTATACCAGGTCAGGCCGGCCTGGCAAAGACCGACGTGCCGGATCCGGCGGCTCTTCCCAAGACGGCCATGCCCGGTGCCTATCCTATGCCTGGGACGTACGAAATCAGCTTTAGCCATATCCGTTTAGGCTCAGCCACGCCCAACGCAGTCATCCACTATACTCTCGACGGCAGTGAGCCTACAAAAGACAGCCCCGTCTTTGATCCTGCAAAGGGCGCCATCCCCATCCTGGAATTTGGCGCCGGCGCCAATAATACGAGACAGACAGAAAAGACTGTCGTCGTCAAAGCTATTGCCTTATCGGCAGGCGCCGCACCCAGCGACGTAGCCACGCTACGATACAATTTCGTCGTCAACCAGCCGGGATACTTCAGCTATGAAGTCCTCCGCGAGGCTGCACCGGACACGCCGGCTCTGATCCGGATCTCCGATTACGCCCGTGTAAACATGTTCCTCGTAGTGGGCTCCAAACGGGCCTTGCTGATTGATAGCGGTCTCGATTCAAAAGGAGATTTGTATTCTCTCATAGAAAAGCTCACAGGTGGCCTCCCCTTTGATGTTATTTCTCTCCATGGCCACGGCGATCATGCAGCGCAGACACAAAACTTCTTAGACAAACACATCCGCGTCTATGTTCCGCACAAGGACCTCAGCTGGTTTGGTGACAAGATTCCGCAAGGTACGCTCGATCCTAAAGAAGGGGACACCTTTGATTTAGGCAATACCGTACTGACCGCCTATGCTGTACCGGGTCATACCGTAGGCAGCATGGTCCTCCTGGATCCCAAGACCGGCGATTTGTACACATCGGACTCGCTGGGCAGTAACGACCCCATTGGCCCTAATTCGGGACTCCTTGACGATGTTGGCATCGAATGCTCTTTGGACCGCTATTACACGGCGCTTGTTGACCTAAGGAAAAAAGTAAACGGCCGGGCTAAACGCATTTTCACAGGCCATAATCCTTTACCCTTAGATATGAAATATCTGGATAATGTAATCGCCACCGTGAAAAATGCCCTGGACAAAGGCGAAAGCGCCTTGGTTCCTTCCATCAGACCGCCGGAATCGACCTACGGCTCCACGACCATGTTCGCCTATGGCGACTACCGCGTCGATCCCAATAGCGTTGCTATCAACCTGAAATACCTCTACGCCAAAGACGCCGAAGCCAATCCGCCCAAGATTATCAAAGGCTACCTGAATCCCCAGGCCAGAGCCTATCCGAAACAGTAGAACTCCACAAGGGGACTTGCTGGTCACGAATGATATGCTAAAATGTGAAATAAAGAAAAGTCGTGTCCCTGCTATGCTTCTCTGCATACCTTTTGTAGGAGCATGGCACACCTTTTAGTTCTGAGACAGAAGAGGAGATGAGTGCTATGGAAACGAAGTTGTCTGCATACAGACAGGAAATGGCTGCAATTGTCAGTCGTCACATGAAGCGGGAAACGTGGATAGAAACGGCTGTCCCGTCGCTGTACTTCGTGCGGGAATTTTCTGCCAGCGAGCCAAGTCATATTTTCCAGAAGCCATCCCTTTGTATCATCCTGCAAGGGAAGAAGGAAATCTGTCTGGCTAAGGAATGCTTTCAATATGGCCCTTCAGAATATCTCATTTCCGCTGTAGGTCTGCCAGTTATCGGGCAGATTATGGAGGCTACCGAGACAGAGCCCTACATTTCCTTGAAACTGGAATTTACTATGAATCAAATCGTCGATTTGATTCATGATAAGTATCAGGAAAATCCCAAAAAGAAACAGGACAGGGCTATCCACGTCAGCCCCATTGAGGTGCCGCTCATGGATGCCATGGCACGCTTGGTACGTCTCGTGGATGCGCCGGATAACATTGACGTATTAGCGCCTATTTACATTAAAGAAATCCTCTATTACGTGCTCATAGGCCCGCACGGCCATGTGTTGCGGCAATTCGCTATGAAGGGCAGCACTGCCTGCCAGATTCAGGAAATCGTTCAGTACGTCATTACTCATTATAATGAAACTATCCGCGTAGAAGAACTGGCGGAAAAAGCAAAGGTCAGCGTGCCGACACTACATCGTCAATTTAAAGAAGTGACAGCCATGAGTCCGTTACAATTTCAAAAGAAATTACGCTTGCAGGAGGCTCGCCTCCTTTTGTTAAAGGGTACTGTAAATGCAACTGATGTGGCCTTTCAGGTCGGCTATGAGAGCCCGTCACAATTTAGTCGCGAGTACTCTCGGATGTTCGGCTACCCACCTAAAAAGGACAGCAAGCGCTTATTGGCAGAATATGTTTAAACATAGTTTGGCTGGCATTCTATATTGTGCTACATGTACCGGAGCAAACAAAAAAGACCCTGGCGGCATGCTTTCTCTGCATGCTGCCAGGGTCTTCGTACATTTTTACTCTTTTATAAACCAATCTTGCATAGCTTTTCTGTGGTCTTGAGGAATCTTAGTCATGGTCTGGCCATGGAGCCAGGCCAGTGTTTTTTCGTTAAGGTATTGCCGCATGCGGTCTTCTGCTTCGTTCATGACCGTGTGTATGAGGCATGGGCATTTCGTGTACGCGTCAGGCAGATTGTCCTGATCGAGGAGCAACTCCCGTTGCCGTATTTCGTCGCATTGGAAGAGGGGCGTTTTGCCCTCGATGGCTTCGACGACGTGCCAAAACGTGATGTCCTGCGGTGCTAAGGCCAGCTCGTAGCCACCGTTTACACCAGGCGCAGCCTTGACAATGCCGGCTTTGCGCAGTTTTGTAAAAAATTTTGCCAAATACGTTTCTGATACACCCTGATAGTGTGCCAGCTCGCGCACACCGACAGAATACCCTTCCGGCAGGTCTACCATGTAGAGCAGACAGTGCAGTGCATATTCCAGGCCTACTGAAAATTTCATAGGGGCAGTCCCTCCTTATCTCTTTTATGATAAGGTATAAGTATGGTTATGGTCAACCTATTTTTTAATAATTACAGATATAAATTATCTGTATTCCGAATTGTCATTTGACGAAGTAAAGACTTTCCTGTATGATAATCACAGACAAAAAATATCCGTAATTAGGAGGGCCTTATCTATATGGCAATTTTAAATGATAAATTTCGCGCTGTTCTTGCTCATGAAGGTGTAGTGACTGTTCTCTCCTGGGGCGCTACGGCAGAACCACATTTGGTCAATACGTGGAATTCGTACCTCGAAATCGTCGACGGCGACCGCATCCTCATACCGGCCTTTGGCTACAGACAGACGGAAAAGAATGTAGCTGTCAATCCGAAGGTACAGCTTTCTGTAGGTTCAAAAGAGGTGGAAGGCTACAATGGCTACGAGGGTACAGGTTTTATCGTCGAAGGTACAGCCCGTTTCCTCAGCGAAGGGCCGGAGTTTGACCTCATGAAGAAGAAACTTGATTTTCCGAACCGCGTTATGGAAATCACCGTGACCAAGGCTACCCAAAAAATATAAGCTACGGCAAGCAGATGGACGCCGGCCTGCAAAACAGACTGGCGCCTTTTTTTACCTATTTTGCCGGGCCTGCAAAAAAGAGAAATGACTTATAATACAGGACAAAAATAAGTCGAAATTGTAACAATCCCGACATATTTGGCGATATGGCTTGTGGTATAATGGAAAAGATATTTTCCTTGTACCTTGCCAGTGTACAAGAGAAAGGAAACCCATTAGATGATCAATTGGAATTTGAAACGCAAAGCAGCAGTCTTAGTTTTCAGCCTCATGGCGATTTTACCAGCTACCCAGGCCATTACACCGGAAGAATTAGTGTATGACCAGGTGAGCAAGTACGTTAGTGCCCAACAGGCTGCGGATATTTCCCGGGATATTTGTGATGCTGCGGCAACGTATCACGTAGACCCGGTCTTTGCGACGGCTGTCTTTACGACAGAAAGCCATTTTGACAATACGGCAGTTTCCGGCGTTGGCGCTATCGGCATTGCGCAGCTCATGCCCGATACGGCAGCGTATCTCAACGTCAATCCCTATAATGTACGAGAAAACATCTTTGGCGGCGTAAAATACCTGGGCCAGATGATGGATCGTTACAAGACCTGGGATAAGCCCTTTATGTATGCAGCGGCTGCGTATAATGCCGGTCCCGGAGCTGTAGACCGCGCCGGTGGCGTGCCTCATTATGCAGAAACCATGAACTACGTCCAGACTGTAGAAAATACACGCCAGGATATTTGGCGTATTGCCGGTATGCAGGCTAATACAGGCCGCATGGACGAAAGCCCTGTAGCGACGACTAAGGTTAATGCTCCTGTTTTCCCGGCCCTTAAAGAATGGCACGAAAACCAGACTGCCAGTGCAGTGAGCCCTAGTGGCGCGACGGCAATGGCCCAGGAAAAAATCGGCACGGCCAGCCACACGGAACACGTCCTACAGCGTTCGGGAAAGACCAAAAACAACGACAACACGCATTTGACAAGCTTTGCCAAATAAGAAAAGTCCTTGCCGGCTCGCAAGAGACCGGGACTTGCAAAAAGACCTGATGCAGGAATCAGGTCTTTTTGTCGTACAAGGGGGAAGGAAATTTTCTCAGAGAAGAAAAAAATCCGCTGGAAGTGCCGGGCCGGTCTGTCACATTGTCCCATAACATGATAAAATATACTAAGACAAACTGATGGAACTTGAATGGAGGCTATGACGATGAAAGAACGTTTAGATGAAATGCTTGTTGGCAAGAAAATGGAACCGCGCTATTTGGAATATAATTGGCGCGATATTATTCTGTATGCTTTGGCTGTTGGCGCGCACAGGGAAGATATTTCTTATACGTATGAAAAATTCCTGAAGGCCATTCCTACGTACGGTACTGTTCCGTATTGGGGCACTGTCAATGTACGGCCGTACCAGTGGATGCCCTTGCCTGCGTCTATGCTGGCTAATGACATTATTAAGCCGACCATCTCTTTCCTCAATATGGATCACGAAATCATTATGCACCGGCCCATTGACCCGATCAAAGGGACCTTCCAGTGGCAGGATGAAATTACGGATGTATACGATCGCGGTGAAGGCAAAGGCGCTGTCGTCAAGACGAAGATTGTCGTCCGTGACGAAGCGGGCCGCGATGTGTGCACGAACTATTCGACGACGTTCTTCCACGAAGCCGGCGGCTTTGGCGGCGTACCGATGCCCAAAAGCTCCGTCGTTATTCCCGACCGCGAACCGGACGTAACCGTCGATGATTACATCAGCCCTGTACAGAACCTCTTGTACCGCCTTACAGGTGACACGAACCTGGTTCACGTCGATCCGGAATACACGCAGAAAATGGGTTTTGAAAAACCCTTCATGCAGGGCCTCTGCTCCTTTGGCTTCTCGTGCCGTATGGCCATTAGCGCCCTCATTCCAGGGGAACCGGAACGGATGACCCGCATGGCTGCCCAGATGACGTCGGTTCTTTTCCCCGATACGCCAGTGCAGCTGCAGCTCTGGAAGATGAGCGATCATCAGGCGTACTTCAAATTCGTCAATAAGAATACGGGCAAAGCGGTCCTTAACCGGGGCGTCTTTGAATGGAAATAAGCTACTCGTACCTATGCTGCCTCACACTGCTGTGTGGGGCAGCTTTTTTATGTGTAGCCCGGCCTTACAAGATGGGCGTATGGGGCGCGTAGGTACGCAGGGAATGCTCAATGCCCTGGACAAAGGTGGACATGAGTTTTGTGATTTCCTGTGTACGCAAATGAACCCAGCCAAGTTCCGACATCTGTGTGTTACCGGATAGAGGCAGGGCTGTGATTTCATCGGGAATGATGCCGGGAATAATGTAGCCCGTACCAACATTGAAGCAGTCTGTGTGGGCAAGAATGTTGTTCGTCGTACCGCGGTCGTAGGAGTAGACGACTTTAGTATGATCTTTCAGGACGAAGAGTTCTTCCTGAGCAAGCGTATTCGTCTGGCTGCCCTGGGAGAAGATGAGCATAGGATAGGGGGACAGGTCCTCTAGGGCAATCGTCGCTTGCCGGGCCAGGGGATGGTCCTTACGCAGGAAAACATAGGGCTGTACGCTGGCTAAGGGGTGAAAGACGAGATCCCATTTGTCCAGGATTTGCCGCAAGTAGTGCTCGTTTTCCGGCGTCAGACAAATGACGCTGAGGATACTTTTTTTGAGGTATACGTCTTCCAGTGCTGTTATGGTTTCCGTCTCCTTCAGGGACAGGGAGAACGCTGTGGCATCGATGTGGTTGAGGAACTGAACGAAGAAGTCGACGACAAAGGCATAGTGGTGACAGGAAATCTGAAATTCCAGGGGCTTCTTCTTTTTCGTATAATGATTGTAAATTTCCTCTGTATCGGCCAGCACCTTTTCAGCCAGGTTGAGAAATTCAATTCCTTCACCGGTAAGGGATACGCCTGAGCGGGAACGGTCGAAAATGGTAATGGACAGCTCGGCTTCCAGGTTGCGGATGGCTTCCGACAAGGTAGGCTGGGAAATGTAGAGATTGACGGCAGCTTTATTCATCGAGCGGCAGCGGGCGACTTCTTTGACATAAATAAGTTGTTGTAGTTTCATGATAATTCCTCTTTTGGCTTGAAATATGCAGCTTCGTTGTGTATAATACTCTCATATACATCTTGTCAGACATGATATAAATAAAAGGAGTGGAAATGTATAAGCACATATACACAGTTATAGCTTTTATATATAATTGAAAACTATATTATTTCATAATAAAATTATATATAACACCTGATTTTCAATCGATGAGCGGGCCTAAATGCCGCCAAATAAAGGGATTTTAGCGAGAAACGGCAGGCTCTTGCAGTGCTTTTTGAAGAAAAGGGTATCTTGAAATTAGTTATAGCTATGATATATAATCATGTCATAGAAAAACAAGATTGATTTAAAGAATTGGAGGGTTTGTACAATGGGAATGAAAATGATGACGATGGATGGTAATACAGCCGCGGCCTACGTGTCGTATGTCTTCACCGATGTGGCTGCCATTTACCCCATCACGCCGAGCTCGACCATGGCAGAAAAAATGGATGAATGGGCGACGAAGGGCGTCAAGAATATGTTTGGCCAGGTAGTCAAGGTACAGGAAATGCAGGCCGAAGGCGGTGCTGCCGGTGCCGTGCACGGTTCCCTCGTTTCCGGCGCTTTGACGACGACCTATACAGCATCACAGGGCCTTTTGCTCATGATTCCGAATATGTATAAAATCGCCGGCGAACTCCTGCCGGGTGTCTTCCATGTAGCTGCCCGGGCACTGGCTACGAACGCCATGTCCATCTTTGGCGATCAGCGCGACGTCATGGCCTGTCGCCAAACGGGCTTTGCTCTCCTGTGCGAAGCCAGCGTTCAGGAAGTCATGGACCTTTCGGCTGTCGCTCATTTGTCAGCTATCAAGGGCAGTGTACCGTTCCTCAATTTCTTCGACGGCTTCCGTACGTCTCACGAAATTCAAAAGATCGAAGCCTGGGATTACGACGATCTGGCTAAACTGGTGGATATGGATGCTGTCAAAGCCTTCCGTGACCGCGGTTCGGCACCGGATCATCCGACCCTGAAGGGCTCCCTGGAAAACAGTGACGTCTACTTCCAGCAGCAGGAAGTACAGAACAAGTACTACGAAGCCTTGCCGGATATTGTCGAAGAATACATGCAGAAGGTCTTTGAAATGACGGGCCGTGAATACCATCCCTTCACGTATTACGGCGCACCGGATGCGGAATACATGGTCATTGCCATGGGCTCCCTCTGCGATGCCACGAAGGAAACCGTCGATTACCTGAACGCCCACGGCGAAAAGACGGGCCTCCTTTCGGTACATCTCTATCGTCCCTTCTCGCTCAAGTATTTCTTCAAATACATTCCGGAAACGGTCAAAAAGATTGCTGTTCTGGACCGCACGAAGGAACAGGGCTCCCTGGCTGAACCGCTGTATCTGGATGTTACCCAGGCCTACAGCACGGTTGCCAACAAACCGCTCATCGTCGGCGGCCGTGCCGGCTTAGGCGGTAAGGATACGACACCGACCCATATTCTCAGCGTCTTTGAAAACCTGAAGCAGGAGCAGCCGAAGGATCATTTCACGGTAGCTATCGTCGACGACGTAACGCATACGTCCTTGCCGGTTACGCAGGATATTGATACGACGCCAGAAGGCACGACGGCCTGCAAGTTCTGGGGCCTCGGTAGTGATGGTACAGTCGGTGCCAACAAGTCGGCCATCAAGATTATCGGTAACCATACGGATATGTACGCCCAGGCCTACTTTGCCTATGACTCGAAGAAATCCGGCGGCATTACCGTATCGCACCTGCGCTTTGGCAAGACACCGATTACGGCGTCGTACCTGATCAACAAGGCCAACTTCGTTTCGTGCTCCCAGCAGACGTACGTACAGAAATACGACGTCCTGGCCGGCATCAAAGAAGGCGGCACATTCCTCTTGAATACCATTTGGGATGCAGCGGGCCTCGAAGCCAACTTGCCGGCAGCGATGAAACGGACCTTGGCACAGAAACAGATCAAATTCTATACGATCAATGCCGTTAAGATTGCTCAGGAAATCGGCTTGGGCGGCCGCTTCAACATGATCATGCAGTCAGCCTTCTTTAAGCTTGCCGATATCATTCCTGTAGAAGATGCCGTAAAATACCTGAAAGACGCAGTGGTCACGAACTATGGCAAGAAAGGCCAGAAAGTTGTCGATATGAACAATGCCGCCATTGACGAAGGCATTGCCCAAGTCGTTGCCGTCGACATTCCTGCCGCCTGGGCCAGTGCAGCCGATGCACCGCAGGCCGCACAGGATGTACCCGAATTCATTACGAAACTGCAGCAGCCCATTAACCGTCAGGAAGGGGATTCCCTCCCGGTCAGCGCCTTTGCCGGCCTGGAAGATGGTGCCTTCCCGCAGGGCACAGCAGCCTATGAAAAACGCGGTGTTGCCATTATGGTACCAGAATGGCAGACTGAAAACTGCATTCAGTGCAACCAGTGCGCCATCGTTTGCCCCCATGCCGCAATCCGTCCTGTCCTTGCGACAGATGAAGAATTGCAGCACGCACCGGCCGGCTTTGCCGCCAAAGACGCCGTCGGCGCCAAAGGTCTCCATTTCACTATGTCCGTCAGCGTCCTCGACTGCCTCGGCTGCGGCAGCTGTGCCGAAGTATGCCCGGCTCCGCAGAAAGCCCTGGTCATGAAACCCTTTGGGACACAGGAAGAAAAAGCACCTCTCTGGGAATATGGCCAGAAAGTCGTTGCCGTCAAAGACAATCCGTTCAACAAGTTTACCGTCAAAGGCAGCCAGTTTGAAGAACCGCTTCTGGAATTCTCCGGTGCCTGCGCCGGCTGTGGCGAAACGCCCTATGCCAAACTCGTTACGCAGCTCTTTGGCGACCGCATGATGATTGCCAATGCCACGGGCTGCTCCTGCGTCTGGGCTGACAGCGTACCGTCTACGCCGTACACGACGAACAAGGACGGCCGTGGTCCGGCCTGGGGCAACAGCCTCTTTGAAGATAACGCCGAATATGGCCTGGGCATGTACCTCGGTGTGCACCAGGTACGGGAAAAACTGGCCATGGACGTATGGGAAGCCATTCAGCACGCTGACCTGTCTGAAGCAGACAAGGCTGTCCTGCAGGATTGGTATGACCATCGCGATGATACAGAAGACACACGGGATCGCGCCGATAAGGCAACAGCCGTAGCAGCAGCGGCTAAAGATCATGATGCAGTGTGCCAGCGCATTTACGACCGTCGCGATTACCTCGTCAAACGGAGCCAGTGGCTCTTCGGTGGTGACGGCTGGGCCTATGATATTGGCTACGGCGGTCTCGACCACGTCCTGGCACAGGATGAAGACGTAAACGTCCTGGTCATGGATACGGAAGTGTACTCCAACACAGGCGGCCAGTCCTCTAAGGCTACGCCGACCAGTGCCGTTGCAAAATTTGCCGCCGGCGGCAAACGGACGAAGAAGAAGGATCTGGGCCGCATGGCTATGACCTATGGCTACGTCTACGTTGCCCAGGTAGCCCTCGGCGCCGATATGAACCAGTGCATCAAGGCCATCAAAGAAGCCGAAGCGTATAAGGGACCGTCTTTGGTCATTGCCTATGCACCGTGCATCAACCACGGCATCAAAGCCGGCATGGGCTTTAGCCAGAAGGAAGCAAAGAAGGCCGTAGAAAATGGCTACTGGCACCTCTATCGCTACAACCCGGACGATGAAGCAGCAGGGAAGAACGGCTTTACCCTCGATTCGAAGGATCCGAAGGGCGAACTGCGGGACTTCCTCATGGGCGAAGTACGCTATGCATCCCTGGAAAAGGTCTTCCCAGAAGCAGCGGAAGGCTTCTACGAACAGACGGAAAAAGATATGAAAGACCGCCTGGCATCGTACAAAGCACTGGCTGAACGCAAGTAATTTCTCTAAATAATCACCACACTCCTTAAAAATAAAACACGCGCAAAAGGGCTTGCAGAGTTGGGACTGCAGGCCTTTTTGTGTTGGTGAAGGGCGCCGTATGTGGCACGGAGCAGATTGCTGATACTGTAATGCAGCAACATGTTGGCTGCTTACCTCTCTTTTATCGCCCTGCGGATAGTCATCTTACGCAGGTGATACTTAGGAAAAACCTATTACTTTATTGTGAAAAACTATTATTCTTCTGGTTTATTATATAGTATTATATTTGTAAGCACAATTTTTTTATTGTTTTTTTGAAACAGGTAATAGGTTTTTATTGTAAGAGGGGGAGTTTACATATGAGTACTTCAGATTTAACGACTCGCATTTGTCATGCCGGCGGCCATGAGCTGGCTAAGAAGATTCAGTCTTCTGTTTCCGTGCCGAAGGTGATTCCTATTTTTACGTCCAGTGTATTTAGTTTTGATGATGTACCGACGCTGGATAGTGTCTATGACGGAAGTGCTGACGGCTATGTATACAGCCGTATGGCAAATCCGAGCCTGGATGCCGTAGAAGAAGTATTGAGTGCTGCTGAGGGGACCGATGGGGCTATCGTCTTTTCGTCGGGCATGACGGCGATTACCATGGCTATCATGGCGAATGTCAGCTCTGGTGACCATATCATTTCTTCGCCTGTCCTCTACGGTGGTGTGTATGATTATTTCGCTAATGAATTACCGCGCTGGGGTGTAACGGTCGATTTTGTCGACTTCGATAAGGAAGATCTTGAAGCGTATATTAAGCCGAATACGAAGGTCATTTATACGGAAACGATTACCAATCCGTCTATGGACGTGATCGATATTGCCAAAACGGCAGAAATTGCTCATAAGCATGGATGCAAGATGATCATCGACAATACCTTTGCTACGCCGGTGGTTTGCAAACCGTGCGAGCTCGGTGCTGATATTGTCGTCTATAGTGCGACGAAGTTCCTCGGTGGCCACAGTGATATTACAGCCGGTGTCATTGCATCGGATGCAGAAAATATCAAGGCCATGCAGCGTTATGCAACCTTGTATGGCGGCCTCCTTAGTCCCTTTGATTCGTTCCTCTTGACGCGGAGCCTGCGGACGCTGGAATTGCGCGTTCGCCAGCACAGCGAAAATGCCCAAAAGGTAGCTGAATATCTGGAAAATCATCCGAAGATTGAAAAGGTGTACTATGCAGGCTTGGCCAGTGCACCGCATCATGACCTGGCTGTCAAACAGTTCACTGATGGCATGTGCGGCGGTATGCTCAGTGCCGATATCAAAGGCGGCGCAGCCGCAGCGGAAGCTTTCATTGCTGCGTGCCAGTACATTAAATTCGTCCCCAGCCTGGCCAGCTTCGAAACGACCTTGTCCTATCCGGTCAAGACAAGCCATCGTGCCTATCCGCCGGAAGCCCTCAAGAAAGAAGGCATCTCGGCCGGCATGATCCGCTTCTCCATTGGCCTGGAAAAAGCCGATGACATCATTGCTGATTTGGAACAGGCTTTAGCTAAAATCTAAGCCCGGGAACTCGTTCTCTTAGTACTACAATCGTTGAAAAATCCCTTTCTTTGCACGCGTACTCCTGTCCGCGAAGCAGAGAAGGGGATTTTTGTATTATGCGAATCTTGCATAGGAAAGCTATTTTCTTTACAGAATCTTGACACAAACTTTACATTTCTATATGATACGTGTAGAAAACGTATATTATATGATAATAAAAATTACTTATACTTAATGAAAGAGAGGTCATTCTATGGATCAAAATCAAGAAGCAGCCTTGCAAGCGAAATTTAATCGATTCAAGTATGAATCGCTTTTGGGTGTCTTTATCGGTTATGCAGCGTACTACATCGTTCGCAATAACTTCATCTTTTCTACGCCTTACTTAAAGCAGGAACTTAATTTGAGCGCTACGGAAATCGGCCTGCTTACGAGCTGCATGCTTATTACGTACGGGTTGTCCAAGGGCTTCATGAGTATGCTGGCTGATAAGGCCAATCCCCGCAACTTCATAGCTACGGGCCTTTTCTTATGCGTCCTCGTCAATATTGCCATGGGTTTCAGTACGAGTTTTTATCTCTTTACAGGACTTGTCGTGCTCCTGGGCTTGTGCCAAGGCATGGGCGTCGGACCGTCTATCATTACGGTTGGCCATTGGTTTCCCCGTTCTCAGCGCGCCCGGGCTAGCACCATTTGGAACGTATCTCACAATCTCGGTGGCGGCCTCGTTTCACCGCTCGTTGGCGGAGCTATGGCCTATGTCGGCACAGAACATTGGCGTACAGCCGCGTATCTTGTGCCGGCTGGTGTGGCGGTTATTGTCATTTTCTTCGTCCTGTATCTGGTCAAACGTCGCCCTGTTGAAGAAGGGCTGCCGCCAGTAGAAGAGATGTATCACGAAGAATCGGTCACGACAAAGGTGCTGGAACACACGGCAGAAGCGCCGAAGGATATGTCGCCATTCAAGATTTTCTGGGAATACGTTTTCAAGAACAAAAACTCGTGGTATCTCGTCTTTGTTGATATTTTTACATACATGGTCCGGTTTGGCATGATTACGTGGATTCCCTTGTACCTCTTGACGGAAAAGGGGCTAACTCGTGGGGAAATGGGATTTTCCTTCATGCTCTTTGAATGGGCAGCTATTCCTTCGACGATCCTGGCTGGCATTATCGTCGACAAGTACTTCAAAGGCCGTGTCATGCTCCTGCCTATGTCGTGTCTCGTCGTCGTCCTCTTGTGCGTCTTTGGTTACATGACATCTAATTCCGTTGTAGCCATTACGCTGTTTGCGACCATTACAGGCTGCCTTATTTATATCCCTCAGTCTATGGTTGCCGTACAGGCTATGGAAGTCATTCCCAGTTTCGCCCTCGGTTCGGCCGTTGGCCTGCGCGATCTCATGAGCTACCTCGTAGGCAGCTCTTTAGGAACGACGCTTTTTGGCTTTGTCGTCGACCATTGGGGCTGGAACTCTGGCTTCTATACAATCATGGCAGGTGTCGTTATTTGTTTCCTGTCGTGCTATCTGTCGTATCGTGGCGCTAAAGAAATTTACGGCAAGTAAAGAAAGCATTCCTATAATATACGTAGTATAAAAATAAAAAGGAAGGAAATTCCCTGTATCCAAAAAAACGTGCCATTGCGATGGAAACGAAATAGGGAATTTCCTTTTTCTTTTCATATTTGTCTAATGGTAGTACAATAGGAAGCGACACGCGTAGCCCGCGTGGGAAGTAAGGGGGAATCATTATGCATACAACAGTAGTAAAAGAAGTAGAAGCCTATGTAAGAGAGCATAGGGAAGAAATCCTCGCTAAATACGAGGAACTCGTCAATTTGAAGGACTTTTGGCGTGATGCCAGAGCCGTAGATGACGTTGGGGAATGGTTGAAAAAGGAATTCACTAACGCTGGCTTTGATTGCAGCCTCGTGAGCTTTACGCCGGAAGCAGGCAATGCCCTCGTCGGCACCTTAGGGGCTGACCGTCCCGGTAAGCCTATCTTATTCAGCGGCCACATGGATACGGCCTTAGCTTCGGAACTCTACGCAGAACAGCCGTTCCGTATCGAAGCAGGTAAAGCCTATGGTCCTGGCGTCGTCGATATGAAGGGCGGCCTGATTATTGCTTTATACGTAGCGAAAGCATTGAATGCCGTAGGTTATGACGAACGGCCCTTGAAAATTCTCTTCGTACCGGATGAAGAAGGGTCCCACCAATTTACAAACGTTGCCGACTACTTGACGGAAGAAGCGGCAGGCTGTTTCTTTGCCTTCAACATGGAAACAGGTCTTATGGACAACTCCCTTACAGTCGGCCGTAAAGGCGGTATAGGCATTGATGTGGAAGTGACGGGCAAAGCGGCCCACGCTGGCCAGGCCTTTTTTGAAGGTGTCAATGCTATTGAAGAAATGGCCCATAAAATCGTAGCCTTTCAGGCTTTGACGGATGCCGAAAAAGGCACTACCGTCAATACAGGCGTCATCAAAGGCGGTACAGTGCCCAACGCCGTACCTGGTGTCTGCACATGTGAACTCGACGTCCGCTTTACGACGCTGGATGAACTGGAACGCGTACGTCAGGCTATTGAAGTCATTTGCGCCACAAGTCACGTCACAGGCGCCACGTGCTCGTATAGAGAACAACACCTGTTCCCGCCCTTTGTAACCGGCGAAAAGGAAATGAAGCTCTTTCATTTTTTGGAAAAAACGGCAGAAACCTATGGCTATGCCCGGACGCAGCCTGCCCAAGTAGGTGGCTGCTCCGATGCGGCATTTATCCAAAAGGCAGGCATTCCCGTCCTTTGCTCGTGTGGTATCCGAGGCGACCGGCATCACACGACAGATGAATTCGCCGTCGTAGACTCCCTGTTTGAACGAATCCATTGGCTCACAGCAGCAGTCATCGATGCAGACGAAATGGCAGAATAATACGGCCGATAGGATTAAAGGAAAAAAAGCCCTTGACGTGAACCTAAAAGGCAGAACATCTTGGATTAAGAACGAGTATACTATATAATGGAATCTGAAAAATACACATTTTCGGTGACTGCTCGTAAATTGTGCAACGGAGGAAACTCATGCTTGCTTACCTTTGCGGCCCGGGAATGTGTATTTTTATTTAAATGAATTATTAAGAAGTAATCCAAATTGTTTATAGTAACATAAAAGATTATAATATAAGAAAATAAATATTTAGCTTTTATCTGGCAAAGGAGGTTGACCGTTATGATTACCAAGGCATTTGAACGGAAATTGGAAACATTAGGTGCATTTGAAATCAGTAATAATATGCTTACACTGGCACAGGGAAATGAGAAGCATAAGACCTTTCTCAATGCCGGCCGGGGTAATCCGAACTGGATCAACTCCTTAGGCCGTCTGGCTTTTAACAAGTGGGTAGAATTCGGTGTGAGTGAGTCGGAACGGAGTATGCTTGAAGGAGATTTAGCCGGTTATATTGATGGCGAAGGCATTGTCGAACGTTTCGCAGACTTCTTTTCCGGCAATGACAAGGTTAGTACGTTTATCAAAAAGTCCGTTGATTACATGGTTGATACGTTGCAGCTAGACCGGCAGGCAGTTATTCTCGAGTTTGCTAACGGTGCTGTAGGCAACAATTATCCTGTTCCCAGCCGTTGCCTGGTCAACCTGGAAAAGGTCCTCAATGCATATTTGGAACGGGCTTTATATCCGGGAACGGGTTTGGCCCAGCATACGCGCCTCTTCCCTGTCGAAGGCGGCACCGCAGCTATTGTCTATATCTTTGATTCATTGAAGCATAATGGACTTCTTAAAGAAGGGGACAAGATTGCCATCAATATGCCTATTTTTACGCCGTATATTCAGATCCCTCGCCTCACAAATTTTGAATTGGCTGAGATTAATGTTACGTCAACAGAAGACGATTTGTGGGAAATTCCGGTGGGAGAAATGGAAAAGCTTCTGGATCCATCCATTAAGGCATTCTTCCTCGTCAATCCGTCTAATCCGGGCTCCCATGCGTTTGGGAGGGAATCGCTGACACGTTTTAAAACCATCATGGACCAGCGCAAGGATATGATCGTTATTACAGATGACGTGTATGGTACCTTTGTCAATGGCTTCACGTCCGTCTATGGCATAGCTCCGTACAATACATTGCTTGTATATTCCTTCTCTAAGCTCTTTGGCTGCACGGGCTGGCGTCTCGGCGTCATTGGTATTCACGATGACAACGTATTCAATCATATCTTGGATACGTTGCCTGAAGATACAAAGAAGATCCTCGACTCGGATTATTCTATCGTCACGATGGAGTCGCGGCAGTTACACATGATTGATCGCATTTGTGCCGACAGCCGTTCTATTGGCCTCTATCACACGAGCGGCCTTTCGACACCGCAGCAGATCCAAATGGGCCTTTTTGCTTTAACGCATCTGCTGGCACCAGATCCGGACCCGTACTTCACAGCGGCAGACAACCTCGTAGCCAGACGCTATCATACGCTTTACAACGCGTTAGGTATTCCTGAAGACGATAGCATAACGAATGCCAAGTATTACACAATCCTCGACATGTACCACATTGCCGAAGTCAAATACGACAAAGCTTTCCGGGAATACCTGGAAAAGAATTACGAACAAATTGATTTTCTCCTGCGTTTGTCTAAAGAGGAAGGCGTCGTTCTCATGGAAGGATTAGGCTTCGATGCACCGTCAGGTACGATGCGTGTCTCTCAAGCTAATCTCCCGGAAGCAGCCTATGCCAAGATTGGCCACCGTATTTTACAGCTTTTGGAAGAATATCATGATGAATACGTAAAACAGGGCTAAGAAAGGGGAGCGATCTATCATGACCTTGACATTTTGGTCCCAAGAAGCACTGGAATTTACCCGGCACGCTGTTGCTGTTGCCCCAGGTGATGTAGGACATTATCTTTTGGCCAATGCTGCCATTGCCATTTTTCTCTGCCTGGCCGTCGGCTACTGGGTAGGGAAAATCAAAATCGGTTCCTTTAGGGTAGGTGCTACTGTAGGCACCCTCCTGGCGGGGCTGCTCCTCAGCCTGGCCTTGGCATCTGTCGGCCGCTTTGAAATTTCCGGACTTGTGAAGACTATTTTCTTCAGCCTCTTTATCTTTGCTATTTGCTATGAAGTAGGACCGTCGTTCTTCCATAGTCTGAAAAGCTCAGGCGTGAAGATCATTATCTTTTCTGTTTTTTTTGCCGCCGTCGCCTTTGCTACAGCATACGTCGTCTTCACTACAATGCACATTGGTGCCGGTGAGGGCGCAGGCATTATTGCCGGGGCGTTGACCCAGTCGGCGGTCCTTGGTACCGCCGATTCTTCCTTAAAAGAAGTGCTGACCGGGGCGCAGCTGGCTCAGGCCCAAAGTAATATGGCTGTAGCCTATGCACTGACGTATGTTTTTGGTACAGCCGGTGTAATTATCTTTATCCGTAACATTGCTCCGGCTCTGTGCGGTGTCAATCTGAAAGAGGCAACGAAGAAAAAGATCGAAGCCATTCATTATAAGGAAGCCAGTGCTGCCGGCCAGACGGTGAGCCTGATTAAGGCACGGGCATTCGTTGTAGATGACAAGACGAATTTCGTCGGTAAGACAATTGATGAATTAGAAGCTTATCACAAGAATACACTTACAGTAGAAAAATTGATCCGTAATGACAAGGAACTGCAGCCTTTTGGCGACGTTCTCTTGGAAAAAGGGGATCGCGTGACCTTCATGGGTTCCCTGGCCTCTATGGTAGATGTAGAAAAATCAGGAGCTCAGGAAATTGTTGATGCAGATAGTTTATCTTTGCCTTTAGTAAAGAAAACTATCTTCCTGACAAAGGGTTTTTCTCAGGACACGCTGGACCACCTTGCAGCCTTGGGTATTTACGTTGTCAGTACGAGCCGCAACGGTTCGCCTATCCCGGACGGAGCAGCCTATGCCGTAGGCGACGAGCTAGAACTGGCAGGGCCGCCAAAGATGATCAGCCAGGTTCAGAAGAAACTTGGCTATGCAAAGGATACAGGCGACGATACAGATGTAAGTTTTCTCTCATGGGGGATCGTTGCAGGCCTTCTCATCGGTGCTATCTCTATTAATATTGCCAAGGTCCCTATTACCCTTGGTTCCGGCGGTGGCGCCCTCTTTGCAGGCCTTTTCTTTGGCTGGTATCAAAGTAAGCACCAAAACACGGGTCTGATTCCGTCGGCAACACGCTGGTTCCTCAAAAGCGTGGGCCTCAATCTCTTTATTGCCATCGTTGGCCTCAGTGCCGGAGCCGACTTCCTTTCGGCTCTGCAGTCGATGGGCGTCTCTGTTCTCCTCATTGGTGCCGTTATTTCCATTGTGCCGCACTTTATCAGTGTATTCTTTGGAAAATACGTCCTGCACATGGATCCTGTTGATATTTTTGGCTCCCTTACCGGTGCCGGAACGATTACAGCCGGCCTGAATGGTCTCGTAGAAGAAACCAATTCCAGTGTTTTTGCCCTGAGCTATACTCCGGCTTACGCGGCAGGCAATATTCTCCTTACGGTTATGGGGCCGCTCATTGTAGCACTATTGGCATAAATTAGGTAATGCTGGACAATTAATAGATGATACTATAAAAAGGATTCCCGACTCTCAGTAAATGTGTCAGGAATCCTTTTTTATAGAAATAGAAATATGAGACCAAGCATAGCGTATAATTTGTTCAAATTTTTGTTATCTTTCTTTATCTTTTCTTTAGGAGACCTTACATTTC
>ERZ791917.327-NODE-327-length-54113-cov-5.373377_pt1 | contig 54113 bp, 47 predicted proteins | sample MGYA00510138_ERZ791917 | MGnify/ENA primary metagenome ERZ791917 (study PRJEB30046, sample SAMN00792102) | human gut metagenome | study: EMG produced TPA metagenomics assembly of the A metagenome-wide association study of gut microbiota in type 2...
TTTTGATTTACTTTAAGGAACTGTTCATCCTTACACATAAGATTATACGGTCTCTTTTTTCTACACCTCAGTAAAAAATACTTACACACTTAATTGTATCATTAGTGACATCCAAAATATTGTATCGAATGATGGTAAACTAGTGTCATGTCATAATGTCAGTATGAAATTACACTAGACATAGCACAAGCCTTTCGTTTGATATTGATGATGTTGTAATGGAACTAGTTCAAAGCATGTCTAGAAAGGGAAACTGTCACGATAACGCACCAGGTGAAACTATATTCTCCTTAATGAAACGCGAGAAGCTAAATCGAGTTAAACTGAATTCTTTGGAAGAAGTCCAACAAGAACTTAAAAATTAGGTATATTGGTTTAACAACATCAGACGGTCCAATAAACTAAATTACACGACCCCTGTAAAATACAGAGATCGTGTAATGACACCTATTTAAGATTTTCTAAAATAATGTCTAACTTTTCTATGGCACTTCACAAATTTTGTGGCTTTTGCTATTTCACGCTTCTGGTCGCGATGAAAGTCGGGATATTCAATTCGTGCAGGCGGCCTTCGCCGTTGGTATCTTCATAGAGATTGGTCAAGGTGAAACCTGCTTCAAGCTGACCTCCGATCTGTTCGTCCAAGGTATGAGAGAACTGGACGCCAGAATCATCTTTTTCCAGCTGCTGCATCTGGTCAGGATTTTTCAGCGGATTAAAAGGCAAAGAGTTGACGACATACTTTTCTTCATCGCTATCAAACAGGTAGTTGATCCCGTTATCCAGGCCAACCAAGAGGACTCCTCCCTTTTTCAAGACCCGGTAGCATTCTTTCCAGATCGTTTTGACTTCTTCAACGTAGCAGTTAGCAACTGGCTGAATAATCATGTCAAAGCTTTCATCAGCAAAAGGCAAGGGCTGGGTCATGTCGGCTTTGACAATGTCGATATCGTAGCCTTCTCTTTCAGCAACCAGGCGCTCGCTTTCCAGTTGCTGGTCAGAATAGTCCAGGACTGTGCATTCTGCCCCCAAGGCAGTCAAGATTGGCATCTGCTGGCCACCCCCGCTGGCTAAGCCAAGAACCTTTTTGCCTTTTAAGTCGCCAAACCAGCTGTGCGGGACGTATTTAACCGGGGTCAGCTTGATCTCCCACTGTCCTTTTCCTTCTTTAGCAGCTTGAAAGGTCTCATGTTCAATCGCCTTGCCCCATTCCCAGCCTTCTTTGACCCAGCGGTCGATCGTCTCCGCGTTGATGTCTTGATAGTTCATGGTTGTTTTTCCTCCTAACACATTTTACTTTTAGTTTAACAAAATGATAAAAATAAGACTATTCTTCCTAACCGTAAATTTATTTTTTTGTCATTTGCTGTTGACTTTCTCAGATTTAAGATTAAGATAAAAGACATGAAATCAAAACAACATTGCTTTGAAAAGGAAAAGTAGTTTTGGCGAGACCTGCAGAGAGCTTCTGGTTGGTGTGAAGAAGCGGTCAGACCAAGTGCGAAAATCACCTTTGAGCGGGAACTACGATATTAGTGGTTTCGGGGTCCGCCCCTTAAAGCGGCAGCGCATTATCTGTGCGTGAAGGCCTAACGGCGAAAATAGGTGGTACCGCGCTAACAGCGCCCTATTGGATCGATTTGATCCAGTGGGGCGCTTTTCTTTTCCCTGAAAGATGAAAAGAGGAACACAAATGAAAGTTAGAAAAATGGCAACAGTTGCATTACTTGGCATGTCAGCTTGCACGTTGGCAGCCTGCGGCAATAACAATTCCCAAGCATCCAGTGGCAAGACCAGTTTGAACTTAATGGAGACTGATGTAGTCAGCTCCCTCGATACCTCAGTGACTGCCTCAATCCCCCAATGGGACACTTTGGTGCAAACTATGGCTGGCCTTTACCGGTCAGATAAAAATGACCAGCCAGTTCCCGCGGTTGCCACTAGCTATCATAAGTCCAATGATGGTAAGACCTACACGTTCAATCTGAGGCACAATGCCAAATGGTCAAACGGTGATACTGTAACCGCGCAAGACTTTGTAACAGCCTGGCGAAAAGGCGTTTCTCCCAAAGCAATGTCTGGCTATAACTACATCTTCAGCAACATCAAGAATGCTGACCAGATCTCTCAGGGTAAAAAAGCGGTTAGCAGCTTAGGCGTCAAAGCCGTTGGCAAGTATAAACTGGTTGTGCAGCTTGAAAATCCAGAACCGACCTTCATCGACAAGATGGTTATGCCAGCCTTTTACCCGCAAAATACCCGCCTTGTTAAAAAATATGGTGCCAAATATGGTACGGCTGCTAAATATACTGCTTTTGACGGGGCCTTCAAGGTCGCCAAGTGGACCAACACCAGCGAAAAGTGGACTGCCATCAAGAATCCATACTACTACGCTAAAAGCGCGGTCAAGCTGCAAAAGCTAAATTACCAAGTCGTTAAGGATTCAAACACTGCCCACCAGCTCTTCCAGCAAGGTAGCTTAGATGATGCGGTAGTTTCAGGCACGACGGCACAAGGTCTGCAAAATAATAAGAACCTTTACCACCTCTACCGGTCAGGTAATAACTTCGTAAATCTGAATATGGCTAAGGGCGCCGTATTGGCCAACAAACAACTCCGTCAAGCCCTCTACTTGGCTGTTAATCGTACTCAGCTGTCTAAAAAGGTTTTAGCAGATGGTTCAAAACCGTCCTACACCTTCTCAGCACCAAACGCTGCCAAGGATCCGGCCAGTGGTAAAGACTTCGCAGCAGCAGCGCAGCCAAAAGAAACTTACAATGTTGCCAAGGCTAGAAAGCTCTGGCAGGCTGGCTTAAAGCAACTGGACAAGTCAAAAGTTGAATTGACCCTGGTGGCAAGTGATACGACTACCGACAAGAATGTCAGTGAATTCCTGCAGTCACAGCTGGAAAGCAAGCTGCCAGGACTTAAAGTGACTGTCAAGAATCTGCCATCCAAATCCGCTTACAACTTGGTTGCCAATGGCAAATATGACCTTTACCTTTCCCTCTGGCTCAATGACTACGCTGACCCATACAGCGAACTGCAGACCTTGGAAAAGACTAACAGCCACAATTACGGTAAATACGCCAGTGCTGCCTACAACAATGAGCTCAGCCAAGCCAGAAAAAATGCCACGACCAGATCAGTCTACTTCAGCCACCTGTTAAAGGCACAGGAGCAAATGAACCAAGATTACCCTGTCCTTCCTCTTTACACTATGGTTGAAGACCACCTGGTAAACTCCAACTTAAAGGGGGTACTTTGGCACAAGGTTGGCATGATTGACTACACGAGAGCATACTTCAAGTAACAAGTGAATTTATGACTGAAGGAGAAAAAATCATGGATCAAACGAGAATCGTTACTTTAGACAATGGCTATCACCTTTTTACTCGTAAGGTCAATGAAGGACCGGTCAAGTTGCTCTGCGTGCACGGCGGGCCTGGTGACAACCATGAAGACTTTGACAATTTCAAGGCTGGCTTAGCCGGCAAAGGCGTTGAGGTTTACTCTTATGACCAATTGGGATCATACTGGTCAGATCAGCCAGATTTTTCCAAAGACGAAAACCGTAAGTATTTGAATATTGACTACTTTGTTGATGAACTTGAGGAAGTCCGCCAGAAGCTCGGTTTGGAGGACTTCTACCTGTTAGGCCATTCTTGGGGCGGCTTACTGGCACAAGAATATGCTGTAAAGTATGGCCGGCACCTAAAGGCTGTCATTATTGAATCGATGATTGATAACCTGGATGAGTACACCGTCAACATCAATCGGGAAAGAGAAGAAATGTTTAGCCCGGCCCAAGTGGAATACATGAAGGAATGTGAAGCATCTGAGAATTTTGATGATGCGATGTACCAGGAATTGGTTGCCAAGCTCTACTCCGTTTACTTGGTTCGGCACCCGGAAAATGCGACCCGGCATGTGGTCAGCACGACCAATACCCAGGTTTACAACTACTTCCAGGGCAACAACGAGTTCATGATGGTTGGCAAGCTGACCGAATGGGACTTCAGAAACAAACTGGCCCAAATAACTCTCCCTACCCTCTTGACTGTTGGTGAATTTGACACAATGCCGCTTGACGCGGTGCGACGGATGCACCATTCTTTGAAGAATTCCCGCATGGTGGTCACGCCAGATGGGGGCCACTGCCACCATGTTGACAACCCAGATGCATTTTTCTCTTCCTTATATAAGTTCATCAGTGATGTTGAGGCAGGGAAATTTGCGGAGGTAAAATAACAGACATGAAAAAAGATCGTCACGATTTTGGCGATCTTTTTTGCTGCATTAACTATTGCTGTTTTTTTCAACGATAAAAGGTTGCAGGGACTCAGCTAATGAACGTAGGTTACGAGTTTGGATGATAACCTTGCCATCTCCAGTAAAGTGGTTGACCAGGCCTTCACCTGAAGTAAAACCAAACATCCCTGACGCTACTTTAATGTCGTAGTCAAGATTTGCATCCCAGGCAATGACGTGTTCATTGTCAATTGAGATCGGCTTATTGCTGGTCACGGTCAGTTCAACCAAGTCACCAAAGGCGTTAACTAGCATATCGCCTTCACCTTCAGTCTGCATTACGTAGAAACCACCGGTTCCCCCAAAGGCTGCCTTGCTAAAACTCTGACTCTTCATTTTGTAGCTGACGGTGTCGTCACTTGCCAGAAAGGCCCCAGTGTTTAAGCAATACTGCTGTTTGCCAACGGAAAGCTTTACAATCTTACCAGGAATTGCGGGTGCAACCCCAATTTGTCCGCCGTCCGCATCACCGGTTGCCTGTGTAATAAACATGCTTTCACCACTGGTCAAGCTCCGGCCAATCGCACCGAGCAAGCCACCCAGGCCCTTCTTGCTGGAGTTCATCTTCCCGGCGATGGAAACATCTTTCATGTATACCATGGCGCCGTTTTCGACTTTAATTCTTTCCCCCTTATCGAGGGTTACGGTTGCTAATGGACAGGTATTCCCGCCGCTCAATTCGTACTTCATGATGAACCTCTGCTTTTCTATTGCTTACGTAAAATCTAATATTTATGCCAAAAATTCTTTTCTTGTCTATATTATATTAAGAAAGTGCTTTTTCCGCAAAAAAATCATTGTTCAAAAATCAAGAAAAACAGAGAATTTATCTTTACTTTTCTAACTCGCTGAAATTTTGTTCAAAGTAGTCCAGAAAGGTAAACTGCCCGTCTTTATACTTCAGCTTGAGAATGGTGCAGTTCTTCATCCCGTGCGGCAAAGGCTGCTTGTAGTAATGTAAAAAGCAAGCCATGGCGCCGCCGTGCGATACTGCTAAAACTGAATGGTGGTCTTCTTGCTCCATGACTTGACTCAAGGTCTTATCCATTCTCTCTCCGACTTCCTCTTGGTCTTCCCCACCGTATTTAACGAAAAAGTCCTTGTAAGGCAGCGGCGGATTCAATAATTACTCCATCGCTTCAAAGCGGCCAAAATTCCATTCCTTGATTCCCTTAAGCCGGGTATAAGGCAGCTTGCCGCCAGTAACTAGTTCCAGGTTATCACAAGCCCGTTCACTCATGCTTACATAGCAGTGGTCCAGCTGAATCTTGTTGTCAGTAAAGTAGCGGCCAACGATCTTGGCCTGGTTAATCCCCAGTTCAGTCAAAGGTGAGTCGCACCAGCCCTGGATCTTATGTTCAAGGTTGAATAAGGTTTGCCAGTGCTACATGAGATACAGTATCTTTTCCATCTAAATTTGCTCCTTTTCGCATTTTTATAGCGCTTTCATAGAAAGTTATAGCATTTTTCCGCAAATGGATGTAAATAGACAATGCTCCAATAAAAACTGACTTGCACGGATGGACAAAAAAATAGGAGCTATACCTGCTTAAATCATTGCTATGACTGCCTTCTTACACTTTTTCTGCTTAGTAAGAGTTGCTTGAGATATCAGACTGAAGTTGACTTACCCCCTCTTTAATTTCTTGGCCTTTTCCCATATTCTGGATCCGAAGCGATGGAATCATAAAGGAAACCCTCTTTTCCGAATAAAGCCCTGCACTATCTGATATCATGGAAATGACAAAGCATTATACTTAGATTATTCAGCATTTAAACTGAACTAGTTAGAAGGAAAAGAGATGAAAATCGTGATTGATTGGCATGCTCTGACCAGAGACCTCTATCTTGAAAAGGGCGAAGACCAGCAGCTTAAAAATTGGCAGGTTACATTGACTAAGGCTGACCTGCTTGATCTTGGCCTGTTGACTGAGGCTAAGCTTGATAAAGATGGTAATTATAGAATTCGCTGCGACCAGATTTTCGAGCAATATCACAAAAGTCGTGCTGAAGTTTTCCAAGAACTGGAAGACAAATATGGCCCCCTGCTCTCTAAAAAGGATAAACGCAAGCTAAAAGCCAGTGCTGACCAGGTTAAACTAGACAAGTTCAAAGAAGACGTAGCTCCAGCTTACGCGGCTTTTCTTGCCAAAAATTTCTCAGAGAAACAGATCATCAGCGACCTCCCCTTTTACCAAAAAATGGCAAAGGCCTGGGAGAGGCCAGCTGAAGGTGTTCTTTTGCCTACTTTTGCCTTGCAGGTGCTCGGCGACCCCCATGCCTTTGACCGGGGTAGACGGGGCCGCGGGCTTTTGGAAAAAATTATCCAATCCCAGCTAGGCGAAGAAGCAACCTTAGAGGATTTCAACGTTTATCCCGACCAGCTCTACAATTTCGCGATGACCGCCAATCTGCTCGACACTCCCTTAACCTACGACATCATTGCTCTGCCGGACATTGACCAAATTGCTTTACCGGAAAAGATCAAGGTCTACCTGCATGAAAATTCTGGCGTGACCACCGCACTAGCCAGCAAGTTTCCAGACCGGGCCTTCGTCTGCACGGGCGGACAGGTCAATTTTGCCACAAAAAAGCTGATCAAGCGCCTACTTGCAAATTCCTGCCAGCTTTACTATTCTGGCGATTTGGACCAGAGCGGGATCAAGATCGCGGACAATCTTTTATTAGAGTTTCCAGAGATTCACCTTCTTAATATGGATCTGAAGACCTATAAAGAGCACTATCAAGCCAGTGTCCCGCCGGTAAAAGACAAGCAGATCAAGGAAGTAGAAAATCCAGATTTGCAGGAAGTATTGACTGAGATCCAGCAGAAAAAGCGCGTGATTTTTGAAGAGGCCATCCATGAATTTTTATGACAACCAGAGCTTCATGTCCCAGGCGGACGGATTTTTAAAAGCCGTGTCCTCACCAGGCCTGGCCAGGGACATAATCATCTATTTAAACAGCCACCCCATGGGGGAATACACTCCCCTCCAGCTTAGCGAGCAGCTTTCAGCTGACTATGACGAAGTCACTAAGATTCTTAAGAAATTGTCAGAAAGCAAGAACTTAAAGTCGATCCCCTTAACCAACCAGGCTAAGGCCCGGTCGATGAAGGAAGCTATGCAGACCACGGCTTATGCCTTGACCAGCGAAAGCATGGAGCTCTTCCAGGCTTTTGACAAGATCGCCAACCTGCAAAAACAGATCAGAGAATCCCTGTCCATGACAGAAACGGATGAACTGATCAAGAATTTACGGGAGTTAAAGGAAAGTCTTGAGGGACTGCTGACAGATCCAGAGAATCTGGAATTAAAGCAGGGGCTTTTTAAAGACGGAATCTCCCTTTATGACTTGTCTTTTGGCTACAACAACGGGATCTACAACCGGCTGAAGAACCGGATCGACAGCTTCGCGACCAACATCCACGATCTGAACATGCAGGTCTTCCGTTTGGAAACTGATGCAAATACCACTGGCGACTTGAACCAGGAGTTGTTTAAGCTGCGGGACGTAGTTAAGGAAGTGCTCGATAAGGTTGAAAGCAAGATTCCAGAAGTCCTGGATGCAATTTTTGCCTTGGAGGAAAGCCAGACAAAGATTGGTCCCAAACTCTTCTACCAGCCCCTGGCCGATGAACTGCTGGCCTTCAACGCTACCAAAAGCAGCGATGAATTGTCCGACATCATGGCTGGCAATATTGCAGATATTGCCCAAAGCGAACGGGATGGCAGCGGCTTATATGCCAGCCTTTTAGACCGTTTGAGCGACATGTTCTTTGCCTTGATCGACCTTATCTCCCAAAACCGGGAAATCCAGGTCAGCAAGGAGCGGGCTGAACGCTTTTTAGCACAAGCGCAAAGCTTTCAAGCTAGCATGACAGCCCAGGAAATGGCCCTACTTTTTGACCAATATGAAGGCACGCCTGTCTATCATCACTGGTTCATGTCCAAGCATGCTAGTTACAGCCTGGATGATGAAAAGATCCACTATAATTTCACGCCAAAAGAACGCAAGCGCGCTGAAGTGAAACTGGCCCGGTCCATGGAACTGACGGATAAGGAAAAAGCAGAACTTGCAGCGGAACAAGAGCGGCACGTGGCAGAAAAAGCTAAACAGGCCCAACTGGGGCAAAATCTGATCAATAAACCATTAACAAATTTAACTGACGAAGAGTTTGCCTTTTTGCAAAAGCTGCTGGGGCAAAGTCATTTTGATTACCGCTTCTCAGCTGATGGTGACTTGTTAAGTGCCAGCGCTACGACTGGCGACTATCTTCTGATTAAGCAATTCCAAACGGAAAACATGACTATCGAATCACCAAAACAGAGCTTGATTTTATGCAATTGCAGACTGGAGGTAAAAAGCAGATGGCAGAAATAGACTGGAGCCAGGTTATGCCGAATCTTCTGGCCGGCAAGACGACCGCTTATATCCGGCAGAACCGCTTGGCGATCAGCAAATACTTAAAAGACAAGTTCAATTTGGTCTTGGACCAGGACCTGCATTTACGGGCTTACTCCAAGACCCGACCGGTTGGCATTGAAGCTGACAAGCGAATCCAGGATGATCCCCTCTTATACCGGGTCTACTATGAGACCTTAGCCAGATTGTCCAGTCTGCAAGTAGGCATGACCATCCTCTACCAGGACATCGTGGCTTACATTAACGACAAAGAAAATCTGTCAGAGGCAAGTTCAGTGGGATTGTCCAAGTACTTGAAGCCGGTCATCTCCAAGCTGGAAAAGGACGGGATTATTGAACTTCGGGACCAGGATGACAAGGACTCCTTGTACGTCTTGACCAAGCAGGCAAAACCACAGGATCCGATTGATCTGGAGAAAGGGATGCAGACGGGTAACGATCTTGCCCGGCAAGAACTCCTGTTAAACGGCTTCTCCCGCAAGGAAAACATGGGCAAAAATGAGTACAACTACCTGCAGAATTCTTTTGAGCCTTTTTTCAACCATGAAACAAGGCAAGGCCTGCGCTTGGTCAACGTTGACGACTACTTTATCCTGCTCAACTACTCCCAGCTGGATTTCCCAAACACGGTCCAAAGCAAGCTGGATGCCATGGCCGTTGAACTGGTCCAATTGATCAACGACAGCGGACAGAGCCGCTTCCAATTGCCAGAATTAGTCAATCTGGCCAAGCAAACTGGCAGTTACAAGACCATGACCGGGTCACAAAAAGCGACTGGCTTGAAGATGAAAGTAACTGAGCTCTTAAATGAACTGACCTATTATGGCCTGCTTTCTAAAGAGCAAGACACTGGCCTTTTGACAAAAGAACAAGGTACCTGGTTCACCACTTCTTTAACCGAATTAATCGTAAAAGATGAGGGAATGACTGATGACGAATTATAAGCTTAACCGCTTTGGCTTCTACAACTATTTCAACTACAGAAATCAGACTTTTGACGCCAATACCCAGTCGATTGTTTTTAACGGGGAAAACGGGTCCGGGAAGACCGCGACCATGCTCTCCCTTTTCCCAACGATCTTCTTAGGCAGCATGCGGGTTGTCGACAACAAGCGGAGTCTGGACTACTACATCAAGGCTGGTGAAGCCGGCTTTGCCTGGGTTGAATTTAAGGCAGGCGATTTGCTTCAAACCCTGCTTTTGGCCTACAGTAAGTCGGCTGATGGTTCAAATACCAACCATTATTACTACATCTTAAAGCAAGGCGTTAAAGGTGATGACCTCTCCTACTCGACCAGCTGGCCGGAATTCCGGGGAGCCGTCAAGCCCTACGTTGAACGCCGCTATGAGACCCAGGCTGACTACCAGAATGCCATCAACCAGCTCTTCTTTGGCTTTGCCTCACAAAGTGAGATGCAGGAGTACTTTGAACACCTGGCCTCTTTTGAAAAGCCACCACTCAAGCAAACTGGCAGCACGGCTGAATTGGACAGTGCTTTAAAGACTGCCCTGCCAAACCTCAGCCACTACGCGGACCGGGCAACGGTTGAAAACTTCATCGACAATGCCCTGGCCATGGTTGAAGAAGAAAAGAAGAAGGCCGAACTGGACAAGCTGAATAACGCCTTGGCTAAGACTGAAGAATGGGAAACTTTGACCAACAAGCCAACTCTGTCCCAGATCCAGAACTTCTACGGCAAGGCTAAAACTGAGCTGGGCCACAAGCAGGAGCAGTTTGAGAAGTTAAAGGCTAGTCTTGCAGAAACTGAGAAAGCAATCGCCCAGCTGAAGAGTGACCAGGCCAGTGTCAGCCAGGATTTAAATGCTAAAGAAGGTGAGCAGCAAGCTCTGCAGGCCGTGATTGATGCTAAGAACCTTGACCAGCTGTCACGGAAAATCGCTCAAACTAAAGACGAAAGAAACAACCGGGAAAGAGATTTTGAAGCAGTCCAAAAGGATCGCAAGAATGCAGAGGAGCGGCTGCTCGCTTATACCGAGGACGCAAGAAAAGAGAAAAACGCTCTCGTTATCCTTGAAGGCCGACTGGCAACGACCAAAACAGAACTTGCCAAGTATCAAGTTCAAGCTGTTTTTGAAGAAAAGTACCCAGAGGCAAAGGAACTGCTGAAGAAGCAAAAGCTGCTCTTGGAAAAACTTGATAAATTGGCCAAGCAAAACCAGCAGCTGGCTACTGAGTTGGACATTGTAAATCAAGCGATAAATGCTTTTGACGAGACCGTCTACACGGATAACATTGCCTCTGCCCTAGCTGAACTCGATCAAGAAACAAGTGCCTGGCTTAAAGAAAGAGAAATCAGCTTTGATCAAGTAGCCGAATTTGACCTTGAAGTTTATGAAGACAGACGGCATCTGCTGGAAAATGCCAGAGGCCAGTACCAAGAAGCCATCGCTGAGACCAAAAACGACATTCAGCTTGAAAAGGTCCAGTTAAAGCAACTGAGCGCTGACCTGGAAAAGCTGCAAGAACAGCCAAAACCGGAAACGACAGCTGAGTTCAAGGATGGCAAGCAGCTTTTTGAGCTGGTTGACTTTAAAGAAGGCGTGCCGAGTGACCTTCAGTTGCAACTGGAAAGCGACTTAAAGTACTCTAACCTCCTTTATGCCCTCTTCGATGGTCAGGAGATCAAAACTGGCTTGGAAGCTGATAATTCTACTGTCAGTGTAAATAATGCAAGTACGCAGGATCACCCAATCCTTGCTGACTACTTAGTCAGTCAAGACGACCGGGTCAATGCCTTTTTACAAACGATTGCAGTTAAAGACGGCCATATCAGCTATGCCAACGTCAAGGTGCACAGTGAGAAAGGCACCGTGATCACTCATATCGGTGAAAGCAACCGGCAAAAGGAACGGGAAAGGCAGATCGCCCAGCTGACAGAAGAAATCAATCAAGTTAAGCAGCGCTTAGAGGAACTAGCAGACAAGCTGGCCAACTATCAAGAGCTGTTTAAACAAGCAGATCCTGCTACCTTCCCAAAGAGTGACAAGGTCACCGAAGCACAAATCGGCTACAATAATGCTCTAGATGAACAAGACAAACGCTTAAAGAAGCAAGAAAAGCTGCAAGTACAGTTGGCCGACTTCCATCGGCGAAAAGAACAACTTACTAGCGAGCTCTGCCCGGACCTGCCAGCTGACAGCAAGGAATTTGCCGACTACCGCCTGGCCTGGGATAAATACCAGGTCAAGCAAGACCAGCGGATTATGCAAGAAAATGACCTGCTTAAGCAAAAGGACCGGCTGGCTAGTGCTGAAAGCCGGATCAAGCAAGCCCGAGTTGAATTATCTGAAAAGACAAAGCAAGTCAAGGACAAGCAAGCTCGGCTGACTGAAATTAATGCTCAGATTGCGACTCTTGAAAAGCAGCTGGAAGAAATCCAGAATGACCCGGAAACTAAAAAGCAGCTGGCTAGAAAGGAAGAACTGGACCAACTGCTCAAGGAGCTTGAAAAGCAACTTAACGAAATCGAATTCAAGTTGGAGCGAGAAAACAATCATCTTACTGCCTACCAGGAGCGTTTGCCAGAAAAGCAGGCAGCCTATGAAAAATTGGATCATGAGTATGCAGCAGTAACTGATCTGTTGGAAAAACTGAATTTAACTGAGAAGGTCAAGGATGCCTCCCCTAATGACTGGAACAGTGAGCAAGTCAAGGCAAGCAACCAAAGTAAAGCCAACCTGGCTATGATTGCCGTTAACAGCATTAACGGTGAAACAGACTACCGGGTCGACAACAGCAAGCGACTGGAATTTGAAGATATTGAACTTAGCGACTACCTGCTTGTTCAAGTCCAAAACTTGTTGCATGAAATCGCAGTGGTTCACTACTACTACGGTGGCCAAGAGTTAGAACTCAGCAAGCTCTATGACGATATCCGCCAGCAACTTGAATCATTCCAGGCTTCAGCTGACGATGAGGTTCAGCGACTGGCCCGCTACCTTAACAACTCGACGATTCTGCAAAAGATCCGCCAGGCCACTGCCGAAGCTACAACTTTGACTAAACAGATCAGCAAGTCTTTGAAGGAAAAGGAACAGACAAGCCATATCTCCTTCTACACCAGCTTCAGTGAAATTCCTGACTACAGAAAGGACTACCTAGCTGCTTTTGGGAACACTTCAATCGACAGTCCGGAAAGCCAAAACGCGGTTACTCTCTTGATGGATCGCTTCTGGACTTATATCAAGGACAATAACGATAAAATGACCAGGGATGAGCTGGTTGACCATTTCTATGAGGAGTTTGACTACAAGAAATGGTACAGATTCAATATCAGCTTCCGCCGCCATGCTGGTGACGCCCTGGAAAAGATGACTGACCGTAAGCTTAACGCCTTCTCTGAAGGGCAAAGAAGCCGGGCGATCCTTGAACCACTTTTGATCGTCTTGGAACTGGACGAAAAGAAGATGAGCAATCCGCTTGCTCCAAAGATCATCTTGATGGACGAGTCCTTCTCTGGTATCGATGATGAACAGCAAGAGCTGCTACTAAAGAATATCTACGATATCGCAAACAACTTTATTGCTACTGGCTACAATGCCCGCCTTGCGGTACCAGAAAACAGCAAGGATACGACTTACTTCACCTTGATTGATCACACGGTTGACGGTAAGAATCACTTTATCTCTGTAGAACAAAGCATCGTCAGAAAAAACGCTAAAAAATAAGGCATGATTCCGAATTGACGGAGTCATGCCTTTTTGGCATTTAGCTTAAACTAGGCGTGTTTCTTCTTCTGAAGCTGCTGCTTTTGGTAAAGTACGGTTAACACAGCCCAGATAATGTTAATGATTGCCCAAGCGTTGCTGTATCTTGCATAGGCCGACTGCCCTGGAAAGACAAGCTGAACTACTGCCAAGATAGCCACAATCACCATCATAACAGACACTGACTTGAAAAACTTCGGCCGGTCAATCCAAACAGCCGCCAGAATAAGTGCGACAATCGACAGCAAATTAGCAATCAAGAAAAAGCGGTTAGTAGGATTGTCTTGCGTCGCGTAGCCAAAAGTATAGTTTGGCCCCATAGCAACTAGATAAATTGCCATCAAAACCCGATAGACAATCGTCTTTTGCTTCTGTGTAAACAATTTTTCTCATCCCCTTCAATTACACACTAAAGTCAACTTTTTTTGATCAAGTCCATTATACATCTTTTTAGTATAAACGATATATTTTTTAAAAAAATACACATTATAAAAAACAGCATCCCCCTTTCATAGGAATGCTGCTCTCTACTATTCACTTATTTCTTTTACCACGCGGGCTGGAACGCCTGCCGCGATTGTTCTGGCCGGTACATCCTTTGTTACTACCGCGCCAGCCGCGATAATCGCTCCATCACCGATCGTGACGCCTGGTAAAACAGTTACGTTCGCGCCAAGCCAAACCCTTTTGCCGATATGCACCGCTGCTGACAGTAGCCCCCTCTTTTGGCTGGGTCTTTCTCGTGGTTCAAAGTGGAGATCATGGCATGGTGGTCGATCAAAGCGCCGTCGCCAGTATAGACTCCGCCCTGGCCTTTACCAGAGGGGTATTTTGTGCATTATTGGTCAGACAGCTTGGCCTGTTCTCGCTTTTTCCGCCACTCTTCCATTTTTCTTTCGCTGATGATGTAGTCGGAGTCAGTATGATTTTTAGCGCTAAGCTCTAAAATTTTCAACTTCTTCTGCAAGGCTTCTTTAGCATAATCAGCAATGAGATCAGTCAATTTGTCAGCTGAGCCGGCTCTGTCACATGCTTCCAAAACTTCCATGTAGTGCAGGCGGCTCTCCTTATTTGGCTGAATATTGACGACTGGATAACCGTGTTCAGTCAGTGCCAGGTTCATCAGCAATCTTGCGGTCCGCCAATTTCCATCAATGAAGGGGTGAATGATGACAAAACGCCAGTGCAGCTGGGCAGCGTAGTCCACGGGATGCAACTTGTCTTGCGCCTCGTTTGCCCAGTCAACCAATTCTGCCATCTTGACAGCAATATCCCAAGGGTCAGCATACGGATTGACTTCCGCTCCAGCCGGCCGGACCGGTACGCTTCGGTAGACGCCAGCGTCTTCTGGCCGGCTTTTCGCCATTGATAGCCTGTTCAGATTTCGAATATCCAGCTGGGTTAAGGTCTGGGCCTGGCTGGCCAAGTCCATCATGTAATCATAGGCTTCACTCAAGTCAAGCGTATCCAATACTTCAGCAACGCTTTTCCCGTGGATGGTCAGTCCCTTTTTAAGAATCGCCTCAGTCTCATGCCTGGTAAGAGTTGACCCTTCTATCGCGTTTGATGACCAAACGTGATCAATTTTCACATCAGCATCAAGCTGTTCCTGCTCATATTTGGATAGTGGAGGAAGGCAGGCCATTTTATTCTTCAGCTCTGTCAGCTTGGCAAAATCAGCCATTCCTTCACCTCCACGTCTAAACTTTATCTGACTAATTGTAGCATATTCCGGTTACAGTTTGATGATCCGGCCATCGTGGGCCCCGCGCCGGTGGGAGATGGACAGAACAGTCCTCCCGCTGCTGGCGGCATCGATTGCCTTGAGGACTTTGGCCTCGGTTTCCCTGTCCAGGGATGCAGTCATTTCGTCTAATAGCAAGATCTGCGGGTCTCATACCACGCTGCGGGCGATCATCAAAAGCTGCAGATGCCTTTGAAAGTATGGTCCAGCGACCATGCCGATATTGTAGATTAAGCCTGAAATCGTAACGACCACAAGAATTGGCGCTTCATACCAGAAGTAGCTGGTCATTTTCTTGGGGTCGCGGGTATTTTTCTGCGTCATCTCGCTGCCTCCTCTGGTTGCAATCTAGCCCGCTTCTCTGCATCCGCTATCAGTATTTCTAACTTCATCATAGCACCGAAACTTCTTTAGTCTAGTCCATTTTGGACGGGATGAAGGAGAATTTTTTGTACGAAAAAACGGCCAGCAACTGGATACTACCCAGCTACTGGCCGCTTTGCTTATGGCCCCTTTTAACGGAGATAAGTTGTTAGCTACCGTCTGTTCTCTCCTTGAATCAGCGAAAATGTATTAAGTTTTAATGCGTGATTATAATCATAGGCAACGTCTATATTCTTTTCCATCTAATTTTGCACTTGGGCATCTTGAAGGTTGATTTCTGCCAGCCATGATATAACTGCATTGCCAATATCAGTACGATGTACATCATGGACTGATCTGCCATCGCCAACATCTAATACCGGCTCTAAGCCTTCCGACTTGTTGGTTCTATTTGCGACCGCAAGATTTGCAATTACTGCATCATGTTGGCGCCGTCTAGCACTATCAAGTCTGGCATATTCTTCTCGGTAGTAATTCGCATCATTAGCTTCTTTGGCTTTAGCTAATTTTAAATCGAAATCTCTTACAATTGTTGCGTATTTGATCATATCATTAACCAACATGTCATGAAAGTCAGAGTAAAAGTTTTCGTCTTCTTCGTCAACTAAGTTGCCTAATTCGTCTAATGCCTTTTGATTGATAACGTATGCAGCCATTGGTTTTCGCCCGCTATTCTGAATAATGGATTTCGTCCGCTTTCTAATATAGTCTAAATTCGCTTTTTCAACTTCATTCATATCAGTTGGATCTTCGACTAAATTAAGTTGGTAGAGTACCTCGCCAATTTGCTTACGGTTATTAGCCCACTCTTCGTCAGTCGATAGGCTCTTTATCTTACTGTTTAACTTGTTCAAGCGAATATATAAATCAAGCTTTTGGATCTCGGTCAGTTTATATGTCATATTAATTTCTCCTTACTTTTTATGTTGCTCCATTGCCAGTCTAAGCCTTCACCGTAGCTTCGTGTTGTACTAAGTGTGCGCTTTCATCATGCGGTTTCTGCTTTGTATCCTTAGAATGGCCGTTAACGGTATGAATCGGCAAATCAAGCCGTACTGGCTGAATCATCTTAAATAGATTCTCACATACCTTATTATACTGGTAAAAGATTAAAATTGGGTGGATTTGCCCAAATTCTCCTTTATCCCGTCTTGTTAGCAAGTTTAACAATCTTGAATCCTTTGGAGCACATCCACTCGTTGATAAGCATCGACTCGTAAGCGTCATCAATCATATCTAGATCCCAGCGCGTACTGGCTAAAATATTGAAAAACTTTTCTAATTTGGCAATATTCTTGCTCTGCTCAAGAGCGACTTACATCTTTCTATTGAGGATTTCAACTAGGAATATATCTTTCAGAAAAAAACACCAAGCAAACAAATTGCTTGGTGTGACAACAATTAATATTACACCCGCCGTAAAACGGCTGGGTCAAAGGAGCTGGTGCCGGACACGCCCGTGTACATCATCATTTCGCGGAGCTGGGCGGTCAGCTGGGCGAATTTGTTCTCAACGCCCTTGCTGCCATCTTGCAAAAGTTCTGGCAAAATTGCGCGGCCTATCAAAACCGCATCAGCGCCCAAAGCTAGAGCCTTGTAAGCATCGTAGCCAGACATGAGTGATCCGTCAGCAAATATGGTCATCCCGCTACCCTTCAAGGCATCCCGGATTTCCGGCAAAACTGCTAGCGGCGGAACGCCAAACGGCAAACGGCCATGGTGGTGGGAAACGACGATCCCGGCACAGCCCGCCTCTTGGGCTTTCAGGGCATCCTGGATGGACAAAACGCCTTTTGCGATAAAAGGCAGATCGGTTTGGGCAGCGTACTCTGCCAGGTCGGCGGCCGTGATTGGGCCAAGCGGGATGCCGTCGACCACGTCATAGTGGCCATCGGTCCCCGGCACATGGTCAATGTCGATTCCGACAGCAACCGCGCCAAGGCGCTCCGCCGTCTTAATCTCTTGGTAGATTCGCTCATGGTCGGCAAAAGGCTTGATGATGCGGACAGTTGGGCCAGAGTCTTCAACGATTTCAGCATACTTGTCGTCAGGTTCCATCCCGATCCAGTTGAGAATGCCAAGCTTTTTGGCAGCTTGGACTTTTTCCTGCATGGGCTTGCGAGTCTTGTCGGGCAGAACCTTATTCAGGTGGGAGACCGCAGCGAAGGTCATGGGCGAGGTATACTTTTTGCCAAAAATCTCCGTGGTCAAATCAGGCTCAACGGCATCGATGATCCGCATCTCGACCAGTAAGCTGTCCAGGTAGGCGCGGGCGTAGATATTGGCGTCATCGGCCTGGCCGCTGGTCACAGGAATCATCCCCGGCGGGCCCGGCCAAGGGCTATTAGTGTTTTTCTGTGGTTCAGGCTTGGCCATCAGGGATGCGGCGCTCGCGGCATCGGTGGCGCCAGTGGCTACATCAGTCATTGTTGTTCTCTCCTTCTGTTTCGTTACTAGTAGTATACGGCATTTTGAGGAAATGACGTAAGAAAAAGGATCAAGGAGACTTATAACCTGTGTTGAGATATGGAAAATGGTAAGATAGACATACAACCTAACTAACACCCGAGGTAACACCATGACTAAACAAATCCTGCAAGTCGGCTTTTTAGGCGCGGGCAAAAGCACCCACCGCTACCAAGGCCCCTTCATTGCTAAATTAACTGACAAATTCCACATCAAGACCATCTGGGCCCGGAACCTTTTCCACGTCAAGTGGGAGCAGATCCCTGGCGCCGTCTACACCGAAAACATCGATGACGTCCTCCAAGATCCGGACATCGACTTAGTCGTAATTTCCCTGCCCGTCCTCCACTATGAATATACGAAAAAGACGCTCCTGGCTGGCAAAAATGTTGTCTGCGAAAAGCCTTTTACCGAAAGCCGGGCACAAGCTGAGGAGCTTTTTGACATAGCTAAGGAAAAAGGTCTTCTTTGCATGTGCATCCAAAACCGCCGCTTTGACTCCGACTTCTTAACTGCTCAAGCTGTGATTGAATCTGGCCGCCTAGGTGACATTTACGAAGTCGAGATGCACTACGACTATTACCGCAAAGACGTGGTTGATGCTGGCAAATTTGACCCCTTCGGCTCCTTCTTGTACCAGCACGCCTGCCACACCCTGGACCAGGCCATCAGCTACTTCGGCATCCCGCATGACTACCACGCGGAAGTCAAGCAACTGCTGGGATCCGGCCGGATGAACGACTATTTTGACATCGACCTCTACTACGATGCGCCTCTCAAGGTCAACGTTTCCTCGTCTTACATGCGAATCAAGCATCGGCCAAAAATTACCGTCTACGGCACTAAGGGCATGTTCGTGAAAAACACTGAAGACCGGCAAGAATACGACCTGAAGCGCTTCTACCTGCCAACGCCAGACCACCCCGACTTTGGCCTTGACCGCGAGCACGACTATGGTACGGCCTACTACTATAATGAGCATGACGAGTACGTGGAAGACCTGATCAAGACGGTCAACGGCGACTACTCCCGCTACTACGAGGCCGTTTATGACTCAATCGTGAGCGGCGCTGCTCCCCTAGTCAAGCCAGAGGAGACGTTGAAACAACTGGAAATTTTGGAAACTGGCATCAAGCAGTGCCATTAGGAGGCATTAATGAAACTTCTTCCATGGTCTTACAATAATAAAAAAGTAGAAGGCTACACCGTTCCGGCCTATGAGGACGGGAAACTTTTTAACATGGGCTTCATCCCTGGGCAAGAAGCCGCAGTCATTGCCAACCGGGTAAAATTAGCTGAGTACCTGGGCACCGATCTGGGCCACATGGTAGCACCCAACCAAAAGCACACCGACGTTTTGAAACAGGTCACCCTGGCTGATGGCGGCGAAGGGATGCGGGCCGTGTCCAAGAAGCTGGACGCCGTTGACGCCACCTATACCCGGGACAAGAACCTAACTCTCCTCACCTTCCATGCTGACTGCTGCCCGGTTCTCCTTTACCATGAGCGTGAAGAGCTAATCAGCGCCATCCACTCTGGCTGGCGGGGCACCGTACAAGAAATCGTGGGCAAGACCACTAAATACCTGATTGACCAGGAAAATTGTGATCCCCGCTACTTCCACGCCTACATCGGGCCTAGTTTAGAGCAGCGGAATTTCGAAGCCATGGACGACATCATCGACCTGGTCAAGCAGATGTCCTTTGACAACTCCAGTTTTTATTTCAAAAAAGACACTATCCACTATCTCCTTGACTCCAAGGGCCTGATCAAGCAGCAACTCCTGAACTTGGGAGTACCTGATGAAAATATTGAAGTGTCACCTTATTGCACGACTGAACACGATGACCTGTTCTTCTCCTACCGGAAGAACAGGTCACCCTATCGGAACATTTCTATTATCCGCATGAAATAAAAATCGTTAGTATTACTTGACTTAGAGTAGAAAAAAGACCCGCAGCTGATGTGACCCCCAAAAATTGGGACAAATTAGTATTAAGCCGTTAAGGTTGTTAAAACATGATTCCGATATTCAATTGGGGTCATGTTTTTTCGTCCTGTCTTGATTCTTACGTTGTTGTAGTAATCGATGTATTATGTTTTTGAATCAAGTTCACCAAATACTGGATTCCTCCACGCCCCATCCCATATTTCCGGCTAAGGTAGGTGCCCCTTCTGTGATCGTCTACCCATTCGTGGTAGATGGCAAGTTTGATTTCTTTAGTGTATTTTGTCATGAAAATAACCCCCGAAATTAGGACACTAATTTCGGGGGTCATATCATCTTTCCCAGCTACTGGCCGCTTTATCTATTTATCTTACAACATGGTCCGGATCTGCTGGCCGTTTAGCCAGGCAGTCACATTTTCAAAAGCCATCTCAGCTCTTCTGTCAATTGATTCTCTTGTATCAAAACCAACGTGTGGGCTGCAGATCAAATTCGGAACTCCGATGAGTGGATAATCCGCTGGCAGTGGCGGATCCTGGTCAAACACATCAAGTCCTGCCTTAATCCGTCCTTCTATTAATGCTGCAGCCAATGCTTCAGTATCTACGACCGGACCTCTGGCAGTGTTGATCAGAATGGCCCCTTCCTTCATCTCTCCGATCTCTTTTTTACCGATCAAGCCCTTAGTTTCTTGAGTCAGCGGCGTATGAATGGAAACAATATCTGCCTCCCCCATCACTTCATCCAGTGACTTGTATTCCAGGCCCAGGTCAAGGGCGGCTGCCTTTTGACTACGGCTATAGCCGATCAGCTTGCAGCCAAAGGCTTTAAAAATCTCTGCTGTCCGGCAGCCAATCGCTCCAGTACCGACAATCCCAACAGTTTTTCCTGCCAGTTCACGTCCCTGCAGTACGCCCTTGCCCTCACCAGCTTGCACAGCCTCATTGCCGGCACTGATATTTCTGAGGCAGTCCAAAGTCAAACCGATGGCCAATTCCGCCACCGCGTCGTTGCAATAGCCACCAGTATTGGAGATCTTGATCTTTTTCTCCTTGCAGGCTTCCAGGTCAACATGGTCAATCCCGACAAAGGCAACTGAGATGAACTTCAAATTCTTATCTGCCCGGATTACTTCACCAGGCAAGGGGTGGTTGGCGATAATCAAAGCATCCGCGCCCTCGCTCCGCTTCTTCAGCTCTTCAGTATCCGCTGAAAAGCTGTCGTAAGCCGTAAATTCATGCCCCGGCTTGGTCAATTTTTCTGCCAGCTTGTCTAAACTCTCCTGGCTAATGCCCAGTGGCTCAAGCAATACAATCTTCATTATTTTCTCCTTACTTTCTACCTTACAAACGCATAGACAGCGTGAGCGCCTACATCAAGAATATTATCACATTTTTATTGTTTGCCCGACAAGGATAGATATTATTTTCAGCCTTTCTCTTGACATTAGTCTACATAGAGACTAAAATTTTAGTTATTGTCCACGAGGAGACTTTTTATGATTAGTAAGAAACACGAAAGCATTTCAGAATTAGTAACCCTGGCCAGCGTCAGGGCCAATTATGCATATGACCAGTACGACAAGCTCATGGGGATCACCCAGTATGAGAGCATCATTCTTTATGAACTCTTGACCCACCCTTGTTTGTCGCAAAAAGAGCTCATCTACCGCAGCGGCATCCCCAAGCAATCCATCAGCAAGGGGATTCATAAACTTAGTGAGCAGGGCTACCTGGAAATCAGCTCTGCTGACCAGGACAAGCGGGTCAAGTACTGCTCCCTGACTGAGTCCGGGCTTGCCTATGCCCGGGAAAAAGAAGGTGAAATCCTGGCTATCGAGAAAAAGGTGATCGACAAGCTGGGCTTTGACCGGGCCGCCTTAGCCTGCCAAATTCTGAATGAGTGGACCGATCTCCTCAGTGAGGAAATAGCTAACTTAAAGGAGGAAAAACAGAAAAAATGAAAATTCTCTTGCCTTACTTCAAGCGATATAAAAAAGACGTTTTCCTGACTTTGATCACCATCGTCTTTTCAGCTTTTGCCACCCTCTACCAGCCCCGCCTGCTCCAGCAAGTGCAAAATGAACTTCTGGCTGACCAGCAGCAGGCCGTCATCCGGGACACCGCGATTTTGATCGGCCTGGGCCTTTTAGCTATTATTACCGGGGTCCTCAACGTTTACTACGCCTCCCGGATCACCCAAGGCGTAGTCAGCGACCTCAGAGAAGACACCTATGCCAAGATCCAGACTTTCTCTCTGGCCAATGTGCAGCAATTCTCCTCTGAATCCCTCAGCGTCCGCTTGATCAACGACATGCAGCAAATCATGAACATGATCATGACCATCTTCATGCAGCTGATCCGGATGCCTTTGATCCTCATCGGGTCAATCATCATGGCCATAGTCACCATCCCCCGCTACTGGTGGGCAGTTGTCGTCCTCCTGGCCTTGATCATGGGTCTGGGCGTTGTGGCAGTTAAGCAAATGACCGCCATGTTCGACAAGTTCCAAATGTACATGGACAAAATCTCCGGCCGGACCGGGGAATTTTTACAAGGGGTCCGGGTAGTAAAATCCTTCAACCAAAGTCCCCAGGAAATTACTAAATTAAACAAGGATTCTGACGAATTAAACGAAGTCAACATCAAGGTCGGCTACTGGTTCTCCACCATCCTGCCTGGAGCCCAGCTGATCTCCTACCTGGTCATCAGCTTAGTGGTCTACTTGATCGGGACCAGCATTCTCCAGCATCCCCAAGACGTTTCCGTCATCACTCCATACGTCAACTATGTCTTGACCATGCTCTTTGCCATCCTGTTGGTCGGCATGGCTGTTATGCAGATTTCCCGGGGCAACGTCTCCTTGCGGCGGATCCAGGAAATCATGGACACCCAGCCAGACGTTGTCTTTAATGAAAAAGCCCCAGAAGACACCTTGGGCGGTTCAATTGAATTTGATGACGTCTCCTTCACCTACCCAGATGGCCAGCAGCCTGTCTTAAAGCACATCTCCTTTGCTGTTGCGCCGGGCCAAATGGTCGGTATCGTCGGGGCCACCGGGTCGGGTAAGTCGACCCTGGCCCAGCTGATCGCCCGCCTCTATGACCCAACAACTGGGAAGATCAAGATCGGCGGCAGCGACCTCCGCCAGGTTAACGAGAATGCCCTTAGAAAGACTGTTTCCTACGTCTTGCAAAAGGCTGTCCTCTTCTCCGGGACCATTGCCGACAATCTCCGTCAAGGGAAAAAGGACGCCACTTCATATGAACTGGAGCGGGCAGCGCAAATGGCCCAGGCCAGCGAATTTATCCAGCGCTACGATGAAACTTTTGACCATGAAGTTGAAGAAAGAAGTGCCAACTTCTCCGGCGGGCAAAAGCAGCGTCTGTCTATTGCCCGGGGGATCATCGCCGGCAGTCCGATTTTGATCCTGGACGACTCAACTTCCGCCCTGGACGCGGAAAGCGAAAAGCTGGTCCAGGAAGCCCTGGAAAAGCAGCTGCCAGACACGACCACGATTATGATCGCGGAAAAGATCGTTTCTGTCATGCACGCGGACAAGATCCTGGTCCTTGATAACGGCCGCCTGGTTGCTGAAGGTACCCACGAGGACCTGCTCAAGACTTCCTCGGTTTACCAGGAAATCTACCAAACCCAGAAAGCCAAGGAAAGAAAGGAGGAACTTTAATGTCAGACAAGCAAAAGTCTCTTACTTATTTGACGAAATATCTGAAAAACTACAAAAAGCCGATCTTAATTTCAGTTGCCTTCTATCTGATCGCGACCATCGCCCAGGTCATCGCTCCCTCCCTTTTAGGGCAGGCGGTTACGGACTTGTCGGCTTTTGTTAAGGGGCAAGGCAGTCTTGGCGTCTTCTACCAGGCCTTGGCCTGGATGGCCGGCTTCTACGCCTTTAACTCCATTGCCACCTACATCGCCTGGATGATGATGACCCGCTTTAACGCTGACGCCAACAACGACATGCGCAAGGGCCTTTTCGGCAAGCTGCAGCGGATGACCATCCGTTACTTCGATACCCACCAGGATGGGCAGATCCTGTCCTTGTTCAACAGTGACCTGGACAACATCTTCAATGCTTTAAACAACGCCTTTTTTGAAATCATCTCCCAGTCCCTCCTTTTTGTCGGCACGATCATTGTTATGTTCGTCATCAATTGGAAGCTGGCCCTCAGCGTTGTGGCTACTACTCCTTTGATCTTGCTTTTAAGCTGGATCATTATGAAAAAAGCCCGCGTCTACCTGGACAATCAGCAAGACCGGGTTGGTGAGCTTAATGCCTACATCAACGAACAGCTCAACGGGGAAAACGTGATCATCACCCAGGGCCTTAGGGACCAGTCAGTTGCCGGTTTTAAAAAGGAAAACGCCAAGGTGCGGGAAGCCATGTTTAAGGGGCAGTTTTACTCTGGTATCCTTAATCCCTTAGTTAACGGTTTCTCCCTTTTGAACTTCGCGATCGTGATCGCCACTGGCGCTTACATGATCATGACCAAGCAAGTCAGCCAGGCAGCTGGTCTGGGTTTGATCGTGACCTTTACTGAATATTCCTGGACTTACTTCCAGCCGCTGACTCAGGTAACTTCCATTTACTCCATGCTCCAGCTCGCCTTGACCGGTGCCCGCCGGCTTGAGACGGTTGAAGAGCAGGAAGAAGAAAACACGGTGCCAGACGGCAAGACTATCTCAGGCGTAAATGACGCTGTCCGCCTGGAAGATGTGCACTTTGGCTACACTCCAGACAAGGAGATCCTGCATGGGGTATCAATTGAGGTTCCAAAAGGGCAGTCAGTCGCTGTTGTTGGCCCGACCGGGTCTGGTAAGACGACGATCATGAACTTGATCAACCGTTTCTATGACGTGAACAGCGGGACCGTAACTTTTGACGGCACTGATGTCCGGGACCTTAAGCTGGAAAATCTCAGAAGCAATGTCGGGATTGTTTTGCAAGACTCCGTCCTCTTCTCTGGGACAGTAGCTGACAACATCCGCTATGGCAAGCCGGAGGCGACCATGGATGAAGTTATTGCCGCGGCTAAGGAAGCCCAACTGCATGACTTTGTCATGACCCTGCCAGAGCAATATGACACGCCGATTGAGAATGGCCAGGCTAACTTCTCAACCGGGCAAAAGCAGCTTTTGTCAATCGCCAGAACCATACTGGTCGACCCGGCCTTCTTGATTCTGGACGAAGCAACCAGCAACGTCGACACTGTTACGGAAGAAAAGATCCAAAAGGCCATGGACAATGTGATTGCTGGCCGGACCAGCTTCGTGATTGCCCACCGTTTGAAGACGATTTTGAACTCAGACAAGATTGTCGTTTTAAAGGACGGCCAGGTCATTGAAGAAGGACCACATGCCGACTTGATCAAGAAGCGGGGCTTCTACTACAAGCTCTACACCAGTCAGATGGCTTTTGAATAAGAGATAAATGCAAAAATGACACCTGTCACGAAATGTGATGGGTGTCATTTTCTTATCTAATTTTTTGATACTTGATCAGTACTTTATTCAGTTTTGCCGCTATAGTTGGCAATCCCGCCAATGTTTTTGACCTTACTGTAGCCAGCTTGCTTAAGCCAGGCAACTGCTTGGCCGCTCCGGTTGCCGCTGCGGCAATAGACAAAGAGTGGAGTATCGAGGTCTGTGATCTCGCCTTGGGCGGAATCGATCTTGCTCAAGGGGATGTTGATGCTGTCAGGGATATGCCCTGCTGCGTACTCATCCTCTTCTCTGACGTCGATCAGCTTAGCCTGCGGCGTTTTCTGGTATTCTTCAACGCCAGCGTTAATGTCATTTACTTGAAATAGGTTCATGCGCTCCTCCTTATATTTACTTTAATATATCAGATTATAGCACATCATTCATCCATGCATTTCATCAGCAAGCTGTCAACAAAGTCGCTGCCCGCATCGTTGACAGTTCTTCTTAACCATTCAAATTTCAGCTTGGAGCTATCGAACTTGGCCAGCTCCCGGTCAATCTCCTGCCAGAGTTCCTGGTTGGCTACTGGCTTTCCGTTAGCCGTCTTCCAGTCCCGCTTTTTCCAGCTCTTCATCCAGGCCGGGCCTTCTTTTGTGTCGCTGACCGACTTGATAACGTACTGGGAAGTCAAGACAAACAGCAAAGGCTGCTGGGTCAAACCCAACTCTTCCAGCTTCTTCAAGCTTTCCAGAAAAGCAGTCATTTCCATTTCATTGTTGGTAGCGCCCAAACGGCCGGCACTATCAGCAAGCTGCTGGCCATCATGCTCGATCATGTAGGCCCAAGCAGCCTTATCGCTGTCTTGGACATGGCTGCCCTTGCGCGCGCCGGTGCTGCGGCAGGCACCCCCGGTATAAATAACGGCAGAATAATCTTTCTTATCGTATTCTGGCTCCTGCTTAACTGCATTTTGCGGATCAGCTGGGTCCAGCTTCAAGTAGTTCAAGGCATCCGACTCACGGCTGAAGGACTTGTATTCAGCTCCTGGGAAGCCGTTTACCTGCTTTTCAGCTTCCGGCCAACTGTAATAGATACCTGGCTGACGGCCTTTTCTGATAGCATAAGTTTTTTTAGCTTTTTCTGCTTGTTTCTCTTCAGCATCCGCAACTTCCAGCTCTTGATCATCCTTGATCTCTGCCTTGTAACGCCTCAGGCCAGGCAAGCGGCTGGAGAAAAGATTGATGATGCTGACCAGGTCATCCACCAGTTCTTGGCTGGGGCTGGTCGCAGGGTTATTGATGACCACGATTTCACTTCCGTGGCGCTTGCAGAAATTGGCAAACCAGTCAAAAGCCAAGCGTACAAAGCGGTCTTTGTGGGTCACGTAGACCTTGTTAACCTCGCGGTCTTCAACTTTCTGCAAGAGCTGGTTCCATTCCGGACGGTTAAAATTCAGGCCACTGCCAATATCTGACATACTTTCGCCCACAGTAATGCCGTTGGCGTTACAGTAGTCCAGCAAAAAATTCTCCTGCTTGGCCAAATCATCGCTTGACCAAGCAGCTGACACGCGGGCATAGATCACGTTTATTCTGCCGTCGTTGCTGGCAGCGCCAAGATACTCATTAAGTTGCTCTTGGGTATAGTAACGCCGGTTTGTGGCACTTCTTTCAGCCTTAAGTTTGCCCTCACGGTCCCACCTTTGCAGAGTAGCAACAGAGACGTCAAGGATTTCAGCAGCTTCGCCTACTTTGTATTTCTTCACGATAAAAGGCTCCTTCACATTCTTTGCTACTAGTATAACATGACTTGCATACTTGCCGATAGCAGTTACACATAATAATAGATATGAATTGCTGCTACTGATTGTAATTAACTTCTAGGCCGCGACTTTTTCAAGAAGCAAAGAAAAAAAGAAAAGCATCCCTCTTGACAGAATGATCTGCGCGAGAGGGATGCTGTCGATGAGAAAAGAGAATTGTTACATCTCGTCCATCTGTTCATTAACAAGAGCGTCAGCCAGGTTGTTGCCATCGCTATCAGCATGGCCGTCGACGTGCTGCAAAGTCAAATCGGAGAACTTAGAAATTTCCTTGTCAATTTCCTTCCACAAGTCCTGGTTGGCAACCGCCTTCCCATTAGAATTTCTCCAGCCCCGTTCTTTCCATCCTTTGATCCAAGCAGTCCCATTGGAAGAGTCACTGAGGGCTTTACGAACATAGTCTGAATCTAAGGAAAGCAGCAGCTTCTTTTGGCTAAGTCCCATGTTTTCAAGAGCCTTCAAGCTTTCAAGAACAGCTGTCATTTCCATCTGGTTGTTAGTAGCTCCGACTTTGCCGCCAGTAGAGGTCATGGCATGTCCATCATGCAAGATCACGTATGCCCATGCTGCCTTGTCAGTCGGCAAAACGTGTCCACCTGCATTGTTGCCATTATTGCGGCAGCCACCATCGGTAAAGATCCAGGCATCGTATTCGGATTCAAGTTGTTCTGCTTCCAGCTCCTCGATATAGCTCATTTTTTCTTCTTTTGTTAAAGTTTTTTTAGTCATAGTGTGATTCTCCTTAATAACATTTCAAATGGACGTGTTTATGTCATTGAAGCAATTCTTCTTCATCTGACAAGTTTATTATAGTACCTTACACACGTTTACGCAACAATTGATTACGTTTTTAGTATATATTTTTGAAGAATAAAAAAGCCGCCCCTTTGACCGCAAAAAAACGTGCCAAACAAGTTCTGCTTGCTTAGCACGTTTTTTAGATATATTTGCTTCTGCCAAGGAAATAGCCTTCTGCAGCTAAAAATCATCATTACGCTGCCAGCATGATTACAATGACTGGACTGACGAAAAGCAGATAACCAATGGCAAAAAGGATCAAGTGCTTGCGTTCTTTGTGAACCGCCACAAATTCTCGGATCAAGGCACTTGGGTAGTAGTAAGGCGCTACGCGGGAGCCGATTCCAACGGCTTTTAGCTGCGCCCTTTTGGCATAACGCATGGCCCGGTAAATATGGTAGTTGCTGGTCACCAATGCTGTATACTTGCGGCCGGGTCTTTTTTCAATCAAGTTTTTGGAAAAAGTCACGTTCTCCATGGTTGTCTTGGATTTATCTTCCAGCAAGATCTTGTCTTTAGGGATGCCTTTAGAAACAAGGTACTTGCGCATGGCTTCTGCCTCGCTGCAAACCTCATCGCTGCCTTGTCCGCCCGAAGGAACCAGGTAAGGCGAGGTCGGATCCTTACGGTAAATTTCAATCGCCTTGTCGCAGCGGTCCGCCAGCAGTTTAGTCACGGTGCCATCTTTTTTAATCCCAGCCCCATGAATAATCACGTAATCGAAATCCCGGCGGTGCGGAATAATCTGCAAAAAGAGGCAGTAAAGCAAGAAAGACACGAAGGTAACCGACAGGTAGCCTGCTGAAAGCCCATAGAAGGCAAAAAACGGAGAATACGGCACCAGAGCACTCATGTTTACGCCCAGCTCCGGTTCAACCAAGATGCCAAAGAACCAGAGGAAAAATGAGAGTTCACCGGCAATTAAGATTAAGCCTAGTAAGAAGGACAAAAGATTGCCTAATGACCGCCCTTCCCGCTTGATCATGTACAAACCATTTACAAATAAGAAGAAAGGCAAGATCAAGAAAGCCAGGCCAACTAATGCCATCGTAATCAAGACCAAAACGCCGCTGACTTCAGAGCTGAACAGCGAATAGATGAAACCCAGAACCGACATGCCCGTCAAAAGCAGCAAGACTACATTTCTATACCTGCTCCGGTCCCGGTACATCGAATACGCAAAAAGTCCGCCCCAAAAGACGGTTGGCAGAATATCTGATATAAGATCTTTCATTAAATTCCACTCCAATTAGCAATAGATTGTTATGCTTTTTATCATAGCATCGATCCCGCCAAAGTAATAGCAACTATTTCAGCCAGCTTTCTCGCATTAGAACGTTTTCGACTTCAGGCAATTTATAGCCAAGCAGGGTATCACCCTCTGGATCAGTTTTGACATAGGAAAAGCCAAGTTTTTCCTGGACCCTCTTTGACTTGTCATTACCTTCATAGTAACAGCACCAGACAGCTTTGCTGCCCAAGTCGGCAAAAGCATGGTCAATTAGGCAAGTTGCAGCTTCTGGGGCATAGCCGCGCCCCCAGTATTCTTTGCCGATCCAATAGCCGAGTTCTGGTTCATCATCTTTTTCTGAGCAGGCATCCTCACCAAATCTCAAGCCCGCGCAACCGATCAAAAGATTGTCGTCTTTCCGCAAAACCGCGTAAGTTTCCGGGACTTGCAAATTCTCTTGAATCACCTGCAGGCTCTCTTCAACAGATTTATGGGCGGGCCAGCCAGCGGCAGGACCAACAGCTGGATCCTTAGCTAATTCATAAAGGCGGGCAGCATCACTTTCTTCCCAGGGCCGCAGGTGCAATCTATCAGTAACTAGTTCCATTTTTTCCTCCTGGATTTTTAAATTATCAGTTAAAAACAATCTTAACATAGTGACAGGATTTTCTAGTCACTATTTTTCCTGTTCCCCTGGCCAAGACGAACTGACGTGCTATAATCGAGTTACAGCTATTAGAACAAATGTTTTATTTGCTTTTGGAGGGAAGAAAAATATGTCTGAAATTCTGTTCATGATTGTCCGCTTTAGCCTGGTGCTGGTCCTTTGCCACCTGCTTGCACTGCCGCAAGCCTGGAGAAATGGCTTGGTGGGCGACAGCATCCCTGCCTTGATCACTGAACTTTGCCTGCTCCTAATCCAGCTGGAACTTGCTCTGCTTTTGATCGCGGCTGAGCTGATCACTCTCATCAATTTGCTCTATGGCTGCTTCGAATTTAACACCCAGACACAATTTATCTTGTCCGTTTTTGAATTGCTGATCTTATTCGATGCCCACTTGTATACATATCTTTTTGATGATGAAGCAGAATCTTTTACGATCAAAGAATATTGGGGATATTTTGACAGGTCAGACCAAATCAAGCTCGCCATCTATGTTTCTTCTCTGTTTGTCCCTTTCATCTTCGCCAAATTAACCGGCCTGCCGCCCTACCCGACTTTCGCGGAACTTGACCAGTTATTTCCTTTCTAGGAGTATGCGGCCAGTACTTTTTACCAGCTGATAAATGCTATAATTCATATAGTAATTTTACTTACTCTGGAGGGAACATGAATATAATTTTCTTACTTTTAGTTGGGATCAGTTTGGCTATATTGCTACTTGACCTGGTCATTTTGCTGAAAGCCAGAAAGAAATTAACCACCGGAAATAAGGAAACTGCCGCACCTTACGAGAATTTCTCCAAGCTAACCCTTTCTGCCTTTGTAATCCAAATCCTGCTCAACATGGTTTACTTGTGGAACTACTGGAGTTCAGCTTTTTCCGTTACTGCCTTGACCCCCTTCCTCCTTTTTGCCGGCAATCTATTGCTGGAATTCGTTATCTTCTGCGATGACTTCTTAACAGATGCCAGATACAAGAGTCTGTGGGCTTACTTCAAGAGTCTGAAGAAAAGGCAGAAGTTTTGGCTCATCGCAGTTGTCGTGATCACTGCCTTTGCCGGCCTGATTAATTTCTTCCCGGCTCCTTAATTGCCCTCCCTGCTATCGAAGGCAGGGATTTTTTGTCGAAAAAGTAATCTGGAAGTAATCCATGTCCAAAAACAAATCTACCATTGATCTGACCTCCGGCAGCATCAGCCTTGGTCTGGTCAAATTTGCCCTGCCCTTGATGGCCGGCAATGTTCTCCAGCAATGTTACAACTTAACAGACACTTTGGTCGTTGGCCGCTTTATTGGTAAAAATGCCTTAGCCGCTGTCGGCTCAGCCTATACCTTAATGATCTTTCTGACCTCCATCATTCTCGGTCTCAGCATGGGCTGCGGAGCCTTTTTGTCAATGAAATATGGAGCGAAAGAGGACCGGGAATTTTCCATTGGCAACTGGCTCTCTTTCTGCGGCACTGGCCTTTTCTCTATCCTTTTGACTCTCCTGGTCTATCTCTTACTAGGGTTTACAGCTAATCTTTTAGCTATTCCAACCAACATCCACGCTCTTTTTAACCAATATCTGCTGATTATCTACGCGGGGATTCCAGCCACATTCTTATACAATTACTTTGCTTGCAGTCTGCGGGCCATTGGCAATTCAGCCATCCCCCTGCTCTTCCTCTGCCTGTCTTCAGTCTTGAATATTATTCTCTGCATCTGGCTGGTAGCAGGACTAGGGCTGGGCGTGGCCGGGTCAGCCTTAGCCACCGTCATTTCCCAGTACTTTGCCGGCCTTGGCTTAACCATTTATTCCTGGCAACATTTTCCCCAGCTTCGTTTTAAAAAAGCGGCTATGGTCTATGACCAAGCTATCAGTAAGAGCATCCTGTCTTTGGCCGGCTTGACAGCCCTGCAGCAATCGATCATGAACCTGGGCATCCTCATGGTGCAGGGACGGATTAATTCTTTTGGCGTTAATGTCATGGCGGCATTTACCTCTGCCGTTAAGATCGATACACTGGCTTACTCGCCTGTCCAGGATTTTGGCAATGCCTATTCCACCTTCGTCGCGCAAAACTATGGTGCCCAGCAGGCAGACCGGATCAAGCAAGGAAACCGGCAGGCCAGCTGCTGGATTCTGGCCTTCTGCCTGGTCATCAGCAGTCTGGTGGTCTTTTGGGCCAAGCCTTTGCTGGCCCTCTTTAGCAGTGACCCGGAAGTAATTCAGATCGGTATTGGCTACTTGCGGATCGAAGGCAGTTTCTATGCCTTGATTGGTTTCTTGTTTATGTTCTATGGCTACTTCCGGGCAATTGATGAGCCAATGATCTCTGTTGTTTTGACTCTCTTTTCCTTAGGTACCCGGGTTCTTTTGGCCTACCTCTTGTCCGAGGTTCCGGCAATCGGCTATATCGGAATTTGGGCCAGCATCCCAATCGGCTGGGCCCTGGCCGACTTAGCCGGGCTTTACTACTTGCACAAGAAGGCAGTTAAGCCAACTGACTGATTTTTTGATAATTCAGAAATTCTGTTAATAATCTGAGGAGTTAAATATGCATATTGTTTTTACTATTATTTCCATCATTGGCCTGCTTTTAGCCATCGCCTGCCTGGCCTTATTTGCTAATAGCCGAAAGCTTTTGATCGGCGGGGCTGATATGGACCAATTCTGGCCAAAACGCCGGCGCTTTATTTATTGGACCAACATTTTCATATTAATTCCAAATGCGATCTATCTGTTTCTTACAATTGCCAGTTACTTTTTAGCGGACTTTGAGCCATCCTTGCTGCTCACCTTTTCTACTTTGGCCATGGACCTTTTAATTGGCATCAGCATTATCTTTACTGACTATTTCATCACTGATGAGAAGATCAGCTTCAAAGAATTCTGGTCCGGCAGCAAAACCAGCACGAAGGTCTACTCGATCAGCTTGATTCTCCTTGTTATTTTGACTGTAATCTTAAACCTGCTTATCCATGCCTGGGGCCTAGACTAAAAAATACCCGCTAGCTTGCTAAAACAAGTTAGCGGGTATTTTATTTTGACTTAGAGAGTCTTCTGAGTTCTTACAATATATCCGGCCATAACCGGGTAAAACATCCCTATGGGGATCACGCCAAAAGATACTCCTTAGACCTTCCGGTCAGCGATCAGCTTTTCATGGGCCTGGATGTGGGACAGACGCTTTTTGTCCCGGTTTAAGAGCAAGAGGAAGATTGCTTCAACCAAAGACGATGATGCCAGGCGGGAAAAAAGGTATTCTTCCTGCAAGACTGTCTGGCCAATTGCAGTTGTCAGATGGTAGTTGCTCTTAGCAGCTAAGGGCGAGTCTGGTCGGTTGGTCATGGCTGTGAACTGGATTCCTTTTTCCTTGGCCAAATCAGCCAGTTTTAGCAAGCCAGATGATTCACCAGAGTTGGAAATCAGCCAAAGGCAGTCGATACTGTTCATATTCATGGTCTGGCCGATCACCGTTTCCATGGTCGGACTGGAAATAGAATATCTAGAAAAAGAAAAAAGTATGATCCCGAATAGATATCGGATCATACTTTAACAAGCTTAACTAATTTGCCACACTCATTACACCACTATTATTTCTTCTTGTGTGCAACTTTTAAAGACTTCAGGTAAGCCTTATAAGCCTTTGCCAATTGTTGGTTGACTGTCTTGACCTTTTTCAGCTTAGCATTAGCTGCATCATAGGCCTTTTTACTGCTGGTCGCATTTTCTCGTGCAGCATTGACCTCTGACTTATCAGACTTGGTTTGCTCATAAGCTGCCTTTGCTGCATTCAATGCTGTCTCATAAGATGCAACATAACTATTGAGAGCAGATTCAAACTCATCAACACTCACTTGCGTCCCCGATTCGCTAGTTAAAATCTTTCCTCTGCCAAAATCTGCCGCGCTTGTTCCCGTGCTTTGATCAAGAACCAAACCAACATACTCATAATCGCCCATGCAGTTCGTATAGTGGCCAGTTACACCACTGCCGTGAGCATCATAAATTTTCTTTTCTTCAGTGTACCAACCAGTTAATGGATCACTGTAGCCCCAAGCCAAATTCTCAGCACGGGAAGCATACACTTCAGTAGGAGCGTTCATGAAATATGTATGATTCATCGTGCTATCTGAGATAAAACCAGAGATGCTTGCATAGATCATGAGATCATAGTCAACCCCTAGAGCATTATGATTGGAAAAATTGTTGTCCGATGCTCGAAGGCTGTTAAGTTCCTTGATCAAAGTGACATCTTTCTTTAAATTGTTTGTCGATAAAAAGCTCTTAACTGAATCATCCAGTCCATTAACGTAGCCTTTCAATGCAGCTACATTTGCCATGCCAGCTTTTGAGTCTTGGTAAAAATTAGCCGTTGCCTTGCTCATGATGAAATCATAGCCAGCTGCTTCATAAGCACTTGAAGCTTCATCATATTTAGTCTTGGCTGCAGAAACCTTGCTATTGTATCTAGCTACAGCATCCGTATAAGCCTGGTTGGCACTATCCAAGGCCGCCTTCTTTTGACTCAAGTAATTCTGCGCGGCTTCTAATGAACCCAGCTCTGCAGCTTGCTTCTTGGACTTTTCATAAGCAGCCTTAGCTGGATTATAAGCCGCCTTCTTCGCGGTTACCTTGATCTTGACATTCTTGACCTTGTCTTTTGACTTGTCAGGATAAGTCACGATCACGCTGACAATATAAGTACCGGTCTTTTTCAAATTTGGCTTTGGTGAAAAAGCATACTTAGTCTTAGCGGGCAACTTGCTGGCGTTAGTCATGACACTCTTGGCTGAAAGCTTGCTGCCAGCCTTGACAGTTACGCTCTTAGCCTTTGGCGTGTATTTTTGCGCGTTTGTCTTCTTTACTGCCTTCTTTTTAGCAACCTTCTTCACCGGCTTCTTAGAAGCTTTCTTCTTAGCTACTTTCTTCTTAGCTACTTTCTTCTTAGCTACTTTCTTAGTTGCCTTCTTTTTGGTACTCTTTTTGGCCTTCTTTGCCTTTTTAGTTCTCTTCTTTGTAGACTTCTTGGTAGCCTTCTTTGCAGCCATGGCAGTTGGAGCAGCTTCTACTGCAGGTACAGCAGCACCCAAAAGAGCCAGGGCAACAGAAACCTTACTGATGGCTTTCAGCTTTTTACCCATAATTTTGTCCTCCTACTTGTTATTAGATAATCACACACTTTAATTTTTAACTTGAAATCCCTTTTTGTCAAATAGCTTTTACCCTCCGATTACTCAAAGTAGGCAAGCAGTTTCTTAATTAGTGAAAGCTTGTCACTATGCCGATTATAGATGATCTTGATCTTATACCGGCTCCTCTCCTACATCCCCGCCAATGGTAAATAACTTATATGCTCCCTGTCCGTCAGCACATACTCAAATAATCCCTTAGGATAAAAACCCACCCGAACTATCCGGCTTCACCCGTGCAAGCGTTTCCCCCTTCAATCTGGATTCAAGTTAGAATTATACCATCTTGAGGCAAAAGAGCATCCCTGCCCCGCAAATTCGCGGAGGGGATGCTCTTTCGATTACCGTAAATCCTCATAGCCCGGCTTGGTTAAAACCTTAGCCGCGTAAGAACAAGTTGCCCGCAGTCTGGCCCCCTTCTCCCGGGCAGCAGATGCAACGGTATCAACCAACTTCCGTCCCAGGCCTTGTCCGCCATAAGCCGGATCTACCTTAGTCGTCGTGATGATCCAGTGATCACCCTTATCTTCATATACGCACTGGCCAATCAGCTTGACGTCATCATATACTGCGGCCCGCTTTTGCTCTTCTTCAAACTTGATTTCCATCTTATTCACCTAAAATTGCTTCTTCCAGCTTTTCAGCTGTATCCACGATCACAGTTGCCCCGTGTTTTTGCAAAAACGGCACGCTTCTAAAGCCCCAATTTACCGCGATTTCGTCCATTTCAGAATTCCGCGCGGTCTGGATGTCGATTTCAGAGTCGCCGATGTAGACGCACTTGTCTCTTGGCACGTCCAAGACCTTGACGCACTCACTGGTCATGTCCGGAGCCGGTTTGCGGCGGATCCCGTTTCTTTCGCCCAAGGCAAAGTCGAAGCTGCCAGGGAAAAGTTCTTCGACCAGGACCTGGACGGCTTCATTTGGCTTGTTGGAAACAACAGCCAGCTTGACGCCTTTTTGCCGGAGATTTTTCATCAAATCTAAGATGCCCGGGAAGGGACCAGTCTTAATCTGGCAGTGATCAGCATAGTATGGCTTGAAAACTTTCAAGACCCGGTTAACTTCTACTTGGGTAACGGCTTCCGGGATCTGTTCATCCTTGGTGCCAAAGGCGACCAGGCTTTCCCGGCTGCTGCCAGCTTCATAGGCCAGGGCCCGGGTGACCGCCACCACGACCCCACTACCAAAGAAGTTCTTGATGTCTTCAACGGTAAAGTCATGCTGGTGGCCGGTTTGTTCAAACGCGTAGTTCAATGCGCTTGTTAAGTCAGCGCTCGTATCTAAGATAGTGCCGTCCATGTCAAAAATCGCGGCTTCATATTTCATCAGTTTCACCTCGCTTTCATTATACCATCTGACGGAAAAAATATGCCTGCCCGTATAGAGCAGACCTATTCCCTTCTCTGTTGTCGAGGGAAAAATTGCTTATTCATCATCACGCTTCTTGCACCAAATTCCGCTTAAGGTAGTGCCAACCGCAGTCAAGAGCAGCCCAAAAAGCCGTATCTATCAAAATAACAGATACAGCCAATGCAAATGATTAAATTCTATTGATTTTTGGTTGAAATTTATCTCCAGCTAAATTTCAACCAGTTCTTGAGTGATAATATTTTAACAAGATAACTACTCAATACAAATCAGTTGTCTAGAGAACGTTGCTTAGAATAAGCCGGTGCAGAGAGTACTTCCTGCCAATCTTGTGAAAAACCTATAAATGAGAGGTTTACTACGTCACTATATTTACGCAATGTCACATCTATATCTCTCAAGAAAGATTCCCATTGCTCATTACCATGAAGCATTCGTTTAATCACAAGGAAAACTGGAAATACTTTGTTCTGTTTAGATCTATATTTTATATTCTCTTTGTATAGAAAAGGAGTTTGCTTCAATGGCATATTGTAAAGGCGATTATAGTGAGCACAGATATTTCTAATTTCAACAAGAGACAACATACAGCTTTTTAGATGTCCCGGTGTAGTTTCATATAGTGATAAAATCTCTTTCTGGTCATCCGGCTTCATTATGTCAAAAAGTGACACGATATTTCCGAATGTCATTAACTCAGTAGCAGCCCAAATAGGAAAATGACCACCGTATTTATTTAGATGGTGCTTAACAAATGGTAAGTTTTTACAACGACTCACTTCACCTCGAAAGCGCTTAATCAACACACCATGAACAGATTCGCCTTGCCGCTTTATTTTATCATTGAAGTTCTTGACATCCATATAGCCTTCTGGACCGTACTTCAATGCAAGACAGTATGAAATTTGAGTACGAAGTTGTATTTCTAGCTGTTCAACAATATGAACAATATTGTTTCTAAATTCGCTATCAAAACAATAAAGACGAAAAATATGATCCAAAGTGACATCATCCAGAAATTTCTTAGGATCTGAATCCTTTTTCAATCCAATACCATAGGCGCTAAGCCGATAATAATTTACTTTATGTAAGATACTTAAGGCAGAATCAGAATCTAAAATCATAAGATTATGAGCAGTTTTTAAGTGTTCTAATTGTTGCTCATAAGAAAGCGCCGGTTTTAAGGAATAATCAGTCGCACTCATTGTTTTTCTCCATAAAAAAAGTCCCAACCGTGGTCCGCAGTACGTTTCCGCCTGATGCGTGGTGGGCTCTCTCACTTATAGTATAGTCAGAATAGCCCAAAATTCAAGCGAACAGCCCAAAAAGCCGTATCTATCAAAAAGTAGATACGGCTTGCGTAGCATTTATAGAACTGTTTGAATTAACTTATTAGATGTGGCTTGCCCCACTTTCTGCGTCAACGTGTGTTTCTTGAGCAACGGCCTTCCCTGGTTCATCGGTTGTCAATCCAGTAGCAAATTGCCCAGCCAGACGGCCAAAGGTGTGCGCGTGGCTGGCTGCCAAACCTGGAATGCGGTCATTGTAGCTGCCCCAGAAGAAGCCACCAGAATCGTTACCTGCCGCGTACAAGCCTGGAATTGGGTCATGATTTTCATCTAATACTTCCATCCCTGCATTGCCCGCGCCCACAACCAGGACGTCCGTTTCAACAGTATATGCAGCAGATGCATTAGTGTCTAAGTGATCAACATTGTCGTAAAGCTAGTCACGCTATTTTTTCTCCTTTTTTATCAACTAGAAAGCTTTTAGAAAGCTTTCAACTATTAACTTATCATGCAATAATTGAGTTGAGAAATATCGAGTTGGTATTGGTTATACCGAAAATACATAAGGAGACAAAGATGGACTTAAGGCAACTGGAAGTATTTATCAATTTGGCTGAGAGTTTGAACTATTCTAAGACCGCGGAGAACCTGCACCTTTCTCAGCCGGCCGTTAGCCGGATCATTCAGCGAATTGAAGATGAAGTTGGCGTCACCCTTTTTTACCGCAACCACCGGGAAGTACAGCTGACTAAGAATGGGAAGCTATTTTACGATGACAGCAAGAGCTTGATGAACAGCTATAATAAGGCCCTGCAGCGGACTAGAAATTCTTTCAACCGGGAGCAAAGCAACTTAACGATTGGGATTACGGATACCCCGCTGGAGCAAGCAATTCTGCCTGAGATGATCAAATCTTTTCACCAGGAATACCCCAATTGCAAGATTTTTCTTGAGGGATTTGACCATAACCGGCTCAAGCACCACTTGATTGACCATGACAGCGACGTGATTTTTACGACCCATGACGATATCACTGATCTGGCCGAGGTGAAGTACTACCAGCTTTTTGGCGGACACTTTGTAGCACTCGTGCCTGCAGATCATCATTTAAGTGACAAAGAGGAACTTGACCTGGATGATTTAGCGGGAGAAAAGATTTTGCTGATGGACAACAACTGGTGCCCGCCAGAACAACTGAAGCTCCAGGAGACGATCAGAAAGAAGGTCGATGACTTGGACATCAGCTACGTTAACGATGTTGAGATCGTCAGCTTGATGGTCAAAGCTGGCTTAGGGATCACCGTGATGCCAAGTTTTGTGGCGATCGAAAAAGCCGATGAGATCAAAGCGGTAAAGTTGAACTACCCTACCCCGCTGGACTATGGCCTGGTCTGCAGGAAAGATGAAGCAGACCCCCTGGTCCTCGCCTTCTGCCAGGCCATGCAGGAACAGGCGGAAGGGATGTAATTTTGCTTGGGAGCAACGTAAGTTGGGGGATGTGGCATCATTTACTAATGGTCGTGCATATAAACAAGATGAATTACTAGACAAGGGGAAATATCGTGTTCTTCGTGTTGGTAATCTGTATACAAATGATTCTTGGTATTATTCCAATATGGAACTTGATGATAAGTATTATATCAATAAGGGAGATTTGATATATACCTGGTCAGCAACGTTTGGGCCACATATCTGGGATGGAGAAAGGGCTATCTATCATTACCATATCTGGAAAGTTGAGTTATCAGATTATCTAGATAAAAAATTTGCTACTCAACTCTTAGAAATTGATAAGACTAAACTTTTATCCAATACCAATGGGTCAACTATGGTACACATAACCAAAAATGGCATGGAAAACAAACAAGTTATTCTTCCAAGTATTACTGAGCAAAGTTGCATTGGCAAACTACTTCGAAACCTTGATCAAACCATCACTTTACATGAGGAAAAGAAACACCAACTTGAGCAACTTAAAAGCGCTTTATTGCAGAAGATGTTTGCTGACAAGAGCGGGTATCCACCTGTTCGGTTTGAGGGATTTAGTGACGAGTGGGAGCAGTCTAAGTTGGGGGATGTTTGTGAAGAAGTGTCTGGAAATAATGGCAATGTCAAAGGTTTACCAATTTTAACTATATCTGCTGCAAATGGTTGGATGAATCAAAAAGACCGCTTTTCTCAAGTAATTGCTGGAAATGAATTGAAAAAGTATACTCTTTTAAAAAAAGGTCATTTAGCATATAACCATGGAAATTCAAAGCAAGCAAAATACGGAACTGTCTTTGTACAGAATCTATATGATCAAGCACTAGTTCCTCGTGTTTACCATAGCTTCAAAATGAAGACAGAGAATAATCCTTATTACGTTGAGTATTATTTTGCCACCAAGAAACTTGATAGGGAATTGGCAAGACTAGTAACATCCGGGGCTAGGATGGATGGGTTGCTCAATATTAATAAGAAAGATTTCTTCAAAATCAAGTTTGAAGTACCAACCCCTGTTGAACAATCATTAATTAGTACTATCCTTCAGGCGCTAGATCAGACCATCACTTTACATGACCAAAAATTGAGCTTATTGAAGCGGGTAAAGCAAACTTTACTTCAAAAAATGTTTATCTGAGCAAAATATGCTATAATAGTAAAAGAAAAGAGAGTCTTGTTGGCGCAAGACTCTCTCAGATGGCCCGCTTCAAAGGCGGTGACAGTATCAGAACAAATTAGTCGTCCCTAACTGCGCAAAGTTATGAGGGACGACTTTTTTACTTGCCGTGCTTGTCAACATAAGTCAACAAAGCAATAACGAACAGACCAAAAGTGAGCATCAAGCTCAGCGCTTCGTATACGCTCATGACTACCTTACCTTTACAATAATTCTCCATGGAACCACCTCCAGGATTCAGATAGTCACCGCCCTTAAAACTTGCCTCTTAAATTATATCAGATTTCACTTCTACGAAGGCTGGCAAAATTAAACTGATTATTTAATGGGAGCAGTGTAAGTTGGGGGATGTTGGTAAAACATACACTGGATTATCAGGAAAGAACAAAGAAGACTTTGGACATGGTGAAGCTAGTTTTGTAACGTATATGAATGTTTATTCTAATCCAGTATCAGACTTGAAAATGACAGAGCCTATCGAGATAGATAATCACCAGAATGAAGTTAAATACGGTGATGTATTCTTTACCACATCTTCGGAAACTCCAGAAGAAGTTGGGATGGCATCTGTTTGGACTGGTGACAAAAATAATACATATCTGAATAGCTTTTGTTTTGGATATAGGCCTCTTCAAAAAATCGATCCTTACTATTTGTCGTATCTATTACATTCAGAATCAGTAAGACGAAAAATTATTATCCTAGCACAAGGAATTTCTAGATATAATATTTCTAAAAAAGGTGTAATGGAGATCTCTACTACCTTCCCATCCTTGGACGAACAAGATCAAATTGGCTCTTTGTTTCAGCACATTGATCATACCATCACTTTACATGAGGAAAAGAAACACCAACTTGAGCAACTTAAAAGCGCTTTATTGCAGAAGATGTTTGCTGATAAGAATGGGTATCCTGCTGTTCGGTTTGTTGGTTTTAAGAATACTTGGGAGCAGTGTAAGTTGGGGGATGTGACCTCATCTTATTCGGGCGGTACCCCAACAGCTGGTACATCAAATTATTATGGAGGAGCAATTCCTTTTATCCGATCCGGTGAAATCTCTAAAGATTCTACTGAATTAACAATAACCGAAGAGGGTCTAAATAATTCAGCTGCCAAATTGGTAAAACGTGGAGACATACTATACGCATTATATGGTGCTACAAGCGGCGAGGTAAGTATCAGTAGCCTAGATGGAGCGATTAATCAAGCCATATTAGCAATTAAACCATGCATAGGATATGACTCATATTTATTGATGTCATTGCTTAAAAACGAGAAAAAGAAGATAAGGGAAAAATTTCTTCAAGGTGGTCAAGGTAACCTATCTGCAAGAATCGTTAAAAATATAAAATTAGATATTCCTTCCATAAATGAACAAACTGAAATTGGATGCCTTCTCTTACAGCTCGATTGCACCATCACTCTACATGATCGCAAATTAGAGTTGCTTAAAAGAATGAAGCAGTCTTTGTTGCAGAAAATGTTTATTTAAAGGTAAACAAAGCACTAATAAAGGATAGCGACGTAAACGCCACTATCCTTTTTACAATGCAGCTAGATGCTGCATAATTTTCGTATTATCTTTATTTTCTAGTTCTCGAATGATGTGTAAGTAGGTTTGTTGTGTTGTCGTCATATCTGCATGACCAAGGCGCTTGGCAACGCTCGCAATTGACACACCTGCAAATAAGAGCAGAGATGCATGTGTGTGACGCAAGCCGTGAACCGAGATAACTGGAATATTTAACTCCTCACAATGATTCTTCAACAAATTGTTAACCGTTGAGTTAAAAACTCTTTTTTGAGCGAATATTGGTTCATTGTCAGGTAATCCTTGCACCACCTGATTGAGTTGCATTGCGAGTTTCCAGTCAATTGATACTTTCCTGACTGACGAAACATTCTTCGTTGGTTTGAAGCCACCTCTATAGCTTTTATAGTCCCATGTTTTATCTACATTTATGGTTTGTCGCTCTAAATCTATGTCTGCCTTTGTAAGACCTAAAGCTTCACTAAATCGTAAGCCTGTCTTTGCAATTAGGAGAATCATCCAGTCGAAATTCGGAAAAGTTGACAGATCTAAGTGACGAAGCAGCAACTTCAATTCGAATTCATTCAAATACTTTGCCTTCTTTTCGGAAGGCTCCTTTCCTTTAACCACGATTTTCCTTGTTGGATCTCTTTTAATATAGCCTTCGTCATACGCATCCAGCAACATAGCCTTCAGTTGATGGTGAAAATCCATTACTGTTGCTTTCTCATGGGTCTGAGCAAAAGTGTTTAAGATTTGCTGATATTCAAGTCTAGTAGTATCGACTAATTTTAAATCAGGCACAATTTCTTGTAAATGGCGATGAGATAGCCAGTACTTATCTAGAGTCCTTTCTCGAACTGCTCCTTCTTTGTATACTTCAATCCATTGAGCAAAATAGTCATGTAGTAAAATTTGTTTCTTACGCATAAAAATCTCCTTAGCAAATATCTTGCAAGAGAGATTTTAGTTTAGATGAACATCTGTTGTAAAAATGATTGCTTAATTGAATTCAATCTGTCTATTTTTTTCTGATAAAGACTAATCAAGTAATCTAGCTGATGAAAACACAATCCAATTTCTCTTTGTTCCACTTGATTAGATGGCAGTATTATAGGAGTTTTCTTTCCGTTTTCAATAGTGTATGTCACGACAGTCCCTGTACCCGCAGATGCTTTAATAAAGTTTCGTATATTTTTCGAGGAAAAAGAATAATATAAGAAATAACCATTTATTGTATTGTTATTCTTAAACCAAATTATATTACCATCTTTAAAATATATAGGGATTTCATTTTTTATTAGCATTGGGATACCTATAGTTCCAACTCCAGTAACAAGAAGGTCTCCACTATGAACCTTTCCGGAGAGCATAGAATATTTAATATATATATCTTTATCTATATAAAGTTTCTTATCAATTTTCTCGTGTTTGTACTCTGCAACAATATCACGCGCTCTTACGAATCTAATTCCCGAGTCTTGCCAATCCGATTGATGTATTCTTTTTACTGAGCCAACATCCATTAGATTACCCAACTCTGCTTGTTTCCAAGCAGTATTATATCTTCTAAACCGAACAGCTGGATACCCACTCTTATCAGCGAACATCTTCTGCAATAAAGCGCTTTTAAGGCGTTCAAGTTGTCGTTTCTTTTCCTCATGTAAAGTGATGGTTTGATCCAACTTTTGAAAAGCTAAAGCAAGTTTGTGTTGTTCCTCTAGTGATGGGACCTTAATTGGCATAGACATGAATGTAGAATCTTTGATCGCAAATCTATCTGCTCTAGCACCAGTATCACCGTTTTGATACATAAATCTATGCCAAGTTGTAGTTTGGAATAGTGTTTCTAAGAAAGACTCATCAATATCGTGCACCGTAAAAACTAAGTATAACGGCGACATGATGCCGGTCTCATCCAATTTATTTCGATTTATAGGCCCAAACTTTGCATGATTAGAAATACGGGGATTATACACAAAAAAATTTTTTCCAACCACATAGTAGCCTAAAATATTGCTTGAATTAGCAATATCTTTATCAAAAAAGTCGCGTTGTTTAACGATGCCATATTCAGCAGAATTAGTTAAAACCGTGGAGTATTTGTTGTCCGTGTTCTTCTCATACGATTTTTCCGAAATATCAGATAACTTACGTTGCTCCCAATCGTCAGTAAAGCCTTTAAACCGCAGTTTAGGGGCCTTTTTTTCGTCTTTCATTAACGGATTTCCTCCTCAAAATCTTCGATGATGCTCTGCAAACCTGCCATGATATCATCGTCACTTGAAGTCAATTCCTTAAGCATCCCTACCAATTCTTTCTCGTTTTCATTGATCTGTTGATCAATATCCCGCAGTTCCTTAGCTACGTCCCGCAGATCAATCTCTGGTTCTGGCTCAAAAGTATCAACGTAACGAGGAATGTTCAAGTTGAAGTCATTTTCTTTGATCTCATCAAAACTTGCCAAGTGGGCATACTTTTCGACATCTGTTGGCCGTTCTTCGTAGGTCTTTAAAATCTTATCAATGTCTTCTTGCCGCAGCTTATTCTGAGTCTTAACCTTTTCAAACTCTTTAGATGCATCAATAAACAGCACACTACGATCCTGCTTGTCCTTCTTAAGAACGACAATAGTGGTCGGGATGCCAGTTGAGTAGAACAAGTTTGCGGGCAAACCTATCACTGCATCAATCGCGCCCTCTTCAAGCAACTTTTGCCGGATCTTTCCTTCCGCTGCACCACGGAAAAGAATCCCGTGTGGCAGAACGATAGCCATTGCCCCACTATGCTTCAAGTGGTAGAAGCCGTGAAGCAAGAAAGCATAGTCTGCCTTAGACTTTGGCGGCAAAACACCATACTTAGAGAAACGTGGGTCATCCAAGAAGCCCTTATCTGCACTCCATTTAAGTGAATATGGAGGGTTCATAACAACTGAGTCGAAATTGGTAGTTTCTTCAGCTGGCCAATCCTCGTCTAACGTATCCCCGTTTCTCAGCTTCTGGTTTGCCAGATCAACGTGGTGCAAAATCATGTTCATTCTAGCTAAGTTAAAGGTTGATGTGTTGATTTCCTGCCCGTAATAAGTAATTCTTGATGAGTTTGGAACATACTTTCTAAAGTTCAGCAACAATGAACCTGACCCCATTGCTGGGTCGTAAACGCTCATCCCAGAAGAGTAATCCTTACCTACTAAAGTCAACCGTGCCAAAAGTTCAGAAACTTCTTGTGGAGTATAGAATTCACCGGCTTTCTTACCTGATTCTGAAGCAAATTGACTGATCAAGTATTCGTAAGCATCCCCCAAGGTGTCACCAGGAGTCTTAACCAGTTCTAATTTGCCGATCGCCTTAATCACTCCGGCAATTGTATCTGTCTGCTTCTGCAAGTTTTGACCCAGCCGCTTTGAATACAAGTCATAGTCGTCAAACAAGCCTTCAAAACTGCTGCCTTGACTTTCCAGCTTGTTAAAGGCATCCCCTAACTGATTGAGTTGGAAGCTGCCATCGTTGGCATTGTCCAAGATCTTGGTGTATGTGTACTCCGGTTCGATCAAATATCCAAGCTCGTCTTTAACCTCTTCCAGTAAGTCTTCTTCTTCAAGGTTTTCCTCATAGATTTTCTGAGCTTGGTCTAAAGTAACGTCATCTTCACCGGCGTCCTCTGCCAACTTGTAAAGCTGCTGGTCTGAAAGGTACTTATAGAAGACAGTCCCCAAAAGATAGTTCTTATACTCATTGGCATCCATCTTTGAACGCAAGACGTCTGCAGCCGCAAATAAACCACTCTGCAAACTAACTGTTGAATTTTCTTCTGTCATATTCTTCTTCCTTCTATACTTCTCTGTTAATTAGCGGCCCAATCTTATCGACATAGTATTGCTTGGCCTGTTCCCGAACTTCACTCTTCCAGCGGTACGGCTTATTTAAGTCAGAATCCGGATTGTCATTCAAGTAGTCGACAAAACGTTCCTTGTCCAAAAGGTCGTTCATCCCCTTTTGCTTGTTTCCCTTTAGTTTAGGGTCATAGTTAGCCATAACGTACCGGAACTGGTCGTAGTCAACCTTGTACTTATCAGCAAACTCACGCATGATTGATTGCAATTCCTGGTCAATCAAGGATTCAAGGAGCTCATCAACCTGTTTGCCTGCGTATTTAGCCGGATCCTGCAAAATCTGCTGCCATAGCTTCCGCATGATCTCTGCCAAAAGCTCGTTTGTCTTCGCCAATTCATCAATGTGGCCATTGATTTCCTTGACTGTCTCTGGCGAAATTTCATTGCCGCTAGCTTCTTCTTGATTGTCAGAGCTTTCTGGCAAGAACGCCTGGATCAAGTTCATGATATAGCGCTCATCGATTTCCTTTTGTCCGAATGATTCAAGTTCGTATTCATCATCGACGTCGTCATTGTGATCAGGATCTTCCTCTGAATCATTCCGCAGATCGTCCAGAATATCCTCGTAAACTCCCCGCATGGCTTCCCAATCATCTGGTGTAATATCGCTCACACCTAATTGCATCATGCCTTCTTCGGTATCTAATTCATCATAGGTCTTGATTGCAGCCAAAGCCTTGTCAAATTCTTGGAAAGCTTTAACGAATTTCTTCTTTTCTTCCTTGGTAGCATCATAAATTGACGGTCCATCCGCATCGAAGCTGTACATGTCAATTTTAGACCGGGCTGATACGTAACTTTGTTTTGATTCTTCCCAGCTTGGAGCAACCGCATACTTCTCCCCACCATTAGAATATAAGACGATCGCATCATCGATCTTTTCACTAAAGGTCTTTGGATACTGGTAAGTTACGATTTGCCCCCATGTCTTGTCTTTATCAAAAATCCGGTTGGTTCTAGAAAAAGACTGGATCATGTCCTGTGGACTCATTGGCGGGCGGTCAATGTACAGAGTCGACAAACTTGGTGAGTCAAAGCCAGTCAACAAACGGTTAACAACTATCACTAGATCTAAACGTTGGTTGTCAGCTTGGTATTGAGCCTTCTTGCGGGCAAGCCGGGCATTAACGTTTTGATTGTACTGATCCAGCTCAGCCATTGAGAAGTTCGTTCCATAAACGGCGTTGTAGTCCGCAAGCGACTGCTTCATCTCGCCTTGCACTGATTCTGAATCATCTTCGTTTTCACTAACTGAGTAAGTAATAGCGATCTTTGGGAAGTCTGGTGCCACTTTCTTGATTCGTTCCGGAATCTTGAATTCCTCGTCTTCCCCATCGATGATTTTCTTAAAGATACGGTAGTACTTCTGGGCTTGCTCAATTGACGAAGTCGTCAAAATTGCTGAGTATTTCTTACCAGAAATAAGGCCCTGCTTGCGGTACGCCGCTTTAATTACTGCTGTCGCAACTGAATGCATATGGGCCTTGGACCGGTAAATCTGGTCCATTTTCTTGGTATCTTCTTCATTCCCATCTTCGTTGCTGCCACCTTGATTATCGATGGAGAAGCCCAAAACCATCTTGTCTCTAATTGCATCCCCGATCGTATACTTGTGCAGGACTGGCCCATATAATTCTTCCGTCGTCCGCGCGTCTTGACCATTCTTTGCCCGGGCATTCTCGTTGAAAATTGGTGTGCCAGTGAAGCCGTACCACAGCGGTTTACGGTTAAGGAATTTATCAATCTCCCGCTTTTGGCTAGGGGTAATCGTTCTGTGACATTCATCAACGATGAAGGCCAGCCGCATATTCTTTAAATTCTCATACCGTTTAGGCAACTGATCCAATTCATCAATCCGCTTAAACATGTTTTGCATCTTCTGGCGGGTAGTAACTACCACGGTCCGGTCGCCATCAGTCAGCTGGTCAGCAAGGTCATAACTATTATTTGTTTCATTAACGCTGATCGTATCGTTGTTGGCGTAAATCTTGAAAGCAGTTGTAGTCTGGGTGTCCAGGTCTTTACGGTCGATTAGGAAGATTGACTTATCAATTGACGGAATTTGCAACAAGTTACGGGCAACCTTGTACGAAGTTAATGTCTTACCTGACCCTGTCGTATGCCAAATATAGCCCGACTTACTCTCTCTAGAAGCCTTAAAGATCGCTTGGATCGCATGTATCTGGTAAGGACGAAGCAGGATAACGCTCTTGTTTTCGCTGTCTAAGACTACGTAGTCGGCAATCATATGGTGAGCAGCTGGAATTGACAAGACCTCTTCTGCAAAACTCAGATAATTGTCTACCCGCTTATTATTCTTATCAACCCAGGCCGTTAAAAACTTGGCATTCAAATTCTGCCCAGCAGATATATATCTTGTTTGAGTACCATTGGTTACCACAAACATTTCAACGAAGCTGTAAATATCAGTAAATTGCCCTTCATCGATATACTTTTGAATTTGGTTAAAGGCCTTCTTATAAGGAACATTTGGTGCTTTAAGCTCAATGTGAATCACCGGCAAGCCGTTGATCAACAAACTAACGTCGAAACGACGGTCTTGATTAAGCGCAGTCTTCTTCTGTAGCTGAACTTGGTGTACAACTTCATAAACTGAGTTCCCACCAGCAATGTTGGTATTATCTAAAATCAGCAGATCAGCATCTGGAATAGAAGAATCTTCTCTTCTTAAGTGATAGCGAACCTGCCGGTTAGCTCCGACCATAAACTCCGTTGCCCGGTAAAAGGTTGGTTTAACGATCGCCGTTCTCACCGTCATTTTTTCGTTAGGAGTCAACGAATGGTCATTTAACTGATCCTTATTGTTTGATTCCAAGATACGGAAAAAGTTGTCCCAAAGCTGATCTACGGTGCGTAAATCATCACGGAACTTCCACTGATGGACATCCTGCGTCAACTGCGCGATTAGGTTGTCTTCCAGTTGTGATTCTAAAGTCATAGCTTTCCTCTTCCCTAAACAGCAACTCACCTAATGATGCTGATTGTATTGCATTATAAATACTATTTTAACTTTTTCTCTACTGAAGTGAAAGCATTTCCTACAGCACTAAGGCTGGTTTCTCTTGCTCTGTAACTTTTGCCAGCTAAATCGCCAGCTATGATATACTTAGAAAATATACAAATGAATTTTTGAAACCTAAATCTAGTAACTAATCACTCCAATAGAAGGGGCTTGACGAATATGGACATTTTTGCTGGCCGGCCTGAGGCAACTGAAGGCAGAGAAGAAAAAGAAATTAAAGTATACGATCTGCTGGACTCCCTCGGGATTCATTACTGGCGGGTAGATCACGAGCCGATAAGTACAATGAAGGAAGGCCTGGAGATTGAAGAAACTCTGAATTGTTTAACCTGCAAAAATCTTTTTCTCTGCAACCGGCAGCAAAGCAGGTTCTATCTGCTGATAATGTCCGGAAACAAGACTTTAAAAAGCAAAGAATTATCGCAGCAGATCGGTTCAACAAGACTAAACTTTGCGCCGGAAAATAAGATGGCTGAGTATCTGGATATCAGCCCTGGCGCAGTCAGCGTCCTCGGCTTGATGAATGACAAGGAAAAACACGTTCAGCTGCTTGTCGATGAAGACATTTTTAACGCAGATTATATTGGCTGTCACCCTTGCGTGAATACATCTTCCTTGAAAATTAAGTTGCAAGATATTTTAGACACTTTTCTTACATCCGTTCACCATGATTATCAAGTGGTAAGTCTAACCACGAATCAGCAATAATTTCCTGATCTGCTATGTTTTTCCTGTATGCTGCCTTTCCCAAGAGGTATTTTTCAAAAAAATCGTAACTGGCTATCATAAAAGCATCAAGAAAATCCGACAAGCAGAAAGGAAAAAATAAATATGAAATTACTAATTTTGGCAGCTAACGGTCAAATTGCCCGCATCGTGGAAGAAAGAATTTTGACGGAAGACAAGTTCAAGGATGTCGATCTGGTCTTATTCCTGCGCCGTGCCAGCCGCTTGCGAAGCTTGAAGGACAGCTACCCAGACCGAGTAAGTTTGATCGATGGCGACTTGAACAACAAACAAGACGTAGTTGACGCGGCTAAGGGCTGTGACATGATCTTCTCAGCTGTCGTTGACCATGACGACGCTGGTAACAACCGCCCAACCAAAAACATTATCGCGGCAGCTGAAGCAAATAAGATCAGCCGGGTGATTGAAACCAGCCTTTTAGGCATCTATGATGAAGTTCCAGGTGAATTCGGCAAGTAGAACCGGGCCTTCTGCTTTGGTGGCACTCCAGAAGGCAGCTCTCCAGTCAATGCTGACCAGCTTTTAGAAGATTCCGGCCTTGACTACACTACTCTGCGCCTGCCATGGCTGAACGACCGGCCAGAAGTTAAGTACTCTATCACCCACCGCCATGACACATACGTTGGCGTATCTGGCTCAAGACAAAGTATGGCTGACGTCGTCTTGAAGATCGTGGCTGACCCGACTTTCGGCAACCGAGACAGCCTGGGGATCGCCGACCCAGACACTGACGGCTTGACCCGTCCTGTATACTAAGAAGAATAGGCCTGCTTAACCAGCAGACCTATTTTTTCGCTCTCCCTTTTGCTAAAATCAAGAAAAAGGAGGCAGACAAGATGGAAATCAAGAAAAGCAGCGGGCAAGTCAACGAAAAAGTGCACCAAATGCTGCAAGAATACAATGCTCAGTACATGGAAGATTCGGGTGACTACAGCTTTTATATCGAAGAGGATGGCCATATCGCGGCAGGTATTGTTGCCAGTGCTGTTTTTGACACGGTTGAAATCGACTATCTTTGTGTGGCAGAAGCATACCGAGGCCGGGGCTACGGCGAGCAGTTGCTTAATAAGGTAGAGAAAGAGGCCGCGGCTAAGCAAATCAAGCGCATCATCCTTAACACCTACAGCTTTCAAGCACCGACTTTTTACAAGAAGATAGGCTACAAGCAGCTTTTCAAAATCGCTCCAGCCTTTAAGGATTATGACCAATACTACTTTATCAAGGAGCTTTAAACAGAAAAAATGGTGATCCGTTCTAGACCCCCATTTTCTTTTTGCATTACTTCATCCCATACCCAATTACTTTTTCCTCGACTTCCCTAATGACATCTTCCGGAATGGCAGCAACGGCAATTCGGTGGACTTGATTCAAGCGGGGATTGTAAATACCTAGATACTTGATGCTTTGAAATTCTGGATGAACCGAATGCAGGCCCATCCGCCAATACATGAGCAATTGCAGAGTGTGCTCCTTTTGCACTTTCCTCTTCGATACCTTAAAGTCCCAAAGGGTGTCAGCCGTGGTAAAGTCACCGTCCCCCGTGCTTACCGTATCCGTATAGCCGCCTTCAAAAGTAAATCCATCTAGCTGCTTTGGACCATAAACATCAAGAAAATGCAGTGAGCGTTCAACTATCGTCTTCACGTTTTGAATCGTTGCTTGATCCGGCTTAATCTCGCTAACTGGCTTATAGCCTAGGCCAGCCCGGTAGCAAACATCGAATCCGGTGAGCTTAATAGCATTCGTGATCGAGATATCATCCAGTCCTTCCACTTCTGCCAGCAGCTTTGCAGCTAAAGCATCTTCTCCAAGATTATGTGCACCCCGCAGCGAAATTTCGAAAGCTTCTGGCGCACTTGCCCCCGACATAAATCGTGTCAGATAATCGACAGCTAAACCGACCAGGTTTGGACCGACGTTTTCGGCCGGATTCAGTGTCTCGATACCAGGGCCCAAAGACTCTGTCTGGAGCTCTTTTGGGTTGATATACCCTCCCCTTGGCTGCTTCACATTTTTTGTTCGCTGAGTTACGGAATATCCCCTGTTCATGGTCTCTTCCTCCTTTATCTAATATCTTATCAGTTAGCAAAAAAATGGTGGAGTCCGAATAAGATCGAACTTCACCATTTTCGTTCAGAGTCTGTCTGTCAGGCTCTTTTTTTGCCTAAAAATTAATCTTTCTTGCGCTTCTTGCCAGTGACAAAGCCGGTTGCGGCGGACAGAGCCAGCAGGATTGCACCCATCAGGGTCATTTCGCTGCTTTGCTTGTTATCGCTGCCAGTTTGCGGCAATTCCGCGGCAGTTATCTTCTTGCTTGGACTGGTCTTTTGACTAGTCTGGGAAGCAGTTGCGACTGGAGAAGCCGGAGTATTCTTCTTCTCGGTAGTCTTAGGTTCTGCCGGAGTTGCTGGCTTAGAAGGAACGCTAGGCTGCTCAGGTTGGGCTGGTTCTGTCGGAGTTGCTGGCTTAGACGGTACAGTTGGCTGATCCGGAATAGTTGGCTCTACCGGAGTTGCTGGCTTAGACGGTACAGTTGGCTGATCCGGAGTTGACGGTTCGACTGGAGTCTCTGGAGTAGTCGGTTCACTTGGCTGCTCAGGTTGAGCTGGTTCTGCCGGAGTTGCTGGCTTAGACGGTACAGTCGGTTGATCCGGAGTTGACGGTTCAACTGGAGTCTCTGGAGTAGTCGGTTCACTTGGCTGCTCAGGTTGAGCTGGTTCTGCTGGAGTTGCTGGCTTAGACGGTACAGTCGGTTGATCCGGAATAGTTGGTTCTTCCGGAGTTTCCGGCTTAGTCGGCTCAGTTGGCTTAGATGGTTCAACTGGTTGAGTAGGTACATCGTAGACAACGTAAGTGTCACCAGATGGGTCACTCGGAGTCAGCTTCTGCCCTACTTGCACAGTTTGTGGCTGGTAGCCCTTCACTTCCGGAACAACAACGTCGAGAACCTTGGTTGGATCTTCTGGATCAGTCGTGTACTGGTCTGTGCTAGTGCCAGGCAGTTGCTGCCCATTTTTATCAACCAGAATGACGCGGCCATTTGGAACGTAAGTGACAGTTTCTTCAACTTCTGGCTGGTCTGGAGTCGCGGTCAAACCACCAGCGATCTTCTTATCAGAGTGATAGCCGTTGATTACTGATACGGTTTCCTTGCCAAAAGTATTCTGGCCAGTCCATGGGCCTTCTTCTACCACCTTGCCAGTTACCAGGTCAACTACAACAACTTGTTTGAAGGCATCCTTTTGAGTTTGAACCTTGTCAGGCAGCTGCAGACCAGTGCCAACGTAGTGGACCGTCTGCTTGGCGTCCATAGTGTCGACTCTTTCTTGAGTCTGGTGCTTAAGGACAACCGTGTAGACTTGGTCAGTGCTTTCATCAGTGTCGTAAGTGGCGTCAGTTGGGTAGTCGCTTGAGACGAATACGTAACCAGCTGCTTCCAACTTCTTGATCGTATCTTCAGTGCTGTAGCCAATCAAGTCCTTTGACAGACCGGTAAGATCACCAGAATTTTCAATCAATTCGTTGCTCTTATCTGCATCAACGTAGTTTACCAAGGCCTTCTGCTTGTTGGCAGTGTAGACTACCTTCACAGTGGTTTCCTTGTCGCCGTCGAAGGTTGGCACAACTTCTTGCGAAGCTACTTCAACCTTGTCTGGGGTCAAGCCAGAGATGGTTGGACTAGTTACGGCCTTCAAGCTCTTAGTATCAACCGGAGTCCAGGTGATTTCCTTAGTTACCAGGTCTTGAACACCGCTTTGAGTGAAGGATACAGTTTCAGTTACTGAGCTTGGAGTTTCGAAACCAGTAGGTACTTCGTAGACAACGTTCTGAGTTACCTTTTGGTCACGGCTTACAGTTGCCTGACCGTGCTTCAAGACAACAGTGTAGATCTGATCAGTTGAATCATCAGTGTCGTAAGCGGCATCAGTTGGGTAGTCACTTGATACGAATACGTAGCCAGCTGCTTCCAATTTCTTGATCGTATCTTCAGTGCTGTAGCCAATCAAGTCCTTTGACAGACCGGTAAGATCACCAGAATTTTCAATCAATTCGTTGCTCTTATCTGCATCAACGTAGTTTACCAAGGCCTTCTGCTTGTTGGCAGTGTAGACTACCTTTACGGTAGTTTCCTTGTCACCGTCGAAGGTCGGAGTTACCTCTACTGAAGCTACTTCGTCCTTGTCTGGAGTCAGACCGGAGATGGTTGGAGTAGTCACACTCTTCAGACTTTGTGAGTCAACCGGAGTCCAAGTGATTTCTTTAGTTACCAGGTCCTGAGTACCAGTCTGAGTGAAGGATACAGTTTCTGATACTGAGCTTGGAGTTTCGAAACCTGCTGGCACTTCGTAGACAACGTTTTGAGTAACCTTTTGATCACGACTAACAGTTGCCTGACCGTGCTTCAGAACTACAGTAAAGATTTGGTCAGTTGAA
>ERZ791917.330-NODE-330-length-53675-cov-45.321559_pt1 | contig 53675 bp, 47 predicted proteins | sample MGYA00510138_ERZ791917 | MGnify/ENA primary metagenome ERZ791917 (study PRJEB30046, sample SAMN00792102) | human gut metagenome | study: EMG produced TPA metagenomics assembly of the A metagenome-wide association study of gut microbiota in type 2...
TTTCTGATTCTAATTTTTTAGATTTTAGTGTCCAAGTTTTGTTGACCAGTGCAGTAATCAGCGGCGATCCAGAGCTGCCCCCATGGGGGGAAGTGACTTATCTGCGCGATGCGCAGATAGGTCGAAAGGGGTTCATTTGAAAAAGATTATAAGACAAGTGTGCCCGCGCCAGCCAGAGAAATCGGTGCTCTTTTTGCGTAATCAGCGGCGATCCAGAGCTGCCCCTTTGGGGGAAGTGATGCATCTGCGCGTTCAGCAGATGCATCGAAAGGGGTTCATTAGAAACCAATCACAAAATAAGTGTGCCCGCGCCAGCTAGAGAAATCGGTGCTCCTTTTTCGTAATCAGCGGCGATCCAGAGCTGCCCCCTAGGGGGCGCAATGCCCCTGTGTGGGCATTGCGGTTCTAACGCGTATCCCCGATTATGATACGCGTTAGAAGGGGACAGTGACTTATCTGCGCGATGCGCAGATAAGTCGAAAGGGGTTCATTAGAAACCAATCACAAAATAAGTGTGCCCGCGCCAGCTAGAGAAATCGGTGCTCTTTTTTTCGTAATCAGCGGCGGTCCAGTGCTGCCCCCTAGGGGCGCAATGCCCCTGTGTGGGCATTGCGGTTCCATCGCGTATCCCAGATTATGATACGCGATGGAAGGGGACGGTGATTCATCTGCGCGTTCAGCAGATGCATCAAAAGGGGTGCATTTGAAGGTAATAATAATATTTACAATAAAATGAACCCCTTCAGGCCCCAATGCTCCGCATCCGGCCCAGCTCCACCACGGGAGAGCCTATCACAGCTTTTTACATTTTTAAAATAAGATGGTAAGATAGATATAATGTATATAAGTATATTTTTATTTATAAAGGAGATTTACCTTGGAAGCAGAATTAGTATCAGATATCTGGACCATAGCACAGGTCATTCTCATCGATCTGGCTTTAGGCGGCGATAATTCTATTGTCATCGGTATGGCAGCGAAGAATTTGCCACCGAAATTACAAAAGAAGGCTATAATTTACGGTACCATCGGGGCTATAGGCTTGCGATTCCTCTTGGCGGCTCTCGTCGTTTGGCTCTTGCAAATTCCTTACTTAAAAACCATTGGCGCGCTCTTGTTGGTACTCATTGGCATTCGTCTTATTGGCGCTAATGATGACGGTGAAGATATCCATGTCAAGGCCAAAGACTCCCTTTTTGAAGCTATATGCACGATTATGGCGGCCGATGCGCTCATGAGTCTCGATAATGTATTGGGCATTGTCGGCGCGACAGGAGGCCATTTAGGACTGCTTGTAGCCGGTATGATGATCTCTGTTCCCATCATTGTCTTTGGCAGTACCATTGTCATTAAAATCATGAATCGTTTCCCCATTCTCATGTATGTCGGTGGCGCAATTCTCGGCTGGGCTGCCGGTGGTATGCTGGCTTCTGACCCATATTTTCCATGGCATACGTTGCCGGCTCATTATTTCCAGGGTGCGTTATTGGTGCTGACACTGGCAGGCGGTTTTATCTGGCAAAAGCTGCAAATATACCGTAAAAGGAATAAGCAGGGATGATGAAAAAATATATGTGAAAAAACATAAAAAGTTGTAAAATCATGCTTGACATTTATCCTGAGTATGGTATTATATACAAGTCAGGTAACGGGGCGTAGCGCAGTTTGGTAGCGCGCTTGGTTCGGGACTAAGAGGTCGCAGGTTCAAATCCTGTCGCCCCGACCACATTTGTATGTTGGGTGTTTTTCCCGAGAACACTGCTGTATAGCAACGACATGCAAGACCTGGAGAGGTGTCCGAGTGGCTGAAGGAGCATGATTGGAAATCATGTGTAGGGCTACAGCTCTACCGAGGGTTCAAATCCCTCTCTCTCCGCCATAAACGTGATAGAATCCGCTTCCGCGGGTTCTATTTTTTTTACAATTTTGGGTTTGACCCTCGAAAGTCATGTGGTTTTTGACCCTCGTTTGACCCTCTTCACAAAAATAAGTATTCTAAGAGAGAATCTGCCAGGGCAGGTTCTCTTTTTTGCAGTCATGCTTGAGATGTATACCTTTGAAAGACTGAAAGGTATTGGAAAATTATGGCAGACTGTGTACAATAGTGTTATAAGGGAGGGGAATTTTATGAATACTTCAGAACGACCATTTATTTTCTGCCATATGGAGACTTCCCTCGATGGTAAAATCATGGGGAAATACCTTTGGATTCCCGAAACGAATACAGAACACGATGTTTTTTATAGTCTCATCTTTGGCGACCAGGCTAAATTCACTTTTCAGGCGAGCTTAGAAGGCCGTATTACAATTGAAGATAATTACACCTTTTATCAAAAGCCGGAGCTGGATCTGTCGGCAGCGCCTGTTCCCGAAGGCGATTACCTGGCGCCCGGTGCCGCACTGGGCTTGTATCAGATCGTGATGGATAGTCATGGCCGCGTAGCCTGGAATCAGAATACGATTGGTGAAGGGGATCGCACCATGCATATTGTTGAGGTACTGACCCGTCAGACGAGCAATGCGTATAAAGCCTATTTACGGCAGCGGGGCATTAGTTATCTGATTTGCGGTGACGATCACGTCGATTTGGAAGTTCTTTGCCGTAAGATAAAAAAAGACCTGCACGTAACAGCCATGATGCTGGCCGGTGGCGGCGTCGTCAACTGGAGCTTTGTTCAGGCCGGTTTGGTCGATGAAATGAGTATCGTCCTCGCACCTGCTGCTGATGGCAATCGTTCGACCCAATCCTTGTTCATGACCAAGGCGGGGATATCCGAAGATCATCCGGTTGTATTTAAGCCTTTGGAGGTAGAACTCCTGGACGACGGCTTCATCTGGCTCCACTATGCCGTAGGTGAAAAAAATATGTATGACTTCGATAATGATCCGGAGTATAAAGAAGTACAGGACATGATCAAAGCAAATTCGTAAAGTCTCATGCTGTGAAGGGGGAACGTCACATGACAGAACAGAAACACGACGTATCACGGCGGGGCTTTCTGAAAATAGCCGCCGGATCGGTCTTAGGGGCAGCATTACTGTCTGTCCCAGGTATCAATCTGGCAAGAAAACGGTCTAATAACCAGAATGAGGAGGTAGTTGATATGACGAAAAAAGTAGTTACGCGTACAGATGGAAATCAGTATGTACCTTATGAAAAGAGAACAGGCAATGAATCAATCGTGTATTTTACCCGCGATTTATCTGCTGCAGGCCTTTTAAAAATTTATGATAAGGTTGCGACTACCCTGACGGGCAGAGTCGGTGTTAAACTCCATACAGGGGAACAACACGGCCCGAATATTATTCCTCGCCCGTGGGTACAGGAACTGTTAGAAAAACGGCTGCCTGAAGCTCATATCATTGAAACCAACACGTATTACGCCGGTGACCGCTATACGACAGAGCAGCACCGGAAGACCCTGGAAGTCAATGGCTGGACGTTTGCACCTGTCGATATCCTCGATGAAGACAGCACAATGATGTTGCCCGTTAAAGGCGGCAAGTGGTTCCGTGAAATGTCCGTAGGAAACCATTTGGAAAATTATGATTCCTTCCTGGCCTTAACCCACTTTAAGGGCCATACACAAGGTGGTTTCGGTGGTTCCAATAAAAATATCGGTATCGGCTGTGCCGACGGCCGTATTGGTAAAGCCATGATTCATACGACACCGGGCCAGCCCAACCAGTGGGATATTGCCAAGGAAGAATTTATGGAACGGATGACTGAATCGTGTAAAGCAACGATTGATTGCTTTGCCGGCCACATTGCTTATATCAATGTCATGCGCAACATGTCCGTTTCCTGTGACTGCGAAGGTGTAGCTGCCCAGCCGGTTGTGACGCCGAACGTAGGCATCACTGCATCCCTTGATATCCTGGCCGTTGACCAGGCCAGTGTCGATCTGGTCTATGCTATGAAAGAACAGGATCACCATGATCTGGTAGAACGGATTGAATCGCGTCATGGCCTGCGCCAGCTGACGTACATGCAGGAACTCGGTATGGGCAACAGCAAGTATGTCCTCATCGATCTGGATCATGATGGACAGCGCATTACACCGGCTGACGCCATTAAGGATGTCGTTCCTTTTAGTAAATAAATAGAAACTGTTACGCAGCCCGCTTCCTATGGAGGCGGGCTTTTTATATGTCAGTTTGGCTGTAATGTGTTAAACGAATTCATATTACTTATGAATTGTTGCAGCTGCGAAATAGTATTATGAACATATATCATTAAACAACCATTGTGTGTTACTAATTGATATACAAATATAGGTCACTCTTTCTTGACTTTTTTTATCTAAAATACTACAATCGAATAGAAAGAACGAAGAAATAATTATTATTTGGAAGAATGGTGACTCCCTATGTTCATGAACCGGAAAACTGATTATGCGATTCGTATTCTCCGGGGCCTCCTTGACGGACAACGCCATGCGGCTGCCCAGTTGGCAGCCAGTGAAGAAATCCCTTTGGCTTTTGCTTACAAAATCCTAAAGCAATTGTCTAACGCCGGCATTGTCCGGTTAGAGAGAGGACCTGGCGGTGGCTGCATGTTGCAGGCAGATCTAAAACAAGTAACCTTATATGATCTGGTCGTTTTGATGGAAGGAGACGCAGATATTACGGCTTGCATGAGCGGCACATACGACTGTGAATGGCGGCGCACCCATGGTATCTGCAAAGTACATTTAAATTTATGTTCCTTGCAGCAGGAAATTAATCAGAAACTACAGGCGAAAAGCCTATGGGCAGTTTTAGGTAAATCTAATTAGTGTATTGCAAAGGAGGAAATCAGTATGTTATTTGAAACAACAGCGGCGCATGAAGCGCTGCGGAAGGAAATCCGTACATTTGCTGAGACCGAAGTCAAACCTATTGCTTTCTCACTGGATCAAAACAATGAGTTCCCTGATGACATCGTAAAAGAAATGGGGAAACGCGGCTGGATGGGGTTGCCCTATCCGAAAGAATATGGCGGTGCCGGTTTGGATGTCATCAGCTACGCTATTGCCGTTGAAGAATTATCCCGTATTGACGGCGGCGTCGGTGTTATCCTTTCGGCTCACACATCCTTGGGCACGTATCCTATTGCCGCTTTTGGTAACGAAGCACAGAAGAAAAAATATCTCGTTCCCTTGGCAAAAGGTGAAAAACTGGGCGCTTTCGGCCTGACGGAAGAAAATGCCGGTTCTGATGCCGGCGGCACGGAAACGACAGCTGTCGATAAAGGCGACTATTATCTGCTCAATGGCGGCAAGATCTTTATTACGAATGCGCCGAAAGCTGATATTTACGTTGTATTCGCCGTTACGACGCCGGATATTGGCACGAAAGGTATTTCTGCCTTTATCGTAGAACGGGGCTGGAAAGGCTTTGATTTCGGCGATCATTATGACAAATTAGGGATCCGCTCGTCCACGACGGCAGAACTGATTTTCAATGATGTGAAAGTACCGAAGGAAAACCTGCTCGGCAAAGAAGGACAGGGCTTCAAAATCGCTATGGCCACACTGGATGGCGGCCGTATCGGCATAGCCTCCCAGGCCTTGGGCATTGCGCAGGGTGCTTATGATAACGCTCTGGATTATGCAAAAGAACGTATCCAGTTTGGCCAGCCTATTGGCGTGCATCAGGGTATTTCCTTTAAATTGGCTGATATGGCAACGAAGCTGCGTGCTTCCCGTTATCTCATTTATTCGGCTGCCGAAATGAAAGAAAACCATGAACCGTACAGCATGGAAGCCGCTATGGCTAAGATGTACGCATCCGATGCTGCCGTAGAAATTACGAACGAAGCACTGCAGGTATTCGGCGGTTCCGGCTATCTGAAAGGGATGGACGTCGAACGGGCTTTCCGCGATGCTAAGATTACGACCATTTATGAAGGGACTAATGAAATTCAGCGCGTCGTCATTGCAGCCCACCTCTTAGGCCGTCTGACGAAGAAAGAAGGCGGTGGACGCCGTTCCGTTGCCAAGAAAGCTGCACCGGTTACAGGAATCCGTAAAAATAAGATCTTCCGCGAAGGCGATGCTAAAGAAAAAGTAGCCGAATTGGTCAGCACGCTGAAACAGGATGGATACGATTTCACCGTAGGCATTCCGGAAGACACGCCGATTACCCAGGCAGAACGTGTTGTTTCTGCAGGCAAAGGCATTGGCAGTAAAGAAAACATGAAACTCATCTACGATCTGGCACACGCTGCCGGCGCTGCTGTCGGTTCGTCCCGTCCGGTTGCAGAAACGTTGAAATATGTTCCCCTCAACCGCTATGTAGGGATGTCGGGACAGAAGTTTACGGGCAACCTCTATATTGCCTGCGGTATTTCTGGCGCTAAACAGCATCTGAAAGGCATTAAAGAAGCTTCGACGATTGTCGCTATCAATAAAAATGGGAATGCCCCGATTTTCAAGAATTGTGACTATGGTATTGTTGGCGATGTCAACGAAATTCTGCCGCTCTTGGCAGATGCCTTGGGCCGTGGTGAAAAGAAAGCAGCACCGCCTATGGTGAAGATGAAACGCCCGGTTGTACCAAAACCGGAACCGATCGGTCCCCGTTACGTATGTAATGGCTGCGGCTATGAATATGTACCGGAACTGGGCGATGAAGAAGCAGATATCGCACCGGGGACACTCTTTGAAAATCTGCCTGATGACTGGGTTTGCCCGGAATGTGCAGAAGCTAAAGAAAACTTTATCAAAGAATAAGCGGACCGAAAGGAGCAGATGATATATGTATTGTGTACGGAAAGTTACAGATGATTTATTTTGGGTAGGCGCCAATGACCACCGCCTGCACCTGTTTGAAAATATTCACCCCATCCCGCAGGGCGTATCCTATAATGCCTACGTGCTGCTGGATAAAGCGACTGTCCTCTTCGATACAGTAGACTGGGCTGTATGCCGTCAGTTCCTGGAAAATGTCGAACACGTTCTTCAGGGCCGTCCACTGGATTACATGGTAATTAACCATATGGAACCGGACCATTGTGCCTGCATTGAAGAAATTATCCTGCGCTATCCGAAAGTAAAGATCATTAGCACAGAAAAATCCTTCATGCTCATGCATCAGTTTGGCTTCCACATCGATAAACAGGAATTAATCGAAGTTAAGGAAGGGGATACGTATTCCTTTGGCGGCCACACGGTTACCTTCGTAGAAGCACCGATGGTTCACTGGCCGGAAGCAATGGTTACTCTTGATCTGACCAATGGCGCTCTCTTCTCGGCCGATGCCTTTGGTTCCTTCATCGGCCTCGATGGTCACCTCTTTGCTGATGAAGTCAACTTCGACCGCGACTGGCTCGATGAAGCACGCCGCTATTATACGAATATCGTCGGCAAATATGGTCCGCACGTACAGCTGCTTTTAGGCAAGGCTGCGACGGTTCTCGACAAGATCAAATTCATTTGCCCGCTCCATGGTCCGGTTTGGCGTAAAGACTTCGGCTATATCCTGGATAAATACCAGCACTGGAGCACGTACGAACCGGAAGAAAAGGGCGTTCTCATCGTCTACGCTTCCATGTACGGCAATACAGAAGCGGCAGCCCAGGATTTGGCCGCCCGCCTCTGCGAAAAGGGCATTACCAATACGCGCCTTTACGACGTATCGTCTACCCACGTATCGGAATTGATTTCCCAGACCTTCGAATATTCGCACCTCGTCTTGGCTTCTGTTACGTACAACCTGGGCATTTACCCGGTAATGCTTGATTATCTGGAAGATATGAAAGCCCTCAACCTCCAGAAACGGACCGTAGCGATCATTGAAAACGGTTCGTGGGCAATCAAGTCGGGCGATCTCATGCAGAAATTCCTCGACGACAATATGAAGGATATGACTGTACTGAACGAACGCGTATCCCTCGCTTCGACCTTGCCGGATGACAAAGTATCCGAAATGGAACAGCTGGCCCAGGCTTTGGCCGACAGTGTAAACGGCGTAGAAAAATAATTCCGCAGCCTTTGCGGCACGCCTCTTTCTACCATCTCTAACAAAACAACATGGGGCTTGTGGCGGAATGCCTCCCCAAAACAGGCCTGCATGAAGTCCGATATAGGATGCCTTTCCCTTCGGATTCAAAAATCCCTCTCAGTGGTTACTGGGAGGGATTTTTTTTGGCAGTAGAAGAAATTATTACGTGTTTCTTATCATATCCATAGAAAGATATATAATGAATGCATATTTTTTCTCTTATAGGATGTACAATTTTATAGCAAATGTGATATGCTTATACTATTAGAATGATGGTTAACCCGTGATAAACAGCGTATATCTTGATTTTGTGAAGTGCATGCTGTTGGCATGGTCAGAATCTGCCTGAGATAACTGTAAATAAAAATACATTAGAAATTTTATATAGGAAACGAAGAAAAAAGGATTTTTTATTATTTCGTACGTTTCATGCTCTAAGATACGTTTTCTATATAACAAAAAGACGAACGGTTGTCTTTGGCAGGAGTAAGGGAGGCATGCGTCATACGGAAGTCCTGTTCGGGAATACAGGAAAAATGCAATAAAAAGCAAAAAGATGAAAGAAAATACAAGGTGTGAAAGAAGGAATAGTATGCATATGTGGCAAAAAGAGAATAGGAAATATGGCTTTGTTCATAAAGGCCTCGTGCTGATTGCTGCCTTGGCTGGTGTAGTCGTTCTAGGCGGTTGCGGTACGATAAAAGCAGATTTAACCTTTCATGATGATGGCACGATTACATCGAGTACTTCCTTTTCCGTCAATGATTCCGTACGGAATCTTTACCCTCAAATTATGAATGAACTCAAGAAAATGGAAGATGAAGAACGGGCCAATGGCAATGAAATTAAGAAAATTCATAATGGCTTTAGTGAGACTGCCGTGCATAGTGATATCCAATCTTTAGTCGATAATGGCGGGGAAATCTACCGGGATAATGGTCCGGGCAGCGTGCGCTATCGCAAGGGAGTACTGTATGATATGTATTCCCTCCATTTGGGACTTCAGGGAAAGGAATCATCAATGCCTGGCATGAATGATTTATATGGCATGGATGCGTTATATGGGGCTATGCTACAAAGCACCTATGAGTCAGCTAAATTTGATTATCGTATTACCTTGCCTCAGTCTGCTGACGCCACAAACGCTAAGAACGTAAGCGCAGATCAACGGACCTATACATGGGATCTCAAACCGGCACTTTTTGGTCAGCAGGATGTGAAGGTGAATATTGATTTTAGAATATATCACAAGAATGTGCTCTATGCCTTTGCCGGTATCGGTGCTATTCTGCTTATTTGTGCGCTCGTATGCTTTATTTATGGCATCATGAATAAAACGGACGCTGTCAGAAAAAAACAGCTTTTCATAGTGGCAGGAGTGTTATTGGCAATTGTTTTGTGTGGCGGTGGCTACATCAAGTATATGCTTGATAATCCGCCTGTGTTAACAGCCGCTGATAATATCATCAAAACAGGTACCAGCACAGCTGTAAATACGGATACGCAGGCAGGAACCGATAAGAAGGACGGGACGGATCAAACCGCCCAGACGGCTAGTAAGCCGGCAGTACCCCTTTCTCCGGCTGAAAAAACGTTGCAAGCCTATTACAAGAACATTACGCAGAAAAATTACCGTACTGCCTATGATATGATGACACCGGAACTGCAGCAGCAAATTGGTGCATATGAAGACTATGCTGCTGGATATAAAACGACGATTTCCAGTGAAGTATCGAATATGAAAGTGATATCTTCATCTGCTACCAGTGCGAAGCTGGAATTTACCTTAACGGCCAGAGATACAGATAATGGCGGCGTAAAGGTACAGTACTTTGCCGGTCAGGCCACGTTGTCTAATGTAAATGGTGTATGGAAAATCAGTGATACATCTGTTAGTAAGACTGGCGAAGCCAGAGAATAATACTAGTTTGGCTATGTAGAAGAGGTGAGCATAATGAGTAAGCAATGTACCAATTGTGGGGCTGCCATTCCAGACAACAGTAAATTTTGTGAATTTTGTGGTAAGCCTGTAGAAGCAGAAAAAAAGAAACAACCTGTTTGCCTGCATTGTGGTGCGCCTATTGCCAAGGGGGACGCCTTTTGTACGGCCTGCGGTACGCCGGTAGAGGCCCCGGTGGAAGAGGAAAAAGCAGAGAAAAAACAGCCATCTGTACCGGAAGAAACGTCTCCTGCAGCAGAGGAACCCTTAAAAATCGTCAAATTGCAGGAGCCGGAAACGGAACCGGTACAGGAAAATGATGCTCCTTTGGAAAACGTGCATACGAGCGGGCCGGAACAGGATACGGCATCAGCGAAAGAACCGGCAGCCAATGGGAGCACACGTGCGTATTGCCAAACCTGCGGTGCCCCACTTGCAGCAGACGATAAGTTTTGTATGGCCTGTGGCACCCCGGTAGCAGCAATGGCTAGTGGGCAGGAAGTGGTCACAACAGCGGCAGAAGAACCGCTACACACAGTGAAGCTGGCAGACGATGTGCCGGCGCAAGGACCGGAAGCTAAAGAAAATGCTGTTACGCACTGCCCGTCTTGCGGCGCTGTGCTTGCAGCAGAAGATAAATTTTGCACGGCCTGTGGCGCCCCGGTAGCAGCAACGGCTAGCGGGCAAGAAGTGGTCACAGCAGCGGCAGAAGAACCGCTGCACACTGTGAAGTTGGCAGACGATGTGCCGGCACAAGGATCGGAAACTAAAGAAAATGCTGTTACGCACTGCCTGTCTTGTGGTGCCGTGCTCGCGGCAGACGATAAATTTTGTACGATCTGTGGTGCCCCGATAGCAGCAACGGCTAGCGGACAGGAAGCGGTCAGCGCAGCGGCAGAAGAACCGCTGCACACTGTGAAGCAGGCAGACGATGTGCCGGCGCAGGGACCGGAAGCTAAAGGAAATGCTGTTACGCACTGCCCGTCTTGCGGCGCCGTGCTTGCGGCAGGCGATAAATTTTGCACGACCTGTGGTGCCCCAGTAGCAGCAACGGCGAGCGGGCAGGAAGCAGTCACAGCAGTGGCAGAAGAACCGCTGCATATCGTGAAGCAGGCAGAGGATGTGCCGGCGCAGGGACCGGAAGCTAAAGGAAATGCTGTTACGCACTGCCCGTCTTGCGGCGCCGTGCTTGCGGCAGGCGATAAATTTTGCACGACCTGTGGTGTCCCAGTAGCAGCAACGGCGAGCGGGCAGGAAGCAGTCAGCGCAGCGGCAGAAGAACCGCTGCATATCGTGAAGCTGGCAGACGATGTGCCGGCGCAGGGAACGGAATTTAAAGAGACTGCTGTTACGCACTGCCCGTCTTGCGGCGCTGTGCTTGCAGCAGATGATACATTTTGCACGACTTGTGGCGCACCTGTAGAAGCAAAGCCGGCTGTTCCGGAAGCAGCTGCAACTTCGAAGACGCTGTATTGCCATTCTTGTGGGGCCGTAGTGAATGCAGGTGATACATTTTGTGCTTCCTGCGGAGCACCTATACGTGCGGTTTCTAAAGTAAGACAGGGGAATGACCCGTTGCCTGTCGTACACTTACATGATGAAATACCGCCTCATACAGGATCGTCTGGGCAGCCAGGTACAGGTAGCGCTGGCGTGCCGCCTGTAGCGGATGGAGCAGAACTGTTGGTAAAAAACATCAAGCCCCTTCTTTCTGTCATCGCCGCTATCGCTGCTATTTTGTTTCTATTATTCAAGTTTTCCAGTGGCGGAGCCGTCCAGGAAGTAAAAGAAATGAAATTTCATGATTTTAGCACGACCGTCACAATCGGCCAGGCCTTCGATCGCCGCTTTGAAGAGGAGGACTGGAGTTCAGAAGGTTCGGGCAAGGTTAAAACTGTCATTTTTAAGGGGAGAGATAAGGATACGGGTAAAATGTGGAAGGTCTACTTTAAAGTAACGGAAGGAAAAGAGTATTACCAGTGTGAAGTTACTAAAATTGTAGTGGACCAAACGGTATCGACGAACAATTGGGATGTGGGCAGGCTTTTGACCTATATTTATGACGGTTAATATATGAAGGGATGATACAATGATATTTTTTGCACTAATACTGAACGGCGTTATCAGTTTTTTCAATGCCCGTGTAGCCGGAAAGATTTGGGCTGAATCAAAGGGCATTGGCGGCAACGTGCGCATTATGGCGTGGTGCGCTGCTATTCAATCAGCCATTGGTTTTTCTTACATTTACATCACAATTTTGGTATATGCGTGCAGCGCTCTCCATATATTGTCCCATAGTGGCATCAATTTTATGACCAGCCTGACCTATGTATTTCTGATTGTCCCTTTGCTGGGGACGGGCATTATTATTACCATTCAGTCCTGGATACAGGCGTCACGGGAAAAATCCCTGCTTTCCATGGGCGTAGCCGGCTGGAATACTTTTGCTACGGCATATAATCTGTACCATGCCATCCAGTCCTTTGGCCCGGCTTGGGAAATGGCTACGAAAGGTATTTCGGACATCTTTTCCGGCGATGATGATGACGACGAAGACAGTGTCGTACTGGCACTGGTTATCTTAGCGCTATTGGCCGGTGTCATGACGACAAAAATTATTATGAATGTGTATACAGCCAGTCTGCCTGTATCGAGAACGGTACGGCAGCGGTATGAAACAATGTGAGGAGGAATCTGTTATGAGTAAGTTTTGTTCCCAATGTGGAACCCCGCTTTCTGAAGGGGCACGCTTTTGTCCCTCCTGTGGTGCTCCGGTACAGGGAGAGGTTGCAGTTCAGCCTGCCTATGAAAATAACGCCGTACCTGCCTATGGCAACACGCCAGATGTAGTGGAAATGCAGTGGAATGGTTATGTAGAAGATAAAACCATCAAAGCGATGTTCTTTACGAGTAAAGGCCGGCTAAACAGGAAGCGGTATATTATGCGCAGTTTAATGCTTCTGCCGGTATCCATGATAGGGATGCTCCTGATTTATACTATGGTGACTCCCCTCATAGTAATTGGCTTCCTGCTCATCCTGTCCTTGTGCATCCCCAATGTGCTGTTGGCTATCCGCCGCTGCCATGATTTGAACCGGTCAGGATATTTCTACTTACTTACGGCTGTTCCGATTGCCAATATTATTGTTCCCCTAATGCTGTTGTTTCAAAAGGGATCGACAGGCCCGAATCAATATGGTCCTGATCCTCTTGGCAACTAAGGGGAATTAGCAGTTTCTATAAACATCGTACAATTATGTAATAAATGCATGATTGTACGATGTTATTTTATTTGATAAACAAAATGATATCAGTTATAATAAGAGAAAACAAACGAGGCTCTAACCTATCAAAACACTCTCGTTAAGAAAGAACTATAACCAAGAGATGGTAGTCCTTGTACGTAACGGGAGCTTAAAACAGACACCTATGATCCTATTTTGTTGTGCCACTTAGCAATAAGAGAAACTAAATATGATTGTCGGAAAACCATGAGCGTACCGTAACGCTTGAAATCATCAGGACGTTGTCTGCCCTATTTTGTATGATTTTATTTTACGGCATCTAGAGAATTTCCGATATGAATGTTTCTAAAATCCGGGAAGACCACGTGTAAGCTTTTTTGTAAAATTTACAAATTTTGCCACAAAGACTACTAAAATTGTCTATTAATATGGTATACTATGCACAAGGAGATGATTTAAATGGAATTAGTACAAGGTGAAAATAAATTTTGTATTAAAGATGACTCCGGTAAAATCCTGGGAGAAATAGATTTCCTCGCTGATCAAAATGGAAAATACGATATCGTTCATACAGAAGTGGATCCGTCTTTAGGCGGCCAGGGCTGGGCCGGCAAGCTCGTGCAGGCAGCCGCTGATTATATCCGCAGTGAAGGCAAGAAGACCAGTGCTTCCTGTTCGTATGCGTCGCGTTGGCTTCAGCGCCATAAAGAGTATGACGATATTTATGAACCGTAAGCTCGTGCATTGACAGTTCTTTTCTCTGCGTGTACAATAAAATAGTTGTAATGCAGACCGACAGTTCGTTTGTACCATCCTGTCGTAAAACAAAACCAGGACTTGTTCTTTGTCATGAACAGCCCCGTCGTCTGCGGGGCTGCTTTTTTTATAGGAGAAGTACCATGTATTATTTAAAGACCGAACAGTGCTTTGATGCGGCCCATTTCCTCCAGGGCTATGACGGAAAATGCCATAACCTGCACGGCCACCGCTGGCGCGTCGTCGTCGAAATTAAGGCGGACACACTCCAGGAAGGCCGTCAGTGCCGTGGTATGGTCATCGATTTCTCGGAATTAAAGCACGTTTTGAAGGATATTTGTGACTATTTTGATCATTCCTTTATTTTTGAAAAGAACTCCCTGCGTCCCCTTACGCTGGCAGCTCTTAGGGCTGAAGATTTTTGTCTGCGAGAAGTGCCCTTCCGGCCGACGGCAGAAGAGTTTTCCCGCTACATATATGAAACCATTCAGGCGAAGGGCTATGACCTGTCCCGTGTGGATGTTTATGAAACGCCAAATAATTGTGCATCCTACGGAGGCTGACCATGAAAGTAGTCGAACTATTTACGAGTATCAACGGCGAAGGTACGCGGGCTGGGGAACTGGCTGTCTTCGTCCGTTTCCAGGGCTGTAATCTGCGCTGCAGCTATTGTGATACCATGTGGGCTAATGAAAGGGACTGTGCGTATACGGAGCTTACGCCGGCAGAAATTACAGACCGCATTTTGGCAACGGGGATCCGTAACGTTACGCTGACAGGGGGCGAACCCTTGCTGCAGCCACAGCTGACGGAACTCTTACAGGCATTGGCGGCGCATCCGGAATTACGTGTAGAGATCGAGACCAATGGCGCCGTGAGCCTGGCTCCCTTTGGCATAGAGGCACCGTGGCGGCCTGTATTTACGATGGACTATAAGCTGCCGTCGAGCGGCTGGGAACAAGCCATGGTGACGGAAAATTTTTCTCTCCTCGAGGCAGCTGATACAGTTAAGTTCGTTTCGGGCAGCCTGGCTGATCTGGAACGGGCCCGGGACATTATAGAACAATATGACCTGACGCACCGTTGTCACGTGTACTTGAGCCCTATCTTTGGGGCCATTGAGCCCGTCGCTATGGTAGAATTTATGAAACAGCACAAACTGAATGATGTGCGTCTGCAAATCCAAATCCACAAGGTGATTTGGGATCCGCAAAAACGAGGTGTATGACATGATTGATACGAAAGCAATAGAAGAACATATCCGCGGCATTCTCGTCGCCCTCGGCGAAGATCCCAATCGGGAGGGTCTCGTGGAAACGCCTAAACGCGTAGCCAAGATGTATGAAGAAGTCTTTGCCGGTATGAATTACACGAATCATGAGCTGGCGGAGCTTTTGAACAAGACCTTTTCGGAAGACGACGGTACGACCGACAGCGATCAGGTCGTTGTCATGAAGGATATCGATCTCTTTTCGTATTGTGAACATCACATGGCACTCATGTATGATATGAAGGCTACTGTGGCTTATATCCCTAAAGGTAAGGTCATCGGCCTTTCCAAGATTGCCCGTATGTGCGATATGGCCGGCCGGCGGTTGCAGCTGCAAGAACGGCTGGGCCGGGATATTGCCGATATTCTTAGTGAAATTACAGGCAGCCAGGATATTGCCGTAATCCTTGAAGGCCGGCACAGCTGTGTCAGTGCCAGAGGTATTAAGAAAACGAATGCCAAGACAAAAACCGTGGAATTACGGGGCCGTTTTAAAGACGAAACAGCCTTGCAGCTGTACTTACATTGAAAAAGGACGTTATCTGTAGCAGAGCGGAAGCTACAGATAACGTCCTTTTTAGTTAGCGGGCGGCGCTTTCCAGAATTTCCAGCTGGGCCGTACCGTCTGCGTTGGCCGTCACGCGGGCCGGAATCCCTAAAGGCAAAAACATATTATCCCGCGTATGGCCTGCAGGCAGGCCCTTGATAGCTGGCTTGCCTGAAAGTTTGGCATAGTGGGCGATGATGGCTGCAAGCTCCGGATCGTCATTGCGGTCGCCGTCACTGTCAGGGAAATTACCAAAAACAATGGCCTTGACGCGGCTCAAAAGACCGTTTTGATAGAGCTGCAGGAGATCTCTGTCAAGTTTATAGGGACTTTCGTCTGTATCTTCAAGAAAGAGAATGGCACCGTCCCCTTTTAATTCGTAGGGCGTACCGGCCAGGGACGCGAGGATAGTAATGTTGCCACCGGCCAGACGGCCTTCGGCAGTACCCGGAACCAGCGTCGTCAAGGTATCGCCTGCCGGCAGGGACACGTTTCCGGGAGGGCTTGTCCGGACCAGACCTTCTTCGAACTGATAGAGCGTATAGGCTGTCGTAGCGTGGGTCAGGGACGTGAGCATAGGACCGTGCACAGTGACTAGCTGACAGCGTTCTCCTAAGACGGTGTGCAAGGCCGTGATATCACTGTAGCCGATAAAGAGCTTAGGGTGCTTAGCAATCGTGTCGTAATCGAGCAAACCTAAAAGCCGGGCTGAGCCATAGCCACCACGTAGGCAGAGAATTGCTTTAACTGAATCGTCAGCAAAAAAATCGTTCATATCTTTAGCACGGACCGCGTCGGTACCGGCGAGATATGTTCCTTCAGCCGTCGCAGATGCACCTAGCTTGACGTGGTAGCCCATCGCTTCCAGAAGTGCGACTTCGGCAGGCAGTTCGTCGTTGAGCGCATGCGAAGCCGGGGCAATGACGCCAATCGTATCGCCTGGCTGTAAGGCAGGGCCGCGCTGGCGCCGCCCGGTGAACGCAGCGTAATGCCAGGATAAGGCCGGCATTACCTGTGGTATGACGTACCAGCACGTGCCTGCCAGCAATAGGGCACAGAGTAAGCCTAAAAATAGGCGATGATGTTTTTTTTGATACATGACCAGAACCTCACAATCTTGACTCTATGCCAGTATAACACAAATACCGGGAAAGAAGAAAAGCTTCTTCTTTCCCGGTAACGGTGACATGTTTATTTTTCAACGATTCCTTTGACAGTCCCCATGACAGCCGTAACGGCCATGTCAGGTAAAGAAGGGGCCTGCGGATTCATGCACCAAAGGACTTCGACGCCGATCAAGGAGGAGAGAAGCAAGAGGATCATTGCGTCTTCCGACCGGTCCTGGCCGATGATGCCTTCATCCTTGCCGGACTGTAATATCTTTCGTAAGCACTTGATGAGGCGGCGGTCATTCCCGTAGAAATTAAATTCACGATAGGAAAAATAATTGGAGATAATTGCTTTAATGATCCCCTTACCGCGTTTTTCATATTGAATATATGAGAGGCGGATAAATTCTTCCATCATGATCAGAAATGGCTGGCCCTTAATTCGGGTATATACCTTCTCATAAATATCATCGGACTGCTGAAACGTGTAGAGAATCAGGGCATCCTTTGTTTCAAAATAGTTGTAGAAGCTGCCCTTCGCTACGTTAGCGGCTGTCGTAATATCCTCAATGGTTACATTTTCAAACCCTTTTTCATTGATGATTTTTACGGCTGTATCGTAGATGCGGTTTTTGGTTTGGATAGCCTGGAGCTGCCTTCGCGTCAGGGGCTTGACGGGAGAACTTTCTGGCGGTAAGGCGTGTCTTGGTGGCATAATTATCTCCCCTTTGAAAGAGAAACGCACTGCATAGGAATGGAAAACAATTCTTAATGGCTTACAGTATACGGTATTTCCTGAAAAATGTAAAGTTCCATTCCTTATTGATATGATTGGATGTGTAATAAAAGCCCTGTAGCAAAATCCATACAGGGCTTTTATTAGAGCATGGTAAGACAGTCTGTTTACTTATAAAAAGATGCTACTCATAAGAACGTCTTAATGGGACGCCGTATTATGTGCGGCTTCTATCGTTTTGTCAGTACTTTCTTCGGAAATGCCCTGACGTTCTTCATGACGCACGCGGATAAACTTAATAATCATCAAGACAGCCAGAAGATCACCGGAAAAGCCGAGGATCGAGTAGACAATATTGACGATGACACTGAAGGGAATAAACGTACCGCCAATGGCACCAAAGGCAGCCGTACCGAAAATAATGGCATACGATTTTTTACTTCCTTCTACAGCAAAACGGTCAGAAAGGAGGAAGAGCATGCCTGTAGCCGTAGTAAAAATCCCGAGGATGATAACGATCGAATACGGGAAGGCTAACATGGGCAGTGTGTGCTGAATGGCTGCCAGCATAGGAATCTGTGTGCCGGCAACGGCGTCGAGATTGATCATCAGGGCGACGGCAACGGCCATAGCAGCGCTAAAGAGGAAAATAGCGGAGCAGAAGGCGGCGACGCCAGCCTGTTTCGTGTTGCTTAATAATTTACCCATAGACGTAACCCACGGCAATGCCAGCGTCAAAATGCCAGAGTAGAATAACCCTGCCATAATCGGGTTGGTTTCGCCAAAGAAACTAGGCTGCAGGATAATTCCTTCTTCTACGTAGGTCTGTGTATTGGCCGCAGCAGCTATAGGCGACTGGTCGGCTGTGACGATCATGTATAAGCCACAGAAAATCGTAAAGGACATGATGACGATACCGATGGAACCCAAGACATCAACGAGCTTGCGCAGGCCCAGGCAGGCTACAGCCGAGCAGATAACTGCCATGAAAAGAGTACCTACGTATTCCGGTGTACCAAAATATTGGTTCAACGTAGCCCCGCTGCCGGTAATCATGACGAGAACGAAGGCGACCAAGGTAATATATACGTAATAATCAAAAAGACGGCCCAGATGCTTGCCGCAGAAATAGTAGTAATACTGGTTAGGCTTCTTAAAGGTTTTTAGGAACCCTGTGCGGTACATGATGAAGTTGGTGATCATCGTAAAAATAATGGCAATGGCGAAAACCAGGAAGGGCGTATAGCCGCCCCAGGAAACGAAAAACTGTGTGATTTCATTGCCTGTGGCAAAGCCGGAGCCAATATGATAGGCTGTATAAGCGCCAGCCAGTTTAATGGCTGTGCCGTAACCGACGTTTTTACTCATAATTAGTCTCTCCTCTCAAAGAAGGTAGCTGTGAGTTGATAGAATAAAACGAGCTGTATAAGGTGTATACAGCTCGTTTTATGACTTCTGCTAATTTACGATTATGCTTTCGGTGTAAACTTGCCTTCGCGCAGATAGCTTTGGAGCTGTTCGTCAGTCATATGGCCGATGTCCAGATAATCCAAGGTGTATTTGCTCTGAGCAGCCAGATCGCGTTTCAACATGGTGCTGGCAAGAAGAATCATCGAGTCTATAATCGGCGTCGGAACATTGTATTTCTTACCTAACTGACTCATGAGGTAGCAGCCTACAGGAACGTCTTCTGTGATGTAGCGGTTTTCCAGATCGAACGGGCCATCACCGAAGAAGTTTTCATATTTTTCATCAAACGGAACGGCGAAATCAGGTCCCATATATTCTTTGCCGTACATCGTCGTGCGGGAGAAGAAGTCTTCATAATTTACTGTGCAAAGACCGATGTGCATGGCTTTAGACAATGCTTTTTCTTCTTCCCAGAACTGGGCCTGTACTTCGGCAATAGCCGGGCAAAGAGCGAAACCATAGAGGGAATAGTTCTTCTTTTCCTGGTCGAGGACTTTGTCGAAGTTCTGCATGGTCGAGACGCCTAATACAGTACCCGGTACGTGGATAACGGGGTTAACGTTAGAAAGGTTAATATCGAGAACGGTATTGCCTTCTACAAACCCGTGATGGAATTCTTCGCCCTTTTGGGAAATGGTGACTTCCCCTTCTGCATCGATAATAGCGCCAAAGGCCGGAATATAATAGGCAGAAGCCATAAAGGCTTCGTTATCGGTCATTGGCAGTGCGCAGCCCCGAATCGTCGTAATGCGGTCTTCAACCTTGCATTCGTTGGTTACGACGCCACCGCGTTTTACGACGCGGATACCGTATGGTGCAGTATACCAGGCGCCGACGATAACTTTCTTCGTGCAGTTCATTTCACGCATCAGTTTGCGAAGAACAAGGCTGCCGCAGTTATCCGGCAGAATATGGATGACCTGGCCATCTTCGAGAAGCGGAACGAGTTCCCGGAAGATCGTTTCATGGGCAATGGCAACGGCTGCGACGATGATGATGCCGGCGCCTTTAACGGCTTTAGCCATATCGTCTGTTGCCAGGGCTAATTTGACGGTCCCTTTGCGCTGGTAACCAAAATAACTGAACTGGTTGCCGCTCAAGGTAATCCCCGTTTTTTCAATATTGGTGAAGTTTCTCTTGGCAAATGCCGGCTGATCCCAAATGCGGACTTCTTTGCCTGCAAGTGCACAATCGGCTGCCATAGTTTTACCAACGGCGCCACCACCCAAAACTGCAATCGGTTTGTCTTTCAAATAACTCATGTCCATACGAATAACCTCCTCTAAATACATATATTATTTACATTTAGGCTCTGCCTAAATAAATTGACTTTAATTCACTGACTTACGGTCATTTATCTTGACTAAAGTATCTCATGTTTCTTTTATCATGTCAATAGGTTGTTTTTATTATTCGAAAAAATCATTAAAATAATCATTTGATATGAAAAAATGTAATAAAAATACCAGGGACTTTCGCCTGGAGGCTGTCCCTGGTATTTAAAATAGCTATTACGTAGGATGAGATTGCAAAAATCTTGCCTAAAATATAACAAATATGCTACAATAATACGCGCCGATTTCCGTCTAGTACAGGAAAATCGGCATTACCTTTTATGTTGTTGTACCCGTTTCATAGAGAGGGCAATGCGTTTACGTGGCGCATCGACAGAAAGAATGACGCACGTGACGATGTCACCGACGTGGACAATGTCCATGGGATGGTGAAAAGGATGTGTACTGAGTTCTGAACGATGGACGAGGCCGGGGATCTTGAGGCCGAAGTCGACGAAAGCACCGAAATCGACGACGTTTTGGACGGTCCCCTGGACGAGAGCGCCAGCTTGCAGTTCATCCAGCGAAACGACGTGCTGGCGTGTCAATGGCTGGGGAAATTCACTGCGGGCATCGCGGCCGGTCTTACGCAGCTCTTCCAGAATATCGCGGATGGACTGTTCGCTCGTACCTAGTTCGGCAGCTAAGCCCGGGGCGGCATTCATTTGCAGCCTGTTTTGCAGTTCCTGCAATAACTGGGGATCCCGGATGTCGTCTTCACAGTAGCCGTAGTGCTCGATAATCTGACCGGCTAATTCATACGACTCGGGGTGAACCGACGTGTTATCTAACGGTTCCGTACCGCCGGCAATGCGCAGGAAGCCCGCACATTGTGTAAACGTAGCCGGTCCCAGCCGATTGACTGCTAAGAGCTCTTGCCGGTTTTTAAAGGGGCCTTTTTCTCTACGGTAGGCGACAATATTACCGGCCGTTGCTGCAGTAAGCCCTGAAATATGCTGTAAAAGGGCGGCAGATGCCGTATTCAGATCCACTCCGACGTAATTGACTACCGATTCAAAAACGGCGTCCAGAGCGGCATTTAGCGCTTTCTGATTGACATCGTGCTGATACTGGCCGACGCCAATGGATTGGGGATCGATTTTAACGGCTTCTGCCAGAGGATCCTGAATGCGCCGGGCAATCGACACAGCACCGCGGATGGTAACGTCCAGATCGGGCATTTCTTCGCGGGCCAGATCGGAAGCAGAATAGACGGAAGCACCGGCTTCATTGGCTATGATATAGCGGCAGCGCAGTTTTTGGTCGGCAATCAGCTGGGAAATAACCTGTTCCGTTTCATAGGAAGCCGTGCCATTGCCGATGGAAATAAGTGTAACGCCGTGCTTGCGGATCATAGCAGTCAGGGCCGCTGTGCCTTCCTTTTTCTGCTTTTCCGAGCCCGTCAGGTAATACGCGCCATAGTCGAGTACCTTTCCCGTCGCATCGATGACGGCGGCCTTGCAGCCTGTACGGAAGCCCGGATCCAGGCCGAGAATGGTCTGTCCGGCAAAGGGTGGCTGTAAGAGCAGGCTGCGCAGGTTGCCTGCAAAGACGCGGATAGCCTGGCGTTCTGCCTTTTCTGTCAGGGCATTGCGCACTTCCCGTTCAATTTGCGGACCCATAAGGCGCTTGTAGCTGTCTGCAGCTGCGTCTGCCAGAATTTGGCTGTACGGAGAGGTGCCGTGTATGATCAGCTCCTGCAGCCGTTTGATATAAGCCTCTGCCGGCACCTGGAGAGAGACTTTAAGGATCTTCTGGGCTTCGCCGCGGTTAATCGCTAAAATACGGTGACTGGGCAGGGTACGTACATGTTCGCTGAACTCCTTATACGAGAGAAAGGGGCCGGCTTTCGCTTCTTCCACTTGCAGCGCGCACAGAATCCTGCCGTCCTGGCGGAAGGACTGACGCAGGTAACGGCGGAAGGGGGCCAGCTCGGAGCAGCGTTCGGCAATAATGTTGGCTGCCCCTTGAATGGCATCCTCTGTCGTGGGCACTGCCGGGGACACATAAGGCCGGGCTGCTTCTTCCGGTGCCGGTGCCTGGGGATCCTGTTTCCAGAATAAATCAGCTAAGGGTTCCAAGCCGGCAGCACGGGCAACGGAGGCTTTCGTCCGTTTTTTAGGACGATAGGGCAGATAAATATCCTCGACATCCTGCAGCTGGCGGGCTGCCAGCAGCTGTTGGCGCAAGGTATTACTCCAAAGGCCTTGGTCCATCAGGGATTGGCGGATCGTTTCTTTACGGGCTTCCAGAGCCTGTTCGTATTCGTACTGGGCTTGTATATTACGCAGCTGTACTTCATCCAGCACGCCTGTGGCTTCTTTGCGGTAGCGGGCAATGAAGGGAACCGTGTTACCGTCGGCAAATAAGCGTAGGGCGGCTGCTACCTGGTTTGGCCGGATATGCTGGTCTGTGGCAATTTGTTGAATAATCTTATCTTCACTCATGGGGAGCTCCTTTCTGCATGTATTAATATTATGCTGGTAAACGGAGTTCTCGTCAACTTTTTGTTTTTTTTGCTTGAAGAATCTCTAACGGAGTATCGTTTTTAAAAAAAAATTACTATTTCTAGCGTAATATAACAATTCTCATATTGCCATATAAATCAATAACATGTAAAATATAGGTGAGGTTGGAAGTAAAAACAAAACTCAACAAATATCTATAACAAATTGTAGATATGAGGTAGGTAGAAAGGAGGTTGTTATTCATGGATATTGCTGCAGTATTACGAGAAAATGGATACAAGGTTACGCCGCAACGACTGGCAGTCTACGAAGTAGTAAATCAGAACACGACGCATCCCAACGCGGAGGCTATATACAAAACGTTACAGCCTAAGTACCCGTTTATGAGTTTGGCAACCGTCTATAAGACGATGGAAATATTTGCCAAAATCGGAGTAGTACAGGTACTGCAGTGCGAAGAAGACGCACATCGCTACGACTATAATACTAAGCCGCATGCGCATATTCGTTGTACCCGCTGCAACAAGGTGATGGATGTGGACATCGACCAGGACAAGCTATCTGAAATGGCAGGTAGTCAGACCGGCTATCGTGTAGATAGCATTAGTTTGTCATTCACAGGAGTTTGTGCTGAATGCCAGAAAAAATAGGAAAAGCCAAAACAGGCTGTAACGAAGCGTTTGCGTTCGTTGCAGCCTGTTTTCCTGTCTTCAGGAAAGAAAGGAGAATACTATGCTGCACATCGGCTGTCATTTATCTGTATCCCAAGGATTTTTACATATGGGCCGGGAAGCCCTGTCCCTGGGAGCTGATACATTTCAATTTTTTACACGCAATCCCCGGAGCGGGAATGTCCGGCCTCTTGATATAGAGGATATGCAGGCTCTCAATGCCCTTATGGAAGTACATCACTTTGCGCCGATTCTGGCGCACGCGCCGTATACGCTAAACGGTTGTTCCAAAACGGAAAAGACGCGGGATTTTGCCCGGCGGGCCATGAAGGAAGACTTAGAGCGTCTGGAGTACCTGGATCATTGCCGCTATAACTTTCATCCCGGCAGCCATGTTGGCCAGGGAGCGGAAACCGGTATTACCCTGATTGCTGACATGCTCAACGAATGCCTCTGGCCGGAACAAAAGACGACGGTCCTCTTAGAAACCATGGCCGGCAAAGGAACCGAAGTAGGTCGGAATTTTGAAGAAATTTCTGCTATAATAGAAAAGACAACTCTTTCGGATAAGCTGGGCGTCTGCCTCGATACGTGCCACGTCTTTGACGGCGGCTATGATATTGTCGGGCAGCTCGAAGAGGTACTGCATCAGTTTGACAGCACCATCGGTCTCAGCCGTCTGAAAGCAATCCATATTAATGACAGCAAAAATAGCCTGGGCAGCCATAAGGACCGCCATGAAAAAATAGGCCAGGGCCAGATTGGCATAGAGGCCTTTACTGCGATCATCAATCATCCGGCACTGCGGGATTTGCCTTTCTATTTGGAAACGCCGAATGATCTGGCCGGCTATGCTGCGGAAATAGCCATGCTGCGCCGCTTGCAGCAGGCCTAAGACAGAAGAGGTGACGGTATGCGTATTTTACATACGGCAGATTGGCATTTAGGGAAAATGTTCTATGGTGAATATTTGACAGATGAGCAGGCCTATGTTCTCAAAGAACAGTTCCTGCCACTGCTGAAAAGTGAGCACATTGACGCGGTTGTTCTGGCAGGGGATGTATATGACCGCAGCTTGCCGCCGGCAGCGGCAGTAGAATTATTTGACGAAATTTCGACGAAGGTTACGGCAGAAATGCACGTGCCTTTTTTCGTTATCAGTGGCAATCACGACAGTGCAGCACGACTGTCTTTTGGCAGCCGCCTCCTGGCTCGTCAGCAGCTCTACATTGCCGGCGACCTGGATAAACTATCAGGTCCCGTCGTTCTGGATGATGCGGCCGGACCGGTCGCCTTTATTATGCTGCCCTATGCTGAACCGGCCGATGTGCGGCAGCTTCTGGGTGATGACAGTATCCGTGATCATCAGACTGCCCTGAGCCGTCTGGCAGCCTTTCAGTCAAAAGGAACAGCCGGCCTGCGTACGGTCTGCCTTGCCCATGTCTTTGCCAGTGGGGGTACGGCTAGTGACTCTGAACGGCCTCTCTCTCTTGGAGGAACAGAATGTATCGATACAGCTGTCTTTGCACCTTATTCCTATACTGCCCTGGGGCATCTGCATGGGCCGCAGCAGGCTGGCCGTGCGAATATCCGCTATGCCGGCAGCCTTATGAAATATTCCTTCAGCGAAGCGAAGCAAAAAAAGGGGGCAGTCATTGCCGACTTGGCAGCAGACGGTACAGTGACGACTACCCATGTGCCTTTTGTGCCACGTAAAGACGTGCGCATTCTGACAGGCACCTTTGCAGAAATAATGGAACGCGAAGACGGGCAGACAGACGATTTCATCCTCGCGCGGGTAGACGATACACAGCCAATCCTGGATGGGATGGGGAAATTACGGCGTAAGTATCCTAATGCCCTGGCTTTAGAAACGCCACAACGCCAGATGGCGGCCAACAGCGGTGACAGAAATTTTGACCTGCGCCAGGCATCTGATCAGGTGCTTTTTGATAATTTTGCCGCGGCCATCCGGCCGGATCAGCCCCTCTCGGAAAAGGAAACTGCCTATCTCCAGCGTCTTTGGGAGACCTTGCAGCGTGAAGAAGGGAGTGATGACCAATGAAACCCATCTATTTGGAAATGCACGCTTTTGGTCCCTATGCAGGCAAACAGATCATAGATTTCCGCCAGCTCGGCACGCGCCAGCTGTTTCTTATTTATGGGCCTACCGGATCCGGTAAGACGACGATCCTCGACGCCATTTGCTATGCCCTTTATGGAGACACGAGCGGTAACAGCCGCTCCGGAACCAACATGCGCAGTGAATACGCGACAGCAGATGAAGCTACGAAGGTTCTCTTTGCCTTTGCCATTGGCGAGAAGTGTTACTGTATTGAACGCAGTCCTGAACAATACGTAGCCAAAAAGCGGGGCACAGGCCTGAAGCACGAGCCTATGCACGCAGCCTTGTATGAATGGCAGGGCGATGAGATGACAGGTACACTGATTACGAGCCGCAACGTAAAAGCTGAAGTAGAAAACCTCTTAGGCTTTAAATACGATCAGTTCCGGCAAGTCGTGCTCCTGCCGCAAGGGGAGTTCCGCCGGCTGCTTCTGGCACCGTCGGCAGAACGGCAGCAGATTATGCAGGTTCTCTTTCATACCGAGCGCTATGGCCGGCTGGAACAACTGGCGGATGCGGAACAAAAGGCGGCCGGCAAGGGCAACGAAGAGAGAAATATGAAAATTGCCCAATACCTGGAACTGGCAGGTGCCGCCGATGAACAGGCCCTGGCGGCCACGATTGCAGCCCGCACAGGTGACGTGAAAACGAAAGAAGAAGAAGTCCGCGTGGCCCTGCAGCAACGGGATGCGCACCAGCGCCAGGTCCAGCAGCTGGAAGTACTGGACCATCAGTGGCAAACTCTGGACCGGGCTGAAAAAGAGCTGCAGGCCCTGCAGCAACAGGAAACAGCTATCGCCAAAGAACGGGAGTATTTGCAAAAGCTGGAAAAGGCAGAGCTCTTAGCAGAGCCATGCCAGCATTTGGCAGATATCTTACGGCAGGGCAAGGCAGCCCGTGCCGAATACGACCGTTTTCAAGCCGAGGCACAGCAGGCACAGCAGGCTGAAAAAGAGCTGCAGGTACAATCGGAACGGTGGGAAAAAGAACGGCCGGCTTATACTGAACGGGCTAAGCAGATTGGCAAGTTGGAAGGACTGCAGGCCCAGGCGGCAGCCTATGCCGACGTATGCCGTCAGGAAAAGCAGGCGGCGGCCCGGGCTGCAGGCGCGCAGAAAGAACAGGAAAAGGCCCAGGCATCGGTATTGTCATGGCGTCAGAAGGTGCAGCGTGCACAGGAACAGACCGGCAACCTGCCACAGCTGGCTGCGACAGCGGAACAGAAACGGGCAGACGTGCAGAACGCTGAGGTGTGCTTAAGCCGGGAACTGGCCTTGGAGGCCTTAGCACAGGATATCCATCAGGCAGAGGCCTGTTGGCGCCAGGCGATACAAGAACTGACGAAAGCTGACGAAGCAGCAGCGCACGACCGCGTTGATTTCGAAGCTGTGAGTCAGCGGTATCAACAGGGACAGGCTTTTGTCCTATCGGAAACACTGACCGAAGGGGCACCCTGTCCGGTCTGTGGTGCGACGACGCATCCCCATAAGGCAGCCAAACCGGCCGATTTTCCCCAAAAGTCCGATGTGGACCGGCGCAAAGCGCTTGCTGCGGAGAGTGAAAAAAAGAGGCAGGCCGCAGAAGTACAGGCTAAGAGCCTGGAAACGGCTTTAAAAGAAAAACAGAAGCAGTATGAGCAGCAGCGGCGTACCTATCCGGCAGAAAAGGACAGCCGTACATGGCAGACATATGTACAGGAAGGAAAACAGCAGTTAGCAGACGTAGACCGCCAGGTAAAGGCTTTGCAGCAGCTGCAGCATGATCTGCTCCAGTGGCAGCAGAGCCTGGCAGATCAGGAAACGGCGGCAGAAAAAGCCCGCCAAGAGGCGGAAACAGCAGGCCGTGAACACGTTCGCCAAATAGAGATCAAAACACAGGCTGAAGCTGTATTACCCGAAGAATACCGTCAGCCTGAGGCCTTACAGCAGGCCCTGCAAGGTCTTAGGGAGCAACAACAGGCCTTTGACAGGGCAACGTCGGCCCTGCAGCAGCAGCTGGCAGAAACGATGCAGGCAGCTGCCCGCTTTAGCGGCCAGGCGGCTGCGGCACTGAAGCAACGGGAAAACCTGGCAGCGCAATATACGGAAACGCGAACGGCTTTGACAGAGCAGGCTCAGGCCTATGGCTTTGCGTCCCTGCAGGAATGTCAGGACCTGCAGGCCCATATTCCCAATGCGGCAACTGTACGGCAGGCAATTAAAGACTACGAAGGGCAGGTACAACAGGTACAAGGCCAGCTGCAACTGGCCCGTCAGGCAACGACTGGTAAGGAACGGCCACAAATGCAGGTTGCCTATGAAAAGCTGAAAGAGGAAAATGAACGTTGTCAGCACCTGTCCCAGGCTGTAGCGGCCCTGCAGACAGAACTCAGACAGTTAGAGACCTATGAGCGTCAAATTGCCAAATGGCAACAGGAACAGGCAACCCTTGCCAAACGCTATGAAACGATCCGCAGCGTCTATGATCTCCTGAAAGGTGATGCTACAGGTGTTAACTTTGAGCGGTATGTCCTGGGGGCCCTGCTCGATGAGGTGCTGCAGGCCGCCAATTTGCGCCTGGAAAAGATGAGCCGCAGCCGCTATGAGCTGCAGCGTTCGCATAGCCGGGAAGATAAGCGCGTCTTACGGGCAGGCCTCGATATAGAGGTTTTTGATACGTATACAGGCTATGCCCGGCCGGCCAATACCCTGTCCGGCGGGGAAACGTTCCTGGCCTCCCTGTCTTTGGCGCTGGGCCTGACTGACGTTGTTCAGGCCTATTCAGGTGGTATTCATTTGGATACGATCTTTATTGACGAAGGCTTTGGTACGCTCGATCCGGAAACGCTGGATTTTGCCTTAAAAACGCTGATGGAACTTAAGCAGGGCGGCCGTCTGGTCGGCATTATTTCCCACGTCGGTGAATTACGGGAACGGATTGATACGCGCCTGGCCATTCAAAAGACGAAGCGGGGCAGTACGGCTTCCTTTGAGCTTCTCTAAGGTGAAATGCTTGTACAGAAGTTCTTTTGTAGTATATAATAATAGCGTTAAAAGAATTGATAAATCCGGCTGAGGGGGGGATCTGTATGTCCTTGGAAAAGGTCCGGGACTATCTGGCGCCTTTTGGCGCTGCCACACGCATTCAGGTATTGGCAGAATCCAGTGCGACTGTGGAGCTGGCGGCGGCTGCCCTGCATACGGAGGGCAAGCGTATTGCCAAGTCTATGTCGTTTTACCGGCCTGATCATGATGGGGCTTTTTTAGTGATTTTTGCCGGTGATGCCCGCGTGGACAACCACCGTTTTAAAGAAACGTTTCATACAAAGGCCAGTATGGTGAAGGCAACGGATGTGAAACGACTGACTGGCCATCCCGTTGGCGGTGTCTGTCCCTTTGCCGTCAATCCTGGCGTAGACATCTATCTGGATCTGTCCCTGAAACGCTTTACGACGGTGTTTCCTGCCTGCGGTACCGGCAATAGTGCCATTGAAGTGACCTTGCCTGAATTAGAAGTTTTTTCTCATGCTGCAGGCTGGGTCGATGTAGCGAAAGGCTGGCAGGAAGAATAAAAAGGAGGCTGTATAGCATGGAATTTAAGTTTGCACACACCAATTTCAACGTTCTTAATCTGGAAAAAAGTATGGCTTTTTATCAAGAGGCCTTAGGCCTTACAGAACAGCGCCGCATTGAAAACCCGGCGTTTACCATTGTCTATGTGGGCAATGAAGCCAGCGATTTTCAGCTGGAACTGACGTGGATTAAAGACCGCAAGGAACCGTATAATCTGGGCGAAAATGAATTCCATACGGCATTCCGCGTACAGGATTTTGCTGCAGCTCATAAGAAACATGAAGAAATGGGCTGTATCGTCTTTGAAAACAAAGGAATGGGTATTTACTTCATTGCCGATCCCGACGGCTATTGGCTGGAAATCATTCCGGTCCGTTAAGTCTGTATGACGTTAAATGTATATTGCGGAAGCAAATCCCCCGCATAAGGCGGGGGATTTTATATTGGAAAGGAGAGACTCTCTTTTGGAAATAAGGGAAGTACCTGCGCAACAGCTGCAACTGCTGTACAAACCGGATTTATTTATTTTTGATATGGACGGTCTTATGTTTGACACAGAACGGATTTCCGTACCTTGCTGGCGGGCCGCAGGAAAAAAATATGGTATTACCCTGAGCGATTCCTTTTTTGATCGTATTTTTGGCATGAACGACCGGCAAATCAAAGAAGTCTTTCTCCAAACCTTTGGCAGGGACTTTCCGTATGAGGCCATGCACACAGAAAAGGCGGCAGCCCAGCTGGCTATATATGAACAGTCCGGAGCGCCGCTGGAGCCGGGCCTGAGGGAATGTCTGGACTACGCCAAAACGGCGGGCATTGCCTGTGCCATTGCTTCGTCTTCCTCTGAAAATACCGTGCGCATGCTGCTTGAAAAGGCAGGCCTTACGGCTTATTTTTGTCTTATTCAGAGCGGTGCCGAACTGGCGCATAGCAAGCCTGCGCCGGATATCTTTCAACGCGTTTGCGCGCAGCTGCACGTTATGCCGGCAGCTGCGCTGGTTTTTGAAAACTCGGCCAATGGCCTGCTGGCTGCCCGGGCGGCAGGCATCCCGGCTATTTGGGTACCGGACCTCGTCCGCGTGCCTGCTGCAGTGGCGGCATCGGCCTGGCATACGTGTCAGACCTTGGGTGAAGTACCGGCACTAATAGAACGGCTGCAGGAAAAGAGAGGAGAACGTTATAGTAATGGTAAAAACTAAGCAAGAAAAAATGATGCTATGGATGACTGTATTTATGGGCATGCTGGCGGCGATTGCACCGCTATCGACAGACATGTATTTGCCAGGCTTGCCGGCCATGATGGCCGATTTTGCTGTCTCGCCGTCTATGATTCAGCTGACCCTGACCGCATCTATGGCAGGCATGGCTGCCAGCCAGATCATTTCCGGTCCCGTTAGCGATAAAAAAGGGCGGCGCCGGCCTCTCTTTTTGGGGATGGCTATTTTTTCCCTGTCGTCCCTGGCCTGTATTTTATCCCATACGATCTATTGGCTATTGTTGTTTCGTTTTATTCAAGGTTTTTCCGGTGGCGCCGGCATTGTCATTGCCCGGGCCATTGCCCGTGACCTTTGCCGCGGGACTGCCCTGACAAAGCTCTTTTCTATGCTCATGCTGGTCAATGGTCTGGCACCTATTTTAGCGCCGGTGATTGGCGGCCAGATTTTGCGCTTTTCCTCATGGCGCGGTATTTTCTGGCTCCTTGTCAGCATTGGCATCGTGTTGGCCGTCTGTGCCTGGCTTATGCCGGAAACGCTGCCGCAAAAACGCCGTTTGGTCAGCAACGCTGCCGGTGGCCTGAAGCAGTTTGCTTCACTCTTTGGCGACCGCTATTTTATGGGCCATTGTATTATGCAGTGTTTTGCCTTTGCCGCTTTCTTTGCGTATATTTCCGGTTCGTCTTTTGTCTTTCAGAACGTGTATCACGTGAGTCCCCAGGCGTTTAGCCTCATTTTCGGTCTCAATGGCATTGGCCTCATGATCAGCGGCGCTGTTACGGGACGCCTGACCGGACGTATTGCCGACTGGCGTATGCTGCGCGTTGTCCTTTGGGTGGCACTCATTGGCAGTGGCCTGCTGCTCCTGGGCTTTTTAGCCGGCCTGCCCGTATATGCGATCATTACCATTCTCTTCTTTACGGTGGCAACGCTGGCGTCTATGTCGACGACGAGCTTTTCCCTGGCCATGCAGGCCCAGGGAAAACAGGCCGGCAGTGCTTCGGCATTGATCGGTTTCTTTTCTATGATTTCCGGTGCTGTCATGGCACCTGTCGTCGGTATTGCCGGCAGTTATACGGCGATTCCTATGGGCCTGGTCATGGTTTTTGGTGAAGCCGGTGCGCTGCTTTCATTTTATTTTCTTATTTATCCGGCTCATACGCATAGCCAGGATGTGCAGGATATGATACAATGATGTTATAAAATCTAATGAGGTGATATTATGAACGCTAAAGCAGAAAAGTTTAAAGCTTATTATGACGAACACGATCCTAAGGCCTTTACGGCTGAAGAAGTAAAAGACGATCCGATGCATATGGTTGTCTTCCGTTCTTCCATCGTAGTAAAAGGCCAGCATCTGCCCTTATTCGTCCTGGCAGATGACAGCATCTATTCTATTACCCGTGTCATTATCGCCGGCCAGGCAGTAAACGATGACAACCGGGCAAAGATCGTAGATTTCCTGAACCTTTGCAACCAGCAGTATAAGATTTCCAAATTCTTCGTTGCACAGGATGGCACAATCGTTCTCGATTGCTGCATTGCAGCTACAGACGAACAGTTTGATCCGGCTATGATCTACGTACTCATTCGGGATGCCGTCTTCCAGTGCCTGAATGATCATTTCACAGAAATTATGGAAAAAATCTAAACAGCAAACGAAAAAAGGCCATGACTGCCCTCCCGGACTGGTTCATAGCCTTTTTTTCGTTTGTCTGCTAGCCAAAAAAGCCGTTGTCACAGACAGGTTACAGTCTGTGACAACGGCTTTTAGTACGGTGTGCTTATTTTGTACTGCGTAAGGATTCCATGAATTTCAAATATTCATCCTTCGTCATGAGCGGCGTATATCCTTTTAAAATACCTTCTAAGGAAGCTGCATCGGCGTAGAGCAGATCGATAAGCGTCATGGCCAGAACTTTGGTCGTCTTGGCATAGGCTGTTTCCTTTTGGAAGAGATCGAATTCAGCACTGTGCAAGGCCCCGTGGACACTGCCTACATAGGGATGGATGCAGGGCATGATATAAGAAATGTCACCCATATCGGTGCTGCCGGAATCGAAAGGTGGCTGGGCATCGACGTGTTCTTTGCCGAAGATTTCATTGGAATTGGCTTCCAGCAGGTCACACATGGCCTGATTTTGGAACATGGGCAGGTAGCCCGGCATATTTTTTATTTCACACGTAGCGCCTACGGCGTCAGCGCCGGCTTTTAAGGCTCTGTCTACCGCTTCATTATAATGCTTCATGGCGTCGGCTGACGCAGCGCGGACGTAGCTTTCCATACGGACGAAATCCGGTACGACATTGACCAGGTCCCCGCCGCTGGTAATGATGGGATGGAAGCGGACGTGGTCTTTTTCCTGGAAGGTTTCACGCAGGGCATTGACGCCCATGACACCGAGCATGCAGGCATTGAGGGCGTTGACTCCTTCGTGGGGAGCAGCTGCCGCATGCGCTGCGTGGCCATGGTAGTCAATCAATTTCGTGATAAAGCCATTGCAACGGGCATTGATGCGGATGTCACCTTCCGGATCGTCTGTCGGGTTGACGTGCATCTGCATGGCCGCATCAATATCGTCGAAGCCGCCTTGGCGGATGATTTCCTGCTTGCCGCCAAAGAAATGAATTTTCCCTTTTTCCATCAGTTGTTCCCGGTATTCAATTTCAATGCATTCTTCACTGGGGACGGCAAAGAAGACGACGTCGCCACCGAGATACTGCATGGCATTCGTATCTTTTAAGGCCATGGCTACGCCGAGCATGTCCGAAACCTGAACGTTATGGCCGCAGCAGTGGGCTGCACCCGTAACGGGATCGGCTGATGGATGACGGCGGCAAACGACGGAATCGAGTTCGCCCATGACGGCGATGGTCCGTTTGGAAGCGGCACCGGTCAAGCGTCCTTTGACGCCGGTCAGACCCCAGCCCGTCGTATAGGGAATACCGAGCTTATCAAATTCCTTTTGAATTTTAGCCGAAGTCTTTGTTTCTTTATATCCGAGTTCCGGTTCTGCGAAGACGGATTCCCCAAAGGCAACCATTTCTTCATAGCGTTTGTCAATTGCTTCGCAGACTTGTTTTTTCAGTTCTTCTTTGGTCATACTGTAAAACCTCCTTGTATGCAAATAATCCGGCCTGGGCCGGATTATTTGGTTCGTATTAGATAACGCCTTCTAAGTGGAGCATGACTTCTGCCATGAGGGTAGCGCAGATGAAAGTACCCGAGGCTACCATGAGGGCAACCGGTACAATACGCCAGGAAAGACGTTTAAAAGCAGGAATATCTTTGCCCAGGGAGAGACCGCCGTAGGCAAGAATCGGCGTGCAGGCAGCCAGGAAGTTGACCGGATTCGTAGCGGCTGTAATCGTCGTAGCGCCCGGTACGGACGGAATGGATACGATAACAGCGATGATGGAAACCCAGAAAACGACAGGCAGCTTCTTCAGGCCCGGGATACGGGCGATGAGAATACCGGCAAAGCAGATAGCAATAATCATGAGACAGCCGATAAAATCATCAGCCGGATTGACTTTGAAGCCGACGAAATTGCCAATCAGTGTCAGAACACCGGTGAGGCAGAGAATGAACAGGTCGTCGCCAAGGGAGGATTTTTCCCGTACTTCTTTGGCTTCTTCTTCTTCCTTAGCAATCGTATCGGCTACGGCGTTTTCCTGTACTTCACCGGCAGCGACTTCTTCATGTCTTTTACGGCCTGTTACCCATTCGTATACTTTAATCGTAACCGGCAGGGAAATGAAGAGGGAGAAATAAATGCCGATGACCGAGGTCATGAGGTTAGCAGCGCCGGCAAAGGCGGTAATCTTTTCCGTTTCTTCCGGGAAAACGGCGACAATCGAACCGACGGAAGCAGCCATCATACTGGCCGAACCAATGCCACCACCCATAGCCAGGGCGTAGGGATGGAAGAGGCCTGTACGGGCGATGATGCCGGCGAGGATGGAAATCCATAGCGCGCCGAACAGAGTGCCGCAAATGTACATGCCCATTACGCCACGGCCTTCAGGCGAGAAGATACCGAACTTTTCAGCGATAATGGCGACGTTGGCTTCACGGTCGATGGAGTAGCAGGCGCCGATGGCTTCACGGCCCATTTTTAGGAGAATGGCCGTCGGCAGACCGAAGATCAGCGTACCGAAGAAATGACCAAATTCCTGCATGATCAGGGCAATACCGGAGTTCAGTAAGAGGTGCAGGTTCGGGCCGATGCCTAAGCCGATCTTGGCGATGAGGAACAACATGGTAATACTCATCAGGTTGCCGGCCCGGGTCATCTGTTTTTCATTTAAAATATGGAATGAAGGATAACTGATAATACCGCCGAGAACCAGGGCGTAGAGCATGGGCAGGAAAATGACCAGGCCGTGCTTTTGGATACCAATGGTTTCGGCTACGATGACGAGGATCAGCGCAAAAAGATGGATGCGCCAGTTTTTTACTAAGTCCACTAATAGTAGCCTCCTTTAAAAATAAATCAAGCAAATACACGGCCGATTGGCACGTGTGGTATAAAATGAGCAGGCACCTTATATAGGTGTATGCTCATTTTACAATATTTACTCTATAAATACAAATGTCTTTTCCGAGCTTGCATCATAGGAAAATATAATTATACATTACGCGCTGCCAGCTCGTTCAGTGGTTCGTCAGTCCGTTCAAAGGGCAGATCCGGCTGGGTCTTGAAGAATTCCAAGGCATAGGCCAAACCCGTCGTAGCGCCTACGGCCAGGGCATCTTCATCCAAATCGAATTGCGGTGTGTGGTGGTTGGCACCGCTGCCCTTTTCCGGATTGGCAATCCCTGTGAAGGTCATGAGCCCCGGATAGAGACGGGTCAAGATGGCAAAGGTTTCCGATGCCATCCACGGTTCGCACTGGGTCAGGCTGCCGGCACCGAGTGTTTCTGTGACTGCCTTTTTGGCCAGGTCTACACAGACCGGATTATTCTGTACTTCGTAAAGAGGCTTGGGCATGTCGAGAATATCATAGGTACAATGATAGGTATCACAGTCGTTGCTCAGGAGACGGAAAAATTCATCGAAGAAGCGGCGGCCGGCATGGTCATAGCTGAAAAAGCGGCACGTACCGGCAAATTCGAGGCTGTCAGGGACTACGTTTTGCAGTTCGCCACTATGGACACTGCCGACGGAAACGGTCAGGCATTCCTGCGGGGCAATAGCCCGCAGACGCAGCTCCTGTAAATGTGTATGGAACGAGGTGAAGCAATCAATCGGGCTATAGGCGAGATCCGGACGCGAACCGTGTCCGCCCTTGCCGGCAATGCGGACGCGGAACCGGAAACCGCCGGCCATGGGGGCATTGTCACAAATCGCTACTTTGCCGACGGGAACATCCCAGCGCAGGTGTGTCGCATAACAGCTGTCAATGGAAAGGCCACTTTTTTCTTCCAAATAAGGGACGATATAGCGCATAGCCGGTGAATCTTCTTCCCCTTGTTCAAAAAGAATGGCTGCCGTGCCGTTCCACTGGTCTTTCGTTTCCTGCAGCAGTTTGGCAACGACCAGCTGCATGGCAATATGGCCGTCATGGCCACAGGCGTGCATGACGCCGGGCGTTTCCGAACGGACGACGCGGGGGCAGGAAAGATTGCTTTCGCTTTCAGTGATCGGCAGGGCATCGATATCAGCCCGCAGGAGCAGCGTTTTACCGGGAGCCTGGCCGTCGATGCGGGCCAGGATGCCGCCCTTATCGATATGCTGCCAGGCAATACCAAATTTTGTCAGTTCCTCTTCAATATAGGCCATGGTCTGCGTTTCCTGCCACGAGAGTTCCGGGTGGCGGTGGCAAAAACGACGGATTTCGATGAGTAAAGGAATATTTTCTTCAACTAGTTGTTTACAGTTAATAGCCATAGTAGGTGCCTCCTTAGAGAATAATCTTTCTAAATTATAGCATAAATAATCAATAAAAACAGCGTTTTTTTAATATTTTATAAATATATTATTCTTAGCTTTGCCGGTCCGGCATCTGGCCAGGGGCAAACTTGTATTTCACAGGTATACTATAGTATAATTGGTATACTAAAAGGGGAGAGTTCCCGTTTAGTATATTCTCTTTCGTAATAGAAAGTGAGGAATTCCTGTTGAACCGGATTGTACGCAGCGTACTGCACGCCTTGGAAGAAGCCGGGTATGAGGCTTATCTGGTCGGCGGTGCTGTGCGTGATATATTGATGCAGCGCGAACCCCATGATTATGATGTGACTACATCGGCGCGGCCGGAAGAAATCCGTGCCGTCGGGGCGGCGCAAGGCTGGCATACAGTAGAAATAAATAGCGAACGTTTTGGCATTGTCGTCCTTGTCGTCGACGGCATGACCATTGAAACGGCGACCTTTCGCGGTGAAGCCTATGGTGCAGACAGTCATCGGCCGGCTTCGGTCTGGTATGCAGACACTTTGCGGGAAGACGTGTTACGCCGTGATTTTACGGTGAACGCCCTGGCGATGGATCAATATGGGACCGTATATGATTACGTAGGCGGACAGAAGGATTTGCACAAAAAGCGCCTGGTCACCGTCGGTGATGCTACGCGCCGCTTTACGGAAGATGCCCTGCGTCTGTTCCGTGCCTGCCGTTTTACAGGCCAGCTCGGCTTTATACCGGATAAAACAATGCTGCGGGCTATGCCGGCAGCTTTTTATCGCGTACAGGGGCTCTCCTTGGAACGGGTCGTACAGGAAATTGACCGTCTCATGCTGACGCCGGAGGTTAGCAAGGGCCTCGATGTGCTCGTGCGGAGCGGGCTGGGGGCTTGCAGCTGCCGGCAAAAGGAAAACGGTGTTTACCGGGAGGTCCCCATTTTACCGGAACTCAGTCACTTGCCGGAAACGCCCCAGTCCCGGCCGTTTCATGTGTTTGATGCCTGGTTCCATACGCTGGCGGCGGTAGCGCATACACCAGCCGATTTGACGATCCGCTATGCCATGCTGTTTCATGATGTAGCTAAGGGCCTGCCCGGTATTCGCGGCATCCATAAGGGCCGTTTTACCGACTATGGCCATGACAATAAAGGGGCGGAAATCGCGACGGCTATTTTGACGCGCTGGGGGAAACGTCCGGCCTTTGTGCAACGTGTAGCCTGGCTCGTGCAGACCCATATGAAGTTTCATTATTATGCCAATACGGGCGAAGGGGACTTGGCGAAATGGCTGCGCCATGAAGCGCTGCAGGGACCGTTTCGCCGCACAGACGAACTGACCGATGCGGTAGAACAGGCAACAGCCGTAGCTGTCGGTGATATTTGGGGCTGCGGCCGTACGGAAGCCAATACCCAAGGGACAGAAGAATTCGGCCGCTTCATGGCTGACCTGGCCCAGGCTATGCCCGTTTCTACCAAAGACCTCCATTACGACCGGCGCCTTACTATGCAGTGTGGTAAAGAAACCGGCGCCTGCCTGCACAACCTGTTGCAGCGTGTGCAAAACGGACAGCTGGAAAATGACCCGGATGTATTGTATGAGGCAGCCGAAAAATGGCTGAAACGACAGGGTGAAAAAAATCATGAAGACCAAACAAGATAAAAAAAGAGACAACCAGATGCGCCGGCGCATGTCCAGTTGTATTATCTGCATGTTTATCCTTGTCGTACTGATCTTTGGCGAGTTATTCTGGCTGCAAGTCGTACGGCGGGCGGATATGAATGCCATGGCCGATGCCCAATCCGAAGAAAGCCGGGAAATTACGTCGCCCCGTGGTACTATTCTTGACCGCGATGGCCGCGTCCTGGCGATTAGCGAAATGGCAAAGTCGCTTTATGCCGACCCGACAATGATTAACCGCTCACCGGCAGAAATGGCTCATCTCCTGGCACCGTATCTGAGTATTAGCGAAAGCCAGATTCAGGAACGGCTGCAACGGGACACGGCCTTTGTCTGGCTCGACAGAAAAATGGACCACGATAAATACGAAGCCGTAGTCGAACTGATCAAGGATCAGAAACTGCAGGGCCTGCGCTTTAATAATGAAAGCCACCGTTTTTATCCGAATGGTACGATGGCAGCCCAGCTGATCGGCTTTGTCGGCGAAAACGACCGTGGCTTAGACGGCATAGAAATGGTCCTCGACAAGGAAATCAAGGGGGATGTAGAACGCTATCAGCTGTTGACAGACAGCCACAATATCCCTATTTTGGATTCGGCTTTGGAAAAAATACTGCCTAACAAAGAACGGTCCGTACAGCTGACCATCGACAGTACAATCCAGTATGTGGCAGAACAGGGTCTCGATGGCATTATGAAACGCAATCATCCCTCTGGTGCTGCAGTCATCGTCATGAATCCTAAAACGGGAGAAATCCTGGCCATGGCCAGCCGTCCGAATTTCGATCCTAACGACTATGGCAAGGGCAACCAGGAAGCGTACAAGAACCGGGCCGTCGTCAATTTGTATGAACCGGGCTCGACGTTCAAGCCGATTATGGCAGCCGCCGCCTTGGCATCGGGAAAATGGGATGTCAACCGCGTGTATCACGATGTGGGCTATATAGACATTGACGACCGTACGATCCACAACTGGGATGATGCGGGGATGGGCAATGTGACGCTGAAGGAAATCATTAAGTTTTCCATTAATACGGCCATGGCCTATATCGGCATGCAAATGGGCGGTAAAATAGAAACGGAATATGCGCATCGCTTTGGCTTTGGCCAGCCCACAGGGATAGAGCTGCCAGGCGAAGGCTCAGGGATCCTCTTTGACGCTGATTCGATGAGCAAAATCGATGAAGCGATTATGGCTATTGGCCAAGGGAATGCCGTAACGCCCTTACAGATGGTCCAGGCGTTTGGTGCCATTGCCAATGGCGGCCATATGATGAAGCCCTTTGTTATTAAGGAAATTGATAATCCCGATGGGTCCATTTATAAAAAAGCAGAACCCGTCGAAGTAGGACAGCCTATTTCGCCGGAAATCAGCCAGACGATCAGTAAAATTATGGCCGAAGAAATCGCATCTGGCGGCGGGCAAAATGCCAAGGTTGACGGCTATGCCTTTTGCGGCAAGACCGGTACAGCCCAGCGCTTGAATGCAGAAGGCACAGGCTATGCGGAAAATCAGTATATTGGTTCTTTCGTCGGCTTTGGCCCTTTGGAGGACCCGCAGTACGTCGTACTGATCGTCGTAGATAATCCGAGTGGTGTATACTATGGTGCCCAAGTAGCGGCGCCGGTGTTTAAAGAAATGATGACCCAGATTGTCCGCATCAAAGGTTTGCGGCCTACGGAAGCGACGTCCTTAGCGGGGCTGCCGCAAAAGGCGGACACGAAGGCTAAACCGGCCCGGGTGATTCCGGATATAAAACGATCTGATGCAGGGGTCCTGGTGCCTTCATTCCTGGGCTGGGATAACCGGGAAGTCAATGACTGGCTCGACCGGGCAGGACTGGGCTTCGTACCGAACGGTGCTGGTCATGCTGTGTATCAGAATCCGCCGGCAAGTACCTACGTGCCGGATGGCTCTGATGTACAGGTTACGTTCTTACAGTAAGGGGGAGATTTTTATGGTTATATTAGATGGCAAAGCCGTGGCTGCGTTTCACCGAGAGAAGGTGGAACGGCGGTTATATGATTTTCAGGAACGCCATATACAGCCGGGACTGGCGATTATCTTAGCCGGCAGTGATAAACCTTCTGATTTGTATGCCCGGTCGCTGCAAAAGGTAGCTCAGGGCGTAGGATTATCAGCAGAAATTTACAGGCTGGCAGAGACGGTATGTGAACACGATCTGATCTCTATGATCACGCATTTTAATGAGGACAAAAATATTTTTGGTATTCTCATGATGATGCCTTTGCCGCGCCATATTGATGCGGCAAAAGTGATTAACTGTATCAGTCCGGAAAAGGACGTCGATGGCCTGACGGACAGCAACATAGCCCGTCTCTTTTCGGGCCGTCCCGGGTTTGTTCCCTGTACGCCCCGGGCTGTTATGGCAATTCTGGATTATTATCATATTTCTTTGACGGGGAAAGAGGTGGTGATTATCGGGAGAAGTAATGTAGTTGGCAAACCTTTGGCGCAGCTTTGCCTGAACCGCAACGCTACGGTGACGCATTGTCACACACGCACGCGCGATTTAGTAGCAGCTGCCCGGCGGGCTGATATTTTGATCAGCGCTGCCGGCTCACCGGGACTGGTAACGGCAGATATGGTAAAACCAGGCGCCATCGTCATCGACGTGGGCATTAACCGGGTAGAAGGGAAGACCGTAGGTGATGTAGAATTTGAGGCGGTTTCACAAATCGCCGGCGCAGTAACACCCGTACCAGGTGGCGTAGGAGCCGTGACAACCATGATGGTATTGGAAAATGCTGTGTGCGGCATAGAAAACAGAGCATAAATTAAATTTATCTGAATGAAGGTGTTAGCATGCATTTAATGGATAATTTTCTTATTTATTATTTGCAACGATTCGACAAATACTGCTTTGATGTAGTATTGCATGGGAAACATTATACGATTGGTACGGGCGAACCCTTATTTCGCGTTATCTTTCATAAAGACATCCCAAAGAAAGAATTGCTGACTTCGACTTCTTTATCCTTAGGGGAAGCTTTTATGCGGGGGGATTTGGAAATTGAAGGAGATTTATTCACAGTATTGGAATGTCTGCTCGAACAGGTAGATCAATTCTCCTTAGACAGAAGTGCCGTCAATTCGCTTCTCTATCCGTCGGAAGACAAAACGACACAGCGGGAAGAAGTATGCTCCCATTACGACTTGGGCAATGATTTCTATAAGCTCTGGCTCGATCCGACACTGAGTTATTCCTGTGCGTATTTCAAGCATGATGACGATACGCTGGAAGAAGCACAGAAAAATAAGGTTCATTATATTTTATCCAAGCTGCACCTGGAAAAGGGACAAAGCCTTCTCGATATTGGCTGCGGCTGGGGCTACTTACTCATTGAAGCCGCGCAAAAGTACGGCGTCAAGGGCTATGGCTGCACCCTGAGCCATGAACAGTGGGCTATGGGACAGGAACGGATCAAGGCATTAGGCCTGGAAGATCAGGTCCATATCGATCTTCTCGATTACCGTGATCTGCCCAAGAAAGATATCAAGTTCGATCGCGTCGTCAGTGTAGGCATGCTCGAACACGTAGGCCGTTCCCAATTCGAACGATATATGAATGTCGTCGATAAGGTCATGAAGGACGGCGGGCTCTTCCTTCTCCACTACATCGATGGCCGGGACGAACAGAACAGCAATCCGTGGATGCGTAAGTATATTTTCCCGGGCGGTACGCTGCCGACTATCTATGAAATCGTGGAATTGGCCTACAAAGGACCGTTCCAGCTCCTCGATGCAGAAAGCCTGCGCCGGCACTATTACAAGACGCTGAGCTGCTGGTACCACAATTTCCAGAAGGTCCGCGCCCAGGTAGCCGCAGATAAAGGTGAAGAATTTGTCCGCATGTGGGATCTCTATTTGTGCGGCTGTGCTGTAGCCTTCTATATCGGCTATATCGATGTACATCAGCTCCTCTTTACGAAGGGTACGAATAATGACCTGCCTATGACCCGGTGGTACTAAAAAGTAAAGATTCCGAATCAATAAAAAGTGCTACCATTTCAGGAAAAAATGATTCTTAGGTAATATACAATTCGCTTTGTTTATGCTATACTATTCGTATAAGATATGATATGGAACGAAGCGTCCATTCATGTTTTCTACGGTATCGTTTTATCTCTGAAGGGGGTAAGGAACATGGCAGTAGAATTTTACAAATGCGAATTGTGCGGTAATATTATTGCAGTCATCAAATCCGGTGGCGGCACGAATCTTACGTGCTGTGGACAGCCTATGGTACATCTCGTACCGGGATCGGTTGATGCAGCGACGGAAAAACATACGCCGGCTGTAGAAAAAGGCGATAAGATGATGCATGTAACGGTTGGCTCCGTAGAACATCCTATGCTCGACAACCATTACATCGAATGGATTGCCTTAGCCAGCGAAGGTAAACTGCTCTTTAAATATCTGAAACCGGGTGAAAAACCGGAAACAGAATTCCATCTCGTCGGTTCCGGTACAGTATATGCATACTGTAATCTGCACGGCCTGTGGAAGACAGAAATCTAAGTATCAGGCAGTATGTGGCGGGCCCGCTTTCACGGGCCCGCTTTTTTTTGCAATACATATGAAAAGGAGAACGCAATTGTGAAAAAAATATGGCTGATCCGCCACGGTGAAAGTACAGCAAATGCCGGAGCTGCTACGGAAGACCATCGTACGATTCCCTTGTCTCCGCTGGGAGAAGAACAGGCTAAGGCTGTCAGCCTGATCGTGCCCCGCCCGGATCTTATCATCACCTCACCGTACGCACGGGCCCGGCAGACGGCGGCTCCCTTGTGCCGCCTATATCCGGACGTGCCTGTAGAGGTTTGGCCGTCAGTGCATGAATTTGTATACCTTTCACCCCGTACCTGCGTAGGTACGACGTCGGCCCAGCGCCGGCCCAGGGTGATTGCGTATTGGCGCAATCTGAACCCGGACTATGTGGATGCCGGTGATGCAGAGAGCTATAGAGACCTCGTGTCACGCATTACAGAAACCCTGTCAGCTCTGGAAAAACGGCGTGAGCATTTTATCGTCATTTTTACGCACGCCCAGTTCATTCGCAACCTGCTCCTCGTCCGGCACGAGCCCGGTTTGGCAGCAGCTGCCTATATGCACCGCTTTTTGCACAGCCCGGCCATCAAAAATGGCCAAATTGTTGAAATCACGCTGCCCTGATCCAAGGGCGGATAAAGTTGACAGGGATTCGTAATTGTGATAGAATAACAACACTGCATTGTGTGCAGAAAATATCTAATTATTTACTATGAGGTGATGTAGAAATGGCAACGAGGAGAGACCCGCGTTTTAAGGAATGTCGCCGGTTCGGACTGAATGTGTACGGACATCCTAAGGCATTAAAACGCGTTAAGAAAGATCAGCGTCAGAAGAAAATGTCTGAATATGGTACACAGTTATTGGAAAAACAGAAGCTCCGTGCATATTACAACTTGCTGGAACGTCAGTTTGTCCGTTATTATGATAAAGCTAAGAAGATGGAAGGCGTTACAGGCCAGAACATGCTGAAACTGCTGGAATGCCGCCTCGATAACCTGGTTTATCGTATTGGCTTCGCTAATTCCATCCGTCAGGCTCGTCAGATGGTAAACCACGGCCACATCCTTGTCGATGGCAAGCGGTGCGATATTCCGTCGGCTAACGTCAAAGTGGGTTCCGTTATTTCCCTGAAAGAAAGCTCTCGTTCGAATGAAATGTTCAAAAAATCTTTCACAGAACTGAAATCTTTCGATGTCGCTTATATCGACAAAGACTTCGATAACTTTGCTGGTACCCTTACCCGCATTCCGGAACGTGACGAACTCCCTATCGAAATCAACGAAACGCTTATCGTCGAATTGTACAGCAAATAATAATCATATTTGGCGATACACAAACCTATGCAGAAAACAGGAAACCTTCGGGTTTCCTGTTTTTTTATGCTGTCGTGCGGCTCCGTTTGTGATACATTGCTTTCCGTGATACAATCGAAGTATCATTTTGTTACTTACGAGGAGGAGTTTGTATGAAATCCCGCATTTATATTATTGGCTGTGGCGGCACTATTGCCGGCCGGGCCGGTGCTGCTGATGAATTGCTTGGTTATCAGGCCGGTGAAGTTTCTGTTGCCGAATTGATCGCGTCCGTACCGGCACTGGCTGAATACGCCTCTATTGCAGGCGAACAATACTGCAATATCGATAGTTCGTCTATGACGGAAGAGCTATTGACCGGTCTTTCCGCACGGATTCAGGCCGTAGCAGACCGGGACGACGTGGACGGTATCGTCGTGACGCACGGTACGGATTCTATGGATGAAACGGCCTATTTTCTCAATCTGACTGTGCATACGCACAAGCCCATTGTGATCGTCGGCGCCATGCGTCCGGCTACGGCCATCAGTGCCGATGGCCCGCTAAACCTGCTGGAAGCAGTACGGCTTGCAGCCTGCCCGGAAGCCGGTGACTATGGCGTTTTGCAGCTCATGAATAGTTCTATCTGCGCGGCCCGGTACGTAGAAAAAACAGATACGACCCATGTCCACGCTTTTTCTGATGGCCAGCTGGGGTATGTGGGCTTTATGCAGGACGGTGTCCCCGTTTTTTATCAAAAGCCTTTACGTAAGCACACGTATACATCTGAATGGACGTGCCAGGCTGGGAAACGCCTGCCGGCAGTCTGGATCATCTATTGCCATATCGGCATGAGTGAAGACCTCATCGAAGCCGCTTTGGCAGCCCATGTGGAGGGACTCGTATTTTGTGGTTTTGGCCATGGCAACCTGCCTCTTTATCTTAAGGAAGGGCTCGAAAAGGCCCTAGGCCAGGGCGTCGTCGTTGTCCGTGCGACGCGGGCTTCCGGCGGTATCGTCAGTCCTGTGCCGCAATGGCCCGGAGTCGTCGGTGCCGATAATCTGTCACCGCAAAAGGCACGCCTCCTGTTACAGCTCATACTGGAAAAGACACACGATCCGGAAGCTGTGCAGCAGTACTTCCAGCTGTACTGACAGGCGTCAGCCTTGTGACACGGCGTGCTATATGATAAAATATGATAAATAGAGTCAATCATCAGACTGACCTTGTTTGGCCTGATATAACGAGTACTATAGACCTTGGATAGGAGTGGGATACCATGAAAAAATATACGAAGTTTCTGGCAGTAGCAGCCCTTGCCGCGGCCATGAGCAGTGGCGCCATGGCTGCAGGAACTGTCAGTGGTTTACAGGATATTGACAGCTATTGGGGTAAGAGTGCAATAGAATATTTCTATGATAATCATTATATTAGCGGCAGCAACGGGTATTTCTATCCGAATGATCCGATTACGCGGGAAAGCATTGCCTCCATTTTGGATAATATGCTGGGTGAAAACGATACTGTCCTGCGCTCTGATTTTAAAGACGTTCGCGGCCGCTGGTCTGAACGGGCCATTGCCTCACTCGTAGATAAACAGATTATGAGCGGCTATAAGGATAATACGTTCCGCCCGACACAGGATATTACGCGTCAGGAATTTGCCGTTATTGCCTACAATTATATGAACTATAAGGGCATTATCGTGCAGGATACGGCAACGCCGTATACCGACGAAGCGTCCATTGCGCCGTGGGCGAAAAAAGCCGTCAATACGTTGTCTGCTGCCGGCTATATGCAGGGTGCCAACAACTATTTCCAGCCGAACCAAAAGGTAACCCGCGGGGAAGCTGTTAACGTCCTGTATCGCATTATCAACAACAGCCAGGGCAGTTCGGAAAAGCAAAATAGCCTGCAGACACAGGTCTTTAAAGACGTGACTGACGTGTACGGGTCGGTCAAAAACTTTGCCAAGGATGGCATTATGTACTGGATGGATAATAAACTTCACGTAGGCGTGAAGACCAAGGCTAACCAGGACAAGCTGGAACAGGTCATTGCTACGGATTCGGCAATCCCTGCAGGCAGTGTTATTGTCCAGCGTTCGACGTACAGCTATAACGACTATAAAAATATCAAAGCCCAGGCAGAAAAAATCTATCGCGCAACTGAACCGACGGGCACGGCTGTAGAAACAAAAGAAGATTATTTGAATGAACGCGTAGACTTGATCGTCCCGTCGATCAGCAAAGAAACACAAGCGGCGTTAAATAAACAACTGGGCAGTGTACTGCGCATTGTCATCCAGTAATCAGGCAGGAGGAATAATCATGGTTAAGCGAAAGAAAGTTTTGGCTGTCTTGACAGCCCTCGTTGCCTGCACGTCTTTTTCTGTGTTCGCAGCTGCGCCCTATACCGATCTGGGCGGCTTGAAGAGCCGCGTGGCGATCGATTATCTCTACGATAATAACTGCCTGTCCTTTGCGCCGGGCACAACCTTTTCACCACAGCAGGTGCTGACCCGTGGCGATTTGGCACAACTTATTTATGGCACGGCTTTGAATTTGCCGACAGCACCGTTGAATTTTACAGATGCGCCGTCTCCGAAGGCCAACGATGCGATGGCTGCCGTTGCCTCCCATGGCATTCTGGAGGGCTATGCGGATGGCTCCTTTAAACCTGACCAGCCGGTAACGCGGGAAGAATTTGCTGCTGTGTTATACCAGTATTTAAAGTACTGCGGCCTTACGGATGTCTCGCGTACAGTAGCACCCTATGCGGACCAGGCCTCTATCGATGCAGCAGACCTGGAAGCGGTACAGTACTTGCATAATAAAAATCTCATGCTTTCCGCAGACAACCTGTTTCGTCCCAAAGACGGCATAACCCGGGCGGAAGCAGCGGAAACTATGTACCACGTGAGCCATTCTGACGGCGATTATGTATCCCATGTCGATGTAGAACGGCAGGTCATCCGGGCGCTCAACGCGGAATATGGCAGTATGCCTGCCTATTTCCAGCAGGGGACGCTGTACTGGGATGGCAATAAACTCGTCTTGGGTATGAAAACGGGACCGCATATGTTCCTCAATCAACGCCTGAAACGGGATGTCAGCCGCTATGATGTGCTGGAAATCCGTCCGGCCCGCTTTGCCCGGAGTGATTATGACCAGCTCATGATGCGGGCTATTAATTGCATTGTTTCGGAAGAAGGCGTGCAGAATTATATCGGGGCTATGCCTGATTACAAGGCAGAACAAATTGACGTGATCGTGCGCCGGCCTTTAGCAGCTTCGACCTTACAAAAATTGGAAGAACGCGTAGGTAAAGGCATTGTCAGAATTCGGGATCTTCAGACCATTGCGGCGGCTAAGCCGGCAGTCCAGGCAGGCGACGCAACGGACGAAGACCTGACGGATACGCAGACGAATACAGATCGTGATGGCGCTAATGTGTACTCACCGCTGTATGATACGGCTACGAACAAAGCTGTCGATTCAGTTATTCAGGATACGATTAAATAAAAGGCTCTGTCACAACAAATGGTTGATTTTTGACGAGAAATAGCGTGTAATAATAGTAAGAAACAGTACCACCGAAGGAGGTAATTGGATATGCCTACTATCAAAGACGCATTAGATATTATCGGTAAGTTGACTGTCGCAGAGCAGGAAAGCCTTAAAACAATGCTTTTAAGTCCTGCCTTTGTAAAGTCTTTGAATATTGAAGATTTCGTAGCAAAGGAACGCTTTGCAAATGGTCGTGTATGCCCTCTTTGTGGCTGTATCCATGTGGTTCGCAATGGTCATCGTAAAGATGGCACACAGCGATATGTATGTAAGGATTGTGGCAAGTCCTTCGTGATTGCTACGAACTCCATTGTGTCTGGTACAAGAAAAGACTTGTCCGTGTGGGAGCAGTACATTGATTGTATGATGAATGGCTTATCCATTCGTAAGACTGCTGTTGCTTGTGGGATTCACAGAAACACCGCATTCCTTTGGAGACACAAGATTTTGGATGCACTTCAGAATATGGCAGACGATGTTACCCTTGACGGCATTATTGAGGCTGACGAAACTTTTTTCGCCATCTCGTACAAGGGCAATCATAGCAAGAGTAAGACATTTGCTATGCCACGCAAGGCTCATAAGCGTGGTCATTCTACACATATCAGAGGCTTGTCCCAAGAAAAGGTATGTGTTCCTTGTGCGGTTAATAGGAATGGCTTGTCTATCTCCAAGATTACGAATACTGGTAGAGTTTCTACAAGAGATTTACATCATATTTATGATGGTAGGATTAAGACCAATTCCACTCTTGTTACGGACAAGATGAACTCCTATGTGAGATTTACAAATGCCAATGGCATTGACCTTGTGCAGTTAAAGACTGGCAAAGCCAAGAAAGGCATTTATAATATCCAACATATCAATAGCTACCATAGCCAGCTAAAGAGGTTTATGCGTGGCTTTAACGGTGTTTCTACCAAGTATCTGAACAACTATCTTGTGTGGAATAACCTTGTAAATTACGCCAAAGAAAGCGACATGGAGAAAAGGAACATCTTCTTAACTTTCGTTTTGGCAACATTGAAAACTGCTAAATGCAGAGATTTATCAAACAGACCAGCAGTTCCTCTGGTCGCCTAATTAGAATTTGTGGAGATGATAAGATGGTCAATATAACAGATGTAAAACAGATTCTTCAATTTGCAATAGATGCGGAGATTAAAGTCTTTCTTGATGGTGGCTGGGGTGTAGATGCTCTTCTTGGATATCAGTCAAGAGCCCATAATGATATTGACATTTTTGTAGAAAAGAACGATTATCAGAACTTTATAGAAATAATGAAAGCTAATGGCTTTTATGAGATTAAGATGGAATATACAACATTGAACCATACTGTATGGGAAGATTTGAAAAACAGAATTATTGATTTGCATTGTTTTGAATATACGGACGAAGGTGAAATTCTTTATGATGGGGATTGTTTTCCGGTAGAAACTTTTTCGGGTAAAGGAAGAATTGAGGAAATAGAGGTTTCCTGTATTGAACCATATAGTCAAGTAATGTTCCATCTGGGATACGAGTTTGATGAAAATGATGCACATGATGTGAAGTTATTGTGTGAGACACTTCATATCGAAATTCCAAATGAGTATAGATAACTGCAAATAACAGTTTGTAGGGGAGTTCTGATACTCCCCTATAAAAATGGCTATTTATCAACTGTTTGTTGTGACATAGCCAAATAAAAAAACAACCTGTTCCTCTTGAAGGAACAGGTTGTTTTTATTAGTCGCCAGAAAGGAGGAGCGTCTGTAATTCTTGCGGCGTCTGTACGAGGTAGTCCGGCTGCAACGCTTCCAAAAAGGCCGGATCCCGGAAACCCCAGGTGACGAGGATAGAATCCAGGCCGGCATTATCTGCTGTGCGCTTATCTACCTCCGAATCGCCTATGTAGACGGCGTCTTCCTGGGCACAGCCCAGGCGCTTTAAGGCTTCCCAGACCATATCCGGCGCCGGTTTCTTTTGATAAAGCGGCGATTCACCCAGAGAAAACGTAACCAGGCCGGAGAAGAACTCTTCGTGCAGCGTCGTCACGGCAGCCTGGCCCTTGTTGGAAACGATCGCAGTCTGCCGTCCTGCGTCTTTTAGAGCCTGTAATAATTCGTGAATACCGGCGTACAGACAGGTGTGGCCGGCGCAATGAGCGCCATACCAGTCCTTGAATTCCCGGGCCAATTGTTCTTGTTCCGCCACCGGCAGATCAGGGACGGCCCGCTGAATCAGGCCAATATAGCCATAGCCCAGGCAGGCACGGACTTCCTGACTGGTTTTTTCCGGGAGTCCGTGCTGCCGGAAAATGTGAGCTAAGGAGTGGGTTAATTCATCTAACGTATCGAGGACAGTTCCGTCCATATCGAAAATAATCGCTTTATATGGTTTCATAATACATGCCGGAATCGGCATAAGGCCTCCTTTGTTTAACATGCTTTTTATTATACCACGGAATGGGGACAGAGACGAAAAATTACGTCATATCTGCCTTTTTCTAAACTGGAAGTTGTGTACTATCTATGGTAAAATAGGGCTTAAGATTATGTTATAGGTTATAGAGGAGAGGATGAAATGTCTAGTTATTTGCCGTATATCATACTGGCAGGCGTAGTACTTGTTTTTTTCGTTATTTGCCTGATTTTCTTTTCCGGCAGCAAGGCTGAAAAAAGCCATAAAAAGCAGGAACGGGAAGAAGCCCAGCAGTTAGCGCAAAAGAAAGCTGAAGAAAAGGCCGCATGGGCACAAATCGAAGCCTTGCACAATGAACGGCAGGCTGAACGGGCTACAGCCCGGTCGCATACAGCGCCGGTACCCAAGATATCGACGGTAACCGTGCGGGAACGCCGGGAAAATCCGGAAGAAACCGCTTTTGTTACGACCAAAGGGGAAGCCGTTCGCCAGGATGGCCATATTGTCTATAAGGCTGCGGACACGCAGCATAGCCATAAAACGGCAAAGGATAACCTCGACGCCACACGGGTCTTGTCACGTGATGAAATCATCGAGGCCATGGATAAAGTAGATAAAGAAGAAGCAGCGGCTTTCAAGGCGGAAGCAGAGGAAGCCAAAAAACGCCGTGAAGAGGAAGCAGCCCGGGCAGCGGAAAAGGAAGCGGCAGAACGCCAGGTTGCTGAAGCAGAGCGCCGCAGAAAACAGGCAGAAGCTCTGCGCCAGCGGCAGGAACAGGCTGCGGCACATAAGAAGGAAGAAACAAAGGAGGCCGGCGACCCTTCATTAGCTCACATGGCTGCCGTCGTTTCGGCAGACCTGGCAGCTAAAAATGCGCCTGCCGGCGAAGCGGCAGCTACAGCCGCCACGACAGTCATTCCTGCTGTCAAGGTAGCGGCTGCTGTTGCTGACAGTGCCGGCGACCAGACACAGATTATGCCGCCCGTGAAGGCAAGAACACACACCCTCTCATCCAATGCACCAGGTGATGAAACACGCCGCATGGAACCTGTACAGGTAGATACAGCCAGCAAAGATACCGGTGCGAACCGGCCTGTACAGGCTGCGGGCAAGACTACGGACAGACGGACCCAGAGCCGGGCTGCGGCAGAGGCCAGAAAAAGCCCATGGGGCAATGAATTACCGGCATCGGGAACAGAAACACGCCCTGTGTCCCACGATTCGATCTGGGCCTCGGATACGGTGGAAAATTCTTCTATTATCCGCGAATGTGCCCATCACTTCATGGGTCAGTATGGCATTGCCACAGAAGAATTTCAGCAGAATGTCAACAATATTACAGCAGCAGCCTTTAACCGTGTGGGCTGCAAAACCGATGCCGAACGGGAAAAGATGGTAGCACCGCTTATCGTACAGGAAGCCCTGCAGAATTTGCAGAAGGCCTACGTGTCGGATCCACAGGATTATGTTGCCACAATGGGACTGCGTGCCTTTTATGATATCGTCTGCTGCCCTGCCGTTTCTACACGGCACCTGGTAGCCATCGATGCCCTGAAAGTAATGCCTTACCTGAACCGTTCCCATTATCAGATTTTGGCTCTCTTGTTGCTCTTCCTTTACTCGCGTAATTCCCACAATGTAGATAAGGCGACATTTGGCCAATACATTGATAAATACGTCATGCCTTTCCTCGATCATTTTCCGACGGAACGGCCCTATTATCAGCAGCTCGACTATTTACATTGTACGGCGCTAGAAACGAAGGAAACACGCTTTGCCGAAATTCTGGCAGACTCGTATCCGCTCTTGTTCCGTTACCGTGGCTTTACAGAAGAAGAACTGCGCAAGGCCTTGAAAGGACAGCGGATTCCGCGGGAATATATCGTTCGCTCCTTTAATTCACCGCTCATCAAGTTAGCTCTCGTCGATGATACGATGGCTATCCGCTACTTCCGCACAACCGGTATTACAGAACGGGAAATGCAGGACCGTCTCTTGCGTCTGGCTAAAAAACGGCCGTGTAATTTTGCCGGTGAGGAAGCCCTGGATGTCATGGAAGATATTTCGCCTATCCTGGCCGACTTGGGAGATATTTGGGATAGCACGCTCTTACGGATTTCTACTCTGTCTCTCTTGGGCCTCTATTTGGCACAAGGCTATGTGAAAGAAACCATTGGTGAAGAATTTGACCTGTCACGCTGGTTTGAATAAGGAGGCAAGGGTATGAAGAAAATTCGTAAAGCCGTTATTCCCGCAGCCGGGTTTGGCACGCGATTTTTGCCGGCTACAAAAGCAACACCGAAAGAAATGCTGCCCATTGTGGACAAACCGACCATTCAGTATATTGTAGAAGAAGCATTGCAGAGTGGTATCGAAGAAATCCTGATCATCAGTGGACATGCGAAACGGGCCATTGAAGATCACTTTGATACAAATATTGCCTTGGAGCTAAACCTGCAGGAACATCATAAGACGGAACTGTTACGAATGGTCCGCAGTATTTCGGAGATCAATATCCATTATATCCGGCAAAAGCACATGCGCGGCTTAGGCGATGCCATCCTCTGTGCCCAATCGTTCATTGACGATGAACCTTTTGCTGTACTGCTGGGGGACGATGTCGTCTACAATGAAACTGTGCCGGCCTTACGGCAAATGATCGATATGTATAATAAGGTTGGTGCTACCGTTCTGGGCTGTCAGGAAGTACCCCGGGATAAGGTATCCGCCTATGGCATCGTCAAGGGCGTACCTGCGCCGGATGCAAAGCTGATGCGGGTCACGAATATGATCGAAAAGCCTAGCATTGAAGAAGCGCCGAGCCGTATTGCCGTCTTGGGCCGTTACATCATCACACCGGATATTTTTGAAATTTTGCGCCGTACGGAACCGGGCAAGGGCGGTGAAGTACAGCTGACCGATGCCTTGCAAACTATGGCGTCCAGGGAAGCTGTCTATGCCTATTGCTTTACAGGCAAACGCTATGACGTAGGAGACAAACTGGGCTTCTTAAAAGCCACTGTAGAATACGCCTTGCGCCGTCCTGATTTGGGCCAGGAATTCCGGGATTATTTAAAAAGCCTTTCTCTATAATATAGGGCAGGGAAAGCAGACGTTCGTCTGCTTTCCCTGCTTTTTTATTTTCTCGGCCAGTAAACCAGCAGAAATAACATTGTGATTAGAAGAAAAAATGATAAGGTCAAAAAGGCAACGATGCTATACCTAAAGGACACCATAGAGGTGTTGATTATTGAGAATTTGCATGCTATACTAGCTTTGAAAAGCAAAAGATAATTATTCTTCATAACATAGGATGAAAGAAGGGGTCTTTATGAAGATCGAAGAAGGTACGATCGTAGGGATCAACGATAATGGATTGGCAGATGTGAAGGTTGGCCGTCATTCCGATTGCATGGCTTGCGGTGCTTGCGATGGCGCACAAAATATAGTCGTTCAGGCGTTAAATCCTGTAGGCGCTGAAGTGGGGCAGCATGTCAAGTTTGAAATGCGGGAAACGAACATCGTCATTGGCGCGTTTGTCTGTTTTGTCATGCCCCTCCTGGTTGCGGCAGCAGGCGTGTTTATCGGCCATTGGATCGCCCTTTCCCAGGGACTGAATGAAATTAACCTGGAAATTGCCGGCGGCATTATCGGTTTTCTCCTCGGCGCTGTCGGTGTCAAGCTCTTTGACCGTTCTTTAAGCAACGATGCCAATGCAAAACCGAAGATTGTCGAAGTACTAGTCAGATAAGTGACAAAAAGCCCCTTCCGGAACGAGTGATATGCTCCCTTCTAGGTAGACATGAGAAATAATAAAATCTCACTCTACTTG
>ERZ791917.345-NODE-345-length-51310-cov-42.927149_pt1 | contig 51310 bp, 44 predicted proteins | sample MGYA00510138_ERZ791917 | MGnify/ENA primary metagenome ERZ791917 (study PRJEB30046, sample SAMN00792102) | human gut metagenome | study: EMG produced TPA metagenomics assembly of the A metagenome-wide association study of gut microbiota in type 2...
TCAATACATCCGTCAGTACTTCCAGTTCAATCTGTGCCCGTTTAATTTTCACTTCGAGGCCCCAGGCAATACGGTCCGCTTCAATCGGCCGGCCCTGGATTCTCTCAATCAACGCGTCCATGGCTTGCCCTTCTGCGTGATTCATGATCTTCTGAATATCAATCACTCCGTCTTCTTTGCTTCTCATGATGTACTCCTTTGTGGTATACTGTACCTGGTATATTTTGTTTTGCCGCTTACTTGTTCCCGCAGGTAAGCGGCTCTTTTTATTCCCGGTCTTTCAGCCGGTAATGCAGCCGCCGGTATTCGTCGTACACCGGTTTCCAGATCAGTTCGCACTGGTTCCGTTCCGCCGGGAAATACTTTTGCAATACGTCGAGATTATGCTGTAAATCAATCGCAAACGGGCATCCCTTGCATCCCGTGCGATGGAAATTATAAGGTGGCTTGTACAAGTCACATATTTCAATGTGATAGGTATCGATTACCCATTCCATCCATTCGTCCGTGCACATGACAAGCGGATTGAAAGTTACCTGACGGCCGCGGATGGCGACGCAATATGCGTTTTCCCTGTTCCCGCCTTCTCTGGCGCGGAGACCTAAAGCAACGCAATTTTTCTTATTCTCTTTTGCCCATTTTTTTATGGGCTTTTTTTTAAGCTCATTACAACAATCATGGGAGAGCTTCATGTTAAATTCAGAGGTAAACTGGTATCTCAACACCTTCGGGCAGGTGTACCGGGAATCACTGTATAGGTACTTTTGAACTGTCTTACTGTTCATCCCATGACGTTGGTATATTCCCACCACGTGCGAATGCTGCTTCGATTTAAAAGGGTAACCCTTTTCCTGTAGCATAGTAGTGATTGGGATGCTCGGGCGTATCATGACAACGCGGTCATCTTGTTCGGCTTTCTGCCGGACAAAATCCCGAATGTGGTTCATTTCGATCCCCGTATCGGCAAAAATCCGCGGGATAGTGTTTCCCGGGATGGCCATATCAAAAAGCGACGACATAACAGTGCTGTCTTTGCCGCCGCTGAAAGAGATGTAAAAACGGTCTTCGCCGTACTGCTCCACGGTGTCTTTAATCTTCTGTAAGCGGTCCTGCAAGAGAAATTCATGTTCATTCATTGGGCTTCATTCCTCCTCTTCGATGCCGTAGCCCTCCAGGGCTTGCCGGATGATGCGCAGGTCCGGGATACCAACAAAAAAGTGTGTGTATCCCTCGTTATCCGTCACGCATGCAGAGCCATTCCGGACGTGCTGGCTCATCACGGTGTTGTAGATTTGCCGGATAGCGTCGTAGACGTTGATGGTCCGACCGCCGTAGGTTTTGGGCTGGTCATCCATCGGCGCTTCCGGCCGTACTTGCGGGACACTGTAAATCCGCCATTCTATCGTGAGCGGATTCCCGGTCTCCTCGCTGTACATTTGCAATTTTGTCATGCTTTCTCACCTCTTCTTTCCAGAAGTACTTCATCTGCCAGCACAGCCTGGAACTTCTGGGCCACTTCATTGCTGGCTTTAAAACCTAGACGATAAACCATAACTGCTTCTTCGCCGCGCTCAATCATCGGTAGGACGTTCTTTGCTTTCAAAAACTCATACAGGAAGAGCCGCCCTTTCTGTGTCCATTCCGTCTGGATATTGCAGTCCGGCCGCCCGTCGCTGTGCCGGAAGGCGAACGTCTTGCTGTGCGTGTAACCTTTCGCCTGATACTTGGCGTACAGGAACCACTGCTTACCGATTTTGTAGATGACCCCGTATTCATGGAGCAGGCGATTGAATGCCGCCGCACTCATGCCATAGTCTTTGGCTATCGCTGTTGTTGGTACTGTCCCTTTACTGGAAAGGATGCGGTCTGTATAGTCGGCTTTCGGTTTCAGCTCACCAAGTATCTGTTTGTACCCTGCCGCTTCCAATTCGGCGTTCTTCCGTGCCGCTGTTTCTTCTTTGAGCCGCTGTGCCAGCTTGATGAGGGTGTCCGGATTCAGCAGAGCTTCCTCGACTTTCTCCGGTGTCAGATATCCGCCATGCTTACGGATGGCCGGCAATACTTCGCTCGTGACCCAGTGTTTGAACTTCTTCGCCGTCGGGAGCTTGCTCGACATGATTAAGCTATACAAACCTGATTCATTGATGACCGTCATTTCTTGGCTACCACCAAGGGTGTCACATTTCGTTACCCCCTTGTCTTCTGGATCTACATGGTCAATCATCGCTTTGCGTGGGTTGCTATATCCAAGTGCCACTGCAATGTCCTTGCCGACGAACCAAGGTTCATCATTAATGGTTGTAGTGCGAATCTGGCCAAATTCAGTATTCTTGAAAATCTGCAGTTCGTTCATACCGTTTCCTCCTTTTGCCGATTTATCTTCTCTTTGCGTTTTGCAAAGTTTAAAGACATAAAAATAGTAGTTGGGCTGACTTTTAACTTATTTGCAATCTTGACCCCGTTATCCAGTGACATCCTTCGTTTACCGCTGATTAACAGGCTTATCTGCGATTCAGAAAGATTCAAAAGCGGGCAAAGGCTTTTCTGTGCCACTCCTTTTTCTTCCAACAATTCTTGCAAAGTTTGTTCTTTCCTCATTTTCTCACCTCCTAACTTTGCACTTCGCAATGTCTAACTGTAGTATAAGGCTTACTTTGCATATTGTCAAGTAAATATCTATATTAATTTGACAATTTGCAAAGATTTTATTTTGTTGTTGTGCTTTGCTATTTGTAAAGTTATAATTTATATAAGCATTACGTATTGTAAAGGAGGTATTTGTATGAGCTTTGGCGCAAAGTTAAAGAACTGCAGAAAAAATATGTCTTTAAGTCAAAAAGAATTTGGGCAAAAAATAGGCGTAGCCGAATCAACAGTATCTCTTTATGAATCAAACAAGCGTTTCCCAGATGCAGATACATTGAAAAAAATATCCTCCCTATTCGGCGTCTCCATCGACTACCTGCTCGGAAACTCACCAGACCCCTCCCCGGAATCCGGCGGCTACTACACCGACCCCGACGTCGCCCAGATTACCGAAGAGCTGCGGACCGACCCCGATAAGCGCATCCTCTTCGACGCCACCAAGGACCTCAGCAAGGACGATATAAATACCGTTTTGAAGATCATCGAAGGACTCAAGGCACGAGAAAAAGAATAACATGAATATCATACTTATCTATCAGAAACTGCCCTATCACGTCAGGGCACTGACACGCGAAAATGAGGACGGCAGTTATACCATCCTCATCAACAAGAACATCAGTCTGGAACTCCAGAAGGACGCGGTTCTCCATGAGCTGATTCATATACATGGTAACGATTTCAGTCGGGATGTCCAGGCGGATTTGCTGGAAAAACTGCTCCATGCACAACAACTGGCGCCGGATCTGAACGACGTGGAATTCTTTGTAGCTGGATAAATCGAGGTGATTCTATATGGCTACTATCCGGAAGCACGGTAAAAACTGGGAGGCTACGGCGTATCTTGGCTACGATGATTTGGGCCGTCAACGGAAACGGACCAAAACACTGCCTGGCTCATTGAGCAAAACAGCTGCTTTACGGGAAGCCATGGCCTTTGAACGGAAACTTCTAAAATCAGGAGTCCTGGGCACGAATGAGCAGACGGTTTCCGATGTTATCCAATATTGGTGGAACAATTACGGATGCCATCAGTCACCCACGACACAGGAACGGAATAAACAGCTCATTGCCAGAATCAACGGTCTGATTGGCCATATCAGAGCCAATAAACTCAAGCCGAAACATATTCATCTTTTCATAAAAGCATTACAGGCCCCCAATGCCAGAGCGGATGGCAAAGGTCCCTATTCCAGCCGGACGATTGCGATGCATTTTAAATTGTTATCAACTATCCTGAATAAAGCGGTCCGCTGGGAACTCATCGATGAAAACCCATGCCAGCGTGTCGATGCCCCGAAGCAGCGGACAAAGCCTCAGCCAATCCTGCAGGAAAAAGATCTGTCCCACTTCCTGTATTTACTGCTGACGGAAGCTCCTTTGAAATACCAGGCCTTTTTTATGCTGGCATTTACAGACGGCCTGCGCCGGTCCGAGATATGCGGTCTGGATGAAGAAAACATTGATTTTGAAAAAGGAACCTTGCGTATCGCTGTAACCGGTGTTTTCGTGGATGGTAAGGTAATCTATCGGGATGAGACAAAAACGGCGTCAAGCGCGCAGATCATGTATATCGCTCCTATGACGCTGGACATTCTGAAGCGATATAATGCAGAGCGGATTCAAAAAGAGCAATATTTCGGGATGCCGCACTGTACGAAGCTCTTCACTAACGTGGATGGAGCCCCTATCCTGCCATCTACATTTACACACTGGCTCCATGCGTTTCTTGATAAGCACGGTCTGCCAAAAGTCAATACGCAGGGATTCCGTAAGATGGCCGTGACCTATGCGATGCAAAAGGTCAACCTGAAGGAGGCGTCCCAGTTCGCCCGTCACTCCAATATCGATACGACGGCTAAATATTATGCTGAAGTGCTGCAGTCCCGTATCGCTACGCCGACCATGTATCTCAATTCTCTGGTCGAGGATGCTGTCAAAAACCAGTCATAATCTGCCGCTTATTTTGCCGCTTATCTGTGTGAAAATGGATGGAACTGCCTGCTATCCAAAATAGCAGAAATCAGCGAAAAAGCGCACAGTATCAACGATGGTATAACTTGTGAATATTGGCATTCCGTGGGCTCCGGAACCGGGTGCGAAGGTTCGAATCCTTCTAGGCGCACCACATATACGCAGTGTCACCACAGGTGATGCTGCGTATTTTTTTATACTTCCCGGCACTACTAAGACAGTATATATAATAGTATTATAAGAAAAGAGAATTTTTTGTTTTTCTGTCTTTGCCCGAGGCGGCAAAAAAGAATGCACAGTCGTCCATATTGTGATAGACTATAACTGATACGCAAGGCAGGCCGCATCGTTACGACCTGCCTCCTACGCAAGCATCTGATTGGAGGTACAGTTTTTATGTCTAATTTAGCCAATATCCGTCTCAATAGAAAAAAGCCCCTCGTCTGCGTCCCCTGCGAAGGTGAAACCGTAGGCGATATTTGTTACCGCTGCCAGCAGATCATGGAAGAACCACACGACCTGATCGAATTTAACGCCGGCAAATTCAACGGCATGCCCAATTTATCCCAGCTCTGGAATGCCCTGCTCATGATCGCTCAGGTCACGAAGGAAGAACCCTTTATCTTCACGTGCCATATAAAGGATTTGCCCGAATATTACCAGACCGAACGGGACTACCGCGACATTCTCACCTTCTGTATCCGCAGCGGCCTGGCAGACATCATCGAAATGGATGAACACACCGATCCGGACACCCTCGCCGACCTGGCCGAACAGTGCAACGACACCGGCCTCATTCCCCTCATTGCTATTCATTTCGCTACGGCCCCGACGGCAGCTGCCGTGACAGAACGGCTCACGTCCCTGAGTGATCTGGAAACTCTGAACTTCCGCATCACCTTCCCGGCAGCTACGGCAGACGATATCCGCACGGTCCAAGAAGGCGTACGCGATTTTCTCAGCGATAACTACGAATACAAGGTCGTCATCAATCCGACCGGTCCTGTAGCCAAAGCAGAACTGCTAGCAGGTAACACCTTCGACTCGCCGATTCTCTACACGGAAATTCACGGCGGTACAGACGACCTGCCGTCGAGCCAGGAAATAACAGCAATCCTAAAAGAAAAAGGCATGGCCGTCAAAAAAGACTAAGGACAAAGAAAAGCACGTTCATCCCGGAAAATACTTCCACGATGAGCGTGCTTTTGTGTTTCCTGTTACCCGTGCAGTTCACGATCCAGTTCCTGTAACCGTTCGATCCGCTTTTCTGTAGGCGGGTGAGTGCTGAAGAGGTTCATGAGGCCGGAGCTGATTCCTGCAAAGGGATTGATGATGCACATGTGCGCGTTGGTTTTCGTCGCGCCCGGTAAGACGCGGTAATGGGCGTAGTTGTCAATTTTGGCAAGAGCCCGGGCCAGTGCCAGGGGATCATCGATCATGCGGCCCCCTTCTTCATCGGCCATGTATTCCCGCGTACGGCTGACACCCATCTGGATAATCGTCGCCGCCAAAGGAGCTACGATGATCGTCACCAACAGGCCGACGATACCGCCGTTGTCGTCATCATCGCCGCGGCCAAAGATAGCCGACCACTGGGCAATATTGGCAATCCAGGCAATGACGCTGGCAAAGGTCGCTACGATGGTGCTGATGAGAATATCCCGGTGCAACACATGGGACATTTCATGTGCTAAGACACCGCGGATTTCATCTTCGTCGAGCATATCCAGGATCCCTTCTGTCGCACAAACGGCTGCATGGGACGGACTGCGGCCTGTAGCAAAGGCGTTAGGCACTTCCGTCGGCATGATATAGACCCGCGGCATAGGCAGGTCAGCCCGTTTGGCCAAATCGGCTACGATATGATAGAGCCTGTGTTCAGGTCCTACAGGCTGGCAATGGTAGGCCCGCAAGACCATGGAGTCACTGAACCAGTACGAGAAGAAGTTCATGCCAATTGCTAAAATAAGCATCATGGTCATGCCACGCGTACCGCCAAAGGCCCGGCCGATAAGCATCATCAAGACTGCCAACAAGGTCATCAAGAAAACGGTTTTTAAACGATTCATACAACCTCTCCTCTATTCCAAAAACATAATCAAAAGTCAAAAGGTAAAATATTGACTATCTACATTATAGCAAAACCTGGCATAATGTCAACTGATAGGACGACAACCTATGCTTTTAAGACATGATTATTATAGCGCCGCAAGGTAACGGTGTAGTATCCATCTGCATCTTTCCGGCCATTAAAGCTGGTAACGATAGTCACGTCGTTCTGGACCCATGTGATTTCGTCATCACTCTGGCTATAGGGGAAATCTTCCATATTGGAGTAAATCGTCGCAGCCAGGCGGTCGTACATTTTGCGGGCTATTTTGCGGTCGTTGCTCTTGAAATAGTTTTCAAAGGCAATGGTCTTTCCCTGAGGCGTACCGTTGGCCGTCGTGATGGACAGGCCTTCGATGATCGTCGCCTTCCCGTCCGTCGTCGTCCGTTCGGCCTTTTCCGACGTGCCATCGCTGGCGTAGAATGTCCAGTCCGGCAAGACAGCAAAGTTGCGGGCAAAATCGGCTTTCGGCATGGCCAGGTAGACCGTATTATAGGCTGTCAAGGGATGCTCGCTGACTTCATCAACAGACATATTGTAATCAAAGGCTCCGGCTGCAGCCGGCACTAAAGACAAGGCCAGCACAGCCGCAGCTGCATAATGTTTCCATTGCATATAAAGGAACCTCCTTACAGAATGATGGCCTGGAGGATGACATAAAACAGGCCGTAGATAAAGCGTCCCAGCGGTACGAGGATGTAACTGAATACAGGCGTAGCCATGAGGACGATGAGGATTAAAAAGGTATACCGTTCCAGCTGGGCCAGCTTGTACGACCATTCGTAAGGCAAAAAGACCGTAAGCAAATGGGAGCCGTCCAAGGGTGGCAGCGGGATGAGGTTGAAAATACCAAAGTTAATGTTGTAGAGAACGATGAGATTGAGGACCAGAATAAGTCCCTGCGTACCTACATTCAGGCGGTACAGGACCAGCTCCAGCGCCAAGGCCGCAAAGGCGAGGATAAAGTTGGCCAGCGGGCCAGCCAGGGAAACGCAAATTTCACCGGTACGCCAGTTGCGGAAATTCGAGCTGTTGATCATGACCGGTTTAGCCCAGCCAAAGCGGGCGATGAGGAGCATGATCAGACCGAGCGGGTCAATATGAGCTACCGGATTCAGGGTCAGCCGGCCCATCATCCGCGGCGTGTTATCCCCCATCTTATCGGCAATGAGGGCGTGAGCATATTCGTGAATGACCAGGGCCATGAGGAGACCGGGAATACCGGCTACCATTTCAAGCAGGTTAAAACCAAACATATCATACCTCCTATGTATAGGCACTGCAATTTCTTTGAGTTTTTGGCATGTGTAAATAAAGTGCCTATTCTTATCATAACAGAAAGGCCCCGTGTGGTAAAGTGCCCTGTTCTCAGGAAAAACAAAACTGCCACCCAAAGGGGCAGCAGTTTTTGGAGCATGTATCCTCATTTTTCGTAGTGTTCGTGCCAGTTGTGATGGAACGTGCCGTCTTCATCGACGCGCTTGAACGTGTGGGCACCGAAGTAGTCGCGCAGGGCCTGAATGAGGTTGGCTCCGACGCATTCGCTGCGGTACGCATCAAGGTATGCCAGGGCGTTAGAAAAGGCCGGAATCGGCGTACCTACCTGGACGGCCAGGCTGATGATACGGCGCAGGCTGGCCTGGTTGGCGTTGATCTTTTCCAGGAAGAACGGCGCAAAGATGAGGTTTTCCAAAGCCGGATCGGCTTCATAGGCTTCGGTAATCTTGTTGAGGAATTCTGCCTGAATGATGCAGCCGGCCCGGAAGATGGAAGCGATTTTGCCATAATCCAAGTGCCAGTCGTACGTGTCGGACGCACTGCGATAAAGGGAGAAGCCCTGGGCGTACGCAACGATCTTGCCCAAATAGAGACTCTGCCGTACGGCTTCGACAAATTCAGGATTGTGCAGGGCCTGGCCGGCCGGAGCCGTAATGACTGCCTGTGCTTTTTTGCGCCCTGCCGCATTCGACGAAACGCGGGCGTTGCAGGCTGCCGTAATGAGGGAAATGTCGACGCCCTGGCGCATCGCTTCGATGCTCGTCCAGCGGCCCGTCCCCTTCTGTCCGGCAGCGTCGGCGATCTTGTCGAGTACCTGGCCGCCAGCCGGGTCGTCTTCGGCAAAGATGTCCGCAGCAATACCGATGAGGTAGCTGCGCAGTTCGCCCTGGTTCCATGCATGGAAAATTTGGGAAATTTCAGCGTTCGTATAGCCGCCTGTATATTTGAGGAGCAAATACGTTTCGGCAATGAGCTGCATGTCGGCGTATTCAATGCCGTTGTGGACCATTTTTACGTAATGTCCTGCCCCATCGGAGCCAATGTACGTGCAGCACGGTTTACCGTCGCCGGCCTTAGCGGCTATGGCTTCGTAAATCGGCTGGATTTCAGCGTACGTAGCTGCATTGCCGCCAGGCATAATGGACGGACCGCGGCGGGCACCGGTTTCGCCACCGGAAATGCCCATGCCGTAAAAATGGAGGCCATGGTCTTTGCAATAGTCATAGCGGCGGCGCGTATCGCCAAAGTACGAGTTGCCCCCGTCGATGATGATATCCCCCGCTTCGAGAATGGGAATGAGCTGGTCGATCATGCTGTCTACCGGCTTGCCGGCCATGATCATGAACATGATCTTGCGCGGCCGCTTGAGGGAGCTGACGAATTCCTTCAGATCGTAGTAGCCCGTAATATTTTCATGGGGCCGTTCTTTGACAAATTTTTCCGTCAGGTCCGGCGTATAGTTATATACGCTTACCTTAAATCCGTGGTCCGCCATGTTGAGAGCCAGATTGCTCCCCATGACGGCCATGCCAACGACACCGATATCTTGAGTAGCCATAATAAATACTTCCCCTTTCAACCATTTCCGGTCTTATATTTTCTTCTGGTATGCCGTAATTTCGGCAAATTCATCTTGCAGTTTATTGTAAAGACGGGCAAAAATGCCAAAGAGCTGTTCGTACGTAGCCACATTTTCTTCAATCGGCGCATAGAGTTTCTTCGCTTTGACCAGGCTTGCCGTATCGGCAATGCTCTGCATCTTGCCCTGGGAAATAAAGCCCAGGACAGCGGCACCGTAGGCCGCACCTTCACTGTTATCCGGCAAGGTCAGGGTCTTGTTGAAGACGTCTGCCAGGATCTGGAGCCACAAATGGGATTTCGTAAAGCTGCCGCTCACGCGGATATCCTTGATGTCGCCAAATTCCTGTAAGGCCAGGAGAACGCTGTTTAAGCTGTAGCAGACACCTTCCATGACGGCGCGGATAATATGGGAACGGCTGTGGTTGAGCGAGAGACCAAAGAACATGCCCCGCAGTTCGGAATTCCAGTACGGTGCCCGTTCGCCTGTAAAGCAAGGCAAGCAAATGAGCCCGTCCGCGCCGGCATCGATGTGTTCGGCCTTCATGGTCATAAGATCGTACGGATCGATGTCCAGGTCCTCCAGTTTGCTGCCGCCATAATGGCAAATCTTGTCACGAACCCAGCGCAGGATCATACCGCCGTTGTTGATGGCCCCGCCGGCAACCCACATATCATCTGTCAGGTTATAGCACCACGTACGCATGTTGGGATCGGTCTTCGGCTGGCGCGTGAGCATGCGAAAAGCACCGCTCGTGCCGATAGTAGCGCTGAGCTGGCCCGGCTGGACGGCACCGATGCCGACGTTGACGAGGACGCCATCGGTGGCGCCAATGACGATAGGCAGGCCTGCAGGCAAGTGCATGGCAGCTGCCGCAGATGCCGATAAAGGATGGCTGTACGTCGTAGAAACGACAGGCGGCATATAGGAAATATCAATACCGGCGTAGGCCAAAATATCTTCATCCCAGGCCAGGGTCTGTTCGTTGTACATGCCGCTCGTGCTGGCCGTCGATTTATCGATGACCCACTGGTCGGTCATTTTGTAAAACATGTAGTCTTTGATAGAGCCGACGAATTTCATCTGCTTAAAGAGGTCCGGCTGGTGGCGATGGAGCCAAATAATCTTCGTGAAGGGATAGCTGGCGTGGATCGGGCAGCCCGTCCGTTCGTAGAAGGAACGGCACAGGTCAGGATCCTTTTTCATTTCCTTGACAATATCCACGCTGCGGCTGTCAGCCCAGGTCTGCATGTCCATGAGCGGTTCCTTGTCGGCGTTGAGGCCGGCAAAGCTGTGCATGACCGTGCTCAAGGCGACGCCGCACAATTCTTTATTTTTATAGCGCAGCTGGTCTGCCGTCTGGCGGATTACCTGCTCTACCGATTCATAAATTTGTAAAGGGTTTTCTTCGGCCCAGTCCGGATGGGGCGTAAGGAGGGGGTAAAAGGCTTCGGCCGAGCAGACGTTCGTGCCATCAGCCGTATAGGCAATGGCCCGTACGCCCGTTGTGCCTACGTCGACGCCAATCCATACTTCCTGGTTTGCTGATTCCATACTCATAAGTAGCTCATCCTTTCTTCTCTTAGCAGCGCAGCTGGCCTACGAGGTCGCTGATCTGTTTGATTCCCTTTTCTTCGCAGTACTGATCCATGCCGCGGGCAATGTCGACGACAGCTGCAGGGTTGACGAAGTTGTACGCCCCTACGGCAACGGCACTGGCACCGGCCAGCATGAATTCGATCGCATCCTGCCACGTTGCGATGCCACCGAGACCGAGGATAGGAATCTGTACAGCCTGTGCTGTCTGCCAGACCATGCGCAGCGCTACAGGTTTTACAGCCGGGCCGGAGAGGCCGCCTGTAATATTGCCCAAAAGGGGCTGCCACGTCTGGATATCGATGGCCATGCCCGTAATCGTATTGATCAGGGATACGGCATCGGCGCCGGCCGCTTCGACGGCTTTGGCCATGACCGTAATGTCCGTTACGTTGGGCGATAATTTCACGATAACCGGTTTATGCGTGTGCGTCTTTACCTGTTCTGTAACGGCAGCGGCCGCTTTGGGATCCGTACCGAAGACGATGCCCCCTTCTTTGACGTTCGGGCAGGAAATGTTGACTTCCAGGGCCGCCACGCCATCTACGTCGAGACCTGCTGCCATAGCGCCATATTCTTCTGCCGTACCGGCCGAAATATTGACGATCAGTGGCGCTCCACAAAAACCGGCCTTAGGCAGGATGTCCCGTTTAAAAACATCCAGGCCGGGATTTTCCAAGCCAATGCAGTTGAGCATGCCTGACGGTGTTTCGGCAACGCGCACGCCCGGATTGCCCGGACGCGGCAAGGGCGTAATGCCCTTAGAAATAATGGCGCCTACGTGACGGAGGTCCAGGAAATCTTCGTATTCCAGGCCAAAGCCAAAGGTACCGGACGCCCCCATGACAGGCGTCGCCATGGGAATTCCGGCAAAGGTAATGGCCATGCGTTCTGTATTCATTTAAAAAACCTCCTTGGCGGGAAATACGGGACCGTCGGCACAGACCTTGTAGCGTTTGCCGCTGAGCTTACTGGCAAAGGTACAGCCCAGGCAGACACCGATACCGCAGGCCATGCGCTTTTCCATGGATACTTCGCAAGTAATGCCGGCTGTCTCGGCCGCTTGTGCTACGGTCTGCATCATGATCGTCGGTCCGCACACGGAAACGCGGTCGAGCTGGTGTGCAGCAGCAATCTGGGGAATGGCAGCGGCGGCATAGCCTTTAATGCCCCGGGAGCCATCATCTGTGGCAATGTATACCTGTTCTGCATAGGGGGCAAAGAAATCTGCCCAGAAGGTTTCTTCTGCCGTCCGGCCGGCTACGAGGACGACCGGTTTTTCCGGCAGTGTCTTGGCCAGGAAAATGAGCGGTGCCAAGCCGATACCGCCACCGACGACAAGAACCTTGCCCGGCGTCGTCGTGAAGGTACCGTCACCGAGGGGGCCTTCGGCATTAATGCAGTCACCGGCACGGAGGCGTTGAAATTCTGCCGTACCTGTGCCGACAATGCGGTAAATAATCGTCACTGCGCCACTTGCTGCGTCGGCGTCGACAATGCCAAAGGGACGGCGCAAGAAGGTCGTGCCGCCGTCGTAATGGACGTTGACAAACTGGCCCGGTTTCGCCTGAGCCGCCATTTTCGGTGCCCGGAAAACCATCTTCCACACAGCAGGAATAATCGCTGTATTTTCGAGTATCTCTGCCTGTTCTACATATTTCATGGATATATTCCTCCCATTTATAAAAAGCGTACACGCTTTACTTCTAGTCTATTGTACCATATCAGAACGAGAATTTATATGAGAATCCCCGTCCGGGCCATCGTAAAAAAAGGGATTGCCAGGCGGCAATCCCTTTCTCATTATACATGGTGTGGCAGGCCCTGTTATGCTTCTTCTTTCTTCACTGCATTCGGGTCCGTCCAGATGCCCAAGCGGGATACGCAGGCAGCAGCCGAAGCGTCCCACTTACCATCCTTCAAATGCTGCTTGTAGTCGTCGACGAGGAGTTTTACCTTGCCGCTCAAGAGGAAGATGACGATGAGGTTGCAAATAACGCACGTGCCATAGAAGAAGTCGAATGTCGACCACAGGGTCTTAGCGGCACCGATGGCACCGACGATAGCCCAGGCACAGCCAACAGCGTAATAAATTTTAATCCAAATACCTTCAACGCCGAGAGCGTTCAAGCAGATACCGCCGTAGTAGACGTTGACGACGCACGTCGTAAAGGCGAAGAAAGCGATGATGATCGAAACGAAGATAGCCGCTGCAGTTTCACTGCCAAAGGCAGCGGCAAAGCCGGCTGTCGTCAAAGCGGCACCGGAAGCACCAGAGTTCCAGAGGCCGGACGTCATGACGACCATAGCCGTCATGGTGCAGACGACGATCGTATCGAAGAATACTTCGAAAATGCCCCAGAGACCCTGTTTTACCGGGTGGTTTACAGACGAAGACGAATGAACCAGCGGTGCGGTACCAGTACCGGCTTCGTTCGAATAAATGCCGCGGGCCAGGCCCCAGCGGACTGCCAGCATAACCGTGCCGCCGGCAAAGCCGCCTTCAGCAGCAGCGCCTGTAAAAGCATCCTTGAAGATCAAGGCAAAGGCATGGGGAATCATGTCGATGTTGACGATAATAACGAAGAGACCGCCGATGATGTAGATAATAGCCATGAAAGGAACGACGAGATTCGCGAAATTCGATACGCTCTTCAAGCCGCCCAGGAGTACAGCTGCCATGAGGACGGCAACGGTAATACCGACGATGTACGGATTGACGGCAAAGGCCGTGTTGATAGCGTTGGAAATTTCTGCCGCCTGAATGGACGGGGCAAACATCATGCCGGCTGCCATCGTAACAGCCCAGATGACGGAAAGCCAGCGCCAGTTTTTACCCAGGCCGTGTTTGACATACCACGGGAAACCGCCGTGCCATACGCCGGTTACCGGGTCTTTTTCACGATAGGCCAGGCCGAGGGTTACTTCGGAGAACTTAACGATCAAACCGAGCATAGCAATGAACCACATCCAGAAGACAGCACCGGGACCGCCTGTAGCAATGGCGACAGAAACGCCGGCAATGTTGCCAACGCCCAGTGTCGAAGCCAAGGCCGTACAGGCCGCTTTGAACGGATTGATGTTGCCGTCACCAGACCCTTTGTCAAAGATTTTGCCAAAGGTGTTCTTCATGACGTGACCAAAATAGGCAAACTGGAAGAAACCGAGTCGGGCAGACAGGAATACGGCGACGAATGATGTACCGATCAATAAGGGCCAACCCCAAACGAAGTCGGCGTATGCCATCATACCCTTAGCAATTAAACCAAAAAACTCCATACTTACACACCCCCAAAAATAAATGTACTTCCATGATACTATATGAATACCATATACAGATACGGGTGTATGAAGTTAGTGCCACGTACAGCCGTATCCTTGAAGCCTGTGTGCATGTAGACAAGCATACCTCTTACTAGCTCGTCTTGCCTTACTATACGGTTCGTCTCTCCCCTTTGATTAATAATAAGAATGACTTAGACGAATGATAAACATACTATAGCACACTTTACCGTCACTTGTAAATATAGGCCGTTATATTTTCTAAATTATTTATGGATTTCAATGTGTCGCTTAAATTTCTTAAAGGTTATACGTTTTACTAAATATGGGAAAATAGACTGTTTTTATGGAATTTCTCTGTTTTTCCTCCATTTTTAAACATATAGTTATGATTTTTATTTATAATTATTGTTTTTCCTTATATACGCAAAAAAAGAACTGCCAGCCTTGATATACTATCAAGGTAAGCAGTTCGCATATAGTCATATTGGTGACCCAGTAGGGATTCGAACCCTAGACCCACAGCTTAGAAGGCTGTTGCTCTATCCAGCTGAGCTACTGAGTCACTACAAAAAAATGGAGCGGGTGATGGGAATCGAACCCACGTAACCAGCTTGGAAGGCTGACGCTCTACCATTGAGCTACACCCGCATGTTGATGGTCGGAGCAGCAGGATTCGAACCTGCGACCCCCTGGTCCCAAGCCAGGTGCGCTACCAAACTGCGCTATGCCCCGTCAACATAGAGTATTATACCTGTTCCATAAGTGTTTGTCAAACACTTTGTGCTTCAATTTTTTTGCAAATTTACCAAAAATTAGCCGATTTTTTTCAAATTTCCTTAAAAATGATGTTACCTACCGTGCCATTTGTAATCTCACAGACCGCATAGGTACCGCGCTTGTTATCCCGTGGCAAGGCAATGCTGCCGGGATTGACCAGGGTAATCCCCTGCTCTTCTTCCAGGAAGCGGCGGTGGGAATGACCGAAGACGACGAGAGACGCATCAGCCGTCCGGCCTAATTCCAACAGCTTTTTCATACGCCGTTCGCCATACCATTGGTGCCCGTGAATGACGGCAATGCGCACACCCTGCCAGGTGACGACGCGCCGTTCCGGTGCATCGGAGTCCCCCCAAAGGTCGTTATTGCCTAAGACGGAAAAGACGGGCACGTCCGTATATAGTGCCAGGTCATCGCCATCGCGGCTGTAATCGCCGGCGTGAATCCAGGCGCCTACGTGCGGTTCGGCATCGGCCATTTTTTCCAAAGCGCCAAAGCGGCCATGACTGTCACTGACGAGACCCAAGTACTGCGTATCACTCATGGTCCATCAGCTCCAACAGTTTTTTTAGTGCCTGGCCGCGGTGGCTGATCTGGTTCTTTTCAGCCAAACTGATTTCCGCCATGGTCTTGCCAAACTGAGGCAGATAAAAGAGCGGATCGTAGCCAAAGCCGCCGTCACCGGCGTAGAAATCACGGATCAGTCCGGGGCACGTGCCTTCAGCAGTCAGTTCCCGGCCATCTGGCCAGGCCAGGACGAGAACACATGCATAGTAAGCTGTACGCTGTTCCGGCGGAAAGGCGCTGAGCTCGGCGACGAGCTTTTGGTTGTTCTTTTCGTCGTCACATTTCGGACCGGCATAGCGGGCCGAATAGACACCGGGCCGGCCCTTCAGGGCATCGGCAATGATGCCCGAGTCGTCAGCCAGGCAGGGCTTGCCGGTGGCTTTCATATAGTAGTGCGCTTTCAGGCGCGCATTTTCCGCAAAGGTCGTCCCCGTTTCTTCCGGTTCTGCAATATCCGGCAGGAGATCGTGTACGGACACGACATCATAGCCTAAAGGCGCCAAAGCGCTTTTGAATTCTCTGATTTTACCGGCGTTGTGCGTCGCCAGTACGATCGTGTCTTTCATAATATGCTCCTTATTTCTTGTTTTCCCGGGCAACGGCAGCGTAATTCTTGATGACGACAATCGGCGTCTTCTGGGAGGCATTGCCAAAGGGGTTGTCAATGAGGATGCGGGCGATTTCCGACGGATTGAGGCCGCGGGAATGGCCGAGAACGGCAGACCGTTTGAGGTCGTTGACGTCAGCTACGCAGGCGCCATAGCAGCCCATGCGCTTCTTGATGGCTTCGGCTACGCCATCGGGATCTTCCGGGCCGTAGACGATGCACTTATCGAAAGGCGGCATCGTGCCTGTGACGTCATCCGTGAGGGAGGCCTGGCGGCAGAGCTTATACCAGACGCCGTTTTTACCGATCAATTTGGCCAGGAAACCGATGATAAAGCAAAAGAGCATCTTCCATTCGCCTTCCAGTTCCATGGCAGCCTGCATGCCATAGAGACTGGCCATACTGCCTTCACCGGGAACGAAGCGGCGCATGAGGCGGCACTGCCATGACGGTGTCAATTCTTCCGGGCGCGTGTAGCGGCGCTGCGTAATGGCAACGACACTTTCTGCAGAGCAGACGATATCGTCCGGGCCGACAATGTCCTTTGCATATTCTTCAATGACATCGACGATGTCATCTTTATCCGTGAGTATTCTCGTTTTTACAGGTACTAATTCTAATTCTGCCATATCTGCTATCCTTCCTCCTATGCCTGTTCCAATGCGCGTTTGACTTCTGCCGCTTTAAGGGTAATGCGTGCTTTGTGCAAATACCATTCACTACGGGAAACGGCCTGATAAATCAAATCGATGGCCATATCGGGGAATGTCTTCAGGTCTTCGCGAATGTTGCCACTTTTGCTGACCAGTTCGATGGTCACGCGGATGCGGCCTGTTTCACCGGGATTGATGATAACCGATTCCCAGTAGCCGTCATCCCGTTCTGCTGCTTTGTTGGCCAGCTGCGAGCGGACGACGACCTTGTCGTACTGTTCCTGCGGCAGCAAGGTGCGGGGGAAGAAATCCATAATGGTGCCCAGCTGTTTGCCGGCATTCTTGAACGGTACTTCTGTTTCGAAAACGGCCTTATCCTGGCTCATCATTTTCAGTGTAAAGGGATCACGGCGACGGGCTTCAATGACGAAGCGGGCATCACCCTGGTGCCAGGCGAACAGCCGGAACAGGAGGTACAATACGGCAACGATGCCGATGACGGCAATAACTACATTCAGCAAGAGGTATAAAATCACGACTCAGGACTCCTTTATCATATAAAATAGGCAATTTGACAGAAACAGTGCCTGCTTATTGCGCTGCTTGGTCTTTTTCGTACAGCGCCAGCAGTTTGGCATACGGTTCCGGTCCCAGGCGGGCAACCTTTCCCGTAGCTTTGTGGGTAAAGACGTTTTGCGTTTCTCCTGTAGCCAGGAGATGGCCGTCAGACTGGCGCACAATGCGGTAGCCATAGACCATTTGGGCCCGCGAGAGCTTCGTCAGGCGTGCCTGGATTTCTATGACGTCGTCAAAGTAAATATTATCGATGTATTCGCAGCTCACGTGCTTGATGGGAAACAGGATTCCTTCATCCATAAGCTCAAATAAATCGACGCCGGCTTCGCGCAGGTACGCACAGCGGGCACATTCAAACCAACGGATATGATTGGCATGATGGGCATTTCCCATCATATCCGTTTCACTAAAACGGACACGTTCCGTAACGGTAACCATATATGCATCTGCTCCTATCTGTACTTGACATACCCTGTTATTTTACGCTGTCACGGCCAGTTTGTCAAAACGTTTATTCCGGATGGCACGAAAAAAGACCTCCCCGCAGCAAGGCGAAGAGGTCTCTTTCTTACCAATCACATTTGGCAAAAGGAATGACGTGGCGGACCTTTTCGAGATGCTCGGGCTTGATATAAGCACCGGCAAATTTCAAGGCTGCCGCAATGACAGCTGCGTCGTCGAGCCAGCCGACGGCAGGGAAAATATCCGGTACGATATCAAAGGGCAAAATGACATAGCCCAAGGCACCCATGAGGACCAGTTTGACCGCTTTGGGCGTATCTGTGTCGCGCAGGCAATAGTAAATAGCCAAGAGGCGCGGGACAAAGTGGATCTTGCCCTTCGTACGGCGCAAGAATTCCACAAAGCGGAAGGGAGTGTAAAAACGAGCGAAAAATGTAATCATCTTCCACATAGTAAACACCTTCAATTATTTGTAGTCCAAGGAATTCTTCGCATCTTCTACAGCAGCCTTAGCCGATTCGGCAATGGACGGTTCGCCTGCCGTTTCCGGTTCTTCTGTTGCAGGAGCTTCTGTTTCCGGTGTTGCCGTTACGTCAGCCGTGACGTCAGCGGTTGCTTCTTTGGCTGCCTTTTCAATAGCTTCATCGGCTTCTTCCGTTTCTTTGGCTACGGCGTCAGCAGCTGCCTGGGCTTCTTGTTCGGCTTCCAGATCATCGACCGTATTGCGGCGGCGTACTGTGTTGACGACAACCTTGCTCTTTTCTTTAACCGTATCGAACGTATCCTTTGCCGTATCCTTAGCCGTGCTGCCCCAGCGTTTCATGAAATCAACCGTTTCATCGCCAAGGGGAACGTTCTTCAAGGGATTTTCTTTCAACTTATCGACCTGATCGCGGGCTCTGTCTTTCCATTCGGCCATCATGTCGATGTACGGACCCATGTCGGTCGGCATGCCGTCTTTCATCCAGCGCTGTGTCACGCGGCCTAAGCTGTACGTAATGGCTACGGCTACCGGTACCTGAACGGCACTGAAGGGAATGAGCGTCGTCAGGATGTTGCCGGCCATGCGGCTGCCCATGGCGCCGAGGAAGGCAATGACAGCCCGTTCGGACAATTTGACATTGTAGACGCGGGCAATGCGGCTGACGAGGTATACTTCGTTAGCCATGAGGGCAATCGTACCGACGAGGGGGGCAATGACGATCGCACCGGCGCGGGCGGCAGCCCAGCGGCAATATGTTTCCACCTGTAAATCCTGGTCAGCCGTCGATTTTTCGATCGATTCAATGACTTCCAGGGAGGCCGTCGGTTCTACCGGCGCGTGCGCTGCTTTTTCTGCCTTCATAGCAGCCAATTCTTCGCGCAGGGCATTTACTTCTTCTTGCAGAGCCTGTACTCTATCCATTTCTTCTGTCATATAAACCACCCCATCTTATAATATAATAAAAACAAGTTGTTAATGTTATTTTCCCATTTTTTTACCAGCTTGTCAAACCTCCATCGACAGGAATTGCCGTACCCGTCATATACGACGCGTCCGTACTAAGGAGAAAGGCAATCACCCGGGCTACTTCATCGGCTTCAGCCAGGCGGTACATAGGATATTGGGCGCGCAGGCTGTCTTCTGTCAATTCCGGGTCGGCTGCCATTTGCTTAGCCAAGAGAGGCGTCTTCACGTCGCCGGGACAGACCGTATTGACGCGCACGTTGTGCGGTGCCAGTTCGAGGGCCAGGGAGCGGCCGAAGGAAACGACAGCTCCCTTGGTTGCCCCATAGACAGAGCAGGCAATGTTACCCTGCAGGCCTGCATCGCTGCTCACGAGGACCATGCTCCCGTGCGTACGCTTCAGCGCCGTCAGCGCAGCCTGGCATAAGTAAATCGTACCGTAAACGTTGACGCGGAACATATCTTCCAGACTTTCGGGCGTTACATTTTCTAAGAGCTCTTCGGCGTAATAGCCGGCCGACGTGACGATACCGTCTAGATGGCCGAAAATCGCCAGGGTCTGGTCGACCAGATTGGCACAGTCCTTTGGGTTGCTCACGTCACCGCTAATAAAGCTGCATGGCCAGGCCGGGCCGCCTAAGGCTGCAAGAGCTGCTCCGCCGCGCTGGGCTGAACGGCCATTGATGACCACGCTGGCGCCTCGTTCCAGGAGCAGCCGCGCCGTAGCCAGGCCGATACCGGACGTACCGCCACTAATCAAATACACTTTGTCTTCCCACGTCATAGGTTCCACTGTAATCACCTCAAATAACACCGATATATTCCAAAAGTAATTTGCCAATGAGGACCGTCGTGACGGCCATCATGACGAAACGTACAAACCCGCTGCCGTGGCGGATAGCCATGCGGGAGCCAAAGAAGGCACCCAGGAAAATACCCAAGGCCATGACCAGACCGTACACGTATAAGACCTTGCCGGAAATGATGAAGAGAACAAAGGCCGTAATATTACTCACCAAATTGAGGATTTTTGCATTGCCCGCTGCGACGACAAAATCAAAGCCCAGCATGGCAAAGGCAATGATCAGGAAGGTTCCCGTACCGGGACCGATGAAGCCGTCGTAAAGGCCGATGACCAAGGCAAAGGCCGCGCCCTGCCAAAAGGTCTTCTGCGTCATGCCGGTATAGCTGCTGTGCTGTCCCAGGCCGCGGCGCGTAAAGACAAACACCGCTGCGGCAATGAGCGAAAGGATGACTAAGGGCTGCAGCGTTTCTGCTGACAAATGGAGCATGAAGAGGCAGCCTATAATAGCGCCGCCTAAGGTAAACGGCATGAGGCGGTATAACAGGTGCATATCCACCTTGCCGGCCTTGAAAAACTGGTAGGAACTGACTGCTGCGCCAAAGGTAGCAGCGAACTTATTCGTACCGATGGCATAATGCGGCGGTATCTGCAGGGCCAGCAAAACAGGCAGGGCAATGAGGCCGCCACCGCCGGCAATAGAATCGATAAAACCGGACAAAAAACCGCCGCCCAGAACGAGCAGCAAAATGTCCCAAGAAAAACTCAAAATATAGTCACGCCTTTCTTTTATGTTTGGCAAAAGCAAGGCCTCCGGCCCATACGGCGGAGGCTGCCTGCTTGCGTTTATTCCATAAGGCTCGTGGCAAAGACCAAATCGATACCTTCGTTATGGAGTTCATCTACCATTTCACTAATGGCCTGGGCTGTATTGGCCCGGCAATGACCGATGACGATGGCACTGCCGTTAGACTGGGCAATGCGGGCTGCCTGGCGCAAGCGGCTCTTAACCGCTTCTACGCTGGCATCGTTATCGATAAAGAGATTGTTGCGGCTCGTTTCTACTCCGTTGGAACGGGCCGTCTGTTCGCCTACAGACGAGCTGATCGTACGGCTGTCCAGATAGGCCAGGCCACGGCTGCGCATGACCTGCATAATATCACTCATGACCCGCTGATCAGACGTAGCCAAAGACCCTTGATGGTTGTTCATGCCAATGGCATGGGGCACCTGGTCGAGGATTTCATTGGCCGTGGCCTTGATTTTGCTGTCGCTCATATCCGTGCCGATGTATACCGCTTCGGACGAGGCAGTCCCCTGGGGCTGCATGGGCATGTGTACGAAGATCTGCCGGCCCGCGCCATAGCCGCTGTTGGCACTGTCTGCCGTATGGGATTTGTAGGGCATGACAGCGTAGGTCAGGGGAACGGGAATATTGTTCAAATCCTGAAGAACACTCATGTTGCTGCCACAGTCGTCGATGACGATGGCCAGACGGCCCTTGACTTCAGCCGGTGCGGTCGACGCATTACCTTCCTTCTTCTCCTCTGCCGGCGGGCTCTGGCCGCTGACCTTGCCGACGGCTTTCTTAATCTTTTGGGCCAGACTGGGCGCTGCTCCCGGCGCCGTCACGTACAGGCGTACCGTGACCAGGTAGACCTGTTCTTTGTCGAGCATATCGAAGAGAGCAATATCATATTCAGTAACAGCCTGGCCATCGAGGGTCTTGCCTGTAACCTGATAGAGGACGGCCTTACCTTGGCTTTTCGCCAGTTCCTTTTCCAGGCTTTCCCGGGAAAAGGCTTCCTTCGGTGTCACTTCGAGCTGTTTTGTCGTCCAGAGGATCTTGCCGCCTGTACTGCGCCGCGGCTCTTCCCGTTTTTGCGTGTCGATTTCCGTCACGTCTGCATCCTGTACTTTGAGCCACGCCGTCACAGCGTCCTGTATTTCCGTAGCGGCATCCGTATAATCTGCGTCATTGCCTTTTTCCCGGACTGTATCGATATGCTGCAGCTTCGTATCGTCTGGTGCCGTACTCGGCCGGCCTTGGAAATACCACCAGGCACCGGCGGCGATGCAAAGTAACAGGAGCGTCGCAAAAAAGGCTTTCAGCCAGGCCGGCCGGCCACTACGGCCGGAACGCCGCGTTGAGCCCGTATTCCTGCGGGGCGTACGGGATGGTCGTTTGCGTTGCATATGGATCTCCCCTTTCCAACAAAAAAGCCGGAGACAGCTTCATAAACAGCCGCTCCGGTTGGGTATCGTTCAGGCATAGCATAGGTTGGCAGCTATGTATTCGCATACTCGTTATTCGTCGTGACAGCCGACGCTGGCGTCTGCGCCCCCTGGAGGAGCTGCAAGACGTGCTGGCCTACGATCTGCGCACCGTTACGGTGACAGGCCAGGCTGGCCGCTGCCATTTGTTGTAATTCTTCTGGTGCATCCATGAGCTCATGCACGACGGCAGCCAGATCTTCCTGGCTGCGTACCCAGCGGGCACAGCCCTTCTTTTGCATGTACTGGGCATTGGCTTCTTCCTGTCCCGGAATGGGACTGTAAAGAATGACCGGTACTTGCACCGTCGCCGCTTCCGTACAGGTCAGGGCACCGGGCTTAGTCACCAAGAGGGACGCCCGCACCATGAGTTCGGGAATATGGTTGGTATAGCCCAGTACTTCAACGGGATGGCGCAGTTCCTTGCGCATTTGGCAAATTTCGTCGTACAGGTCGGCATTATAGCCCGTGACGACAGTAAAGTCGTCAATATTATCGAGCTGATCGAGGACCGACAAGGATTGGCGGATCGAACCCATCCCAAGGCCGCCGCCCATAATCAGGACGTTGCGCCGTTTGGCATGGTCTTCATCCCAGTGCCAGCGCTGCTGGCGGAAGGCATCCCGTACGGGAATACCCGAAACGATGACCTTGTGCGGCTCTACCTGCTGGGCTACGAGCTGGTCCTTGATTTGCGAGGCTGCAACGAAATATTGGTCAATTTGCGGATAGACCCACAGCTGATGGATCGTAAAATCCGTAATTACCCCTACCAAGGGAATTTGCAGTCTGTGCTGCCGCTTCAAAAGAGCCGCTGCACCGGCTGGAAACGGATGGGTGAAGACCAGCATATCCGGCTTCTTTTCTGCCAGAACGTGCAGCATGCGGCGTTTGAGGCCCCACGAAAAGAGGGTCTTTACGACCATGCCTTTCTTGTATCCCTGGGATGAGTAATACATGAGATCGTACAGCATCGGGAAAAGGTCAAGAATTTTCAGATACGTTTCTTTTACAATATTATCAATGGACAAAGCGTCATTACTGATAAAATCGAAATGCTCTACTTCACATTCTGCCGGTAAGGTTTTCAGATATTCTTCTATTGCATGAGCTGCCTGGGTATGGCCGCTTCCAATGGAAGCAGACATAATCAGCACTTTTTTCTTCGTCATCCAGATTCCCTCTTTTTCTTCCCAAGCTGGCCAAGGCCAGTGGAAGTATACCCTTTGAGACTAACGTGAGATGTCGGATTCGGACGGACATTCTATGTCAATTATATATCCATGGTACGACAAAATGCAAGAAAAGAAAAGGACCGTTCAGATCACGGTCCTCTCCAAGGTCATCCTTATTTATTGTTGACCAAGTCTTTGAGCTGTTTGCCAGCTTTGAATGCCGGTGTATTGGAAGCTGCGATTTTGATGATATCTTTCGTCTGCGGATTCCGGCCTTCGCGTTCTTTGCGATGACGTACTTCAAAAGTACCAAAACCGATGATCTGAACTTTGTCATCTTCCTGGAGAGCTTCGCTGATAGCTTCAAATACAGCTTTTACTGCTTTTTCAGCGTCTTTCTTCGTGATATCGGATTTTTCAGATACTTTGTTAATTAATTCGCTTTTATTCATTACAAGATCCTCCTTTAATTGGTCACATCAAACAGTTTCGTCCCGTCATTTCCCCGTCTGGCAAGAGCGTTCTTTTTCTTTGGCTTCTTTCCAGAACGAGTCCAGTTCGTCCAGCGTAAAAGCAGACCAGTCTTTTCCGGACGCATGAACGCAATCTTCAACGTAGGAAAAACGGCGGCGGAATTTGCTGTTAGCCCGATGTAACGCACACTCCGGTTCTATCTGATAGCGCCGGCATAAATTGGCCAGAACAAACAATACGTCTCCCGCTTCCTCTTCTTCGTGGGTAAAGTCACCTTCCCGGACAGCTTCCAGGAATTCGTTCCACTCTTCATGGACCTTGGCAATGACGTCCGCTGTGTCAGACCATTCGAATCCAACCTTAGCTGACTTCTCCTGTAATTTATAGGCTGCCAGCAAAGAAGGAAGGCCTGTCACTACCCCGTCGAGGAGGTGTGCGTGCTGCTGTCGCAGTTCGCCCTGTTTCAATCTATCCCAGTTTACCATACTACTACTAGTCTTTTCAAGTCTATCCGTTGTAAAAACATGGGGATGACGGCGAATCATCTTCTTACACACGTCAGAAACGATATCCTGTGCCGAAAAAAGGCCTTCCTCCTCGGCAATACGGGCATGAATGACCACCTGATAGAGCACATCGCCCAGTTCTTCGCGGATACCATCCGTATCTCCCTGATCGATGGCATCGAGCATTTCGTATACTTCTTCAATGAGAAAACGGCGCAGGCTCTGGTGCGTCTGGGATTTATCCCACGGGCAGCCGCCTTCGCCACGCAGTCTGGCCATGACGTCCACCAAGGGCTGCATATCAAAGGGCATGCTGCCGGATGCTTCTGCGTCTGCTGCATCATCTCGCGGCGCTGTAGGCGCATCCACAGGCGGCACAGGCAGGAAAAGGCTCGTCAGGTGGTCGATTGTATCGATGCGGTCCAGCTCGTAGAGCTTAATGGTCCGTATATCTTCGTCTGGCAGGCTGATATGGTAAATGAGCTGCGCTTCATATTCGTCGCCATAGAGGTCCATGAGGGACAGCTTTACATCTGAGGCGACGCGGCGGTCGTAGACCTGGGTCACGATGAGGGGCGTCTGCAAATCCTTAGGCAGACGATCTGCATCAGAGCTGTCGATAATGGTCACGCCGCCGACAGGGTCAAAGCGCAGGCGCGTATACATAACTTCGAGAAAGCTCATGCCCGGCAGGACATCTACGGTAACATCTGCAGCAGCCCCCTTTTCTTCCAGGAGCTGCACCGTCCGTTCGGCCACGACAGGGCTGCCCGGCACGGCATAGACGACGTCCTCTTTTTGAGCTGCTGCCAGCACGTAGTCAACGATGTGGCCATACACCTCTTCAAAGGTCGCTTCTGTTTCATAGAACCGGTCCAGTGCTTCATAAGCCAAACGGGCTTCATCCAGACGGGCTACAGACGGATGAATAGCCGTACGCAAGATGAGCCGCTTGGTTTGGCTCATGAGCTGCCACGCGTCAAGGGTGATCAGGCCGGCATCGCCCGGCCCCAGTCCTACAATATGAATAGTTGCCATAATCGTGCCTCTTTCTGTGTAAACGTCAGTAAAATCAAAGTTCCAGTTTCTTTACCCACGGGTACAGGCGGCGGCCAATGAACGGCAGTTTGCGCACGTCTTCCGACGACAAGGCCCGGAAGGCAAAGAGACAAATGATATAGATCAGCCCGGCGGCAATCATAGCGGCAATAGTCGCCAAGGCATCCGGCATGAGGGCCCGCAGGCCTTCATGGGTCAGCCAGGCCGTACCGGCCATGGCTGCGCCGGCCAAAAAGAGCTTGCCAATATAAAACCACTGCATACGATACTGGCAATAGCGGCGGGCAAAATACAGGTTCAGGGCAGCCGCCACGGCCAAATCGGCATTCGTCGCCCAGGCCGCCCCGACCTCGCCCAAACCGGGGATCGCCGTCAGGTGCCAGCTGAGGAAAATCTTGACGACCGCTGCCAGGGCCATATTGTATAAGGGAATGGCCGTACGGCCCAGGCCCTGCAAGAGACCGCTCGTCACCTGCTGGACACCGATGAGAAAGACCGACAGGCCGAGGACACAAATGGACGGACCGGCTGAGGGCGTCGCATACAAAAGTCGGGAAATAGGCACAGCCAGAACGGCCAGGCCCAGTGATGCCGGTACGGTAATGACGCAGGCAATGCGCATAGCCGTATGGGTCCGCGCCAGGACAATATCACTGCGGCCACTCGTCCAGGCAGCCGAAACGGCCGGTACGAGGCTCGTCGCCAAGGCCATGGTCAGGATGGCCGGCAATTGGACCAGGCCGTTTGCCATACCGGAAAGGTAGCCAAAGAAGGTCGTTGCCTCATGACTTGTATAGCCAATATCCATGAGGCGCCGTGGTACGATGAAGAGATCGATGCTGGCCACAGCCGGGAGCAGCATATTCGCTGCCGCAACAGGCACAGCCAGGAGGATCAGCCGTTTCACTACAGGCCACGCAGGCAGCTTGTCAAAAACGCCACGGTCCGCTTCTGCGCCCTGCCGTACGTGACGGGCGTAGAGCCAGACAATAGCCGCCAGACCGGCTGCTGCCCCGGGAACGGCGCCAAAGGTACCGCCGGCCGCGGCAGCCACGAGGCCCCGCGGCAAGAGCAGCCACGCCAGGGTCAGCATGACGCAAACCCGCACGAACTGGTCGATCATCTGAGACACAGCCGTCGGTGTCATGAGCTGGAGGCCCTGGAAATAGCCGCGGAAGCAGCAGGTCAGAATTGACAGGGATAAGGCCGGCGCCAGGACGGCCAAGGGCAGGTATGCCCGGGGATCACTGACGAGGCCGGTATCGACGAGAACGCGGGCACCGACGACCATGCCGATGCCGCAGAGGATAGCTACGACGAACATGACTGACAATGTCACGTGCAGAATGCGCCGCGTGCCACTGAAATTGCCACGGGCTGCCTGCTCTGCCACCATGATGGACACGGCAATAGGAATACCGGCGCCGACGATGCTCAGGAGCAGGATATAGACGGGATAGGCCATCTGGTAGAGGCCAATGCCTTCACCGCCAAGGAGTCGCGACAAGAGAATCCGGTTGATACCACCGAGAATCTTGACGACGATACCGGCGATGGTAAGGACCATAGCCCCCCGCAGGAAAGATACGTTAGCCAAGGGAACTCCCCTTTCTCAGTTGCTGGAAAGCCGTAAGAAGCTGGTCCAGGAACGGCAGGATTTCTGTCGTTCCGGCCAGGGATACGCGCATCATGAGGGGCGTACCCGGTACCATATGGAAACGCCGGCGCAGGGCTGGCGGCAAGTTGACCAAAGGCGGCATGTCTTTCATGGACTGCCAGCGCAGCTCCAAGGATTCCCGCTTTTGCGCAATCAGGGCCAGGCCCTGGTCACGGGCGCGCAGGCGCAGGCGGGCTGCCTGCAGCAGCGTTGCCACAGGCTGGGTAGGCCGGCCGTAGCGGTCGACCAGTTCCTTTTCCAGATCGTCCAGCTCAGAGAGGGACGTGAGCACAGCCAGGCGCTGGTACATTTCGATTTTCTGGCCGCCGTTACTGATATAGTCATCATCGATAAAGGCATCGATGTGAACTTCCATCACCGTTTCCGGCGGCGGCAGGACATCGGTCTGGCCGGCCTGGGCCTTGGCAATGGCCTTTTCCAGCATGCTGCAATACATAGCAAAACCGACGCTGGCAATGTTGCCGTGCTGTTCCCGGCCCAGGAGGTTGCCGGCACCGCGGATTTCCAGGTCACGCATGGCAATTTTAAAGCCCGAGCCCAGTTCTGTAAATTCCTTAATAGCCTGCAATCTCTTTTCGGCCACTTCCGAAAGGACCTTATCGCGGCGGTACAGGAAATAGGCATAGGCCATACGATGGCTCCGGCCTACGCGGCCGCGCATCTGATAGAGCTGGGACAAGCCGAAGTGATCTGCATCATAAATGATGATCGTATTGGCGTTAGCTACGTCCAGACCATTTTCGACGAGACTTGAGCAGACGAGCAAATCATAATGACCTTCGTAAAAGTCGAACATGACTTGTTCCAGCAAAGCGCCGGGCATCTGGCCATGGGCAATGCCGATGGAAATATCCGGCATAAGAGCCTGGAGCTGGTCCTTCATGCGTTCGATCGTCGCAACTGTATTGTAGACAAAAAACGCCTGGCCGCCGCGCCGTTTTTCCCGCATGACAGCATCGCGGACGATCATGGCGTCGTATTCCGTGACGTACGTCTGTACAGGGAACCGGTCTGTCGGCGGCGTTTCAATGACGCACATTTGCCGCAGGTTGACCAGGGACATGTGGAGGGTACGCGGAATAGGCGTAGCACTCAAGGTGAGAACGTCGATGTGGGCCGCCCAGGCCTTCCACTTTTCTTTCTGGGCTACGCCAAAGCGTTGTTCTTCGTCGACGACGAGAAGGCCCAGGTCTTTGAATTTTACGTTTTTATTGAGGATACTGTGCGTACCGATGAGGACATCGATTTCCCCCGTCAGGGTACGGCGCAGGATTTCTTTCTTTTCCTTCGGCGAACGGAAGCGGTTGAGGACGTCGACGACGACGCCAAAATTTTGGAACCGTTCCGTAAAGGTCTGGAAGTGCTGCTGGGCCAGGACCGTCGTCGGCACGAGGACGGCTACCTGTTTGCCGCCCATGACGGCCTTAAAGATCGCCCGCATGGCCACTTCCGTCTTGCCGAAGCCCACGTCGCCACAGACGAGACAGTCCATGGGAAAGGGCTGTTCCATGGACTTTTTGATGTCTGCCACAGCCTTGAGCTGGTCCGCCGTTTCTTCGTATGGGAAGGCATCTTCAAATTCCTTTTGGAAGGGTGTGTCCGGCGGGAAGGCAAAGCCCGGTACGATTTCGCGTTTGGCATAGACAGCGACGAGCTTTTCCGCCAGGTCCGTAATGGACTTCTGAGCCTTAGCCCGCGTCTTCTGCCAGTCGCTGCCACCCATCTTGTGCAGCTTTGGCGTTTCCCCTTCGTTGCCGATATACCGCTGCAGCAAATTGAGCTGTTCTGTCGGTACATACAGCGTATCCTTGCCGGCGTAGTGGATTTCCAAATAATCCTTGTGGACGCCATCGAGTTCAATGGTCTTGATGCCGATATAGCGGCCAATACCGTGTACCTCGTGGACGACGTAATCGCCAGGCTTGAGGTCCGTAAAGACGTTGATTTCCTGGCCCTTGGCCGTGTGGTGGCGCAGACGGTGCTTTTGCATGCCGTAAATATCCCGTTCGGCCAGGACAACCAGCTTGGCGTAGGGCAGCTCAAAGCCGCTGCGGATTTCGCCATCGGCCAAATAGATCCGGCCTGGTGGCAATTCCTTCTGCTGGTCATAGTCCTGCCCTTCAAAGCCGTGCTGTTTGAGCCAGCCATTGAGGGACGACCGGCGCTGGCGGTCACCAATGACGAAGACAACCGTATATTGGCTGTTTTGCCAATGAACCAATTCATCGCCCAAGAGATCGAACTGCTTTTGGAAGCTGGCCATGGTTTTGGCAGAAAAGCTGGCCGACGTGTCGATGTACATGTCCGGTACGGACTGGGCCATGAGGGACAGGACGACCTGTGTACCTGCCCGCTTTTCACCGGCCAGGCTGCGCCACGTCTGGAGCCATTTCTTGTACTCTTCACTTTCGCGGCGCGATTTGTTCAGGTTTTCCCGGCAGCGGTTCGGTTCATCCCAAATAATGAGACCGCCTTCAAAGTACGACAGGAGTGTATACTCCATCTTGTCGTCCTGCGCCAGGGCAAAGGGCAAAATGCGGATCGACGCTACGCTTTCCAGGGATTTCTGGCTGTCTGCCGAAAAATAGCGCAGGCTTTCCAGGGTATCACCGAAAAATTCCAGGCGCAAGGGCTGTTCACTGTTCACGGCGTAAATATCGATAATATCGCCGCGCACGGAAAAATGACCACGCCGTTCGACGAGGTCTACCCGTTCGTAACCGCTTTCGGCAATATGCTTGAGAAGCCAGTCACGATCATATTCTTTTCCTGTAGTCAGGGCCAGGACGGCCTGATCGACAGCGGCAGGAGCCACGATGTACTGCGCCGCTTCTTCGATCGTCGCTACGACGATGCAGTCGCTGCCGCCCCGCAAGGCTGTGAGGACTTCCATTTGCCGGGCCGACCGGTCCAGGCTGCGCGCCGTCGTCGTAAAGAGTGCCCGGTCGACGAGGGGGAAATCAAAGAGCCGCGTGTCCGGCAGGAAAAAAGACAGGTCTGTCTGCCAGGCCGTCAGCTGTTCCCGCGAGGGTACTATAATGAGAGCCGCGTTACGGAGCTCACTCAGAGCCCGGCCGACCAGGGCGCCTTTGACAGAACTGCCAACGCCATAGACGCTGTGACAGCCAGGCTCCTGGAAGACGTGGGCGCACGCCGTAAGATTCGCGTCTCCGTTCATCCATTTAAAAATTGTTTGTGTCATTAGTCATAACCTCATAGAAAAGGGGGCTTTAGAGATATGCTGCTAAAGCCCGGCAAAGCCAATATCGTTTTGACGGTTTATTATACCACAGCCCCCCTTTTAAATAAAGGGATGGGCAGCAAATGGGATTTTCCTTTACTTCCGCTCTATTTCTTTGTATAATTGTATGTACTGTATTTTTTTGTATTTATCATTTCATGAGGTGGAACATGTCATTAGTTGATGAAGTAAACAGCCGCCGTACCTTCGCCATTATTTCCCATCCTGACGCAGGGAAGACGACGCTGACCGAAAAGCTGCTCCTCTACGGGGGTGCCATACATTTAGCCGGCTCTGTTAAGGCCAGAAAGACGACGAAGCACGCCGTTTCAGACTGGATGGAAATCGAAAAACAGCGTGGTATTTCCGTTACCAGCTCGGTTCTGCAGTTCGATTATGAAGGTCATCATATCAATATCCTCGATACGCCGGGCCATCAGGACTTCAGTGAAGATACGTACCGCACGCTCATGGCAGCCGACAGCGCCGTCATGCTGATTGACGTTGCTAAAGGCGTCGAAGCGCAGACGAAAAAGCTCTTCCGCGTTTGTAAAGAACGGGGTATCCCCATCTTTACGTTCGTCAACAAAATTGACCATTTCGGCCGTAACCCCTTTGACTTGATGGACGAAATTGAAAATACCCTCGGCATTCACGCCTATCCCATGAACTGGCCCATTGGCCTCAACGGCAATTACCAGGGCATTTACGACCGCGCGACGGCGTCGATCGAGCTCTTTGAAAAGGATACGTCCCACGGCCAGCGCAAGCTCGCTTCGACCAAGGGTTCTGCCGATGATCCGATCTTCAAGGAACTCCTCGACGAAGATGTCCACCAGGGCCTCATCGACGACATTGAGCTCCTCGACATGGCCGGTGACGAATTCGACATGGAAAAGGTCAAAGCCGGCCAGCTCACACCCATGTTCTTCGGCTCGGCCATGACCAACTTCGGCGTCAAACCCTTTTTGGAAGAATTCCTGCGCCTGGCACCGCCACCGCAGCCCCGTAAAGCCAAAGAAGGCGTCATCGAACCGACAAACGATGTCTTCACGTCCTTTGTTTTCAAAATCCAGGCCAACATGAACCCTCAGCATCACGACCGCATCGTCTTCATGCGCATCTGCTCGGGCCAGTTCGAAAAAGGCATGACCGTTACGCACCGCCAGACAGGCAAGACGTTGCGCCTCATGCAGCCCCAGCAGTTCCTGGCGACAGAACGGACCATCGTAGACGAAGCCTACCCGGGCGACATTATCGGCGTCTTCGACGGCGGCACTATCGGCGTTGGCGATACACTCTACGCCGGCAAAAAACAGGTCACCTTCCAGGATTTCCCGACCTTCCCGCCGGAACTCTTCGCCCGCATCCGCGCCAAGGATTCCATGAAGCGCAAACAGTTCCTCAAGGGCATGACCCAGCTTGCCCAGGAAGGGGCCGTCCAGATTTACGAAAACCTCGGCTCCATGGAAAGCTACATCGTCGGTGCCGTCGGCCAGCTGCAATTTGAAGTACTGGAATACCGTCTGAAGCATGAATACGGCGTAGATCTGGAAATCAACAACCTGCCCTACACGGTAGCCCGCTGGATCCAGACCAACGGCCACGACTATAAAGACCTGAAAAATATTGACAGCGCCATGATCGTCAAGGATCACAAGCAGCGCGTAGTCCTGCTCATTGCCAACGAATGGCAGACGAACTGGATCGTCGAACGCAATCCAGATTTCACCTTCTGCACGACACCGGATGAAATGGAATTACCCGACGTCGAAGAAGAATAAAGCATCTAAAAAAGGCTGACCCCTAAGGGCCGGCCTTTTTTGTATTAGTCTTTTGTTTCTTCTGCTTTTAGATCTTCTTCAATCTTGTGCAGCACTTTCTTTGCCTTTTGCCGGCGATGCCAGTACCAAAGGCCACCGTAGACGATCGTAATGACGATGACTAAGATGGTCAGGCGCATCGTATGGTCTTCGAACATGACGATGTCATGGCCGACGAAGACCTCACAGGCAACAGACGGCAATTTGCCAATAAAACAGCCAATGATGTAATCACGGTAGCTGATATGACTCAATGCACCGAGAGCCGTCACCAGTCCATTCGGCGAATACGGTACAGCCCGGGCGACGGTCATCGCCTGCCACGTGCTGTAATGATCCAGCTTGCTCAGCATCTTGCTCTTTTCAATAGCCCTTTTGGCCTTATTGCGAAAGAGGGTCCGCATGAAGAAAAAGCTGATAATAACGCCGATGGTTTCGGCAATCCACGAGACGAGGGTCCCCTGGAAGACACCGAAGACGACGCCGTTCGCCGTAGAAATGAAGATGGACGGCAGGAACCCGACGATGTTGATGACAATGTCGATGATCATGCTCACGGCAACGGCCCAAATACCGAAGGAACGCAGGTACTGGATCGTGCCATGCATATTGCCACTCGTCGAAAGGTCCCACACGGTACGGTAAAAGTCTGGGATTGCCAAGTGAATCCCTGCCAGTACGGCTACCAGGCCGACAAAGAAGGCTACCTTGATATGCGTTTCATTGATTTTTTCTTTTGTCATAGTGTATCTTTTTTGCTCCGTTCATGGACAGCGGCCATTTCGGCAATCTTGTCGTGCTTGAGTTTCGTCAGGTACATAGAACCGCCAATAATCAGGATGCCGCCGGCTACTGTCAGGAGGGTCAGCATTTCCTGGAAGATGACGAAGCCCCACAGGGCGTTAAAGAAGACACCGATGTACGATACAAAGCTGACGACGACAGGGTTCGCCGTCGCGTAGGCGTCGGTCATCCAAATCTGGGCGATGACCGTAATCACGCCCAAGGCGATATACCAGCCCCATTCGGCCAGATTCGGCACGACGAAGGAGCCTGTAATGGCCATGAGAATGGCGCCGGAAAGGGCCGCACAGCCCAGGAAGTACAGGACGACCTCGTAGGGATGGTGCCGTCCCGAGTTGGTCAGCTTGCTTACCGTTGTATAGGCGCCGGCAGCAAAGACAGCCTGTGCCAGGGCAAAGAGGGAATAAATATTGAAGGACGCGAAATTCCAGGGCCGGACGACGAGACAGCCGCCGACGAAAATGACGACCAAGGGCAGCTTCGAGCCCTTAGGCAGTACTTCATCCAGGAAAATCGCCGCAAAGAGCATGACGAAAAACGCCGAGAGCTGGGAAATAATCGACACGTCCGCCAAGGGCATGCCGCGCAGGGCGTAGAAAATACAAATCATGCCCAGGCCGCCGAGAACGCCACGCATGACGAGGGTCGGACGGTCTTCATGGGACAGATGAATGTGCTGGGCCCGCATGAGGCCAATAATCAGCAGGGCACTGAGGAAACCGCGGAAAAAGGCGATTTCTCCAGTGCTCATCGTATAGGACAATTCTTTTACGATGACATTCTGGATACTAAATGCCAGGGCAGAAAGGATTGCGTAAATAACACCTTTACTCATTACGCAGAGCCCCTTTTCTTACGCCTTTTGCCGGTCACTGATGGTATCGACAAAGGAAAGGACGGCATCCTTCATGGCTTCCCGTTCGATCGTATCAGCAAAGCGCACCGGTTTCTGGCGCAGGTCCGCCAAGGGCTGCGGCAAGGCGATGTTGGTGACTTCGCTCACTGTGGCGAGCATCGTAAAGGGATCATCCGACGCCGGCAAGGCCAGAGCCTGGCACAGGACAGGCGGGAATTTGTACGGATGGGCCGTCGACATGACTACCGTATGATGCGGCAGGCGTCCTTCCTTATGGAAGTTCATGTATACGCCGCAGGCCACAGCCGTATGGGGATCCATGAGGTAGCCAAAGTCGTTGAAGACGTGGTTGATGACGGCCTTCGTTTCGTCGTCATCGATCCAGTCGCCGCTGAACTCAGCCTGCAGGGCCGCAAGTTCTTCCGGGCTGACCTGCATTTTGCCTGTTTCCTGGAGCTCCTTTTCCCACTGGGCAACACGGTCTGTGTTGCCGCCGGCTACGTAAAAGAGGAAGCGTTCAAAATTGCTCGAAAGGAGAATATCCATAGACGGGCTGTCTGTCGTATAGAAGTCACGGTTCATATCGTAGACGCCGGTCTTGAAGAAATCGGCAAGGACTTTATTCTTATTCGAAGCACAAATGAGGCGGCCAATGGGCGCACCCATCTTCTTGGCAAACCAGCCGGCCAGGATATTGCCAAAGTTGCCTGTCGGCACGACGACGTCAAAGGTATCGTTCTGGCCAACAATGCCGTCGTCGACGAGGCGTACCCACGTCGCTACGTAGTAAGCTACCTGCGGGAAGAGACGGCCAATGTTGATGGAGTTGGCACTCGAGAAAAGGACGCCCTTTTCGTTGGCGTAGGCGTTGACCTCTTCGCTCGTAAAGACCCGTTTGAGGAAGCTCTGGGCATCGTCGAAGTTGCCGTTAATGGCCGTGACGCGGACGTTCTTCCCTTCCTGCTTCTGCATTTGCTGCTTTTGCATAGGGCTCACGCCTTCGCTCGGGTAAAAGACCATGATGTTCGTCCCGTCTACGTCTTTAAAGCCTTCCAGGGCAGCTTTGCCCGTATCACCGCTGGTAGCCGTGAGGATAAGGATGTCCCGTTCTTCTTTTTCCTGCTTTTTGGCAGCCGTCAGGAGATACGGGAAAAGGGACAAGGCCAAATCCTTAAAGGCCAGCGTGCGGCCATGGAACAGTTCGGCAATGGTCAGCTCCGTATCCAAGGAATGGAGAGGCACAATACGTTCATCGTCAAAGGTGCTGTCGTTATAGGCAGCGGCAATCATTTCCTTGCGTTCGTCAGCACTAAAGTTGGTGAAAAAATAGGACAATACCGTCGCGGCAATTTCCTGATAGGATTTTTCTGCCAAGTCCTTATACGTCAGGACCTGTTCCGGGAATGTTTCCGGTACATACAAGCCACCGTCGCGAGCCAGGCCGTGTAAGAGGGCATACGAGGCAGATACGGTTTCATCAGAGCGGGTACTTCTGAAATTCATAGGAATCTCTCCTTTTTCCTTGAGGTTACATAGTCTATCTGAAAATTATAGCACACATTGGGCCTGTCAGACGACCTGGAAGAGGTAAAACTTGAGATAATTCGTTTCCGGTACATTCCAGAGGATGGGATGATCCGGCGACTGCTGGCGCCCTTCGATTTGGCGCAGGTGTACGCCCGCATCAGAGGCGGCATCGGCGAGCATGCGGCGGAACAGATCGTCGCGCATAAAATGGGAGCACGAGCACGTAGCGAGATAGCCGCCACGGGGCAGGAGCTTCATAGCCTTCAGGTTGATTTCTTTGTAGCCTCTAATGGCATTGTGCACAGTATGGCCCGATTTGGTAAAGGCCGGCGGATCGAGGATGATGAAGTCGTAATCGTGATTCTTCTCTTCTGCCAGCTGCGTCAGGAGGTCGAAGACGTTGGCCTGCTTGGCCGTGACAATAGCTTCGAGGCCGTTACGGCGGATGTTTTCTTCCGTCATTTCTACGGCTTCGGCCGAGACGTCGACAGCGGTAACGCTGGCAGCGCCGCCCTTGGCTGCGTTCAGGGCAAAGGCTCCCGTATGAGTGAAGCAATCGAGGACGTGGCGGCCCTTGGCGAGCTTGGCCACAGCCAGACGGTTATATTTCTGGTCGAGGAAAAAGCCCGTCTTCTGGCCGTTTTCTACGTCTACGTCGTAGAGGATGCCGTTTTCATCAATCGTCGTCAGCGGTGCACCGGGCTCAGGCAAGTAAGCGGCTTCATACCAGCCCTTGTACTGTTCCATGCCGTCGAGCTCGCGCACGTGAACGTCGTTGCGTTCGTAAATGCCGCGGATGGTGACGCCCATGGCCTGGAGCTGGTCAAAGAGGGCCTTGAAAATAATCGGCTTTACCTGGTCCATGCCATAGCACAGGGTCTGGGCCACGAGGATATCGTTGTAGCGGTCCACCGTAAGGCCCGGCATTTCATCGGCATCGCCAAAGATGAGGCGGCAGCAGGCAAAGTCCTTTTCGCCCATAACCGTGCGGCGGTAGTCCAGAGCATACTGGACGCGGCGCTGCCAAAAGGCTTCGTCGAAGCGGTCGTTGGCATTGGTCGAAAGGATGCGCACGCGGATTTTGGAAATGAGGTTGGCAAAGCCCGTACCGAGGTATTTCCCCTTGTCACTGAGGACATCGACGATGTCCCCCGTTTCAAAGGTGCCGTCCACGCGGGTCACTTCTTCTCCGTAAACCCAGGGATGGCCGCTGCGGGCTGCTTTTTCCCCTTTTTTTGTGATGTATAATTTGGCGTAAGGTCTCATGGTACTCCTTATAAGATGTAATGGCTGAGGTCGACGTTCTGGACGACGTCATTCAGTTTCGAGGTGACAAAGGCTTTGTCCACGGCGATGTGTTTTTCCGGGATGTCCGGTGCTTCGTAGGATACGTCTTCGAGAATTTTTTCGAGGATCGTGTGGAGACGGCGGGCACCGATGTTTTCTGTTTCCATATTAACGCGATAGGCGTATTCGGCAATGGCGTCAATGCCTTCATCTGTAAATTCCAGTTCGACGCCGTCTGTGGAAAGGAGGGCCGTATACTGCTTCACGAGAGACTGGTTCGGTTCGGTCAGGATGCGGCGGAAATCGTCGACCGTCAGGGAATTGAGGGATACGCGGATAGGGAAACGGCCCTGCAGTTCCGGAATGAGGTCGCTCGGCTTCGAGACGTGGAAAGCACCGGCCGCGATGAAGAGAATGTGATCCGTCTTGACCGGGCCGTATTTCGTATTGACCGTTGCGCCTTCGACGATAGGCAGGATGTCGCGCTGTACGCCTTCACGGGAAACGTCAGGGCCCTGGGTGTGGCCTTTTTCGGCGATCTTATCGAATTCGTCGATAAAGACGATGCCCGATTCTTCTGTGGCTTCAATGGCTTTTTCCACGACAGAATCCATGTCGAGCATCTTTTCCAGTTCTTCGGCCTTGAAGATTTCCCGGGCTTTGGCGACAGTCATCTTCTTTTTCTTCTTCTTTTTCGGCATGATGCTGCCCAGCATCTGCTGGAAATTATTGGTCAGCTCTTCCGACGAGTTGCCCGTCAGGATGCCCTGAACCGGGGCGGCCTGTTCCGTAATTTCCACTTCGATTTCCCGTTCGTCCATCTTGTGGTTGCGGATGTCTTCGAGCATCTGCTGGCGCCGGCCGGAGCTGTGTTCTTCAATTTTCGGTACGTCGTGCTGTTCTTCTTTTTCTTCTTCGTCGTCAGAGCTGAAGAAGACGTCCATAGGGTTGCGGACGATTTTCTTCGCCGTATCGGTTTTCTTCGGCCAGAGGACCTGGAGGATGCGCTTATTGGCTTCTTCTTCGGCCTGGCTTTCGTGGCGTTCGCTTTCCTGTTCCTGGACCATGCGGATAGCGTTGGTGACGAGGTCGCGGATGATCTGTTCGACGTCACGGCCGACGTAGCCTACTTCCGTATATTTCGTGGCTTCGACCTTGATAAAGGGCGCGCCGACGAGGCGGGCCAGACGGCGGGCGATTTCCGTTTTGCCGACGCCTGTCGGGCCGATGAGGAGGATGTTCTTCGGAATGATTTCCGTCTGCATATCTTCGCTCAGGTTCTTGCGGCGCCAGCGGTTACGCAGGGCAATGGCCACGGATTTTTTGGCTTCACTCTGGCCGACGATGTATTTATCCAGTTCGGCTACGATTTGTTTAGGCGTTAATTCCATTTCGTTCATGTTGGTACCTCTTTCTTATATTTCTTCTACGATGACGTTGTGGTTCGTGTAAACGCAGATATCCGCTGCGATGTGCAGGGATTTTTCGGCAATTTCCCGGGCCGTCAGGTCTGTGTTTTGCAGGAGGGCCCGTGCCGAGGCGAGGGCGTAGTTGCCACCGGAACCGATGGCCAGGACGCCGTCATCCGGTTCAATGACTTCGCCGTTGCCGGAAATGAGGAGGATGCGCTGGCTGTCAGCTACGAGGAGGAGGGCTTCCAGCTTGTGCAGGACCCGGTCGGAGCGCCAGTCCTTAGCCAGTTCGACGGCACTGCGGACGAGGTTGCCGTTGTGTTCGTTGAGCTTAGCTTCGAACCGGTCAAAGAGGGTAAAGGCATCGGCGACAGAGCCGGCAAAGCCGCTAATGATCTTGCCGTGATAGAGGCGGCGGACCTTCTGGGCTGTGCCCTTCATGATGACGGAGTTACCCATAGTCACCTGGCCGTCACCGGCAATGGCTGTTTTGCCGTCTTTTTGGACGGCGCAGATCGTAGTTGCATGAAATTCTGTGGTCATACTTATATACTTCCTTTCATCGTTTCAATTTCTTCGAGCGCCCGCTGGGCAATGAGGCCATTCTTTTCCTTTTTCTTCATGCGCTTTTTGATGCCCAGCGGTTCCATAATGCCGAAGTTGACGTTCATGGGCTGGAAATTGTCGTGGGGCGACGAAATATAGTGGCTCAGGCCGCCAATGGCCGTGCGGCTTGAGAAGGTGATGCAGTCCAGTCCTTGGGCCAGGCGGGCGGCGTTGATGCCCGAAAGGAGGCCCATAGAGGCCGATTCCAAATAGCCTTCGACACCGGTCAGCTGGCCGGCAAAGAAGAGGTTCTTGTTGCGCCGGTACTGAAGCGTCGCATCGAGGAGCTCCGGCGAGTTGATGTACGAGTTGCGGTGCATGACGCCGTAGCGGAAGAATTCGGCATGTTCCAGGCCGGGGATCATGGAAAAGACCCGTTTTTGTTCCGGGAACTTGAGGTGTGTCTGGAAGCCGACGATATTGTAGAGCGTGGCGCTGCCGTTATCCTGGCGCAGCTGGACGACGGCGTAGGGGATCTGGTCCGTACCGGGCAGTTCCAGGCCGACGGGCTTCATGGGGCCGAAGCGGAGCGTATCGATGCCGCGGCCGGCCATGACTTCTACTGGCATGCAGCCTTCAAAGACGGCATCGTTCTTTTCAAAGTCGTGCAGTTCGGCACATTCGGCCGTCGTCAGGGCCTGCCAGAAGGCCTTGTATTCTTCTTCCGTAAAGGGGCAGTTCAAATAGTCGGCACCGCCCTTGCCGTAGCGGGCTGCGCGATAGACCTTGGTCATATTGAGGGAATCGACGCTGACGATGGGTGCTGCGGCATCGTGGAAATGGAAATAATCCGCACCGGTCAGCTTTTGGATTGTATCGGCCATGGCCGGGCTCGTAAGCGGCCCTGTAGCGACGATGCAAATCTGGTCTTCCGGGAGTTCTGTCACTTCTTCGTGACGGATGGTGATGAGCGGGTGCGCTTCTATTTTCTTCGTAATGTATTCGCTGAAGGGAACACGGTCGACGGCGAGAGCACCGCCGGCCGGCACGCGCGTAGCGTCGGCGGCTTCCATGATGAGCGAGCCCAGACGGCGCATTTCTTCCTTCAAAAGACCGACGGCATTTTCGATATTGGCCGCGCGCAGGGAGTTGCTGCAGACGAGCTCCGCAAATAAGGCTGTATGATGGGCCGGCGACGACTGGACGGGACGCATTTCCACGAGTTCGACAGGAATGCCGCGCTGGGCCAGCTGCCAAGCCGCTTCTGAGCCGGCCAGACCGGCGCCGATAACTAAGACACTATTCTTCATTGACTACCTCACCTTTTTTATGATTTTCACAGTCCGGATTGCTGCAGAAGAGCTTATCCGGGCCTTTCTTATAATGTTTTACAGTCATGATGCTGCCGCAGAGGTCGCATTTCTTATCGACGGGCTGGTTCCAGAGGACGAAATCGCACTCCGGATATTCACTGCAGCCGTAGAAAACACGGCCCCGCTTGGACTTGCGCTTGATGAGTGAGCCCTTGCCGCATTTGGGACAGGTAATGCCCAGGTCTTCGACGATGGCCTTCGTATTGCGGCATTCCGGGAAATTAGAACAGGCCAGGAATTTGCCGAAACGGCCGAATTTGTAGACCATAGGTGCACCGCAGACACTGCAGATTTCACCGGATTCCTGACCGGCAATGGTAACCTTTTCCATGCCTTCTTCGGCAGCTTCCATTTCCGGCTCGAAGACATCGTAAAATTCCTGCAGGACGTGGACGTACGTGTCCTTGCCCTGTTCGATAGCATCGAGTTCTTCTTCCATGTGGGCCGTAAAGCTGACGTTAATGATCTGTTCAAAGAAACGCTTCAGCAAATCGACGATGATCACGCCCAGCTCCGTCGGCACGAACTGCTTATCCTTCTTTTCCACGTAGTTACGATTTTGGATTGTGTCCATGATCGGCGCGTACGTACTCGGCCGGCCAATGCCCTTTTCTTCGAGGGTTTTGATGAGGCTGGCTTCGGTGTAGCGCGGTGGCGGCTGCGTGAAGTGCTGCTGCGGATCGATTTTTTTATTGTGAACGACCGTACCTGTCTTGATGTCCGGCAGGACACTCAGGGTCTTATCCTTCTTGGCATCTTCATAGAGCTCCGTAAAGCCCTTGAAAATAACCGTGTAGCCGGCGGCGCGCAGTTCGTACTTGCCGCTGTGGATGATAATGGCCATGTGTTCCGTTTCAACGGCCGCCATCTGGCTGGCCAGGAAGCGGTTCCAGACGAGCGTATAGAGGCGCAGCTGGTCCCGCGAAAGGAACGGTGCCACTACGTCCGGTGTCAGTTCGAGGGATGTCGGACGAATGGCTTCGTGAGCATCCTGGCTCGACTGGCGGGCCTTGTAAACATGGGCCTTTTCCGGGACAAACTCCGGACCATACTGGTTCTGAATGAATTCCCGGGCCTGTTTGATCATATCGTCGTTGATGCGGACCGAGTCTGTACGCATGTAGGTAATGAGGCCGACGTGGCCGTGTTCGCCAATATCGAGGCCTTCATAGAGCTGCTGCGCCAGCATCATGGTCTTCTTGGCGCCAAAATTTAATTTACTGACGCATTCCTGCTGCATCGTCGACGTCGTGAAAGGCGGCTGGGGCTGCCGTTTGCGCCGCCGTTTTTCCACCTTGTCGATGACATCGGCAGGCTGGTCCTTTTTGGCCTTTTCCCACTGCAGATCGGCCGCAATGGCCTTAGCCTGTTCTTCGTCAGCAATGGCGGCCTTTTCCCACTGCAGATCGGCCGCAATGGCCTTAGCCTGTTCTTCGTCAGCAATGGCGGCCTTTTCCCCGTTGATTTTTGCCAGTTCCGTATGGAGCTCCAGGCCATCATCTGTCGTATACAGGCCCTGAATCGTCCAATACTCTTCCGGCACGAAGGCTTTGATTTCCTCTTCCCGTTCGCAAATGAGGCGCACGGCAACGGACTGGACACGGCCGGCACTGAGGCCCTTGCAAACCTTCTTCCAAAGAAGCGGGCTCAGCTTGTAGCCTACAATACGGTCCAAAACGCGGCGGGCCTGCTGGGCATCGACCTTCTGCAGATCAATCGGCTCAGGCGATTCAATCCCTGCGAGGACAGCCTTTTTCGTGATTTCGTGGAACATGACGCGGCACGGTGTATGTGGGTCGATTTCCAGCAAATGTGCCAAATGCCAGGAAATAGCCTCCCCTTCACGGTCCGGGTCAGTTGCCAGATAGACGTTCTTTGAACGGACAAACTCGTGCTGCAGCTCTTCAATAAGCTTGCGCTTGTCAAACATATTCGTATACACCGGCGCAAAGCCGTTTTCAATATTGACACCGAACTGATTACGCGGCAAATCCCGCAAATGACCACGGCTCGCCATGACGCGGTAGTCGCTGCCCAAGAACCGTTCAATCGTCTTGGCCTTAGCCGGTGATTCCACGATAACCAGATTCTTGGCATTCTTCGGCAAAGGATCCATTTTTTTCAATGGCTCCTTCTCCGGCAAATGAATAGTACCGTTAATGACAATCTTGTCATCACCGTCTTTTTTCTTCTTCTTGCGCTCCTTCTTTTTCTTATCGTCGATGATAATCGTGCGTTTGATTGGAAACTCTAACATACGTGTATCCCAGCCTTTTATACAAAATGATATACAGGTAATTTCTCATATATATAGTATATAAAGTGATTCAATATATCATGATACACTATTATCAGTATCCGTTCAACCTTTTAGGGTGATATGGGCATAGAGAAAAGCCTCTGAACGGGCTTGTTCAGAGGCTTTTCGGAGAAATTGTTAATGATTTTGAAACTTGGATATTAGTCCAACTTTTGTGGTGTGGTTACCCCCTAGTCTAATTTTTATGGTCTCTTTTTCTAGTCCATCTTATGTGATCAGCCTAGTCACACCTTGTGGTTTCACTGTTCACACTTTGTGGTGGGGCTGTTTACATTTTGCGGTCTGTACTTTGCAAAAAGAAATCTGCTCCTCAGAATGAAAGTATCACCCATTCATTACCAAAAAGGAGGAAAGACAATATGCCTCTAGATCGGTTTATCACAAATATGTTGAACATCGAATCCGAACAAATTCAAGAATTGCTTACATTCAACCAATCCGACGGTTCTATGATCATTAAAATCCGTCTTATTGACGCTCACTGTGCTTGCCCGTATTGCAACGGACAGGCACATATTCATGGATATTATCCCCGTAAACTTACTCATTCCACATTCATAAACAGAGCCTGTACCATCCTGTATCTCCAGCGTAGATATCGCTACAACACCTGCCAGAGTACGTTCAATGAACCGAATCCCTTCACATGCTCACATGAAGGGATTCCTCACAAAACCAAACTCAACATATTACAAGATCTTAAACATCCGGAAATCACTTATACTCTCGCAGCTAATCGGAACCACATATCTAAGGCGATGGTTCTCCGCATTTTTGACAGATATGTATGTATTGCACGCAACCCCTTGCCTGAAATCTTATCTATTAATGAACATTATCTGCCAGATTCCGACTACGCTTCTCTATACTGCTGTCTCCTCATGGATTTTGCTACAGGTGTCATTATCGATGTGCTTCCCGACCGCAAGAAGTCGTAAATTCGTTTATCATCGTACATGGCAGCCGAATCAACAATAGCCATATTATTGAATCAAAGAATCGTCAAGTACAGCGTTTATTAAGCAATGCAAATGGATTTCGTAATTTCAAGAGGACTAGAAATCGTATTTTATACTATCTAAATAAAAAAGACACGTATACCTTCTAATCCAAAAGGCCTCGACAACGCGCGATGGGTGCCAAGGCCTTTTGACCACAAACATGGTCTAGGTAGACCACAAATTGTATCCATCGAAACCACAAAACTGTAAACAGCATGACCACAAAAAAGGGTGTACGGGCTTTTTTTATTACTGAAAATCGGGAAAAAAGGCTCATCTCAGAATGGATGAGTGGCGGAAGGGGTATCGTGCAATGCACGGCAGATGAGGATACCGTAAAGTAAAGCAACGCAAAGTATAGTATAATTTCAAAAAATACTCACGAATAATATATAACAAATAATAAAAACTCCCGAAATAATGTAAATCAATGAATAATAACTAACACGAATCATTATATTAAATAACTAAAAAATATAAAATATATGCTTTTGTATAATTTAAAAGCAAAAAGGAATATTATATAATAAGCCAAGAAATAGTAATTTAACTATAAAATCGCTTAATATATTATGGCAAATCAATACTAAAACATTCTAACTTCAAGGAGTCTTATCAACATGAATTCATTACATCCACCGTCAGCTTAACAATCGTACAGCGTACATACCAACAGCAATACAAGTCTTGTATGGGCAGGGAAAGCTTCGGTACGCTGGCACGAGTGGGAAGGAGAATCGCTATGAGAAAACAGTACAACACTCTAACCATGCTAGTCTTAGCCAGCCTATTCACCATGACCCTCAGCGTACCCCAAGTTCAAGCCAGTATCCTGATTGGCACTGTCGACCCTAACACAAATACTGTGGCAGAGACAAAGTTCCCTGAAAACACATCTGTGAAAGTGATTCCGGAAGAATCTATCGTCATCGTCGACGACGCCGTCCACGTATCAGAACTCACCAAACAGTCCGAATACAACATCATTACCCTGAGTGGGGACGATGCGAAAGTCGTCGTAACCGGTGGCAATGTCGTGGAAGGTAAAAACTATGCTACGCCTAGCCTGGCTGCCGCCTATACCATAGAAGACGTTACGCCCGTCTTAGGTAATAAGGTAGTCATCGAGAAGGGTGCTGAAGTGCTGATAGCGCCTACAGCAGATACAGATAGTCCCGTTTTGGCCGGTGGCTATGCAGAAGCCGCTGCTGCCCAAGCCAATGAAGTAATCGTGCGCGATGCCACCTTGATTATTGCCAAGGAGGCTCCGTCCAACGTCCTTACGGCTGCCGTGCTTGCTCAAGATGTAAAGCCGGTTAACGCCTCTCTCTATGGCGGCGCCGGCAATAACCTGGCCCAGGACAATACAGTCAGTCTTACCGATGTAAATATCAATGAAAACACAGACCTCACTATTGCCGGCGGCTACATCCATGACGAAGGCAGCGCCGACAAGAACGAAGTCAGTCTCACCAACCTGAACCTCGATCCGGATTCGACCTATATTTCTGAAGTCGCTGGCGGCAATGCCTATAATGGCACAGCCAATGAAAATACCGTAGCCATTACGCAAGAAACGGCTGTGTCCGTTGAGCTCGGTGATGTCTACGGTGGCTATACCTACGAATCCACAGCCAATAACAATACAGTCACCCTGACAGGTACGGAAATCACATCTGCTGGAGCAAACACGAATGGCCTGACCCCGGAAAAAAGCCTCCGGGCAGAGACCATCACCGGTGGGGATACATGGGACGAAGCCGCAAACGAAAACACCGTTTCCCTGACCCAGGCCTATGCTTATACCGTCATTGGTGGCACGACAGGAAATGCCGTAGCGAACGGAAACGAAGTTTCCCTCACCCAATCCTTTGCCGGTTGGACCACAGGTGGCACCGTCCGGGCCTATAGCCTCGAAGTCACGGATACCATCACCGCCGATGCCAACAAAGTCACTGGTACAGACAACAGCATGTACATGGTCTATGGCGGTCATGTAGAAGGGAACGGATTCCAGTATAACTACCCGTCATATCAGCTCCAGTCCGCAAACGCAATCTTGGCAGACGCATCTAATGAAGAAATCCTCAAGCCGACCCTCCAGGCCAACGATAATCGCGTCGACCTCAAAAACGGCACCGTCTATGATGAAGTATACGGCGGCTTAGTCGACACGGGTTTTGGCATGGTTGATGGAGTGCTGATGACCACTGCGGCACAACAGCCACAAGAGCCATCTGTACCTAAGACCATCGAAACCTATCGCGCCGATAGCAACAACGTCCATCTGGAAAACATGGACGTATCCGGCAATATCTATGGCGGTAAAGCAGACAAGATGCAATCCTATGGCAGCTACGATAATTCGGAAAACACCCTCCATGCTGACACGAACACGGTCGAACTCATGGGCGGCACTGCCGCAGCAGACATCACCGGTGGCGAAGTCTCCACTGACGGCGGCGGTAGATTGTTGCTTAGATCCGTAAACGTAGCCGTTGCAACTCCGGCCTCTTCCCCTTCCACCTATACGCTGGCAGCCGATGGAAATGAAGTCCATATCAAGGGTACCACCGTCAACGGCAGCATCTATGGCGGTAAAGTCACAACGGAACTCACAACCTGGTATTCGCTGCTAAGAAAGGAACCCACAGCCCACGCCAACAACAACAAAATTACCCTGGCAGACGCCACCATCAGCTATGATCCGCCTATGACATATGCAAACAGCCTGGCTAATACGGCCCCGGTCTTGCGTGTTGCCCGGGCATGGCAGTCACCGCAGGTCATCATCGGCGGGTACACCCCTGTCGGTGAAGCCTCCGCCAACAGCGTAGAACTCACAAACGCCAACGTAAGCAACGACCAGCTCACCATCTACGGCGGCCTCGCACCCGACACGGCCTCGCAAAACCGCGTAGCCATCACTGGCACAACCGACGCCAATGGCGCCCCCTCCATCCAGACCGGCAACCTCTACGGCGGCAAAGCCGGCAGCCAAGACACAGCGTACTCTTACAGCAACGGAGAACGTGCCTTGCGGCTTACGACCGATAGTGAGGGAAATGGTACCTACACAGCCGGCATCGCCAGCGCTGGCAACGACATTACCCTGACCAACGTACATGCAGCCGACGTCTACGGCGGCAAGGCCGAAGCCAATACCGCCCTTACGCCGTTTGACCCGGACGGCAACGATGTGGTCCAACAACAGCTGAAGCTGAATTCCTTGAGCGCCACCGTCACGGCAGCAGCCAACGGCAATAATGCCAGCCTCACCAATAGCCAGGCTGACACCGTCTATGGCGGTACCGTCTCCGGCGAAATTCAAGAGGCCAGTGATGCAGCATATTACCTTGGCGTAGGTCCGGATCAAACAAAGTTGACCTTGGACTTCCAAGCCAATGAGAACACCGTAACCCTGCACCACGCCACCATCGGCAGCGTCTGGGGCGGCTACACAGCCAGCTCCGAACAGTCGTCAACGCCTATCTTTAACAGCGTCGTCCTGCGTGCAATGATTGCCGATCCGGCGTACTACGAAGTAAGCGCCGGCAGTGCCAATGACAACCAAGTCTACCTCGACCAAGACGCCATCGTCACTGACCTGGCCGTCGGCGGCGAAGCAGCCGCTGGCACAGCGGATAGAAACCTCCTCTCCCTGAACGGCGTCAGCGTCGGCCCGGCAGCAGGTGAAGCAACACCTTACCCGGTTACTCCTATATACAAATGGTCTATTTCACCGGCATCGGCAAACTTCACCGGCACGCTCCTGGCCGGCGGCATTGCCCACACGGGTGAAGCCTCCGCCAATACCGTCCAGATAAAAAACACCACCCTGAACAGCCAGCTCACGCACATCCTCGGCGGCTGGGGCAGCACCCATAGCGACAACAACACTCTCGACCTGGCCTTAGCCAGCACGGCAGCTGCAGATAACCAAGTCATCGTCGCAGCCGGTATCGCTGAAGACGGCCATGCCAATAGCAACACCCTGACCCTCACCGACACGGGCAGTGGTACCTATCACACCATCATCGGTGGCCTCTCCAAAAATGATTTACCGGCAGAATCCACCTATGGCGCTTCTGGCAATACCGTCACCGTCAGTGGTATCACCATGGAAACTAGCTACATCGACGAGTACGTAGCAGATCGGCCCGTCATCATCGGTCTCCAAGGCGGCCGGGCCCTCGCCGGTGACGCCACAGGCAATACGCTCCAGGCGACAAACAGCGACCTTACCCTCACCGTCGGCGGCTATGCCGAAGCAGGAAATGCTACAGGAAATACAGTCCGCATCATCGCCTCCCAGGCAGACGTCCTGGCAGATGGAACGCTACCCGGCTTTGTAGCCGGTGGCATGACCCGCATGGGCAACGAAGCCTCCGGCAACTACGTCACCGTAACGGATCACTCGGACATCGCTGCCATAGAAGGCGGCTACGCTTCCCTCGGCAACTCTGCCGGCAATAGTGTCTACCTCGCCAACAGCCACTCCGGCCTCGTCGTTGGCGGCGGCACAGGCAGCACCCTCTCTTCACTGATTACGGAATCCTTGACGTATGAAGCATCTACCATGGGCGACGCCAAAGGAAATGAAGTCCTCATCGACGCTGACAGCACCGTAGACAAAGCCCTCGGCGGCATTTCCCTGGACCTGCAGCTTCATGCCTTACCTGACGCAATCCTCTTGGCAGCACCCGTTTTAAGCCTATCTGCCGGACCTGAGTCCATCAGAAGCGGCAACGCCCTCAACAACACGGTCACCCTCAAGCAAGGTACCGTCACCACCAGTATCGTCGGCGGCTTCTCCCAATCCGGCGAAGCCAGCGGCAACACCCTCAACCTCTACAGCGGCACAGCCGGCACCACCGATGCGACCGCCAATTCCAGCAGCCTTAACATCGACCCGAACCTCATCGCCGGCGGCTACGCCATGAACGGCGCAGCAACAGGCAATACAGTCAACGTATACGGCAGCAAACTAGGCACCATGATGAGCCTCTACGGCGGCTACAGCCAAACTGCCAGCCAGGACAACACTCTCAACATGTACACCAAAGACAACACCGTACAAAACCTGGACTATTTCCAAAACCTCAACTTCTACGTCCCGGAAGACACAGTCGCCAATGAAACCCTGCTCACCGTCACCGACACGGCCGACGTCAGCAACGCCGCCATCCAAGCGGGCATCCAACAATCCACCAAACTCAGCCCGGGCGAACACATCAACGTCATTTACGACGCCAAGGGCCTTGCTACCGACGGCGCCACCTACCACATGATGCCAGGCCTCGACAAAGCCATCGACACGGGCTTCGTCCTGCACCAAGTACGCATCCACCAGCAAGACCCCTATACCATCGTCCTCGACATCCCTGAAAACGACCAGCCCGCCCTTCACCCGGATACCAAACTCATCCCTGAAGAACGCACTGCGGCCATCAGCCGCCTCAACAACGCAGCTGACTTCGCCCTCAGCAACGCCTACGACGGCGCCCTCGCAGCGTGGGAACAAAACGAAGTCAAAGCCAAATTCGCACCCTACATCGTCCTGGGCGGACACGATCTCCGCACCGACACGGGCTCCTACATCGACACCCAAGGCTTCAACGGCAACCTCGGCTTCGTCCGCCGCACCTACCATGAAACCTACGCCGATACTATCATGCCCTTCGTAGAATACGGCAACGGCAACTACACGGCCCACCTGGACAACGGCGCCAGAGCCGACGGTGACCAGCACTACACCGGCGCAGGCCTCCTCGTAAGACGCGACAAAACAAACGGCCTCCACTACGAAGCCATGCTAAGAGCCGGCCGCCTGGACAGTGACTTCCACACCCAAATTCTGGGCTACCAAGCCAGCTACGACACCAACACGCCCTACATCAGCGCCCACCTGGGCCTCGGCAAACTCTTCCAAAAACGAAATAACAGCACCTACGACATCTACACCAAATTCCTCTGGACCCACCTGGCCTCCGACACGGTAACCCTCCACAGCAGCCTGGGCAACAGCCAATACAACCTGGACAGCGTAAACGCCTACACGGCAAGACTAGGCTTCCGCTGGACCAAAACCCTCAGCCCGTCCAAATCCTACTACGCAGGCCTGGCCTGGAACTACGAATTCGGAGACAACGCCAAAGCCCACTACGGCATCCTGGAAACCCCGACAGCCGGAGCCAAAGGATCCAGCGCCCTGTTTGAACTAGGCTGGCAAAGCCAGATCACAAAAGAAAACCCCTGGGGCGCCAAAATCCAAGTAACAGCCTGGACAGGCATCCAAAAAGGCCTAACCTACAGCGCCACCATCAGCAGAGCCTTTTAGAAAAAGCAAAGACGAGAAAAAAACTCGCTGACGCAAAGCAAGGAACTCCCTGCCCCGCTCATGCCCAGCTTGATGAGCGAAGGAAGGGGACCAGGGGTTATGTGGTTCTCAATCTATAGCAAAGGAAAAAGTTGAGGATCCGCTGAACCGTAAAATAAAATCATAGGGTGTATCAAATCAAATGACAGCACACAGTCATGTACTAAATACATGATTGTGTGCTGTTTATATAAACTGATACCTCCCCCAAAATGTTTGTTTGAATCATTTACTGAAATAATTTCCAAAACCGTGAATAGCTACCGATTCTGCCGAAATGTAAGCCACCGCGCTCACCTCCTTCTTTCGGGCAATAAAAAAGCACTCATTTCTGAGTGCTTCAACGTGTATTTTTAAAATTCAAAGCCACCATTCTTTTTTTCTCTTCAATCATTTCTTCCCGCATTTCTTGTAACCTTTTTTTCCAATCTCCATAAAGTTCTCTGGCCCAATCCGGCGCATCTTCTTTTAACTGGTCATTTTCCCTAAGATAAGGGAAAATTTTATCATCAATTTCTTCCCATCTCTTTTGTTTTTCAGTCGGCAATTTCATGTTTCAGCACCTCCATTTTCTCTTTGATACAATCGGCCACTATATTACCTTTATAATTTATAATTTTGAGCCATGCGCTAGTTGAAGAGTGATCCATGTTGCGGACGTCCGCAAAATCGTGCAGACAGGTGCACCTATGCTGCAGAAAATTCCCGGTATTCGCATATTCTCCCCTTATTTACTCTTCATGCTGCGGTTCCGGACCAAATACTCTTTCCATTCCCGCCCTGGTTACCAGCCAGATACGCCCGGCTTTTCTAGCTTCGTCTTCTGTAAAGCGTGGTTTCTCTCCCTTATATCCCGTACACGATTGCTGAACTGTCCGCGGATTCATTTGCCATTTTTCAGTTGCTTCAGCGGCTGTCATGACTTCTTCCAATAGATTCACAGGAATCGCCTTCTTTCGTTAGCTTATATATTCTTAGTATAACATATTTTTCTAATGTATTACGGCACTTTTTTTTGAAATAACGAACCGCACTCGTCCCTCGCCAGCGCTGCCCGATCTGCAGCGAAATCTGCCTCTCCGCCAGCGTGCCGGGACGGCGGGAAAAGGATCTGTCCGAGAAAAAAGGACATGCTTAATTCCCGTAGCGCATGATCACAGGGCTTCGACGTCTGATAGATGCATGTAGTGCAAGTATCTTGAAAGATTCGAAAAATTTA
>ERZ791917.349-NODE-349-length-50493-cov-15.781355_pt1 | contig 50493 bp, 38 predicted proteins | sample MGYA00510138_ERZ791917 | MGnify/ENA primary metagenome ERZ791917 (study PRJEB30046, sample SAMN00792102) | human gut metagenome | study: EMG produced TPA metagenomics assembly of the A metagenome-wide association study of gut microbiota in type 2...
TACAAAATGCAATTATATTGTTCGAATTTTGTACAAAATAATCATGTTTATATGGCTTTGTATGATTTTTAGAAACTGCTGTTTAACCCCTCTTGCGGCTTCCCGCAACTCCGGCAGGGGAAGCGCCTTCAAGCAGGTGAGGGCAGGAGCGGGCTCAAGAAAACCGCGTTTTTCCAAGGAATGCAGCACTTCCTGGGGATATTTCAGGGTATAAGCCTCCCGCCAGGCGGCGGGAAAATGGTTCAGGCTTTTTTCGCTGAAAAAGGTGGGCGCAAAATACAGGAGCAGCAGCTCGTGGGGATAGAGCCCCCGCTTCGTGGGGACCGCACGCCGTTTCCGTGCTTCCAGAGCATCGTCTTCTACAGTAATTGTGGACTCCTCCCCCCGCAGGTCTTTGCTGTAAATTGTACTCATGGGCCCAACCTCTTTCGTTAAGAATTTTTAGCAATCATAGTATACCATAATTAACCCCCAGGAAAAGGCCTGGAAAGCCCAGCCCTGGCAAGGGCCAGGCAGACAGAAAAATCCCCCGGCAGCCAGTGCTGGAAGACATTTTTCGCGTTATTTGGTCAGCCGTGGAGGAAAACGATGCCTAAGAGGCAGAAGGCCACCCCCGCCATTTCCCGTAGGGACAGGTGGTCCTTGTACACCACCAGCCCGATGACAATCAGAGCCAGGGCCACGGAAACATTCAGAAACAGCGAGGCCACGCTGATTTTCCAGCCCACCCGGTAGAGAAAAACGTAGCCGGCTTCCAGGGCCACCAGCACAAAGCCCCAGGCATAGCTGGTCCAGTTCAGCTGGCTCCAGTCCTGGTGGAAAGAATGCCCGGTAGCGGCGTAGATAACGGCGCTGATTACAAAGCTCACTAGGTAGGTGACGCACAGGGACAAAAAAGGCGGCGCTCCCGCCGGGGTGGACTTGGCCACAATATGGTAGCAGGTATTGCTGAACACCACCACGAAAAAGGGCAGCCAATAGGTCAGATTCATGGAAAATCAGCTCCTTAGGTCACAAATTGGACACATTCAATTCCTTTATTGTAGCAGAAAAGTCCGGGGTCAGGAAGTCCTTTTTCGAATTTTGTGAGACTTTTTCAGGCAGCCAGCTTGGGCGCAAAATGGCCGGCAGTCTTGCTTTACCGGGAATTTTCTCGGCTCGTTTAACGTCGCCCAAAGATTCTCTTTTCTGGGAAATATTCACCCCAGGGCTTCTGCTATACTTAAAGTAGTATAAAGAGCGGTCAAGAAAGGGGAACTTGTGCGGTTGGATTTCTTTAGCTGTAAGGATTAGAGAAAGGATGAGGAAGATGGGCGAAAGCCTGAAAAATTATTTTTCCCAAAACATGACCTTCCACGGAAGAATTGGACGGAAGCAGTATCTGCTCCAAAGCCTGGGAGCCCTGCTGGCCCTGGGGCTGGGGATTTTCCTTTTGGTTTTGGGGGTGGAGTACGGGGCTTTGCTGTACCTGGTGGGAGGACTCTTGCTCCTGCTGGGCTGGGCTTGGACCTGGTGCCTGTCCGTGCGGCGGCTTCACGACCTGGGAAAGTCCGGCTGGTATCTTTTGGGAATCGGCCTGCTGGAGGCGATTTTGAAGAATAGCGAAATTCTGGGTTCCCTGGTGAGCCTGATTTTCTTTGGGCTGATGGTGGGCGTCCGGGGCACCCGGGGTCCTAACCGGTTTGGACCGGATCCGTTAGCCGGTGAAGTGACGGACCCCTGGCACAGGAATGCGCCGAATCCTAGAAATTAAGTGCAGCGAAGGGAGCGTTGTTTTATGGTGGATAGCAGAGAAAGAAACGAGCAGCAGCGGGAAAAGCTTGCGGTGCTGACGGATTTGGAAAAGGCCGCAGCAAATCTGCGGCAGGAGACGGAGGCGATTGCCGCCCAGAAAACCCAGGAGCAGGAGCGCCTGGGCGAGGCTAGACCGTTTGAAGGCCTAAGCAGTGAAGAACTGCGCCTGGAGGGGCTGGAAGGCCCTGCTCCCGGAGAAGTCCCAGAAACTGACGAACCTTTGGCGGAGGAAGAGGACGATACCGCTGAAGGCGAGGCCGAAGAAGCTGAAGCCGAAGACGAGGAAACTGAAGACGACGAGGACACTAACGAAGACCAGGACACTGACGAAGACCAGGACACTGACGAAGACCAGGAGCAGGACGTGCCGGAGCTTTCCCCGGAAGGAAACCTGGAAGAGGGACTTTCCTGTTTTAGCCATTGTCAGTATGAGGAAGCCCTGCCCTACTTTGAGCAAGCCGCAGAGGCAGGTCTCAGCCCTGCCATGTATTTCCTGACGGAGCTGTACTGGAACCTGCTGCCCAAGGACCGGCAGGACTATGAGGCAGGTAAAGTTTGGGCACGCAGGGGTGCTGCCCTGGGAGATGTGCTCTGCCGGCTGAACGCTGCCTTTTTGCAGGAAGGCGAGGCCATTACGGAGGCTGTGCAAAAGGTGCTGCCGGAGCTTAAAGCAGCAGCTGAGCAGGGAAATTCCTATGCGGCCTGTGAATTGGCCAGACTGTACCAAAACGGCAAGCGGGTTCCCCAGGATCCTGACAAGGCCCTGTACTGGATGAAAAGGGCCGGCCAAAAAGGAGATGCCGGCATTCTTACGGCCGTAGGGGTGCTGCTGCAGCTGCAAAAGAAGTATGAACAGGCAATCTATTATTTCCGTGAGGCAGCCGACAAGGGTTCCCAAGAAGCCTGGCTTCGGTGGGGAGATGCTTATCAGGAAGGACTTGGCTTTCCTGAAGATTTGGACCTGGCCAAGGCTTTTTATCAGCGCGCCTATAACCTGCCTGGAAAGTACAAGGGAAGCGCAGCCAATAAAGTGGGAGAGCTCCTCTATAACCTGGAAGAGTACCCGGAGGCGGTGGAATGGTTCCAAAAAGCGGCGAAGCTGGGAGACACCCTGGGAATGTTCAACCTGGGCCAGTGCTGTCTGGTGGGTCTGGGAACGCCAAAAGACCTTCCCAACGCCCAAAAATACCTGCGTAAGGCCTACGAACGGGGCGGCGCTACTGCCGGGGAAGCCGCCAATGGCGTGGGCCGGGCGTATTTTGCCCAGGGCTGCCCGGTGGAAGCCAATGCCTGGTTCCAAAAGGCAGCCGAAAAGGACTACGACTGGGGCTGGTACAATCTGGCCCGGAATCTCCTGTTGGGCCGGGGCATTCCTGAGGATCAGGAGCTGGCCAGGAAGTACTTCCAAAAGGCCTATGCCCAAGGCGGCGAGGCTGCCGGGGACGCTGCCTATGAACTGGCCCAGCTGTACTGTGAGGCCGGCAAATACGTGGAAGGCAACGCCTGGTGTGAAAAGTGCGGGGAAGCGGGAAATCCCTGGGGCTGGTACCATCTGGCGGATAATGTGAAAAAGGGCTTGGGCACCGCTGTAGATTTGCCAAAAGCGGTGGAACTCTACATCAAGGCCAGCAATATCGGGGACGGAACCAAGGGCGCAGCCGCCAACCAGGTGGGGCTCTACTATGCCCAGGAGGAGAGTGCCTATGTGGAGGCCGCAGCCTGGTACAAAAAAGCCGGGGACGAGGGCTTTGGCGGCGGTTATTTCAACCTGGCCGGCTGCTATGAAGCCGGTGACGGGGTCCCCCAGGATGGGGAAAAAGCCCGGGACCTGTATGTGAAGGCCTATGAAATGGTCGGAGAACCCGCCGGTGATGCGGCCTTTAACGTGGGCCAGTGGTATTTGCACCAGGAGCAGTTTGCGGAAGCTCTCAGCTGGTTCCAAAAATCCGCAGAACTGGACTTTGAGTGTGGGTACTATGCCCTGGCGGCCTGCTATGCGGCCGGCAAAGGGGTTCCTGCAAATTTGGAGAAAACCCTGGAGTTTCTGCGGAAAACCTATGCGTGCGGTGAGGAACTGGCAGGCCTTGCTGCCCAGGAGCTGGGAAACCTGTATTTGAGCCAGGACCAGTACGAAGAAGCCAATGCCTGGAACAAAATCGCTGGGGACCTGGGCCAGGCCCAGGGCTATTACCTGCTGGCCCAGAGCTATTGGAACGGCAGCGGAGTGGAGGCGGACCCGGAAAAAGCTGTGGAACTGCTGAAAAAGACCTACTCCCTGGGCGGAACCTGCGCTGCAAAAGCCGCGCAGCGGCTGAGCACCATCTACAGCGACTGGGAAGAACCGGAGGAAGCCCAGCTGTGGCAGGAAATGGCGGAAGCTATGGACGAAGACGACGACTAAGCCCTTGGCCTAATTGATGAATGAGAAAGAGGCTGTGAAAAAATGAAAGCTCATTTTTTCACAGCCTCTTCTTTTTACATGATTAAGTTTATGCCTGGACCAGTTTCTGCACTTCCGCCAAATACAGCTTCACTGCATTGCTCAGCAGCTGTTCCTTTTTCCACACCAGATACACCCGGGCGTACAGGGGCGGGTCCAGTTTCCGGAAGCACAGCTCCGAGTCCGGCCCGGTGGGAATCAGCTGGTCCAGGCACAGGGCGCTGCCCAGGCCTGCGCTCACCATCAGGGACGCGTTGTACACCAGATTGTAGGTGCCCAGGATATTCAGCTCGTCGGGAGAGCGCTGCAGCCAGTGGTAGAGCTCGTGGGTGTCCAGGGTCTGCCGGGAAATGAACAGCGGTTCCTGCCACAGGTCCTGGGGCTTTAGGGCAGCCTTTTGGGCCAGGGGAGAGCTTTTGCGCATATAGACACCCCATTCGTCTCGAATGGGCAGCTCCAGGCTGTCGTACTGCCGAATGGAGCCGGGCTCAATCAGCAGCCCAAAATCCAGCAGTCCCTTGTCCAGCCGCTCCGTTACGTCGTCGGCCTTGGCAGAGTAGAGATGGTAGTGGATGCCGGGGTAGCTGTCGTGAAGCACCTTGGCCGCCTGGGCCAAAAGCCCCATGGCCTTGGACTCGGCGCAGCCCAGGTAGATGTCCCCTGCGGCAATCTCCCCCTGGTGGCTGAGTTCCGCCTTGGTGTGCTGGGCCAGGGAAATCAGCTGCTCCGCCCGTTTGTACAGCACCTGGCCGGCGTCCGTCAGGGTGGTTTTCCGCTTGCCACGGACCAAAAGCGGCGTGCCCAGTTCCTCCTCCAGGTCGGACATCTGCCTGGACAGGGTGGGCTGGGTAATGTGCAGCAGCTCTGCCGCATGGGAAATATTCTCTTCTTTGGCCACCATCAAAAAGTAATGAAGAACCCGCAGCTCCATACGATCAACTCCTTTGTCCCCTTTATTGTAGCACAGTGGTGGAGTAAAAAATTGACAAATCTCGAAAATGAGATATAATAGAGTCCATGGAACCCCTAGACGTATTCAAAGCACTGGCAAACGAAAAACGTTTGCAGATCCTGCAATGGCTCAAGGAGCCGGAAAAATATTTTCCGCCCCAGGGTCTGCACATTCCCGACGGAGACAGCTTCGAGCGGGGGGTGTGCGTGGGCTCCATCTGCGACAAGGCACACATTGCCCAGTCCGCAGGTTCCCATTATTTGGATCTGCTGCAGCAGGCCGGACTTTTGGAATCCCGCCGTTTCGGCAAATGGACCTATTACCGTCGGAACGAGGAGGGCATCCAGAAGTTAGCCCAGTACATCGGAACCGAACTGTAACACCCCAATTGGCCGCTGGAGGAGGCAGGGCGGCCAGGTTCCGCTGCCAACCGCTGCATAACCTAGCCAGGGCTATTTCTAACCATACATATCTCAATTTCACGAAATGTTGATACATTATAAGGAGGCAATTATGCATTTTCATGGACCCATTGTCCGCCCCGCTACGGACGCTAATAGTTTGTTTATCGAAGTGACCGCCGGCTGTTCCCACAACAGCTGCGCCTTCTGCAATTTTTATGAGGGTACGCCCTTTTGGGTGGCACCCCTGTCCCAAATTGAGGAGGACCTCCAGGAAGCCAAGGAAAACTGGCCGGATGCCCGGGACATCTGGGCTTCTGGGGGAGACCCCTTTGTGCTCAGCACGGAAAAACAGATTGCCGTGTGGGACCTGATTCGGAAGTATTATCCTGACGCCCGACTGTCCACCTATGCCACAGTAGCGGATTTCCGGGATAAGACGGTGGAGGATATCAAGCGCATCAAGGCCCACGGGCTGGACGACCTGGTGCTGGGCATTGAAAGCGGGGATGACGCGGTGCTGACTGCCATGAACAAAGGCTACCAGGCTGCCGAAATTGTGGAAGCCTGTGGTAAAATGGATGCAGCAGGTCTGCCCTACCGGAGCATCTACCTGGGAGGTCTGGCCGGTGCTGGGAAGCTGGAAGAATCCGCCCGGAAAAGCGCTGCCATCTGGAACCAGATTCATCCCTACTATATGTATCTGACCAATGTAGCCCTGCTGCCTGGAACGGAACTGGCCCAGCGGGCTGCCCGGGGCGAATTCCAGGAAGCCAGCGAGCGGGAACGGCTTCTGGAAATCCGGACCTTGCTGGAGAATTTCCAGAACCCCATTACGGTGGATACGGTGACCTCTACCAGCAGCATTCTGATGGTGGCTCGTCTGCCCAAGGATCGGCAGCAGGCCCTTGCCAAAGTGGACCAGCTGCTGCTGCAAATGGACGACGTAACGGCAAGGCGTCTTCAGGAACGTCGGCACCGGATGCGCACCGTATAAACTGCCAAATAAATTGAAACCAACTATTTCTGCCAGCCCGGCCCGTGCCCTTGGCAGTGTGCCGCCTAGCGGCAGAAGGAGAAAAGTATGACTGCAATACAAGAGAAACTGGAATTAAAGCATATTACCCTGGCCACTCGGCTGGTGTGCCCGCCCATGGCTACCCACAGCTCCGGTGCCGAGGACGGTGCTCCCACGGAAAAGCTGCTTCGCCACTACGAGGCCATTGCTAGAAATCCCCTGGTGGGGCTGCTTGAGCTGGAACACGCCTATATTGCCAAAAGCGGCACCACCGGCGGCAATCAGCTGTCCCTGGCAGAAGACCGGCTGGTGCCCCAGCACCGGGCGCTGGTGGCACGGCTCCACGCTGCCCGGCCGGGGATTGCTGTCATTTCCCAGATTAACCACGCCGGCGCCAAGACCGCCAGCGAGCATACCGGCGGACAGATTCTTTCCGCCAGCAATGTTCCCGTGCTGAAGGAAACGCCTCGGCCTCTGACCGTTGACGAGATTCACCAGCTTACGGACCTGTACGCCCAGGCGGCCCGGAGAGCCCAGGAAGCTGGTTACGACGGGGTGGAAATCCACTGTGCCCACGGCTACCTGCTGAACCAGTTCTATTCCCCCCTGACCAACAAGCGGGAGGACGAGTACGGCCCCCAGAATCTGGAAAACCGCACCCGTTTTCTCCGGGAGGTCATCCACGCCGTTCGCAAAGCCGTCGGCTCGGACTACCCGGTTTCCGTGCGGCTGGGGGGCAGCGACTATACCCCCGGCGGCAGCACTGCCGAAGACGCAGCCCAGGCGGCCTTGCTGCTGGCCCAGGAAAATATTGATTTCCTCAGCCTTACCGGCGGCCTGTGCGGCTATGTGCTCCCGGGTATTACGGCGCCCGGCTGGTTCGGGGACCAGGCCAGGGCCATCCGTCAGGTAACGGACCTGCCGCTGCTGCTCACCGGCGGCTATACCCAGGCGGAAGACGTGAACAAGGCCCTGGCTGCAGGGACTGCGGACCTGATAGGCGTGGGCCGGAGCCTGTACAAGGACCCCAATTGGGGCCTGGAATAATAAAATTACTTGGGAATCCTGCCGCTATTGCAGGGTTCCCCTTTTTTCTCTCGAAATAGATAAAAGGAAGTTTGCACCCAAGGACGGAAACCAAGCAGCAGAAACGGGGGAGAGCTATGGGAATATTTCAATTTGTGAAGGGCAATCACTTTGCCCTTCCAGAAGCACAGGCAGAGCCTTTGCAGGAAGGGTTCCTGCTTCAGGAAAACAAGGCCGATGCCCAGGTCAGTGCCGAGCATATCCGGCCGGTGTTCGAGAACTATTTGGCCCTGCACCCCAAGGAGAGCCTCTTTTTCTTTTTGGAGGTGCCGCTAAAGAGCAATGAGGAAAAAATTCTCCAGGAACCCAAAGGGGATCAGCCCGGGATTATGGCGGGCACCCATAATGGTGTATACTATCTGGACGCCATCGATGCCAAGGAGGCCCTGGACCTTCTGGAGGTGTTCGGGGACGTACTGGTAAACGATGGGCTGTCCGCCTTTGGCTTTGGCGGACCCCATTCGGAAATCGGCAAGTACAAGTATAACGAAATGCTCCTGCGGGACGATACGGAGGGCTGCCCCCTGAAGCAAATTTTCACCCTGCTGGGCATACCCCAGCGCCAGGACCTGGCCTTTGCGGACAACCTGTTTACCCAGGATAATCCTGGGGTGGGGGAACTGTATGCCGATGCCGAAGGCCGCACCGTCTACGATGTGGTGGCAGCCCTGCAGCACGTGGGCCTCTACCAGGCGGAAATCCGGGAGGACCAGGAAGGCAAAACCGAGTTCTTGGCTGGTGACCCGGAGGAGGAGCAGCCCTAAGGACTAGTTCCATACGGTTTAGGCATAGCAAAGGCAAAACAATAAGCATTGGCTTATTGATTCCCCAACGTGTACAATAAAAGGGAAAACACAAAGGAGGTTTCAACATGAACAAAACTGATCGCCCCTTTATTTTCTGCCATATGGAAACGTCCTTGGACGGAAAGATTATGGGCAAATATTTGTGGATTCCGGAAACCAACACGGAAAACGACGTGTTCTACAAGATGATTTTTGGACCCGAGGCCCGCTTCCAGTATGAAGCCACCTTAGAAGGCAGGATTACCATTGAAGATAACTACACCTATTACAAGAAACCGGAGCTGGATGAAAACGCAGCCCCCGTACCTGCCGGAGACTACCTGGCTCCCGGCGCTGCTTTGGGAGTGTACCAGTTGGTCATGGACACCCACGGCCGGATTTGCTGGCCGAAAAATACCCTGGAAGAAAGCGGCCGGACCATGCACGTGGTGGAAGTGCTGACGGAAGCTACCCCCAACGCCTATAAGGCCTACCTGCGCAGCCTGGGCATCAGCTACCTGATCTGCGGTACGGATAAGCCCGACCTAGAACTGCTGTGCAAAAAGGCAAAGGATCTGCTCCACGTGGAATCCATGATGCTGGCCGGCGGCGGTACCATCAACTGGTCCTTTGTCCAAGCCGGTCTGGTGGACGAAATGAGCATCGTCATGGCTCCGGCAGCCGACGGCAACCCGGACACCCAGCCCCTGTTTTTGGCTAAACCCGGCCTTTCCACCGATGCGCCAGTGGTCTTTAAACTTCTGGACGTGGAAAAACTGGCGGACGATTTCCTGTGGCTCCACTATGCTGTAGGTCCCAAGAATACCTATGACTTTGACAATGATCCGGAATACAAGCAAGTGCAGGATAGAATCAAAGCTAACCGGGGAAAATAAAACGTAACCACTGCATTTTGCGAGGGTCTGTGCAAGGCGATTGCCTTTGTGCAGGCCCTCGTTTTCTGTTTTCTGGCCTCTTGCAAGGCTTGCCGTACCCTGTTTCGGATTGTTCGGCCTTTGTTCTGCCCCCTTGCCCAAAGCCTTTTCCACGCTTATAATAGAAGCATTATGAAAAGGCGGTGAATTGGATGGAATTGTGGGACATTTATGACAGCAATAAGCAGCCTACCGGCCGCACCATGAAACGGAACGACTGGCATATGCAGGACGGAGATTACCACCTGACCGTGCTGGCCCTGGTGAAGACCCCGGAGGGCCGGCTGCTGATTACCCAGCGCAAAGCCGATAAAGAATGGGCACCCCTGAAATGGGAGATTCCCGGCGGCGGCGTGCGGGCCGGCGAAACCTCGGAAGAAGCCGTTTTGCGGGAAGTACAGGAAGAAACAGGTTTAAAAGTATTAAAGGAACAAGGCAAATTAATCCATACATACCGGAACGATAGTCCGGAAGAACACAATAATTATTTCGTAGATATCTACCAGTTTATCCTGCCTTTTACCGCATCAGACGTGCATATCCAGGAAGATGAAGTCGAAACGTTCGAGATTTCAACCATCGATAATGTTCGGAAAATCGGAGAAAATGACGACTTTTTGCACTACAAACGATTAAAAAATCTATTATAACAATTCTGCATACTGAAAAGAGAAAGAAGTCTTACTCATGAAAATTGCAAGAATTACCATTGCCGGTGCCGGCACCATGGGCTACTCCATGGCCGAAATCTTTGCCCGTTTTGGCTACCAGGTGATTCTCTGGAACCATCGCCAGGCTACCCTGGATAAAGCCAAAACCAAGATTGCCCCGGAAGCAGCGGACAAAATTACCTACACGACGGACAAGGCCGCTTTTGCGGACTGCGACCTGATTGTGGAAAATATCGTGGAAGACCTGGCCATCAAGCTGGATTTCTACAAGGAAATCTCTGCCCTGGCCCGGAAGGACACCCTGATTGCTACCAATACTTCCGGCCTGTCCATCAACAAGCTGGCAGAGGCCGTGCAGGGGCCGCAACGGTTCCTGGGTATGCATTGGTTCAATCCGCCTACGCTGATTCCTCTGATTGAAATCATCAAAAATGACAAGACCAGCCCGGAAACCGCCCAGGCCATCTACGACCTGGCTCTGGCCATCCAAAAGAAGCCGGCAGTCATCGAAAAGGACGTGCCGGGCTTTGCTGCCAACCGGATTCAGCTGGCAGTGGTCCGGGAAGTCTGCCATATGGTGGAGCAGGGGGTGGTCAGTGCCGAAGCCGCCGATGCCGTCATGAAGTACGGCCTGGGCTTCCGCTGGGCCTGCCTGGGACCTTTGGAAACCATGGATTTTGGCGGCCTGGATATCTTTGCCGGGGTCAGTTCTTATCTGATGCCGGACCTGGCTGACGGCCACGAAGTGCCGACCATTCTCAAAGAAAAGGTGGACCGAGGTGACCTGGGGGTCAAGACCGGCAAAGGCTTTTACGACTACAGCAGCGGACGGGGAGAGGCGGCCAAGAAGGAGCGGGATAAAAAGCTCCAGGCCGTATTCCAGGCCCTGTACGCGGCGAATAAAGCGAACTAACGAAGTACTGCCAGACCGGCTTAGCTGGTTCAGGCAGCAGGCTGCGGGCCTATACCGCCGGCAGCCTTGGCAAGAAAGGGGGGACCAGGGATTGTCCGAACGGATACCCATCCAATGTGAGGACTGCGGAGATTCCTGTCTGGAACACGTAGATTTCCTGGCGGGCCTGCCGGAAGAGAAAGTCCGGGGGCTCATGGCGCTGGCCCTGCGCAAGAAACAGAAAAAGGGCAGTTATATTTTCCAAGAAGATACGCCGGTGGATGCCATCTATGTAATCCACAAGGGGCGTGTAAAACTCAGTACCTACGACGGGGACGGCCGGGAGCAGATTGTAGGCATTTTTGCCGACCATGACACCATCTGGGAAGGGGCCTTTATTGACGGCAGCGTATTTCCTTATGGGGCCATGTGCCTGACGGATGTGGACTACTGCAAGCTATACCTGAAAGATTTTGAACGGGAAATCCAGGAGCCGGAGATCGCGCTGAAGATTATTGGCCTCTTGAGCAAAAAACTCCACGACGCCAACCAGCGTAACCTGCTGCTGTCCATTGCTGAGCCCAAGGCCCGGATTGCCGGTTTTTTAGACTATCTCTACCGGCATCAGGCCGGGGACCTGGTGACCCTGCGCCTGGACGACATTGCCGCCAGCGTGCGCCTGCGGCCCGAGACCATCAGCCGGAAGCTCCAGGAGCTGGAACGGGAGGGTCTGATAAAGAAAGTGGGCCAAAGTGGTATGCAGCTTTTGAATGCTGCCGGGCTGAAAGCCTTGGCCAAACCCTAAGGAATGTTTGATTGTAATCAAAGATTCCGTTGACAAAATTTAGTAAAATGGCTATATAAAGGGGAGGGGTTGGACCCTCACCCCCAATATATAGCCATTTTGTTTTACCAGGAGGTATAAAGATGGTAAAAGGACGGATTCACTCCATTGAATCCTTTGGGTCCGTAGATGGGCCTGGGACCCGCTTCATTATTTTCGTACAGGGGTGCAGCCTTCGCTGCCTATACTGCCACAATGCGGACACCTGGAATCTGGCAGGCGGTCAGGAAAAGACGGCCGACGAACTGCTGAATCAGGCGGAACGCTATCGTCCCTACTGGGGACCGGAAGGCGGTATAACCGTGAGCGGCGGTGAGCCCCTGCTGCAATTAGATTTTCTTTTGGAACTGTTCCAGAAAGCCAAGGCAAGAGGCATCGGCACCTGTATCGACACGGCCGGTCAGCCCTTTACCCGGGAAGAGCCGTTTTTTGGCAAATTCCAGCAGCTGATGGAACTGACGGATATCCTGCTGATGGATATCAAGCACATTGACCCGGCAGCCCACAAAAAGCTCACTGGCAAGGACAATGCCAACATTGTGGACCTGTTCCATTACCTGGCAGAAATCGGCAAACCCATCTGGGTGCGTCAGGTACTGGTGCCCGGCTATACGGACGGCGAAGCGGATCTCCGGAAGACCCGGGAATTCATCGCCAGCCTGCCCAATGTGCAGAAGGTGGAAGTGCTGCCCTACCACAGTATGGGCCAGTACAAATGGGAAACCCTGGGACTGCCTTACGTACTCAAAGACGTAAAGCCACCCACGCCGGAACAAACGGAATGGGCCCAGAAGATCCTGGATGGACGGGGTTAACATCGGTTTGAATGTAAACTTTGATTCAAATCAAGGAAACCCGGCGGCAAGAAAGTTAGAATAAACCCATCGAGAACGGAAGACAAACAAAAACATTTTAAGGAGGATTTTCATGAACAGCATTACCCAAAGCATGGCATGGAGAGGCTTCAAAGGCGAAAAATGGACCGACGATGTAGACGTTAGAGAGTTCATCCAAAAGAACTACACCCCCTACGACGGGGATGAAAGCTTCTTGGCTGGTCCTACCGAAGCCACCGATAAACTGTGGGGCAAAGTACAGGAACTGCAAAAAGAAGAACGGGCAAAAGGCGGCGTTCTGGACTGCGAAACTGAAGTGGTTTCCAGCCTGACTGCTTACGGCCCTGGCTATATTGACGAATCCCTGAAGGATCTGGAACAAGTGGTTGGCCTGCAAACCGACAAACCCCTGAAACGTGCCTTCATGCCTTACGGCGGTATCAAAATGGCGGAAGAAGCTGCAGAAACCTACGGCTATCACGTAAACCCCAAGTTCCACAAAATCTTCAACGAATACCACAAAACCCATAACCAGGCAGTATTTGATGCCTACACCCCGGAAATGAAGCGTGCCCGTCACAGCCACATCGTTACCGGCCTGCCCGACACCTACGGCCGCGGCCGTATCGTTGGCGACTACAGAAGAGTAGCCCTGTACGGTATCGATTTCCTGATTGAGAAGAAAAAAGCTGACCTGGCTATCTGCGGCTGCGGCATGATGACCGACGACATTATCCGTCAACGGGAAGAACTGGCTGAACAGATCCGTGCCCTGGGCCAAATGAAAGAAATGGCTGCAGTTTATGGCTTCGACATTTCCAAACCGGCCACCAACGCCAAAGAAGCTGTACAATGGCTGTACTTCGGCTACCTGGCTGCCATCAAAACCCAGAACGGCGCTGCCATGAGCGTAGGCCGTATCTCCACCTTCCTGGATATCTACATCACCCGTGACCTGAAGGAAGGCACCCTCACCGAACAGGAAGCCCAGGAACTGATCGACCATCTGACCCTGAAATTCCGCATGGTGAAATTCGCCCGTATTCCTTCCTACAACCAGCTGTTCTCCGGCGACCCTGTATGGGCTACCCTGGAAGTAGCCGGCATTGGTATGGACGGCCGTCACATGGTTACCAAGAACGACTACCGCTTCCTGCATACCCTGGAAGACATGGGTCCTTCTCCTGAACCCAACCTGACCGTGCTGTATTCCTCCCAGCTGCCCAGCAACTTCAAGAAATACGCTGCCCATATCTCCGTCACCACTTCCTCCATCCAATACGAAAATGATGACGTGATGAAACCCGTTTGGGGCGACGACTACAGCATCTGCTGCTGCGTATCCGCTACCCAGACCGGTAAGGAAATGCAGTTCTTCGGCGCCAGAGCCAACCTGGGCAAATGCCTGCTGTATGCCATCAATGGCGGTAAGGACGAAAAATTCCTGACCAAAGACGGCAAACATATGCAGGTAGGTCCGGAATACGCTCCCATCACCTCTGAAGTGCTGGACTACGATGAAGTTATGCATAAATACGATCTGATGATGGACTGGCTGGCTGGCCTGTATGTCAACATCCTGAACCTGATCCAATACATGCACGACAAATACTACTACGAAGCTGCCCAAATGGCCCTGATCGATACCGATGTAAGAAGAACCTTCGCTACCGGTATTGCAGGCTTCTCCCATGTAGTTGACTCCCTGTGCGCCATTAAATACGCCAAGGTTTCCACCGTGCGTGACGAATCCGGCCTGGTTGTGGACTATAAGATTGAAGGGGACTTCCCGCGCTTCGGCAACGACGATCCCCGGGCTGACGAAATTGCAGTATGGCTGCTGAAGACCTTCATGAACAAGATCCGCAAGTACCATACCTACCGCAACTCCGAACCCACCACCTCCATCCTGACCATTACCTCCAACGTAGTATATGGCAAGGCTACCGGCGCTATGCCTGACGGCAGAAAAGCCTACGCTCCGTTTGCACCTGGCGCTAACCCCGCCTACGGCGCAGAACAAAACGGCCTCTTGGCTTCCCTGAACTCCGTAGCCAAACTGCCGTACGAATACGCTCTGGATGGTATCTCCAACACCCAGACCATCAGCCCTGAAACCCTGGGCCACAGCGAACCCGAACAAAAGGAATCCCTGGTACGGGTTATGGACGGTTACTTTGACCAAGGCGCTCACCACCTGAACGTAAACGTGTTCGGCGTGGAAAAACTCATCGACTGCATGGAACATCCGGAAAAACCTGAATACGCCAACTTCACCATCCGCGTATCCGGTTACGCCGTGAAATTCATCGACCTGACCAAAGAACAACAGCTGGACGTTATCGCCCGGAGAGCCCACAAGGCCATGTAAGAAACCGCCTTCTTTTGAAGGTTGGAAATAGAATAAAAGGCAGTCCCCTGAAACCAGAACGGTTTTGGGGGACTGCTTTTTTTGTCGTTAATGTTGGGGTGGCACTGCCGGGTGCAAGGGCAGCTGTAACCTTGCTTTGCAGGACAGACCGGTCGGCAGGGGAGGGGGAATGCACCCTTTCTCGACTCCTTAGGGCCAAGAGTCTGCGGCCCGATGCTTTATTACTACTTAACTGCATGAACCAAGGTGAATATAAAAAAGAACCGTACGATCAGCTCTCGTACGGTTCTTTTAGATTTAATTTTCTAAATTTCTTTCTTACACTTCCAGCGCCGGTTCATTGTTGTCATCATCGTCATCCAGTTCGTCGGCCAGGTCGTGGTTGGTCATGGCGCAGACAGCGGAGTCGGACCATACGTTTTCAGCGGTTTCCACCATATCAATGATGGTGTAGATGGGCAGGATAATCCCCATGATGCCAATGGGCGCGCCCACCGAGGACATCAGGGACAGGGTCAGGAAGTAGCAGCCCATAGGAACGCCGGCGTTGCCTACCGCAGCCAGTACCGCCACAAAGAGCCAGCCAATCATGCCGCTGAGAGTCAGTTCCATGCCTCCATTTTGCATCAGAAACAGGGAGGTAACCAGAATAAAGGCAGCGCAGCCGTTCATATTGATAGTGGTGCAGATGGGCAGCACGAAGCGGGATACCTGCTTGTGGGCGTGCATATTTTCTTCCGCACAGGCCAGGGTTACCGGCAGGGTGCCAGCGGAACTCTTGGTGAAAAGCGCCACCGCAATGGCCGGAGCCATCTTGCGGAACACGTGCAGCGGATTCAGCCCCCGGGCTGCCAAAAACAGCGGAATCACAAGGAAGAACTGAATCAGGTTGCCAGCCAGGATAACCAGGGTGTATTTGCCGATGGCCCCTACAATGACCCCAGCTTCAATCTGGGAGGACAGCTGGGCTGCGAAAGCCAGGATGCCTACGGGCAATACCCACAGCAGGGCACGGATCAGGGTAAAAAGCAGTTCTTCCAAACCGTGAATCCCTTTTAGGAGGACTTCCCGGTTTTCCGTCTTGGGCATAAAGGCTAGCGCCAGGCCTGAAGCGGCAGCAATCAGCATGACGGAAAGCACGTTGCCGGACAGGAAAGGCTGGAGAATGTTATTGGGAATAACCGACAGGAAATGTTCGTAGTACGATACCTTTTCCAGCTTTTGCGGCACAGCCGCCGTACCCTGATTGATCAGCTCCAAAGGCAGGTTGCCGGGAGCAATCCAGAGATAGAGCAGCAGGCCGATAGCCGCGGCACAGATGGTGGTCAGCAGAGTGTAGGTGACAGCATGGGCGAAGATGCGGCCCGTTTCCTTTTTGCCGCCCAAAGCCGACAGGGTGGTAATGACCGCCAGGGCGATGGTGGGAACTGCAATAAATTGGAATAAACGTGTGAATACCGTGGCAATAAAGTTGAAAAGCTGATTCAGCGCCGGAATCCCCAGCCAGCCCAGAATAGTTCCTGCCACCAGTGCCCCAAGCCATAGGGCCAACTGACGGTTGTTCTTGTGGGCCCGGCTGCCGTGAATGATTTCACGGGCCTGCTCCCGGACCTGGTCTTTCTGTTCCGCATTAGACATAAACAATACCCCTTTTCTTCCAATAAAATGAAGTGTACCCCGAATTGGTACACTTGCCATAGCTGTTATTATATGTAGGTTATTGGCAGATGTCAACCGCCTGAGGTGGTTCTTGTCACCGCTAATCCTACTTTTGTCCGCCAATTGCGAACAGCTGTCAAGTGAAAAGGCTGTTTGTTGTTAAAAAACACTATATATTTACCATAAATTTAATAATTCATCAAATTTATAAACGTACACTTTGTAACAATATACCTGTCAAACAATTTTGCTCTGGGTTAAATACACAGAATCCCTTGGACATTATTTAATAACAATCTTATAATAAAAGTGGAAAGAGTAAAAATTATACTAACAGGAATTGCTGCTAGTAAATATGCCTGCCAAGATTCTGGGGAGAATCTATCTGCAGCCTTACGAAAGGGGGGAAAGGCCAAGGTCCTAGGGGGACGTTGGTGCATATTATGGGGAAACAGAAGGCTTTCAAGAAACTGCATAGTACGAAAAAACAACTCCTCACTGCCTTGGTGCTTAGCAGTATCCTCGGGATGGGATTTGGTGCAGCACCTGCCTGGGCAGAGAGCAAGACAGATCAGGATACGGACAGCAGAACCCCGCTGGTCAGTCAGGTTAATGGCGTAGGGACCGTTTCCAACGGCTCTGATACTGCCGTAACCGATGGCCTTACTGCAGCCCTGGCCGCCTGGCGAGAGGATCACGAAGCTGTCCAGCTGCGGCAGGATTCGCAAGGAGCGGGTGAAGTGGCCAATAGTTTCACGCCTGTATTCACTTCCAGCGTAGACGCAAGTTATTTGGGTGCAAGACAGATTCCTCTGTTGGCGTCCATTACCACGCCCATTGCCCAAACCGTGCCTGCCCTGGTAGAAGCGGATATTAATGCTCCTGCTTCTGTCCTGGCTTCGGCTCCGCCTGCAGAACGGGGCGCCTGGAGTGTGGAACACGATGTGGACGCCAAGTTCACTCCCTACGTGATGGTGGGCGGCCATAACCTGCGCTACAACACCAGTTCCACGGTGGATACCAATGGCTTTAACGGTGAACTGGGGTTTGTAAAACGGATCTTTGAGGAAAGGCACGCCGACACCATTATGCCCTTTATGGAATACGGCACCGGCAATTATACCAGCTATAAGAACGGCAGCAGAGGGGACGGCAGCCAACGCTATATTGGCGCAGGGCTTCTGGTTCGTCGAGACCAAAGCAACGGCGTGCATTACGAAGGCCTGGTTCGAGGCGGACATCTCAGCGGCGACTATAGCGGAAACGCCGGCCTTTACCACGCAAACTACGATTCCGGAGCCAATTACTTTGCAGCCCATGCTGGCATCGGCCGCATCTATCACCAGGACGACAACGACTACAACCTGTACGGCAAACTCTTCTATTCCTACCTGAGCAGTGATACCGTGCAGCTTCACAGCGATGTGGGCAGTTTCGACTACGAACTGGAACCGGTAACCTCTCTTTGGACCCGTCTGGGCTTCCGCTGGACCAAACACCTGGATCCCGATGTTACCAGTTTTTATGCCGGGGTGGGCTGGGATTACGAATTTAATGGCAAAGCCAAAGCCCGGTATCAGGACTATACCACCCCTGAAGCCAGCATGAAAGGCTCCAGCGAATTTCTGGAGCTGGGCTGGCAGAGCAAGAGCAATAAGAATAACCCCTGGGGCGCCGACGTAAGAGTTACCGGCTGGCATGGGGTAAAGCAAGGCTTCACATATGGTGTAACGATTACCCGGAGAATGTAAATGTGAACTAAGGTTAAAAAAGCATTCCTACAGAAGCACAGAGTTTCTGTAGGAATGCTTTTTTGTGTGAAATCGGGGGAATGGGTGGGGGGCTGACAGATAGTGCTGAAGAAAACGGACGACGTACTACAGTTTCTACGAAACTGTAGAGGTGTTTTTGGTAATATATATGGCGGCGCCAGCGCCGCAAAAGGAGCCTTCCCCACCCAGGACCCTTGGATTCTTGGTGTGGCCCGTCCCTCCCCTTCCTAAAGGCGGGGAGGGCACGGGGTAGTGCTGACCGGTTCTGTAGGTGTTTTTGATAGTGAATGTAGTGGTAAAGCTATCGTAACGATTAACAATTGACCGGAGACGGTTATGGACGCTTCCTTCAAGGGTTGCGGTCGCGTCCAAACAGCGCCCAGGTATTCTTGAAACTGTTTGGAATACGTGACCCATGTGATAGCTGCCCAGAAATTGAGCCTGAAAGGCGAAAATGATGCGCTCATATCCAATTTTCAATGCTGCAAGCCGCAGAGAATTGGTTAATATGAGCCATGTGATAGCGGCCTGCAAAGCAAACCCACAGGGTGAAGCTGCGCAGCGAGCCGCGAACCACTCTGGCTAGCAGCGAACCACTAAGGAAGTGTCGCCAGGGGCGACGATAGAAGTTTAATCCAAGTATCATCTTTTAATCAATTATTTGCGGCTTTTAGCCGTCGAAGGGGCACTCTCCGTCTTATAACCCTCAACATTTGGGAGGCGTATCCGATCGTCCATACCAATGTATCAATGGAGGACCGGCTAATACGACCCCTGCGATAGCTTCCCATGAAACAAGTATGCTAGGACGCAGTTGCTTGGTATATGGCCACCCGCTCGGCCTCTGGGCCCGTTTCACACCATACTGTAACTGAAACAAAGTCTTCGTCCAGAAGGCAGCAGAAACGTCCCTGGGTTCTGCTCAAACAAACCCCAAGGACGTTCCTTTCGCAATTCACCGCGCCCTTATTTCAATACCTTTTTGTTATTCTCGTTAGGGGTGGTAATGATGATTTCTTCCGGGGTGATTACCAGGGCACCTTTGGCAGTGGCCGCCCCCTTAAACATGGTCTCCACTGCTTCTTTAAAGGTTTCCACCAGTTCTCCTTCTGTAAGATAGGCAGCGGTTCCTTTGATCTGATATCCTTCCAGGGTCTTGGCATCATAAACGGAAACCGCAATGTGGCCCTGGTTCTCCTGCAAATTCTTTAGGGTGGTAGCCAGGAACACATCTCCTACAGCCAGTTTGCCGTCCTCCGTCACAGTCTTGAACGCAACAGGAACAACATTGGGTTCACCTTTTTGGCTGCAAGTAGCCAAATCCCACAGGTTTTCTTTCAATAGATTTACAACGTTGTCATTCATGGTCAGATCCTCCAATTCTGTTTTTGCTAGGCTTTCTTTCGGCTGCCTATAGAATAGCAGTATTGCTTGTGAAACGAAATATATAAACCTATTTATGAGTTACTGATTAATTTCATAGTGACTATGGCAGAGGTAACGCCTTTGCGGCCAAAAAACCGGCGTCGCATTTTCCCTTTCCCTCCAGCGGCAGTTCTTTATCCGTTCCCGGAAAGCAAGTCACTGCAGGATTTTCTGTAAATATAGCTGTAAATATGTTGTCTTCACAACGTTTAGAACAAAATATATACTTTCGTATAATTGCAATATTTTTCATAGTTGATACAATATACATAAAAGGTTTCGAAAGACGTACAAGCCCAGTGAATCCCAGTAATTTCTCCATCCACCAATTTTAGCCTCAGCATTACCAGCAAAAGTTATACCAAGTTTTTATCTTATCCCTAGAAACCTGTGCGCTTTCGTTTTCACCTTATTCCCTTCGGGGTTAATCTCCTCTCCCCAGGAGTTGACCTATAGATTTTCCCCATTCCATTTTGGAAAGGCAGACTGCACTTCACCCCCATTGAAGTGCCGCCTGCCTTTCTGCTTTTCTGTGCAGAAAGGCAAACCTGCCAAGTACTCTAAAAGCCACCGTATTTTTTGATAAGAAAGCAGTTCAAAAACAACAAGAAAGTCCCTAAACCCGCATTCAGCCTAGCTTTCCCCACTTTAAAAAGATTATACTTTCGTATAATTGAATTTAAATCCGATTTTGTTACAATAGAATTAACAAAGGGAAGTTTCATAATAATATACAGAATAATCTGAACAAAGTGGGAGGCGAGCAATCATGTCGAAACGGGATAAAGCCTTACGATTAGCCATTTTGGCGGCATTGCTGGGCAGCGGTGTGTGCGCTCAGTCGGTACAGGCACAGGACCTGACCAATCCGCCTGTCGCCTATTCTGATGGCTCTTATGATAACGTGTACGGTTTATGTGTATATGGAGCAAATGAAAATGCTGTCAATAATCAGCTGACCCTTTCTGGACCTGTTCAGGTGACGGGTCAGGCAGCAGGGGGCTGGTCCACCTATGGCAGTGCCATTGGCAATACTGTGACCATTGCCCTGGATGCCAACGGATATATAGGCACCAGCTCCGGTCTAGGTGGTACTGTGTATGGCGGCGGGGCAGAAGAGGAAGGGGCCGGCTCAGCCATGAACAATACCGTAAAGCTGGAAAGCGGAAATGTATATGGTGCGGTTTATGGCGGGGCTTCCGTTGGTGATGAAGTGAATGGTAGTGTCGGAGAAGCTTCTGGCAACCAGGTCCTGATGAGCGGCGGTTCAGCGATTCGCGTCTGCGGAGGGTCTTCAGGAGTGGGTGCCGCCAACAACAATACAGTGACCCTTAGCGGCAGTGCTGTTATCACAGGAACCTATAAACCGGTGTACGGCGCCTATACCGTCGGCGGGAATGCTTCGGGAAATACCGTAAATATCCAGGCTAGTGCCTCTGTAAAGGGAACCGTCATCGCCAGCTATTCCCGGGACGGCGAACTGATTTCCGGCAACAAAATCAACATGACTGGAGGCACAGTAAACGGCGAACTGTATGGCGCCTATACGGATACGGCTACAGGATTCTCTTCCTCTGGAAGGGCCGATGTTCTCAATAACGAAGTGAATATCAGCGGTGGCTCAGGGGTCACCCTGGCCTGGGGCGGTAATACCTTTTTCGGTTTGGCCCAAGGCAATAAAGTGAACCTCAGCGCCGGTACGGTGTCCCAAGAAATCGTTGGAGGCTTTTCAGCCCAAGGCGATGTAGTGGACAACCAGGTGACGGTGAAGGGTACGGGCGTTGTGGGCGGCAGCGGCAGCGGCAATGTCTACGCCGGCCTGAGCAATGGGAGCAAGGCGGCAGGAAATATCCTGTATATTCAGGAAGCAGCGGAGATTAGGGGCAAGGCCTATGGCGCCCTTCAGCAAGGCAATGAAGTCTCCAGCTCTGCAGAACGCAACCAGGTTCTCATGAGCGGCGGCTCTGTAGGCGGTGATGTGTATGGCAGCAGCACAAAAACCCAAGCCTTTAAAAATAACGTGGAAATCAGCGGCGGTACAGTTGGCGGCAGTGCTTACAGTGCTTATGCAGAAGGCCTGGAGGCCAGTGAAAATACCCTGACCCTTAGCGGGGGCAGCGTAACGGGTACCCTATACGCCGGCTATGCCAAGAATGGTACGGCCAATCAGAACCAGGTAACCTTCAGCGGAGGCTCCTTGGGAGCCGATGCCTACGCCGGTTATGCCCGTAACGGCGCCGAGGGAAATACCCTGCTGCTCTCCGGCAATAGTGTAGTGCCCGGCAATGCCCTGGCAGGGTTTTCACAAACCACCGCAGCTACTGGCAATACCCTGGCCCTCAAGGACCACAGCGAAGTCAAAGGCAATGCCGCAGGCGGTGCTGTGTATATGGGCTCTGCCGCGAACAATACGGTCCTACTGCAAAATAATGGCCAGGTAGACGGCAAGGTTTACGGCGGCCTGCAGCAGCTGGACCCGGAAACGCAGGAAATGCTGGACAGTGCAGATGCGTATATAGAAGAAATAAGAAGCAGCGATCTTCCTGAGGAGAAAAAAGCGGAGCAGATTGCACAGGTCCAGGCGCGGGTGGAATACATACAACAAGCCAGTGCCGGTACAGCGGAGGGCAACCAGGTCCTGGTAAACGGAGGGGCCATTGCCGGCAATATCTACGGCGGTGCCGTGAATAGCGCAGGGGATGCAGTGGGTAACAGTGTAACCTTTAGCAGCGGCTATACCACCGGTGCCATCTATGGCGGCTATGCTGCCTACGGCAATGCTCTGGATAACACCGTTACCATCAAAGGCGGCAGCTTGGGAGGCACCTCCAGCCTCTACGGCGGCCGTCCAGGCAGTGAAGGCACCAGCTCCGGCAACACCCTGAACCTTTATACCAAGGGCAACACCGTTGAGAACCTGGACTATTTCCAGACCCTGAACTTCTACGTCCCCCAAGGCACCAAAGCAGGGGAGACCATGCTGACCGTAACCAAGAGCGCCAACGTCAGCGCAGCCGCAGTGAATGCAGGCGTCTACGATACCACCCAATTGAACCCGGGAGAGGTCATCAACCTGGTGTACAACCCCAACGGCATTACCACCGACGGGACCAGCTATAGCGTTATGGAAGGGTTGGATAAGGTTACCGACGCCAGTTTCCTGGAGCGCACTGTGCTCATCAAAAAGCAGGACCCCAACACCATCGTCCTGTATATTCCTGGCGACAGCAAGCCCACCCTGGACCCCGGCACCAAAGTCATCCCCGATGAACGGGATACCGGAACCAGCCTGGTGAACGAAGGCTCCGACCTGGCTGTCAACGATGGTTTTGAAAGCGCCCTGGCTGCCCACGAAGCAGGCTGGCTGGAAGACCATTCCATCAAAGCCAAGTTTACCCCCTATGTGGTCCTGAGCGGACACAACCTGCGCTACAACCGGAAGCAGAACCCGGTGGATACCAACGGCTTTAACGGCGAACTGGGCTTTGTAAAACGCTCCTACGAAGATGATTATATCGACACCAGCATGCCCTTCCTGGAATACGGCAACGGCAACTTTACCATCCATTATCCCACGGCCAGAGCGGACGGTGGGCAACACTACGCAGGGGCAGGCATTCTGCTGCGCAGGGACCAGAATAACGGCTTCCACTACGAAGGCATGGTCCGGGCAGGCCGTTTCAGCGGAGATATGCACGGCATCATCGGCAGCCGCAGGTTTGGCTACAATACCAGCAGCAACTACTTCGCCGCCCACCTGGGCCTGGGCAAAGTCTATACTGACGATACCAACGACTACGATTGGTACGGCAAAGTCTTCTACGCCCACCTGGGCAGCGATACCGTCCAAATCCGCACCAACGCCGGCACCACCCAGTATCAGCTGGACAGCGTGGATTCCCTCCGTACCCGGCTGGGCTTCCGGTGGACCAAGCACCTGGACAAAGAAACCTCTAGCGTCTACGCCGGCCTGGGCTGGGACTACGAATTCAAAGGCGAAGCCAAAGCCTACCACGGCGATTACACCACCCCCGCCGCCAGCCTAAAAGGCTCCAGCGAATTCCTGGAACTGGGCTGGCAGAGCAAAGACAACAAAGAGAACCCCTGGGGCGTGGACCTGAGAGTCAGAGGCTGGATAGGGAAGAAACAAGGGTTCACCTATACGGCAACGATCACACGGAGAATGTAGATGTGAACTAAATAAAAAGCATTCCCCCAAAAGTATAGAACTTTTGGGGGAATGCTTTTTTGTGTGAAATCGTGGGATGAGTGGGGGGCTGACAGGTATTGCTGAAGAAAAAAGGAGAACGTGCTACGCTTTCTACAAAAGCGTAGAGGTGTTTTTCAGAATAGATGGCGGCGCTAGCGCCGCAGAAGGAGCCTTCCCCACCCAGGGGCCTATGAATTATTGGAGTGGCCCGTCCCTCCCCTTCCTCATAGGCGGGGAGGGCATGGGGTAGTGCTGGCCGTTACGAGTGGTGATTTGATAGCTTATGTAGTGGTAATGCTATATTAACGACTAACAATTGACCAGTAGTGGTTTTAGAAGCTTCCTGCGAGCGTTGCGGCCGCATCCAAACATCCCCAAAAATATCCCAGAGGATGTTTGGTTAATAAGGCCCATGCGATAGCCGTCCAAGGAGCAAGTCCGTCAGGACGCAGCTGCTTGGAATACGGCGAACCGCTCAGGAAGTGTCGCCATAGGCGACGATAGAAGTTTAATCCAGGTATCATCTTTTAATCAATTATTCGCGGCCCTTGGCCGCAGTAGGAGCACTCTCTGTATAACCCTCAACGTTCACGGGGAGGGTGTCGCACAACGTGCGACGGGAAGGGCCGGTGCCACCTGCGCCCGCATGCGTGCGAGGTCAGTTACTTGAACAAATCCGCAATAATAATATATTTTGTGCTGCTTAGCTCCTTCCACATTGTGCTCAAAAATAAGTAATTTTAGAAACGTGGTAGTGCCTTATAGTTGACATCCATCAAGTGTGAGGGAGGTGGCGCCGGGAGGCGACGAAGAGAGTTTTCAAAGCACATAAATATCAAAAACGATATATTTTTCCTTTCATTCCAATATTTGCGGCCCTTGGCCGCTGCCTTCCCAGCCCAACAGCAGTCCCAGGCTGGGAAGGTGGGGCGCCCAGCGCCTCGGATGGGTGGCCCTAAGGCCGCTCCAGGCCCTCTGCTTGCAGGTCTCTAGCCATCCTTTCAATAGATTTTCTAAAGAATACAAGATATTTTCTCAATTCCTCGCTGAAACCGTCCAAATCTGCGTCCGTAATAACACCGTCATAGAGAAACCGCATCAGAAAATCAATCATGGTACCCTTGCTGACTTCACATCTGACCCCAGGATGTTTTTTGTCTTCACGCATTTTTTTCCAAAGGGTCCAAAATTTTGTTGATGCTGGATCCTTTCCTTGCAGGTACTGCGCGTATTCCTGAACCAATTTTCCCATATAGGCTTCCTGCCATTTCGGAAGTCTTTCCTGGTAAAGCTTCCAGTCTTTTTTGGTTACTTCATAATACACAGGCTCCATAAGCGCTCCTCCTTTACCTCAGTCGTCCTCGCCGCGCCGTTCCGTTAAAATCTCGTTCAAATCCCCACAATCCTAAGAAGGGGCGTCCCCTATATAGGGCACCGGTCTGGGAGGTCCCATTTTATACAGCTTGCAGTTCTTTGGCCCATAGCAAAAGCTCTCGAACCGGAATTTTTGGGAAACGCCCCAATCGTATTCAATGGCAACATTGGCCATACAAGCCCATTTGCAGGTGACGCATTTGCTGCCCCACCGTCTTTTGTCCAGCAGGCGGCAGCCGCGCCAGGCATAGACTTCCAAAGCAGGGACCTCTCCCACCCAGGGCGAATCCTTTGCTTCATCTACAAAAGCAGCTTCCGCCGTCTTTTTCAGAGCCCCGGCCCGATAGTAGTCGGCATATTCCCACTTGGGATACTGCTTCGTCCAGGCCGTTCCAGATATTTCATCACCAATATGAAAGCGCAGTCTGTTCTGCTGCCGTTCCGAAATGGCAATGGAAAAATCCCTGGCCTCACCGTCCGCCTTTCCCGTCAAAAACAGATTATAACCAATCATGCCATGGGTGCGGTTATCCAGCCGATAGCGCCAGACCTTGGAACGGGGCTGCACCGACAAAATACGGCCAAAAACTTGATTTTCTTCTGTTCGTTTTTCATAAAAATGCCTCCTTCAGGTGGAGTGCTTTTTGTCACAACCATTATACCCACGAAGCAATCCCAAAAGCAAACGCTAAAACGTTTGGAGTGTCCAGAAAGCCGGCAGTGGGGGATGCCCCGTGCCAACGCAAAGGGTTCCCAGGCCGCACCTACATAACCAAAATACGTACTTCACACACGTACAACAATCCTTATTTCGTACCATAAATTTGAGTACTATTACATAAATAATGAATTATATTACAAAACGCTGTACATATTATATAGTTATTTCGTATTCGTGAAAAATTCATTACATCATATTCTTTGTTTAATAACATAATGCTTATAAAATATAAAAACAATTAAAAGAAAACTGAAAAGTCATTGACAATTGTCCTCTAATGGAAGATAATTTGATACAGAGAACAGTTCTTAATTGTGCTCAAAATGGAATACGAGAAAAGGGGCGAGGTTTATGAACAAGGCATATCGAGTCATTTGGAGTCGAGTAAAACATTGTTACATCGTTGTCTCCGAACTGGCAAGAAGCCACACGAAAAAATCTGGGAACGCCAGAGCTGGGGGAAAAAGCATGGCAGCTCTTTGTACGTTCCTATTGCTCAGCAGTGCCGGTGTCGCAGGAGCAGCTGACACCACTGTTGGCGGCGGAGCAGGTGTGGCCTATGGGACGGGCAGTTCGGCACCCAAAGCGGAAAATGTGGCTATCGGGAAAAATGCCACCATTTCCTACTCTGGCGGCGTTGGGCAGCCATCTACAGGCGATATTGTTATCGGTGGTGGTGCACATACCAATAACTATATTGACCAAGGCGGTGGTATCGCAATTGGTGCCAATGCTTTTGTGGAAAATATGGTTGGAGGCTTAGAGCGATCTTTTGATTTTAATCAGGCCCAATATGATAGCATCTTTGGCATATCGTATGGATTCCCGAAAGATCCATCAAAAATGGTAACTGGTGTAGCTATTGGTCAGAATACCTATGCCCGTTCCGGCAGCGTCATGCTTGGTACTCATAATTATAAGGGAGCATTAGGCGACACAGAGGTCGATAGTGCAAATGCAAAGGCTGATAATATGTCGTTGTTTTCTACAACGGTAGGTGCCAATAGTTATACAAATGGATTATTTTCTTCCGTAACAGGCTCGTACTCCATTGCATCTTCTGATTATAGTGGTGGAACTACTAATGCTGTAAAGAATTTTGGCGCGACTATTACAGGTTCTTTAAACAGCATCGAATCGAAAACAGCATCCTCCGCTTACTCCGGCATCGCCAGCAGTATTGTTGGTGTGGCCAACAGGGTATACAATTCCAACGGAGCTTTGGTCTTTGGTGCCGGCAATGAAATTACCAATTCTGTTACTGATGTATCGGCTTTGGACCTTAATTTTGACAATGCATCGCCCAATGCACTGCGGGATAAGTTGAAAGGCATGCTGAAAGATGCCAACGGCGGCGGTTCTACCCTGGCCATTGGCGGCGGCAACACGGCGGATTATACCCTGCTGACCCAGATTTCCGGGGTCAGCAACACCATTACCGGTTCCTCCAGCACCCCTGCCAAGCTGAACTATATTGCCGGGTTCCAGAATACCATAACAAATGCTTCCAATAATATTGTCATGGGGGACAAGCATACAGTTACGGCAGAAAACACCATTGCCATCGGTGGTTTGTCCAAGGCTGAAACCCGTTCTGTGGCCAATACCACGTCCCTGGGTTATGATGCCCTGGTCAGCCAGGAGGGCGGCGTAGCCCTGGGCTACCAGTCCAAGGCGGCGGTAGACAAAGGCGCAGCGGGCTACGACCTGTCCACCAACGCAGCCTCCACCGATACCAGTTCCACCTGGAAAGCCACCGCAGCGGCCGTTTCTGTGGGCGATGCGGATAACGGCCTTACCCGTCAGATTACCAGCGTGGCAGCCGGCTCCGCCGATACCGATGCGGTAAACGTAGCCCAGCTGAAAAAAGCCGTAAGTTCCGCTGCTGGTTCTGCCGCCCACTACTATAGCGTAAAGAGCGACGAGCAGGGCGACGGTTCCAACTACAACAACGATGGCGCCAAAGGCCGAAACGCACTGGCAGCCGGCGTAAATGCTTCGGCAAAAGGCTTCGAATCGGTAGCCATTGGCTATGGCACTAAGACCACCGCAGACAACACCGTGGCCATCGGCAACGGCAGCCAGGCTATCGGCAAGCACGGCGTGGCCATCGGCGACGGTGCCACCGCAGGCTCCCCGGACAGCAACTACCTTTTTGGCAACATTGCCATCGGCACCGGAGCCAATTCCGCCGGTGGCGTTGCTATCGGTGATAATTCCAAGGCCGGGAATTACAGCTTGGCAGCTGGCCTCTATTCGGAAGCCGGCGACCGGGCCGCAGCTGCTGGGTATTCCAACAAAGCCACTGGCCAGTGGTCCTCCGCTTTGGGGGTAGGCAACGAAGCCTCGGCCCTTTCCTCTACGGCTGTGGGCAATGGCAACAAGGTGTCCGGCCTCAGCTCCGCCGCAGTAGGCGTGAGCAATAACGTAGCCCAAAATAATACCTTCGTCCTGGGCAGCCGCGTGACCACCACCCAGGCGAACAGCGTGGTCCTTGGAGCTGGTTCCGCCGACCGGGCGGCCACCAGTGAGACCAAGGGGACCATCACCCTTTCCGACGGAACCACCCGGGAATATGGGAACTTTGCAGGCACTAGCCCAACTGGCGTGGTCAGCGTAGGAGCTAAAGACAGTGAACGGCAGATCATCAACGTGGCAGCCGGAAAGATCAGCGCCGACAGCACCGATGCCGTCAACGGCAGCCAGCTCTACAGCCTGGCCAACGAAGTGGGCAAAAACGCAGACGCCATCAAGACCATTAACACCCAGATTACCAACGTCACCGCCGAAGCCGGTAAGCACACCACCGTAAAGGCCGGGGCTAACAAGAACCTGACCGTCACCGAAGGCACCAATGCTGCCGGCGGCAAGGAATATACTGTGGACCTTTCCGAAAATCTCAATATTGGTGGGCCGGGCAAAGACGGCAAGGACGGTACGGACGGCCATATGGGCATTAACGGCAAGGATGGCGTTTCCGGCGTAGGCATCGACGGCAAGGACGGCATCTCCGTCAAGGGCGACAAAGGCGAAGTGGGCATTAACGGCAACGATGGCATTTCCATCAAAGGCGCAGACGGCAAGGACGCAGTGGCCATTAACGGCAAAGATGGGGTCGGCCATATCGGTCTCACCGGACCTGCCGGGACCAACGGCAAGGATGGCACCAATGCCGTGGATATTTCCGTGAAGAACGGCTATAACGGCCAGGACGGCACAAGCGGCGCTGCCGGAGTAGACGGCAAGGACGGTATTACCCGCATCGTTTACGAAGACAAAACTGGAGAACATCAGGTAGCCACCCTGGACGACGGCATGAAGTACGGCGGCGATACCGGAGATGTCATCGCCAAGAAGCTGAACAACCAGGTGAACGTTATCGGCGGTATTACGGACCAGGGAAAACTCACCGCCGCAGATAATATCGGCGTGGTCTCTGACGGCAAAGACAACCTAAAGGTGCGGCTGGCCAAAGACCTGACAGGTATCACCTCCATCAGCAATGGAGGCAATACCACCATTACCCTGGGCGATAACGAAGTGAACGTGAACAACGCCAAAATCACCAATGTGAAGAACGGAGACATTTCCGAAGGGTCCAAAGATGTGGTAAACGGCGGCCAGGTCTATAATGTAACGCGGAATTTAGAACAAAAAATAGACAATTCCGCAGCACAGCTGGGCAGCCGCATCAACAAACTGGGCGACCAGGTAGAACGGGTAGGAGCTGGCGCAGCAGCTCTGGCCGCACTCCATCCCCAGGACTTTGACCCCGATGACAAATGGGACTTTGCAAGCCGGCTATGGCAATTACAAAGGAGCCAATGCAGTGGCCGTAGGCGCCTTCTATCGCCCCACCGAAGACGTGATGTTCTCCGTAGGCGGTTCCTTCGCTGGAGGAGAAAACCTGGTGAACGCCGGCGTCACCTTTAAACTGGGCCAGCACAACCACGTCACCCGTTCCCGGATAGCCCTGGCCAAAGACGTACTGGAGCTGAAGCAGCTGGTAGCCAAGCAAAGCGCCATAATCCAGCAGCTCATGGCCGGACAAACCCCAGCAAGCCCCGCAGCCCAGAACGTTGACTTCCCCGATGTACCTAAAGACCATTGGGCTTATACCTACGTGAAGACCTTGGCCGACAGAGGCTACCTGAAAGGCTATCCGGACGGCGAATTTAAAGGTAACCGTACGATGACTCGTTATGAATACGCAGCCATCATCTATAGAGCCCTGCAAAACGGCGCCCCTGTAGATGGCAATATGGGCCGCTCTTTGGGTGAATTTGGCCCCGAAATCCAAAAAGTCGCAGAAGCCGACCACTTCCGGGTAGACCGGGTTTCCGGCAAAGACAACGACCGGCATAAAATCGAACGCCTCCGGGTCAACGACCAAGACGACAAAGCCCAGCACGTATTCCGGGACGTGTACGGCAGCCAGATTAAAAAATAGAGAAAAAGCTAAGTCAAGTAAGAAAACAAACCCCACGAAAGCGTCAGTTGTTCGAAAGAATAACTGACGCTTTTTCACAGGGGGCTGGCGGGTTGTTGCGGCCAATGGACCTGAAGTGATGTGGTGCCGGGAATCCCCGCTCAGTCAGCCACTAGCGTGGCTGCCAGCTCCCCCCTAGTGGTTCGCGGCTAGCTGCGCAGCTACGTCCTACGGACTTGCTTTGCAGGCCGCTATCACAGGGGACGCATTAGCCGGCCCGCCTTTGGACCCATGTTATGGCGGACCGGATGCGTCTCCCAAAGGTTGGAGCCTTTAAATGGACGTGCGGTCAGCGGGGATGGGGGGATGAAAACAAAAATTGCTTCAAGTTGTTGAGGAATCAAGATGGAATATATGGCAGAACAGGAACCCCAACCAGGTCCTGCTTTAGAACCAGGGCAGGACCGACCTTCCCCTTCTCCAGTGCGTGCCGAGCAACGCACTGGTAAGTGGAAGGCAATGTGGCGCAAGCGCCACAAAAACATGGATGCGGACGTGCTGGTCGATAGTAGTGGAGATTTGAAAGCTAATGTAGTAATAACCGCTATACTATTGATTAATAAATGACCAGTGGGGGGTTAGTATGCCTTCTGCAAACGTTGCGGTCGTGTCCAAACAGCGATACGGGTATTCCAAAAGCTGTTTGGTGTATGCGAGCCATGTGATAGCTGCCTGTGAATCTAGTCTGCAAGACGAAGATGAACAGCTAGCAGCGAACTACTGAGAAGGTGTCGCATTTTCCTTTAAAGCCCCCTTCAAGCGTTGCGGTCACGTCCAAACAGCGTCACAGGTATTCTAGAAGCTGTTTGGTACACGTGCCCCATGTGATAGCCGTCCAAGAAGCAAGTCCGTAAGGACGCTGCTGATTGGAACACGGCGAACCACTAAGGAGGTGGCAGCCACTACCTTCCACGTTTGGGAGTCGCATCCGGTCGTCCACATCAAGGCAGCAATGGAGGACCGGCTAATGCGACCTCTGTGATAGCATTCCAAGAATCGAGCTCGAAGAGCGAAGATGATTGGTACAATGCGAACCACTCGGGGAAGGGGAACCGCCCGTAGGGTGGTGGAAAGGGGGCTGACGGAGAAAGTTTCTAATTGTAAGGACGCTGCTGATTGGAACACGGCGAACCACTAAGGAGGTGTCAGCCAAAGGCTGACGGAGGAAGTTTACTCGGTTTTTCGCGGCCCTTGGCCGCGATTTGCCTTCTCTTTACCTGTTCGCTATGCGAACAGGTAAAGGGGAAGGAAGGCATTGCCGAAGGCAATGCCAGGATGGGGTTCAAAACCAAGATACCTGTACTACACTCGTTGAGAACGTCGACCAAAAATCCGGTACAGAGTTTTCTACAGCTAGAGATTGCTTTACGTTCGAGATTTTGACCTAGTTGGACTACCGTCCTTCATGCACTAGCCCCAAAAGGGGATAGCATTTTCCTTTTCAGGGAAAATGCCGCAACCGGCAATAGGGGGATTCCCGGCACCAGCACACTTCAGGTACATTGGCCGCACCAACTGGTCCGATGTGTTTCCCTCCCTCCAAAACCCTGTTGACAAATATCCCCTCTTTATAGTATGATTTCTTCATAAACTGAATACTTCATCCAGAGCAGCGGAGGGAATTGGCCCTATGAAGCTGCGGCAACCCCCGGAAGGGAAGGTGCCAAATCCAACGGGAACAACCTGAAAGATGAAACCGCACAAAGGCAGCGTCATCTTTTCAGATGACGTTTTTTTCATACCTTCACGCTAGAAAAAACTGTTCTGGTTAAGTCATTCAAAAAAAGAAAGGAAGAGATGTGTATGAAACTGAAAAAAGTATTGCTGGGACTGGTTTCCGTCCTGGCAGCAGCCAGCCTGCTCACCGGCTGCGGCAACGACAAAACCGCCGACAAGTCTGCGGCACCAGCCGAAAAGAAGACCATTACCGTGGGCATTACCCCCGGCGACTCCGAACAAATCATGGAAGTAGTAAAGAAGGAAGCTGCCAAACAGGGCCTGAACGTAGAAGTCAAAGTCTTCTCCGACTTCGTGACCCCCGACCAGGCACTGGCCAGCAAAGAACTGGACCTGAACTCCTACCAGCATGAACCCTTCCTGGTGGCCTTCAACAAAAAGAGCGGCACCAACCTGGTGAGCATCGGCAAGACCTACCTGGCTCCCCTGCGTCTGTACTCCACCAAAATCAAGAACATCAACGAACTGAAAGATGGGGACAAAATTGGCATTCCCAACGATCCCTCTAACGGCGGCCGTGCCATCCTGATGCTCAGCAAACTGGGGCTGATCAAAGTAAACCCCAACGTAGCAGCTACCAGCCTGACCGTCAACGACATTACCGACAACCCCAAGCACCTGCAAATCATCGAACTGGAAGCAGCCCAGCTGCCCCGTTCCCTGGATGATACCGCAGCCAGCATGGTCAACGCCGGTTACGCCAACTCCGCCGGCCTGTCCCAGGACCTGGCCATTGCCAAAGAAGACAATACCAGCCCCTATGTGAACATCATCGCCGCCCGGGCAGAAGACAAGGATAACCCCACCTACCAAAAATTCGTGAAGATTTTCCAAAGCCCGGCTGTCAAAGAATATATCGAACAAAACTGCAAGGGCAACTTGATCCCTGCATGGTGAGAAGGTGCTGAAAAGTGAGTTTGACCCAAGAAGATGAAAAACTGGCTGCGCATTTGCAGGCCATGATTCGCTGTGCCACCGTGTCCAACTCCGACGTGAACAAGGTGGATTGGCAGGAATTTGAAAAACTCCATGCCTTGTTTGAAAAGTTTTACCCCCATATTTACCAGCTCATGGAACTGGACAAAGTGGGGCAGGCCGGTCTCCAATTCCATTTGAAAGGAACCGGCAGCGGCAAGCAGCCCCTGCTGCTCATGAGCCACCAGGACGTGGTGGAAATCGGCGACCGGAGCCAATGGAAATTTGACCCCTTCTCCGGGGATATTATTGACGGCTGCGTCTGCGGCCGGGGTACCACCGACTGCAAGCACCTGCTGCTGTCCGAGCTGGAAGCCGTGGAAAACCTCCTGGCCCAAGGCTGGCGCCCGGATTACGACTTGTACCTGAGCCTGGGCTACGCAGAAGAAGTGTATCTGGAAAACGATACCGACGCTGCCCAGCGCCTGGCCGAAAACCTGGAGAAAAAAGGCATCCGCATTGGCACCATCTTTGATGAAGGCGGCTTTATCCAGCCGGAAAAAGATGGCTGGCTGTCCGCCCGCATTGGCCTGGGCGAAAAAACTGCCGTGAACTACGAAATCTACAAAGATTCCCCCGGCGGCCACTCCAGCAAGCCCGGTGCAGGAACGGCCCTGGGCGCAGTGGCCAAAGCCATTGTGAACATCGAAACCCATCCCTTCCCGTACCGCTTGACCCCTCTGGCCAAGGACCAGCTGATTGCCAGCGCACCCCTGCAGCCCGAAGGCATCAAAGAAATCTACGCCGACCCTGAAGGACGCTGGGAGGACCTGTGCGCCCTGGCCAAGCAGAATCCGGCCCTGGACGCCTTGCTCCATACCACCATTGCCTTCACCATGGCTTCTGCCAGCACCCAGCCCAACGTGCTGCCCTCCCATGCTGCAGCCGGCTTCAGCGTCCGGGTGCTTCAGGGCGATATCGTGGAATCCGTCCAGAAATACTTTACCCAGTTCCTGCCGGAAGGAGTCAAGATTAAGCACATTTCTGGCCTGACCCCCACGCCAACCTCCACCCCGGACAGCCACGCCTTCCGGCTTACCGAGAAGATTCTCCACGAAATGTATGGAGAAAAAGTCCTGATGATCCCCGTTCTCATGCTGGGTGCCACCGACACCCGGTACTACCGGAACGTATCCCAGGACGTGCTCCGCTTCTCCGCCCACAAGAAAGACGCCCGGTGGGGCGAAGCCCATCAGGTCAACGAAAAAATCCCCATGGACGCTCTGCGCCCCAGCGTGGAATTCTTCGAAAAACTGTTGAAACTGTATTAAGAACTAAAAATCGCCCTGCAAAATCAATTGGTTTTGCAAGGCGATTTTTTAATTTCCCTACCCTTTATGCACATACCCCGTATTGCGCCCTTGGCCTACCTTGATGAGCAACCCCGACTGCAGCAGCTGGGACAGGGTCCGTTCCACGGTAATCTTGCTGATGTCCGGACAGCGGGTCATAATCTCTTTCTTGGTGATGATGCCCACGGTCTGGTCCAGCAGCGCCTTGATGCGCTCCGTCTTGGACAGCTTTTTGGCTCCCAAATACTCCACCCGGCTCTCAAACTCCCGGTACGCCTTGAGAATAGCTCCCAGCAAGTAACTGCAAAACGGTGCATAGGTGTTCTGGTTGTCGTGCCAGCCCGTGGAACTGGCCTGGAGCGCTTCGTAATACGTTTCCTTGGAATTTTCGATAATCATCTCCAGGCTGATATACTTGCCCACAATATACCCCGCTTTGTACAGCAGCAGGGTAGTGAGCAGCCGGCTCATCCGACCGTTGCCATCATTAAACGGGTGAATGCACAGAAAATCCAGCACAAATAGGGGAATCAGCAGCAACCGGTCGATTTTTTCCTCCTGCCAGGCCTGGTTGAAACTGGCGCACAAGGCTTCCAGGGCTTCTGCCGTCTGAAAAGCAGGAACCGGGACAAACCGCGTACGCTGCTTTCCTGCCGCATCCGTTTCTGCAATCATATTGTCCGCGTCCTTATAACTGCCCCCTTGACTGCTTCCTGAAAAAGAATATAAATCCCGGTGCAGCTGCAAGATGACCCGTGGAGACAGAGAAATGTAGGGGTAACTCTCGTGGATGGTGGCAAGCACTTCCCGGTAGCCAGCAATCTCCTGCTCCGAACGATTGTGGGGCTCCGCCTTGTGGCTCACCAGCTCCTTCAGCCGCTGGTCACTGGTGAAAATACCCTCAATCCGGTTGGAAGCTCCGGTGCTTTGGATTAGGGCCACTTCAGCCAGAGGTTGCAGTTCATCTCTGTTTGCTTCAAGAAATAAATCCTGCCGCCCTTTGCACTCGTGAATGGCCGTCAGCTGCTGCAGCAGTTCCAGCGACAATAGCTTTTGCACCATCGCCTCGTAGGCAAAATCCCGCATTCCAACACCTCCCTGGAAATTTTTCTACATCATTTTAACAATAAATGATGTAGAAAACAAGCAGGTGATGCAAGAAACCTAAATAAGCACAACCAGCGTTCCCGTATAGGCTTTTCTTCCTATGCGGGAACGCCTTTTCATTCCCCGCTTTTCCCTTTAAACTCTCCCCAAAACGCCTTTTCCGCTTCCCCCAGCTTCCGTCCTTTTTTCCGCACCAGGCACACCTGGCTTACCAGCTGGGGCTCGTTCACGGTCCGCCGGGGCAGCTCCGGTGCCAGGTCCAGCAACGACTCGGGGACCAGGGCAATGCCCAGCCCGGAGGCCGCCCACTGGAGGCAGGTCCGGGCGTCGTCGCAGAGGCACCGGAAGGAGAGGGACGCCCCCCAGCGGTCCCCCAGGTCCCGGAGAATGGCTTCCCACCGCCGGTACACCAATAGCGGCCGCCCCGCCAGCTCCTTCAGGGTCAGGGTGTCAGGCAGGCCGTAGAGCATGGTGGCTGACCCCGCCGCCGCAAAGGCTTCCTGGGTCAGTACCGTCCGTTCCAATCCGGCAGCAGGGAAGGGGGTGCGGATTAGGGCCAGCTCAATTTTTTCCTTATCCAGAGCCTCCAGGAGCCCATACGTATTGGCCTCATACACCTGGAAGGGCACGTCCGGGTGCTCCAGGGTAAAGTGGGTCAGACCCTTGAGGAATTTTTCCCCAGTCCCGGAGGAGATGATTCCCAGCCGCAGACTACCCTTGTTTCCCGCCTGAAAACTCCGCATATCGCTTTGGGCTGCCTGCTGCAGCTCCAGTATCTTTTGGGCGTAGTCGTACAGCACCTTTCCGGCTTCGGTGAGCCGAATCTGCCGGGCTCCCCGTTCCAGCAGTTTTACCCCGCATTCCTTCTCCAGATTCTTGATTTGCAGGGACACCGGAGGCTGGGACAGGTTCAGCCGCCGGGCACCCCCGGAAATGGTGCCTTCCTGGACCACCGCCGCAAAACAAATCAGCTGTTCTGAATTCATAGCGCTTCCTCCTATATAGAAATTAAATAGATATACACAGATGATATATAAATTATATACCATCTCCCGTGCTATGATAAGTACAGAAATTGATGAGGGGTGAAGAAAATGTTGAAAACCTTATGGCCCTATTTTAAGGGGTATGAAAAAGAGTGCGTGCTGGCACCGCTCTTTAAATTATTGGAAGCCTTGATGAGCCTATTGGTGCCGCTGGTGGTGGCGGACATCATCGACAAAGGCATTGTGGGCGGCAATACCCACTACATTTGGCTGTGCTTCTGGCTGATGCTGGGACTGGCCGTTTTGGAAGTGGGCTTCTCCTTTACCGCCCAGTGGTACGCTGCCAAAGGTGCCGTGGGCTTTACCACCAGCCTGCGCCAAGCCCTGTTCGACCACATCCAGGCGCTGTCCTATACCGAGCTGGACACCCTGGGCACGGACACCCTGATTACCCGGATGACCAGCGACATGAACCAGGTCCAGACCGGTCTCAACCTGGCCCTGCGCCTGCTGCTCCGGTCCCCCTTCGTGGTGTTTGGCTCCATGGTCATGGCCTTCACCATTGATGTGCGCTGCGCCCTGATTTTCGTGGTGGCCATTCCCATCCTTAGCGCTGTGGTGCTGGGCATTATGATCAAGAGCATTCCGCTTTTCACCAAAGCCCAGCAGGCCCTGGACCGGCTCCTGGGGACCACCCGGGAAAACCTCACCGGCGTCCGGGTAATCCGGGCCTTCTGTAAGGAAAAGGACGAAGTCAAGGAATTTGATGAAAAAAACGAATTTCTGACCCATATGAACGAAACCGTAGGGAAACTTTCCGCCCTGATGAACCCGGCCACCTACCTGCTGGTGAACCTGGCTACCGTGGTCCTGATTCGGGAAGGCGCCCTGCGGGTGAACCTGGGCGGCCTGGCCCAGGGCGATGTAGTAGCCCTTTACAACTACATGGCCCAGATGATCATCGAGCTGGTAAAACTGGCAGCCCTGATCATTACCATCAATAAATCCATTGCCTGCGCTGAGCGGCTGGAATCCGTCATGCAGGTAAAGCCCGGCATGGACTTCCCCAAAGCGGGTGTGCAGCTGACCAAGCCCCAGGCAGGAGTACCCGAAGTAGCCTTCCGGCACGTGTCCTTTGCCTATGCAGGCTCCGGCGCCGAAGCCGTTACCAATATAGACTTTGCCGCCCAGCCCGGTGAGACCATCGGCATCATCGGCGGTACTGGCAGCGGCAAATCCACCGTGGTGAACCTGATTCCCCGGTTCTACGACGCCACCTCCGGTATTGTGGAAATCGCCGGCAAGAACGTCAAAGATTACGCAGAAGGCGCCTTGCATGAACGCATCGGCGTGGTGCCCCAGCGGGCTACCCTGTTTGAGGGCAGCATCCGGGACAACCTGAAATGGGGCAAGGAAGACGCCACCGACGAGGAACTGTGGCAGGCCATAGATACTGCCCAGGCCCATGAGGTAGTGGAGGGTAAGCCCGGCCAGTTGGACTACCAGCTGGAGCAGAACGGCCGGAACCTGTCCGGCGGCCAGAAACAGCGGCTGACCATTGCCCGGGCCCTGGTGCGGAAGCCGGATATCCTGATTCTGGATGACTCCGCCAGCGCCCTGGACTTTGTCACCGACCTGAAACTGCGGCAGGCCATCAAAAAGCTGGAAGGCAATATGACCGTATTCATCGTGTCCCAGCGCACCAGCAGCGTCCGCTACGCCGACCAGATTCTGGTGCTCAGCGACGGCAAACTGGTGGGCAAGGGGACCCACGACCAGCTTATGCAGAACTGTGAAGTATATCAGGAAATCTATTATTCCCAGTACCCGGAAGAACGGCCTAAAGACCGGCCTTTGGTACTGGATGACGAGGAGGCAGCATTATGACGGACAAAAAGAACCTGAACCAAGAAGACGAAAAGCTCTTGGAAGAATTGCCCCAGGACGAAAACGTCACCAGCCTGACCACCCTGAAAAAAGTCCTGAACGTCATTGACGCCTACCGGATTCTTCTGGTCCTTAGCATCGTGCTGGCCGGCGTCAGCGTGGTGCTGCAGCTGTACGTACCCGTGCTCTTTGGCCGGGCCATCGACGGCATCGTAGGTGCCGGCCGGGTGGACTTCGCCCTGGTAGGCCGGTATCTTACCCGGATTATCGCCCTGGTGGCCCTGTCCAGCCTGGCCACCCTGATTATGAACCTCATCAACAACCGGCTGACCTACCGCACCGTCCGGGATATCCGGGCCAAGGCCATCCGCCAAATCCAGGTGCTCCCCCTGTCCTATTTGGACGGCCAGAGCATCGGCGACCTGGTGCAGCGGGTCATTGCCGATGTGGACCAGGTCTCTGACGGCCTGCTGCTGGGCTTTACCCAATTGTTTACCGGCATCATCACCATCCTGGTGACTCTGTACATCATGTTCACCAAGAACGTGGAAATCTCCCTGATGATCGTGGTGCTGACCCCCGTCAGTTTCTTCGCCGCCAAGTTTATCGCCACCCATTCCTACCATATGTTCCGCCAGCAGACCGCCGTTCGGGGCCGCCAGACCGCCCTGATCAACGAAATGGTGGGCAGCGAAAAAGTGGTGAAGGCCTTTCGGCACGAAGCCAAAGCCTCGGAACAATTTGACGTCCTGAACAAAGACCTGCAGCATTATACCCAGCACGCCCTGTTCTACAGCTCCTTGACCAACCCCTCCACCCGTGCCGTCAATAACGTCATCTACGCCCTGGTGGCCCTTTTGGGCGCCTTCCGGATCCTCAGCGGCACCATTACCGTAGGCGACCTGACCGTACTGCTGTACTACGCCAACCAGTATATGAAACCCTTTACCGACATCAGCTCCGTAGTCACCGAGCTCCAAAACGCCATGGCCTGCGCCGCCCGGGTATTTACCCTCATCGACGCCCAGCCCCAGAGCCCGGATCCCCAGGCGCAGCTGGCCTTTAAAGACGGCAAAATGGATATCCAGCACGTGTACTTCTCCTACGTAAAAGACAAGAAACTCATCGAAGACTTCAACTTCCACGTAGAACCCGGCCAAACCACCGCCATCGTAGGACCCACCGGCTGCGGCAAGAGCACCTTCATCAACCTGCTGATGCGCTTCTACGACGTGGACCAGGGCACCATCTCCATCGACGGCCAGGATACCCAGACCGTGGACCGCCATTCCCTGCGGAAAACCTACGGCATGGTCCTCCAGGAAACCTGGCTGAAACAGGGCACCATCCGGGAGAACATCGCCTTTGGCAAACCCGGCGCCACCGAAGAAGAAATCATCCATGCCGCCAAAGAAGCCCACAGCTGGGAATTTATCCGCCGGCTGCCCCAGGGCCTGGATACCGTAGTGGACGATGACAGCCTGAGCCAAGGCCAGAAACAACTCCTGTGCATCACCAGAGTCATGCTGGCCCTGCCGCCCATGCTCATCTTGGACGAAGCCACCAGCTCCATCGATACCCGCACCGAACTGAGAATCCAGGCCGCCTTCGCCAAACTCATGAAAGGCCGCACCAGCTTCATCGTAGCCCATAGACTCTCCACCATCCGCAGCGCCGACCAGATTCTTGTGATGCGGGACGGCAAAATCATCGAACAAGGCACCCACGACACCCTCATGGCCCAAAACGGCTTCTATACACAACTGTATAACTCCCAGTTTGCACAATGATGGGGGAGAATACCTACCAAGTAATTTCCCGCTGCCAAGCTGAAAGAAACCTCCCAGCTGGGCAGCCCGTTAGAACGCAGCTGCAGAAATCCCTTGCTGCAGCTGAAAAAGACCCTCCCGGGCCAACACCACCCAGGAGGGCCTTTCCCTATTTACATAAAGAGGACAAAATTTCACAGGATGTTGTCAATCTGTTTAGAAGTTGGTTAGAATTCTGCCGTATCCTAAAGAAAACCAAAAAGAGAAGGGGAGAACCCCATCCCGGTCCTGCTTTAGAATTAGGGCAGGACCGACCTTCCCCTTTTCCTGTTCGTACCAAGTGACGAACAGGTAAGTGGAAGGCAAGCGGCCGTAGGCCGCTAAAACCTGGATGGGGGACGGTGCTGGTCTGTGCAGCAGGTGGTTTGATAGTTAATGTAGTGGTGACACTATACTAACGATTACCAATTGACCAGTACATTCCTAGAACGCTTCCTGCAAGAGTGTAGGAAGTGTCGCCGCAAGGCGACGAAGGAAGTTTATCCAAGTATTTGCGGCCGCAGGCCGCTGCCTTCCCACAACAACAGCAGTCCAATGTGGGAAGGTGGGGCGCGCAGCGCCTCGGATGGGCCACTCATTCCCAAAAACACCTCTATACTTTTCGCAGAAAAGTATAGGACGTTACCTACCTCAAGTCACGTCTGTAATAACCCTATAAAATCTATCTTCAGGAGGTAAACCCCATGCTCCACACCCTACTGCATGGATACGACTCCCCGGAGGGCAAAATATTCCCAAAAACACCTCTATACTTTTCGCAGAAAAGTATAGGACGTTACCTTACTCAAGTCACTTCTGTAATAACCCTATAAAATCTATCTTCAGGAGGTAAACCCCATGCTCCACACCCTACTGCATGGATACGACTCCCCGGAGGGCAAAATATTCCCAAAAACACCTCTATACTTTTCGCAGAAAAGTATAGGACGTTACCTTACTCAAGTCACTTCTGTAATAACCCTATAAAATCTATCTTCAGGAGGTAAACCCCATGCTCCACACCCTACTGCATGGATACGACTCCCCGGAGGGCAAAATATTCCCAAAAACACCTCTATACTTTTCGCAGAAAAGTATAGGACGTTACCTTACTCAAGTCACTTCTGTAATAACCCTATAAAATCTATCTTCAGGAGGTAAACCCCATGCTCCACACCCTACTGCATGGATACGACTCCCCGGAGGGCAAAATATTCCCAAAAACACCTCTATACTTTTCGCAGAAAAGTATAGGACGTTACCTTACTCAAGTCACTTCTGTAATAACCCTATAAAATCTATCTTCAGGAGGTAAACCCCATGCTCCACACCCTACTGCAATGTGACACGCAGCTTTTCATCTTCATCAACTCCCTGGCCGGCCACTCCGCCGTCCTGGACCACTTTATGAAACTGGTGAGCCAGTACGGCCCCTTGGCCTTCCTGCTGGTGTTTGCCGCCCTGTGGTTCAAAGGCAGCAGCCCCCAGAAACAGTTCGAAAACCGAATTTTCGTCATGCTGGCCGTCCTGGGCACCGCCCTGGCCCTGGCCATCGGTACCGGCCTTGGCACCCTCTGGTTTAGACCCAGACCCTTTACCGTTCTGGCCGTCACCCAACTGCTGCCCCACGCTGCCAATGCCTCGTTTCCCTCCAACCACGCCGTTGGCTGCTTTGCCCTGGCCGCCGCAGGCCTGAAGTATAGCCGGAAATTGGGCACCCCTCTGCTGGTACTAGCCGCCCTGGTGGCCATCTCCAGACCCTACGTGGGCGTCCATTACCCCTTGGACGTACTGGCCGGCGCCGCCCTTGGCTGGATTACCATGACCCAGGTCTATAAAGCCAGAGCCGCCTTGAGAAGAACCGCCACCCTGCTGGTCTATTGCTGCGAATGGCTTGGTGAACACTTCCCCGGTCTCAGAACCCTGCAAAAACGCTGAGAGAGCAGGGGAGCACAAGTGCTCTGGAAAATGGGAAGGCACCGCCGCAAGACAATGCACGAGCCAAAGCAAAAAACGACTCTGCAAAAGGGAAAACCAATTGCAGGCTCGTTTTTTACATTCTGTTTGGTTGTTAATTCTGAAGAAAGTAAAGAAATCTCTAGCTTCAATAACTGTCCTGCTTACTAAAGAAACTAAATAAGCAGGAAAGTCCAGCCAAGTTCCCCGGAATCCCCGCCATTTATATCTCAAATCCCCAACTTTTAGAATTTTTTGCCAAAACTGGTTATAAACGTGGTACAATTGTTACCAATAGCAATACCTGGCCGGAGGTTTCTCCCAGTCCGGGAAATACGCGGTGCTCAGCCGCAGTAACGAGGAGAAGACTAACATGAAACAATGTGACGCTAGAAACTTGTCCATGGTATTTGACCTGTACGAAATGACCATGGCCAACGGGTATTTTGAAGACAAGGAACGGGACCGGGACGACTACGTATCCTTTGATGTTTTTTATCGCAACAACCCTGACGATGGCGGCTTTGCCATCTTTGCCGGACTGGAACAGGTGCTGGACTACCTGGAAGACCTGCATTTCAGTGCCGAAGATATCGAATACCTCCGCAGCCTGCATACCTTCAGTGAGGATTTCCTGGAATGGCTGAAGGATTACCACTTCCGGGGAGACGTGTACGCCATGCCCGAGGGCACCATTGTGTACCCCAACGAACCCCTGCTGACCGTGTATGCACCCCTGATTGACGCCCAGCTGGTGGAAACCGCCATCTTGTGCCAGATCAACCACCAATCCCTGATTGCCACCAAGGCCCAGCGGATCGTAAAAGCCGCCGAAGGCCGTGCCGTCTCCGACTTTGGTGCCAGACGCGCCCACAACATGGACGCAGCCGTCTACGGCGCCCGGGCAGCCTACATTGGCGGTGCCGCCAGCACTGCAACCGTATTGGCTGGCCAAATGTTCGGCATCCCCGTCAGCGGCACCATGGCCCACAGCTGGGTCATGTACTATGACGACGAATATACCGCCTTCAAACGCTTCTCCGAAATCTATCCGGATAACGCCATCTTGCTGGTAGATACTTATGACGTACTGGATTCCGGCGTACCCAACGCCATCAAAGTGGCCCACGAAGTCCTGGAACCCATGGGCAAACGGCTGAAAGGCATCCGCATCGACTCTGGCGACCTGGCCTACCTGTCCAAGAGAGCCCGGAAAATGCTGGACGAAGCCGGCCTGCAGGACGCCATTATCGTCATCTCCAACAGCCTGGATGAATACACCATTGGCTCCATTTTGGACCAGGGCGGCTGCGTGGATTCCTTTGGCGTAGGCGAACGCCTGATTACCGCCAAAAGCGACCCCGTTTTCGGTGCCGTGTACAAACTGGTGGCCGTCCATAAGGACAAAGCCATTATCCCCAAAATCAAGGTTTCCGAAACCTTCGAAAAAATTACCAACCCCGGCCGCAAAGGCGTGTACCGGGTGTATGACCCCAATGGCCATGCCATTGCCGACCTGCTGACCATGGAAGACGAAAAGCCCGTGGATGGAGAAGAATTCCACTTTGTGGATACCCACCGTCCCTGGAAACGACTGTCCTTCACCGGCTGCAACTTCAAAGAACTCCAGGAACTGGTGCTGAAAAACGGCAAACGCACCAAACCCTCTCCCTCTTTGGAAAGCATCCGCAACTTCGTGAAAATCCAGCTGGTCAACGAAATCTGGCCCGAAGAACAGCGCTTCGCCAACCCCCATATCCACTACCTGGATATGAGCCCCACCTATTACAAAATGAAAATGACCCTGCTGGAAGACGCCAAACGGGTTAAATAACCTAGCAGTTACAACGCCAAGCAAAACGCCAAGCCCTTTTGCTTGGCGTTTTTCATGAGACAATGCGGGGGAGGAGGGGGCCCAGCGGGCCATCCCAGTTTTTCGCGGCCCCGGCCGCGATTTGCCTTCCACTTACCTGTTCGCTATGCGAACAGGAGAAGGGGAAGGGTGGCCGCAACCGAGAATAAAAAGCGGCCGGGATGGGGTTCAAAACCAAGTTTCCCAACGGGCACCGCCCGCACCCCACCAACCGTTGATTGACTTTTGTCTCCACACCCCATTTGCTGTATAATATACCTATCAACTCTATATATTTTGCGAGGCGACATCATGTCCAAATACCATCCCCATAACCTAACCCAGGCGGGACTTCTCATCGCCCTGGGCATTCTCATACCCTTTGTCACCGGTCACGCCTTCGGCGTCCAGGGAACGGTGCTGCTGCCCATGCACTTTACCGTGCTGCTGGCGGGCTTCCTTCTGGGCCCCTTCTGGGGTGCGGTCATCGGGGTGTTGACACCCCTGATTTCCAGCGTGCTTACCGGCATGCCCCCGGCCTTTCCCATGCTGCCCCTGATGATCGGCGAGCTGGGCACCTACGGCTGGGCCACCGGCCACTTCTGGAACCGGGGGTGGGGGCTGCTGCCGGCTCTCGTTGCCTCCATGGTGCTGGGCCGCCTGGTCCGGGTGCTTTTGGTGTCAGGGTTGTTCCTATTTAACGGCAAAGCCCTGGGCCTGCTGCTCTTTGTTTTTATCCTCCAAGGGCTGCCCGGCATTGTCCTCCAACTGCTGATCCTGCCCCGGGTACTCCGGGCCCTGGGCCTTGCCCAGGCAGGAAAAACCGCCCCTGCGGCGAATACAAATACCAACGTTCCCACCAAGGAACAGATAGGAGAGAATATAATGAAAGAAAACCATACCCAAAATCAGGCGCTGGAAGCCCTGATCCAAAGCGAAATGCATAAAATCGTCCACGAAGGCCAGTCCATTGCCATCCTTCAGGACGGCCAGGTGGTCTTCACGGATACCGCCAAAGGCGTGATGCCCCTTCTGAAAGTACTGCGGGCCCAGCCCGAACTGTTAAAGGGCGCCGTTGCCGTAGATAAGATTGTAGGCAAGGCCGCTGCCATGCTCTTTACCCTTGGCGGCGTCAAAGAAGTCCATACCTACATCATCAGCACCGCCGGCAAAGAATACCTGGAAAAACACCATATCCCCGTGTTCTTCCAAACGGAAATTGCCATGATTGAAAACCGGATGAAAACCGGCATCTGCCCCTTTGAAAAGTCCGTTATGGATACCGAAGACCCGGCCGAAGCCCAGCAGCTCCTGGCCGCCACCGCAGCCCGTCTCATGAGCGGCAAACGCCCCGCAGCACCCCAAGAACAAATTCAAGCAGAAGCGAAGTGATTTCATGCAAAAAGGTTGGAAACTCCTTTTTCAATCTGTAAGAGAATATCGGACCTCCATGCTCCTGACCCCTGTGCTGGTCCTGGGAGAAGTCTGCTTTGAAGCCCTGATTCCCTATGAAATTGCCCTGATGATCAACGAAATCAAGGCCGGCTGCGGCCCCGACCGCATTGGCCACTACGCCTGGATTCTCTGCGTCATGGCACTCTTAGGACTGCTCTGCGGCTACGCCGCCGGTATGACCTGCGCCAAAGCCTCCTGCGGCTTTGCCAAAAACCTCCGGCAGGACATGTTCTACCAGATTCAGGAATTTTCCTTCTCCAACATCGACCGGTTTTCCTCGGCCTCCCTGGTAACCCGGCTGACCACGGACATCCAGAACATCCAGATGGCCTTTATGATGCTGATCCGCACCGCCTTCCGGGCCCCCTTCAACCTGCTGTTTTCCTTCTTTATGGCCTACTACATGGGCGGGTTTATGGCCATGGGCTTTGTGGTGGTAATCCCCGTGCTGGGCTACGGCCTGTACGCCATCGCCAAAAAAGCCATGCCTATGCTGAAACGCGGCTTTCCCCAGTACGACGCCATGAACAGCAAAGTGGAGGAGAACATCAAAGGCATCCGGGTGGTGAAATCCTTCGTCCGCCAGGATACCGAAATCAGCAAATTCAACGTCACCGCCAGGGAAGTCCAGCGGCTCTTTACCAACGCCGAGCGCTATATCGCCCTGAACAACCCCCTGATGCAGATCTGCGTTTACGGCATCATGGTGTTCCTGCTCACGGTAGGCTCCAAACTGATCATTACCACCCAGGGCCAGGCCCTGGACATCGGCCAGTTTTCCACGCTGCTGACCTACAGCTTTCAAATTTTGGGCAGCCTGATGATGCTGTCCATGATTTTCGTGCTGCTGACCTTTACTGAAGAATCCGTCAAGCGGGTGGAGCAGGTCCTCCACGAACAGAGCGACCTGGTATCGCCCCCGGACCCCGAAACACAAGTCCGGGACGGCTCCATTGTCTTTGACCACGCCTATTTTCAGTACGACGCCCAAAACGGCGACCCGGTGCTGGAAGACATTAACCTGGATATCCATTCCGGAGAAGTCATCGGTATTGTAGGCGGTACCGGCTCCGGCAAATCCTCCCTGGTTCAGCTGATTCCCCGGCTCTACGACGTTACCGACGGCGCCGTAGCAGTAGGCGGCCTGGACGTACGCCGCTACGACCTGGAAACCCTGCGTTCCAGCGTGGCCATGGTCCTCCAGAAGAACCTGCTGTTTTCCGGCACCGTAGCGGACAACATCCGCTGGGGCAACGAAAACGCCACCGACGAAGAAGTGCGCCAGGTCTGTGAGTGGGCCTGCGCCGACGAATTCATCCAGCGCTTCCCCGACGGCTACAACACCTGGATTGAGCAGGGAGGCGCCAACGTCTCCGGGGGTCAGAAGCAGCGCATCTGCATTGCCCGGGCCCTGCTGAAGAAACCCAAGATTCTTATCCTGGACGACAGCACCTCCGCTGTGGATACCAAAACCGATGCCGCCATCCGGCAGGCCCTGCGGGACTTCCTGCCCGGCACCACCAAGCTGATTATTGCCCAGCGCCTGGCCTCCGTGGAAAACGCCGACCGGATTATCGTCATGGACAAAGGCAAAATCAACGCCGTAGGCACCAGCGAAGAACTGCTCCAGACCAATACCATCTACCAGGAAATGGCCCGGTCCCAGAACCTCCAAAAGACCGACGAAAAACTGGCCCAATCCGGGGCAGAGAAGGGAGGGCTGGCCTATGACCCAGCGTAAACCCCAGGTACACAAAATCCTCAGCTGGAGCCAGGCCAAACTGTTCATCCTGACCCTCCAGCGCTTCTACCCCCGGCTGTTTCCCACCATTGTGGGCCTGATTATCCTGAACTCGGTAATCCTGTCCATCCCCTCCATCTTTATGCAGAAGGTGGTGGCCACCCTGCAAACCGCCTGGGAACAGAACCTGACCTGGCCGGTGATCCAGCCCATCATTTACCACTATGTGAAAATCCTGGCCGTCCTGTACGTGATTTCCCTGCTGGCCAACATTACCTACAATCAGCTCCTGGCCGTCTTTACCCAAGGCTGCCTGTGCCAGATCCGGGAACGACTGTTCGCCCATATGGAAAGCCTGCCCATCCGGTACTTTGATACCCACAAACGCGGGGACGTGATGAGCTATTACACCAATGACGTAGAAGCCCTGCGCCAGGTGATCTCCCAGTCCTTTCCCCAGCTCCTGGTGTCCGCCGTTACCGTGGTGGCCCTGTTTGCCGTCATGGTGTACTACAGCGTGTGGATGAGCCTGGTGGTCGTAGGCGGCTCCCTGTGGTCCGTGGTGATTACCCGTAAAGTAGGGGGCAAGTCCGCCCAGTACTTCCTGGAACAGCAGCACGCCCTGGGCCGCTGCGAAGGCTTCATGGAAGAAATGATCAACGGCGGCAAAGTCATCAAAGTCTTCAGCCACGAAGAACTGTCCAAGGCAGACTTCAATAAAGAAAACGAAGAACTGTACCAGGCCTCCTTCCAGGCCAACAAATATTCCAACACCCTGATGCCCATTTTGAACAACGTCAGCTACCTGATCTATATTATCGTAGCCAGCTTTGGCGGCCTGTTCCTCAATTGGGACGTACCCAACCTGTCCATCTCCGGACTGCCCTTTACCCTGGCCGTGATTATCCCCTTCCTGGGCATGAGCCGGCAGTTTGCCGCCGCCATCCAGCAGATTTCACCCCAGATTAACGCCATCGTCCTGGCCATGGCCGGTGCAGAACGCATCTTTGGCCTCATGGCCGAAGACCCCGAGGAAGACCATGGCCACGTGACCCTGGTGCCCCCGGAAAAAGGCTGCAAAGCCAAAGCCCGGCACTGGTCCTGGCAGGTACCCCAGGAGAACGGCACGTACCAGTACGTACCCCTTACTGGCGAGGTCCATTTCCGGAACGTAGACTTTGCCTATGACCCCGCAAAGACCATCCTCCACGACATCAACATCACCGCCCTCCCCGGACAGAAAATTGCCCTGGTAGGCGCCACCGGAGCCGGCAAAACCACCATCACCAACCTGCTGAACCGTTTCTACGACATCACCAAAGGCACCATCACCTATGACGGCATCGACATCCACCAGATGAGCAAAGGCTCCCTGCGCAAATCCCTGGGCATCGTCCTCCAGGACACCGTCCTCTTTACCGGCACCGTGCTGGAGAATATCCGCTACGGCCGACTGGACGCCACCGACGAAGAATGCCGAGAAGCCGCAGAACTGGCCGGAGCCGATTCCTTCATCCGCCACCTGCCCCAGGGCTATAATACCCTGCTCAAAGGCGGCGGCGCCAGCCTCTCCCAGGGCCAGTGCCAGCTGCTGGCCATCGCCCGAGCCGCTGTAGCCGATCCCCCGTCATGATCTTGGACGAAGCCACCAGCTCCATCGATACCCGTACCGAACAAATCGTCCAGCGGGGCATGGATGCCCTGATGGAAGGCCGCACCGTCTTCGTCATTGCCCATAGACTGTCCACCGTCAAAAACGCCGACCAGATACTGGTCCTGGACGGCGGCCGCATCATCGAACGCGGCAATCACGAAGAACTGCTGGAGAAACAAGGCGTGTACTACCAACTGTATACCGGCGCCTTTGAACTCAGCTGATACCCGCGCAGAACTTGAAAAGAACAATTTTGCATATACCCTAAGGAGATTCAACCCGTGCTTACCTTACACCAATCCTTTTTCTACTATCTGGGCTTTATCAATATCCTGACCTTCCTGATCTACGGCTACGACAAATTTCAGGCCAAACGCGGCGGCTGGAGAGTCTCCGAAAAAGTCCTTTTGGTCCTGGCCGCCGCCTGGGGATCCCTGGGCGCCCTCCTGGCCATGTACTTTTTCCGCCACAAAACCCAGCATAAAAAATTCATCTACGGCGTCCGCATCCTGATCATGCTCCAGGTCGCCGTCTACTGCCTGTTCTACCTCAAGTACTAACCCCGGCAGCAGTACCAAAACCCGTGAAGGGAAGTGAATACACATGAAATTCGGACTCAGAACCCCGTCCCTGACCCGTTCCCTGAAAGCCAGAACTACCGGCCGCCTCAAACGCCAGGTCAAACGCGCCCTTATTCCCGGCTACGGCCAAAAAGGCATGGGGTACATCAAAGACCCCGAACGCGCCATCAAAAACAAAATCTACCACAAGACCACCTTTTCCTTGTGGGACGTATTGAAGAAACTGTTTGGGTAGAAGAAAATATGAACAAACCAGCCTGTGAATAAGAACTCACAGGCTGGTTTGCTGTTTTTAGAAGGGTATTTGCGGCCTTTGGCCGCGGAGGGAACCTTCACAGCTAAATTGGTGGAATGAGAATATTTTTGTGTGAACTCGGGGGATGAGTGGGGGGCTGACAGGTAGAGTTGAAGAAAACGGAGAACGTGCTACGCTTTCTACGAAAGCGTAGAGGTGTTTTTGGGAATATATAAGCGGCGCCAGCGCCGCAGAAGGAGCACTCTCCGTCGCCTCGCGGCGCCACCTGCGCCCGCATGCGCGCGAGGTCAACTTCTATAGTAAATTCGCAATAACAATGTGTTTTATCCTGCTTAGTTACCCCCACATTGTGTTCAAAAATAAGTAATTTTAAAAACGTGGTGGTGCCTTATTGATTACCTCTACCAAGCATTGCGGCCGCATCCAAACAGCCAGACAAATATTGTATTTGGCTGTTTGGTGAATAAGGCCCATGTGATAGCTGCGGTTGGCATGCCTCCTTCAAGCTGGTATGCTATGAATAAAGTAGAC
>ERZ791917.359-NODE-359-length-49840-cov-5.199659_pt1 | contig 49840 bp, 40 predicted proteins | sample MGYA00510138_ERZ791917 | MGnify/ENA primary metagenome ERZ791917 (study PRJEB30046, sample SAMN00792102) | human gut metagenome | study: EMG produced TPA metagenomics assembly of the A metagenome-wide association study of gut microbiota in type 2...
TCTTCCACATCGACTACTTCGACCACGACGCTTACCTGTCACAATCCGGCCAGCTCTACGGGGAAGTTGGGGCAGAGGCCTTTGGCAAGATCTTTACCTTTGGTCCAACCTTCCGGGCTGAAGAATCCAAGACCCGCCGGCACCTGACTGAATTCTGGATGATGGAACCGGAAATGGCCTGGATGCACCAGGATGAATCCCTGGACCTGCAGGAACGCTTCCTGTCTTACGTGGTTGGCCAAGTACTGGAACACTGTGAATACGAATTAAGCATCCTGGGCCGGGACTTAGACAAGCTGCGCCCAGCAGCTGAAGGCAATTACACCCGCCTGTCATACGATGACGCGGTTAAGATGCTGCAAGAAGCCGGCAAGGACTTCAAGTGGGGCGACGACTTTGGCGCGCCAGACGAAGCCTTCCTGTCAGAACAATTTGACCGGCCATTCTTCATCGTCAACTACCCAGTGGCAATCAAGCCATTCTACATGAAGAAGAACCCGGAAAACCCATTGACTTACCTCTGTGCCGACGTGGAAGCGCCAGAAGGTTACGGGGAAATCATGGGCGGGTCAGAACGTGAAGCTGACTACGACACCTTGAAGGCACAAATCGAAGAAGCGGGCCTTAACCTGGATGACTACTCCTGGTACCTGGACCTGAGAAAGTACGGCAGCGTGCCGCACTCCGGCTTCGGGATGGGCTTTGAACGGGTTATTGCCTGGATCTGCAAGCTGGATCACGTTCGTGAAGCCATTCCATTCCCAAGAATGATCAACAGAATGCAACCGTAATCCATAATAAATATAAGAGAAATAGCTTGGAGAAAATCAATCTCCAAGCTATTTCTTTGCTGTTATTATGCTCTATTGCCCTTATGCTTTTGAGCAAGATTACCGGTAAACGAGTTTTGTTGGGAAAGTGACCTTGTAAGTGCCGGCTTCATCATCATCCAGCAGGTCTTTCATAACCTTGACTCTGGCCCGGCCCATCTGCTGGGTTTCAACATGTACGCTGGTCAAGGCCGGATTGCAAATTCTGCCGCGGTCGTGTCGTTAAAGGAAATCAGACTGACCTCTTCTGGTACTTTGATCCGCTGCTTGTCCTTGCTTTTGGGCATTCTTGGGTGGTCTACCTTTCTTTTTGGTAATGACGGTATATCCATTTTCTTTAGAAGAGCGAGGCCAATTTACAAGAATTCCCGTATTTATAAGTCTTAAGTCTAGAGAAACCTGGCTAAGTGCTTCACCGCCTGGCAGAACTCTATCAATGGCAGCAAGCTTGAAATTAGCAGTATATTTCTGTTGAGGGCGATCCAGAATATCTTCACCATGTTTTTGAATCAAGTCCACCAAATATCGGATTTCTCCACGCCCCATCCCATACTTCCGCCTAAGGTAGGTGCCTCTTCTGTGATCGTCTACCCATTCGTGGTAGATAGCAAGTTTGATTTCTTTAGTGTATTTAGTCATGAAAATAACCCCCGAAATTAGTATCCTAATTTCGGGGATCATATCATTCGATGTCTTTTTATAAATATTTAATAGTCAATATTAATTATTATGCTAATTAGTTCTTTTCACGAATCACTTTCACGGCCTGAATGACCACCGTTGGTAAGAATGCCAGCAAGGCAATCATCCCGACCTGACTTCCTGCAAGCGGCGTTACCGTAAACAGGCTGTGGAGACTTGGGACAAACAGGATCAAGCCCAGTAATAAGCTGCCAGCCACAAAGGCGGCCAAGCTGTACCAGTTATTTTTAAAGCCAATCTTGAAGATGCTGTGCTCTGACCGGCAGTTGAAGCCGTGAAAGAGACGTGCAAAGGTCAAGGTTGAAAAGGCCATGGTGCAGGCTACAGCAGAGCTGGTCTTCAAGCCAATCAAGAAGGCCGCAATAACGCTGACCGCGATCAAGGCACCTTGCACAGCTACCCTAGTTACCATCTGCTTGTTCAAGATCCCTTCCTTAGGGTCACGCGGTGGCCGGTTCAAGATATCGTTAGCCCCAGGTTCCATCCCAATCGCCAGGGCTGGCAGAGAGTCGGTTACCAGGTTGATAAAGAGCAGCTGAACGGCCATAAATGGCACTGGCAAGCCCGCAATTGAAGCAAAGAGCACGGTAATGATGGCTGACAGGTTGCCGGACAAGAGATACATCACGGCATTTTTGATATTTTCATAAACCGTCCGGCCGTTGGCCACGGCCTTGATGATGGTCGCAAAGTTGTCGTCAGCCAAGATCATGCTGGAGGCATCCTTAGAAACTTCGGTCCCGGTAATCCCCATGGCTACCCCGATGTCCGCCTTCTTCAAGGCTGGGGCGTCATTCACCCCATCACCAGTCATAGATACGATCTTGCCCTTTCTTTGCCAGGCATCAACGATCCGGATTTTGTTTTCAGGAGAAACTCGGGCGTAAACGGAGATTTTTTCAATCTTGTCGTCCAGTTCTTTATCGTTCATGGCGTCAAGTTCTAAGCCAGTTACCGCCAGGTCGCCCTCTGTAAAAATTCCTATTTTCTTAGCAATCGCAACGGCCGTCACCTTGTGGTCACCAGTGATCATCACCGTCTTAACGCCGGCCTTCTTAGCTTGGGCAACGGCAGCGACACTTTCTGGTCGTGGTGGGTCCATTTCAGAAATGAGACCGATGAAAATCAAGCCGTTTTCAGCATCCAGGTTTAGTTCTTCGTCACTTTCCTTGTAGGCAAAGGCCAAAACCCGCAAGCCGTTTTCAGAAAAGGCTTGGTTTTGGTCCAGGATCTGCTGCTTGGCTTCTGTCGTCATCGGCTTGATTTCATCACCGATCCGGTAGCTGACGCAGCGGTCTAAGAGAACGTCCACCGCCCCTTTGGTAAAGATGGTTGGTACCGTGTGGATCAGGTGCTTGGTGGACATGAGCTTGCGGTCTGAGTCAAATGGTGCTTCTTCTTGCCGGTCCAAAAAGTCCCGCAAGTCGTCCTCGCTTAAGGCAATTTGGTCATCCCCCATGTCGATGCCTGGCACCTGGCGGTACATTTCTAAGAGTGCATATTCAGTTGGGTCACCAATCCCCTTACCATCTGCTTGTAGGCGGGAGTCGTTGTTTAAAACTACGTCGTACAAAAGATAGCGGTGGAGCTGGTTGTCAAGGCGCAACTCGTTAGGCTGTAAGACTTCCCCGCCAATGTAGATATCTTGGACAGTCATCTTGTTTTGGGTCAAAGTCCCTGTCTTGTCAGAGGCAATGACGGAAACTGAGCCCAAGGACTCAACCGCAGCCAAATTTTTAATAATAGCGTGCTGCTTAGCCATCTTTTGGGTCCCCATGGCTTGCACGATGGTGACGATTGAGGAAAGTGCTTCTGGAATAGCGGCCACCGCTAAGGCTACGGCAAAGAGCAAGGCATCCATGAGCGGCTGCCCTCTCCAGATTTGGAGACCAAAGACCACCGAGCAGATTAACAAGATGGCAGTAGCTAATTTTGACGAAAACTTGTCTAGGGACTGCTGGAGAGGGGTCTTCTTTTCCTTGGTGTCGTTCATCAACTTGGCAATCTTGCCGATTTCAGTACCCATCCCGGTGCCAGTCACTAAGACATTGGCCCGGCCGTAAGTCACCAGAGAACTGGAATAGACCATATTGAGCCGGTCACCCAGGGGCCGTTCTTGGTCAAAATCTATGTCGGCCTTGTCAATATTGGTTGATTCCCCGGTCAAGGAGCTTTCGTTGACTTGCAAAGAAAAGTTGTCCAAGATTCGCCCGTCAGCGGTAACCAAGTCCCCGGCTTCAAGAACCAAAATATCGCCTGGCACCAGCTTTTTCGAATCAATTTCCACCTTTTGCCCATCGCGCAAGACCTTGGCGCTTGGTGAAGACAGTGATTTCAAGCTTTCCAGCGACTTCTCGGCCTTCACATGCTGGACCGTCCCCAAGACCGCATTCAAAATCAAAACGGCGATGATGACAATGGTGCTTTCCGCATCCCCGGTAAAGGCAGAAATCAAGGCGGCGATGATCAAGATGATAACCATCAGGTCTTTGAACTGGTCTAAGAAAACCTGGAAAACGGTCTTTTTCTTCCCTTCTACCAGGGCATTTTCCCCATATTTGGCCAAACGTTCCTTGGCTTCACCGCTACTCAAACCATTAGGGCTTGCCTTGAATTCCTTCAAGACCTCGTCTTTACTTTGCAGATAAAAATCCTTCAAAAAATGCCTCCTAATCTGCCCGGCAATAAAAAAGAGACTATTGCTAGGCTAAAAAAGTCTATACAATAGTCTCACCATTTAAACTCACAGCGGAAATTACTTTCGAGCTTGACGCCATGAGTGCACCTGTAATGCCGGTTACTCCCTACGCATATTTATATGATAGGCTATAGTTTATCTGAATTTCACCTTGCTTGCAAGTCTTTTACAAAAAAATGTAAATGATACTGCTAATAATCACAAACGTGAAGACCGCTATGAGCATCACTCTTGGTCTTTCTACGACCGACTGACACAAATGCAAAAATGTCATATAATTATTACCTCCTAAAAAGACAAAAACGACTCATTGCTGTTTACAAAGAGTCGTTTGCTTCTTATGTTCTTTTTACTGTCTTTTACTTTTTCCAGTTCAAGTCACTAGTTGCGTCATCTTCAGTGATTTTCCGGATAACCCGGCAAGGGTTGCCAGCGGCCACGGAGTTGGCCGGGATGTCTTTAACGACGACGCTGCCGGCGCCGATCACGGAGTTGTCACCGATTGAGACGCCAGGCACCACCCGGACTCCTCCGCCGATCCAGACATTGTTGCCAACAGTGATCGGGTAGGCATATTCCAGGCCGGTATTTCTTCTTTCCGCGTCCAGCGGGTGGCCGGAGGTGTAGAAACCGCAGTCAGGGCCGATGAAGACATTGTCACCAAAGGTCACTCCCCCAGCATCCAGGACAGTCAAATTATGGTTGGCGTAGAAGTTGTCGCCTACTTTAATATTCCAGCCATAGTCGCACCAGAAGTTTGGTTCGATGTGGCAGTTTTCACCAGTTTGGCCTAGGATTTCCTTTAAGAGTTCCTTCTTTTCTGCTCCTGCCGGCAATTGGTTGTAGCGGAGGCACTTGGCCTTGCAGGCCGTCAGTTCCGTCACCAGTTCTTCGTCTTGGCCAGGATTATAGACCTGGCCAGCCAGCATTTTTTCTTTTTCAGTCGGCATTTCTTTCCTCCAGTCCCTGCCAAATCTTTTTTGCTTGTTATTTTACTATAAGAGTTATTTTTGATCAATTAACTATTTGTCCAAAGGAAGTCAATCGAACACTTTATAAAGCCAGCAGACCTTTTCCAACAATGTTTTATTGGGCGCGGCGTAGCCGCGCAAGTATGCTATAATTATTGTAGTAACAATTAGGATATTTAAGCAAGCATTAAAAAAGAAAGGAGCATGTCATGTATCCCCACCAGGAAGGCTTTGAAAATTGGTGCCGGGGCCCGCAAAGGCTCAGTCCCAAGTCAATTGCGAACGCTGATTACTGTTTGGACCACTTCTTCACCTATGCTGAAGTAAATTTTCCATCCAGCGATGTCAACGAGATCACGGCCAGCAATGTCCGTGACTACCTGCAGCAGTTAGCGACTAAAGAAAATCTGCAGGTCACGACCGTTAACAAGTATGTCTCCTACATCAAAAAGTACTTCTACTACCTGGCCCTGGCTGGAATTACCCCAAGCTATCGTTTACTAGACCTCAAGGGCTACTCTTTTGAGCGGCAGAAGACCTATGTGATCGACTGGCCAGAGCATTTGCCTGCCCTTATCCCCTACGTCAAGCAGCCGCTGACTCTTTGGCTGCTGCAGCTTTTTGCCCTGGGCTATCAGGCTAAGGAACTCTTAGGGCTTCGCTATAGCGAGGTAAAAGACAATTTAGGAGAGATGACTGACTACCTGACCGGAACACTTTCCTTTGAAAAGGACCCGGATCCTTATATTTTCGCCTCCAGGTCCGGAGAGCCATATGCCAGTACCAACAACATCATGCAACTGGTCAAGGCCGATAAGGATCTCCTCTCCCCTATGCCAATCACTTTGACCAATCTCCGCCTCTCTTATGTCTATTCCTTGATCAGCCAGCAGAAGTATTCTGATAAGGAACTCCTGGAGATTTTCCGCTGCTCGCCAAAGCGTCTGGCCTACTACCAGTACAACGCTGCCCAGTGTAATCTCATTCCATTTTCTGAAGAGATGCTAAAAAAGGCCGGCCCAAACGCCGCCCCTGCAAGAAAATAGGCTATAATAAGTTAATAGTCAGTAAAAGGAGATTTTTAATCAAATGAAGAAAAAGAATAAGCAAGCAGCTGAAGAAGAAAGCTGGGGCAAGTTTTTCCGGGATGTCCTGGTCATGTTCCTGGTTTTTGCGTCAATTTATTATGTTATCTTCTCCTTCTTCTTAGCCAATGAAGTGGTTTCTGGCCCGTCCATGCAACCGACCTTTGAAGACGGCGACCGTTTGATTGCTGTGCGCCACTTCACTCCGAAGAGGAACGACGTCGTCATCATCAAGGCACCGGACCAGGCAAACGCCATGTACATCAAGCGGGTGATCGGCCTGCCAGGTGACACGGTTCAGTCCAAGAACGACGTCCTCTACATCAACGGCAAGAAGACGACCCAGCCATACTTGAACAACAAGTACAAGAAGGCCGACCGTTTAGCCGGGGTCAACTACACGAGCAACTTCAAGATCAAGCTGAAGAAGAACCAATACTGGGTCATGGGGGACCACCGGGACGTTTCAAAGGACTCCCGCTACTTCGGCCCAATCAAGCGGAGCAAGATCTTAAGCAGGGTGGTTCTGCGCTACTGGCCAGTTACCCAGATCAGCAGTAACTTTTACTAATAAGTAGTAAAGGGATAAAAAAGCCTCTTTCCAAAATTTTTCATTGTGCTATAATCTGGAAAATGTTTAAAGGAAACGAGGTAATTGAAATGGAAAGCAAAAAGAAAGCCCTTGAAGAAGAGAGTTGGGGCAAGGAAGAAGAGAGTTGGGGCAAGTTTTTCCGGGACGTCTTAGTCATGTACCTGGTCTCCGCCTTAGTCATGTTCCTGGTCTTCGTCTCAATCTGTTATGTGGTCTTCTCCTTCTTCTTAGCCAGTGAAGTGGTGTCTGGCTCCTCCATGCAGCCGACCTTTGAAGACAGTGACCGTTTGATCGCGGTCCGCCGCTTCACTCCTAAGAGAAACGATGTCATCATCATCAAGGCGCCGGACCTGGCAAACGCCATGTACATCAAGCGGGTGATCGGCCTGCCAGGTGACACGGTTCAGTCCAAGAACGACGTCCTATACATCAACGGCAAGAAGACGGCTCAACCGTATTTAAACAATAAATACCAAAAAGCTGACCATTTAGCAGGCGTAACTTATACTAATAACTTCAAGGTCAAGCTGAAGAAGAACCAGTACTGGGTCATGGGTGACCACCGGGATGTGTCTAACGACTCCCTCCGCTTCGGGCCGGTTTCCAGAAGCTCTATCTTGAGCAAGGTGGTCCTCCGCTACTGGCCAGTTACCCAGATCAGCAGCAACTTTTACTAAAAAATTCTGAAGCTCCCTCACTAGCTTTTCAAAAAATGGTAAAATAAAGTTATTAAGGAGTGAAAATCAATGAAACCAGAAGAACTTTCGGATGCAATTATCGAATTTCAGAACAAGCACTCTGTGAGCGATACTACCCTGGCCTTCGCCAGCCACCTCTCAGTGGAAAAGGTGCACGCCATGAAGCAAGGGCGGGGCAACTTTACCAGCGATGAAATCAATCAGATGCTGGACTATCTCCAGAGCCAAATGTAAGCAACCGGGCCAAACGGCCCGGTTTTCTTTTGCCTTTTTTCCTCTCTCATTTCTTTTTATTCCTTCATTGTTTCACACTAACTATTTTACATTTTGTGTAAAGTGTAAAATAGCGAAAATCCTGTTATATCAAGGACAGCAGCTGTTATTTTCTTAACAGCTGCCATTTTTATCATTTAACTTTAACACGTAATCACAAGCGATGAAGCCTGCTATTACAGCATTTCTCTTTCCAGCTCTGTAAGCCTTTTTCTTCATTTTTTGTTCCACGGTCTCTTTTTAACCTATCCCCGGCCAAGTTATTCACAGGCAAAAATAAGAGCCGCCCTAGAGCAGCTCTTATTCTACAGTTATTCTCTTCTTGTCTTACTTGTTCCGTTCAGCTTGCAGTTCAGCCATCTTGATCATGACGTCGACAGCCTTCCACATTGATTCCAGAACCGTGTATTCGTAGCGGCCGTGCATGTTTTCTTCCCCGGCAAAGAGGTTCGGGCATGGCAGACCCATGTAAGTCAGTTGTGACCCGTCCGTGCCCCCTCTGACTGGTTCTTCATTGATTTCAGTTAAGCCGCAGGCTCTGTAGGCATCCCGGGCCAGATCAATGATTTCCATGTGCTTAGCCAGTTCATCAGCCATGTTATAGTACTGGTCCCACATCTTCAGCTTGATTCTGTCCCCGTACTTGGCGTTGAGTTCAGCCACCTTTTCCTTGACCAGGTTCTTCCGGGATTCCAAGCCGTCGCGCTTGAAGTCACGGATGATGTAGGCCAGGTGGGCGTTGTCCACCGTACCAGAGAAGTCCATCAAGTGGTAGAAGCCTTCTTCGCCTTCAGTCTTTTCCGGCACTTCGTCTTGCGGCAGGGAGTTCTGGAAGTCGATCCCGACTTGAATGGCGTTGATCATCTGCCCCTTGGCTACAGCCGGGTGGACGTTAACCCCTTGAATATCCAGTTCAAACTGAGCAGCTGAGAAGGTCCCCCAGTCCAGCTTGCCCGGGCCTTCCCCGTCAACCGTGAAGGCAAAGGCAGCGTTGAAGTCTTCCACATCAAAGTGCTGAGCACCAGTGCCGATTTCTTCATCTGGCGTAAAGCCCAGGCGGATTTCCCCGTGCTTGATTTCCGGGTGAGCCAGGAGGTATTCAGCAAAAGTGACCAGTTCGGCATCCCCGCACTTGTCGTCCCCGCCCAAAAGGGTGTCACCGGAAGCAGAGATAATGGTCTGTCCCTTGTACTTCTTCAAGTTCGGGAAGACGGCCGGGTCCAGGTAAAATTCGCTGTCGCCCAATTGGATCTTGCTTTCCCCGTCGTAGTTTTCAGTAATCTGCGGCTTAACGTTTTCTGAATTGAAGTCAGCCGTGTCGCAGTGGGCCAAGAAGCCCATAACCGGCACGTCCCAGTTAACGTTGGAAGGAATAGTCGCGATGACCGTACCAGCCTTTTCATTGTAGTGAACGTCACTCAAGCCCAGTTCTTCCAGTTCCTTCATGATGACCATTTGGTAGTCTACTTCTCTTTGGGTGGATGGGAAGCGGTCAGCATGTTCATCTGACCGGGAGTTGATCTTGACATACTTCAAAAATCTTGGCAGCAAAGTTGGGTATTCCATCTTTTTCTCCTTTTTCTTTACATAAACAAAAATATTTCACTTAGTCAAAAATATTCTGGAAGGGATCGGTTGATACAGCGCTGATCATGCACTCTACGCTCCAGCCCTCTTCCTTCTGCCAGGCTCTAAGGCGCTTGGCAGCTTCATACTTGAAGAGCTTCTCCGTGTAGTGGCCTGGATCAACTACTACCAAACCCGACGAAATCATGTCATGGCCAGTGTGGTAGTAAACGTCACCGGTGATGTAGGCGTCGCATTTGTCAGCTAAGGCCTGTTTCCAGAACTTGTTCCCGTCTCCGCAGACGAAGGCAACCGTTTCCACCATTTTATCCTGGTCAGCGCAGATTAGGCGAACCATGTCCACCCCCATCTTTTCCTTGACGTAGTGGGCAAAGTCGATCGCCTTCATGGCTTCTGGCAGGCGGCCCTTCCGGCCAATGGCGATGCCGTCCTCGTCTGGGGCAAAACCGGTTACGTACAAGAGGCCAAGTTCTTCCGCCTGCCAGTCGCTTGACCCGTCCTGGGCCTTGTCAGAATTAGTATGAATGGAGTAAACGGTAATGCCGTTAGCGATGATCTTAGCGTACATAGCCTTTTGCGGGTCGCTGTAGTCCAAGTTGTTAACCGGACGGAAGATCAAGGGGTGGTGGCTGATGATGAGGTCAGCCCCGCTCTTGATGGCTTCATCAACCACGTTTGGCCGGACATCTAAAGTCACCAGGATCTTGTGGACTGGTGCTTCCAGGCTGCCGATCTGCAGGCCGACCGGGTCTCCGGCACTGGCGATACTTTCCGGGAAAGCTTCATTCAGTTTAGCTACAATGTCTTTTACTTTAGTCATTTTCCCCACCCAATTCTGTCTTGATCATAGCCAGCAAGTCTTCGACTTCCTTGATCCGGGTCAAGTCCTTTTCCCGGGCCTTGTTAAGGTTAGCCAGGAGCCTTTGGTAGTAGGCCTCCTGTCCCTGCCACTTTTTATAAAAAACTTCGGTCTTGTTCTTCAAGAGCAAGGGACCAAATTCCTGCTCGCGGACAGTCAATTCGTGAACTTCGCTAGTTAAGCGGGCCTTGATCAGCTCATAGATGTGGCCGGCTTCATAGACGATATCTTCAGCGACGATCTCGTACTTGTTGGCCATCAGCCAGCGGCGGACGGTGTTTTCCCCAATATTGGCTTCAAGGACCAAAGTTGGGTAGTAAACGCCCCGGGAGGCGGCTTCAGAGAGCAGGTTGACCATCAATTTGCCGCCCATGCCAGCGATGACGACCGTGTCGATTTGGTCGCTTTCCTTAATGGTTTCCAGGCCTGAACCCAGGCGGGTTTCAATCTGGTCAGAAAGTCCCGCAGCGGCGATGTCCGTTTTCGCGTTCTCTAAGGGGCCAGCCGCGACGTCACTGGCGATAGCGTGGCTGATCTTGCCGCTTTCTACCAGGAGGATCGGCAGGTAGGCGTGGTCGGTGCCGATATCAGCCAGGCGGCTATCTGGATCAACCATCTCGGCAAGTCTGTTAAGTCTTAAATTCATAAGTTAAGTGCTCCTTTATCCAAAAGTAAATTCTATCATATGCCAGCCAGCAAAAGACAGTTTCTGCAAAAAAATAATCCACGTGCTATAATTAGTTGTAGTTTTGTCAACTTTTGGAATGACAGGAGGAAAGAAAGACAAGATATGGACCGGACGGAGCCTACTACTTTAACTAATATGTGCATGATCGTGGACAAAGACCGGGTTCTGACGATCGACCGGGAGGACCCAGTTTGGCCAGGCCTGGCTTTTCCAGGCGGCCATATTGAAAAGCATGAGTCATTTCATGATTCAGTCATTCGCGAAGTAAAAGAAGAGACCAACCTGGACATCGTCAGTCCCCGCCTGGTCGGCTTCAAGCAGTTTTTTGACAAGCTGGACCGGCGCTACCTGGTCTTCTTCTACCGGGCCGACAAATTCTCAGGAAGCCTCCACGCTTCAAGAGAAGGCAAACTGGAATGGGTCAAGATCAGTGACTTGCCAAAGCGGCAGTTGGCCTACAACTTTGACCGGGACCTGGAAGTCTTTTTAAAGAATGACCTTGATGAGCATGTATTGTTGGACAAGAAGGACTTTTTATATTAATGAGCAAGAAAAAGAAAAATAATAAGAAGAGCAAGCAGATTTGGGGCGGAGTCGTGACAGTGGCACTTTTTGCTGCCCTCTTCGCTTTCGTAGGCGTGTATATCAAGAATTATCCAGTAGCTAAAGACGTTAAGCTGGTTGCCACCCAGCCTAAGGCCTTGAAAGCCAAGAAGACGGTGGCTGAAAAGGACATCTGGGGCTATCCATTCGCCAAGTGCTACACCAAGAAGATCAAGTACCTGTCTGGCCAGCGCTACGGGAAGACCGATATCTGCCGGCGGGTCTACCCGAAGAAGTCCTACTTCCATGACGGCTGGGACTTTGGCTGGAGCGAGGTTGGCAACAAGGCGGCTGTTTTGGCTATTCACCCGGGGACGGTGAAGAAAGTTGCCTACTCCACGGGTCTAGGCTGGTATATCTGGGTCGTTTCTCCAGACGGCTATGTTGAGGTCTACCAGGAAGGTTTCGCCAACCGGTCAGACATTACGGTTAAGCCCGGTCAGAAGGTCAAGCTGGGTGACAAGCTCGGCCGGCTGACTGACTCCCACCTGCACCTGGGGATCACTAAGACCAGCGCTGACTACATCAGCAAGCATGGTCACCCATACAAGAACTACTGGCGGGACAACGGCACTTGGCTGAACCCGATGAAGGTGATTACTGAAAGCTTGCAGCTGCAAGCAGATGTTAAGGAATACAACGCTAAAGCAGCCAGCTACAATGCCAAGGCTACCAGCTACAACGAAAAGCTAGCGGCTAAGAAGAAGAAGCTGAAGGCGGAAGAAAGCAAACACCCTTACCACTACTTGAAGTCATTTATCAAATAGAGATAGAGAAAAAGACGACTGAAATTAATCAGCCGTCTTTTTTGTGCTTACTGTTCTTTACTGCTCTTTTCCAGGTCTAATAGATAACGTTTAGCTTCAAGGCCAGCGACGTAGCCGGTAAGGCTGCCGTCAGCCCCGATGACCCGGTGGCAAGGAATTAAGATCATGATCGAGCTTGTCAAGGTCAGCTGGACGCTTTAGCCACGGACCGGCAAATTCAAAAGTTTCGCCATCTTCGTCAAAGCCGGCAAGCAGCACTTCCTCAAGTCTATCCATTATTTGCCTTTCTATCACCAAAATGATATGAGTGAATAATGAAAAAATTGGGCAGGAGGGAGAACAAGGACAGAAAGCGACAAGCGATTTAGACCCGTTTAGCTTCTTGAGTTCTTAACTGCTTCGCCTTTATTTATAGTTCCGAGTGCCTCTGCATTTCGGAAAGTCAGAGCATCCCCAGAACTTAGCCCCATCTGATCTTCTGCTTCTCAGTTTCATCGGCTTGCCGCAAATTGGACAGGCGGGGATATTGTTTGCTTGCCCTGCATTCTGCTGTACTTTGGGACTAACTTCATCCGCTTCTTGAACAACTTGTTCTTCAGCTTGATCCTCAATTTGAGCATTGTCGTCGTAGAGATCAGGATGCTTTTGCTGGTACTTCTTCATTTCAGCAAATGTCGTATCAGCAACCTTCTTGCCCTTGTACAGTGATAAGTCACCAATCACATAGAACTCTTTCTTTGCCCGGGTTGCCGCGACATTCATCATATTTGGCTCTTGAACCGCCCAACTTGCAGCACCTGCGCTATCTTTATCAGCACCTAAAACCATAAAGACAATTGGTGCTTCTTTACCTTGGAAGGTATGAATCGTACCAATATTTGTTGCTTTCCCTTTATTATATCTGGTAAATCCAATTTTTCTCAGTTCCTTAGCAAGTTCGCTAGCCACGTGCTTGAACGGTGAAATGACATAGACAATATCTGGCTTGTCTTTATCTAATATATCTGGGTTCTCCTTAGCCATTTGCAGGATCTTTTGCTTGAGGAATTCCCCTTGTTCCTTAACATATTTGTCCTTTGCCTTACCCTTGATATCATACCAGCCGGTTTTACCGTCTGATTTATTCCCTTGAACCATCAAACCGCCATATGACAATTCATTGGAAATGTTGAACATCGGATACTTGCATCTTCTGTGAACCCACAGAGGGATCCCAATCCAATCAGTCTTCTCTTTGTCCTTATAGAAGCCATAGTGGCTGGCACTGTCAACCAGAGTTTGAACTGAAGCTGATTCGGAGAGATACTTCTCGCCAACTTTAAAGTGTTTACCTAGCATAGCCAAGATGCCTGGTTCCAGGCCCAAAACTGGCTTAATCTGTGACGGGTCGCCGACGACCATGACGTGGCGGCTGCGGTAGATTGCCCCGACTGCAGCTTGTGGCAGGGCTTGTCCCGCCTCATCGACAAACAAGTGGCCCAAAGATTGCGACTTGATGTTCTTGAACATGGATCCAAAACTTGCAAAAGTTGAGCTGATTACCGGGATCGTAAAGTTAATCCACTCCCAGGCATAGCCGATCAACTCTGGGCTCTTTTCCAAAGCCTTCTTTTGATCTTCCCAGATCATCTTCGCGGAGATAAGATTCCCCTTATTTTCAAAAAGGAACTGCTTACGTACCCGCAAAGCAGCAACGAACAGCTTAGTTTGCTCAATCCGGTACTCTTCATCAAACCATGGGCTGGAGAGTTGCAGAGACTCATAGTTAGCGCTCATATCCAGCGGCTTGCCTGAGTAAGCAGAAATCTCCGATTTTAAGCTAGCGATGCTTTGTTGCTGATCAGCATCCCAAGCAGCAAAAGCAGCCTGCTTAGCTTGAATTTCAGCATCAGAACTTTCAATTGTCCGAGTATATTGCTTGCTTTCCCGCTTTAAGCCATCTTCTTCAACCTTTAAATCAGCTAGTTGCAGATTTAGGTCTGCCCCTTCTTGATTCAAGGAGCTGATCTGCTCTTTATATTCTTTTTCTTCCGCGCTTGACGCAAAGATGGAGAATAATCCTTTCTTTGGTTTCTTTGCTTCAGCCGCCTTAATCGCGAGGTCGTTGCGCTTAAGCTTGTCTGCCAGTTCATTTCGCTGGTCACTAAGGTCTCTCAGCTTTTCCTCCAGTTGAGGTTGCTTGCTTTGCGCTTCAGAAAGCGAAGCTTTAATATTAGCAATTTCGTCATCCAGACTCTGCTGACGGTTCTGTTTTTCAGCATCGTAGTTACTGCTCAGCTGGTCAAGTTGATTATATTTTTGGGCAAAAGCTTCTGCCTTATCACGGAGAGCATGAACTTTTTCATACTGGTCAGCAAAATCCTTATATGCCTGGGTGTCTGGAATGTAATCGTCTTTTAAGTACTGGTATACAGCACTTAAGTAGTCACAAATCTGCTTCATATTAGCTGATTTGCCACCCTCAAGTGAGAACAAGCCCCAGAATTTATCAGGATCTTCGTTAGCTTCTATATTCAGCTTAGCCTTGCCATTTTCCCACTCTGTCTTGACTTTGGAGTTGGAAAGCTCACGGAAATAGTCGATATCCTTGAACTTACTGTCTAAGTTCTCGACTAGCGGCAGTTCATTGACAATGTTTTGAACCGCACCGTTGTTTGAACTGGCAACAACAATACTATTTTCGGTGATCTTGTCTGGAAGAATGCTGATTTCTTCACCGTTGCGTTTGATCGCCTTGTCATCTCCAAGACCAACGATGTCTCTAGCTTGCTCGACGACTAGTTCAGCAAAAATATCTTTCAGCAGCGTCGTCTTACCTGTGCCTGGAGGACCATTAACACTCTGAATCTGTTGCTTATTAGCTTCAGTTGCCATGGTTGCTATGTTAACTGCTGTCTGCTGCATGAAGGATAAGGCATATTTTGTCTCGCTCGGGAATCTGCCCAAAGGGTAGTTCTTAGGTTCCAAAATCTTTTTGAAAGCATCAGGATTGAAGCTTGGAGAATCCTTCTTGGAGTCCAGATTAATTCGTTCACCGGTTTGGTTGCCAAGCAAATATTGGCGCAAATTTTCACTGTCAACGCCCTTGGCATATTCCAAGTCATTGATAAAGAACGAATGCAAGTTAGTAGCATCAGTCTCCAGGTTACGGACTACTTGGAAGCGACTCTTGCTCAATGTTAATTGATATTTGCTAATTACGTTCGTAATGGCATCATTGAATCTTTCACTCTTCAGTGACTCCTCTGCTTCATTAACATCTTCAAATATCTTTTGGAGTTCATCTGCTAATTCTTGCTCTTTTGCACGGAACTCCGCTTCATTCGAAACCTCATTATTCTCAAGAATGTAGCTGCTCTCAGTATAGAAAGTTTTCTTATTATCAAAGTTCAGATCTCTGTCAAAATACAGGGCTAACGTGAACTTGTTACCATAGTTGATTGATTCTTCCGGAGCTTTTAAACCATATTTTCTCCGCAATAAGTCAACCACCTTACTAAAGTCAAAAACGTTGAAGTAAAGTACTATCCCGCCATTCTTGCCAATCTTATGCTTGGTCAATTGCTCTTGAAACAGATCATAGTAATCTGCTTGGTTTAGATCATCAAATTTATACATCAACTTGTTCTTAAGATCAATATCACCTTCTGAGAGGTGTTCAACCATGATCCAAGACTCAAGAATTTTCTCCTTATCAGCCACAGTTATCTTTCCTCGTTAATTTCATAGTACAGCGATTAATTTTGGGTAAAATGAATACTCAGAATCCACATCTTTAATAGTGCTTAAATAGATTAATGGTACTCTTGTGCACTCAAATATCAGTGAGTAATCTTTACTCTACAACCCTGTCCTTACCTACAGCTTCTTCCAAAGCCTGCTGCAGGGCTGGATCAACAGCGTGGAGATATAGGCCGTGAACTCCACGGGTTAAGAGAACATTCAGTTCGTTTGGCAATAGGTCTTCTGCAAAGTTTTCTTTAGTCCCATCCGAAAAAGTACGATACTGGACAGCATCTTTATTGCAACTTTCTGCTGGCACATGGATAATTTTGCCATCCACCAGTTTAACAGATGGTCCAATTTCAACACCTACATAGTTAAGGTCAAAGCCTTGAATAGTATAGGTTGAACCAATTTCTTTAATTGTCACTGGCTGCTCTGCCCAGGAAAGTTCTTTGTAGCTAATGCCATCATCAGTCTTTTTAGGCTTATCAACTTGATAATTCCATGGCATATGCCAATCGCCTTCACTGACTTGCCAGTATTCAGAGCCATCCTTAGGGCTGCTTTGGCTAGAATATTCCCAGTCGTAAGTTGCCACCATCCGGCTTATTCCGTTATTGCGGTCCGCATTCTTTTCCTTGATAGCGTTTTGCATATCTTGAGGAGTCTTGAAGACTTTGATTTCGTATTTACTGTCTTCTGGAACCTGGTCAATCAAGCCATTCTTAATGACATTATTCAGCCATTCAATAGTCTGAGGTTCAGCATCAATCCGCATTTGATTTTGCAGATGAATAACATTTTCCTCACCTATACTCTCTTCAAGCTTCTTGAAGGAATCACCTTGCCAAACTTGGGTTTTGGAAAGCACTTGTTTTTTGTCATAAATAGCAACAACAATTTTCGCGCGCTGGCGAATGTCTTCTAGCATGTTGGCCGTATCTGATGTATAGCCTTGGTTCTTTTGAGTTCTCAAAAGGTGTGCTTCATCAACAAAAGCTACGTCTACTGGATCATCTGGAGAATAGTGATTGATAAAGCTGGCTGGTTTAAGAACGCTCTTGTCATCCCCGATACCCAGCTTTTTGGCAATCTGTTGGTAAACCTTCAGCTGCTCATTGTGATTGACCATCATTGCCAAGGAAATTTTATTACCATCTTTACCAGCAAGTTTGGCTAAATCATAGTAAACGTTGCTCATTAAAACTGTCTTGCCAGCACCTGCATCCCCGGTAACCAAGATAAGCTTGCCTGTCTCTCTTTTATCAAGGGCTTCTTGGACGCGCTGAAGAATTAAGTCCTTAGCTTTGTTTTGCTCAGGAGTCAGTTTGTTAAATGGCGATGCCTTGAAAATCGCAGACTTTTCAATTTCGCTTCTGGCTGGGAAAAGATATTTGTAGTCTTCCTTAGCAGCGAGAGTATCCCAAATCTTATTAAAAATCGGCTTGAACTCGTCTTCTGTATAATACATCCGCTGAGCATTCTCACGGCGATTGTTTAAGTGAGAAACCGCATCGACGCTACTCAGATATTGCATCATCCGATTTTCAATATCCAGGGTGAGTGACTTGTTGAAGTGCTTGTGGCCGATGACAAACATGTGGGCATTATTGGCGTTCTTCAAGCCTTGCCAGTCAGTTCTGCGCTCTGCATCCCCGTTCAAGTGTTCTAGGGTGCGGCGCTGAATGTCGATAGTTTCACCGACATAAACAGTATAGTCATGACGGTACTTACTCTGCTTACCCGGCTGGTCAATGATATAGACAGTCGGGTAATCGATCAAATATTCTTGATCAGCCTTGTCTTCATATGCTTGACGAATCTCTTTATCGATCTGCTTAGCATTGTCATCGCTATATTGAGTTTCGTAAATTATTGGCTCGTCAACTTTCATTTTGCTCCATCCTATCACGTAGAGTATATTCCTAGTCTTTACTTTAATGAGCTTTTGTTAAAAAGGCAATATCTAAAAGGGAAAAATGATGTGACCCCGAATTTCAAGAGATCCAGCGGGACTTCTACATCAGCTACTATACCAAGCTCCTTGAGCCGATGAACTGGCAAAGTCCCCTGCCCAAAAGCCTCTTTATTGCGACTTTCGTCGACACCATCTTGACCTTTGAAGGCTGGCAGGCTGACCACCAAAAGCTGACCCCAGCACAATATGACCAGTATTTCAAGCATCTCCTCCGCTTGCCCCCAATCAAAAAATGAGTCTGAGTTTTCGCTCAGGCTCATTTTTGCTTATTTCTTCTTGTCTAAACTTTCATGCAGCTTGTCATCATCAACTGGAAGTTCCTTTTTAACGAAGGCCTTAGAATCATCGACATTAGCAACAATCTCCTTAGCCATTTTGGAAATGTCAGTCTTTAAGTCAGCCGTGTCTGCCGGGCTGATTTTACTAAGTTCATCATAAAGCTCCCGGTCTTTTTTCGTCACCTTCATCTCCGGATGCTGCTTCTTGATTGAGATCCGGAGCATTTTTCTTCTGGCAAATTTTTCAAAGATGATATTCTGGTGTTCTTTTAACCAGCCGATCAAAAGGACTGCCAAGAGCAGCATCCCCATATAACCCAAAATCGGGTACATAAAGCTGATCAACTGCTTAAAGCCGCCGAAGCTGCAGATGAAACCAGCAACGGTAATGGCCACCATTAGCATTCTCATCTTTCCCTTGTCGCCAGCCGAAAATCTTCTGGCAATCGAATAGTATAGTGAGAAGGCTGTATTAAATATCAAAGCAAAAATCGTCAAGGCATAAACAAGGGCCAGGGCCGGATGAATTTGATTGACGATTGCCAGCATTGGCATGTCAGAATTTTTCACCAGATTAATATTGGCAAATAAGGAAAATGAAGCCGCTAAAACGATAATTCCGATCAGCAAGCCTCCCAGAAAGCCCCCCTTTTCGGCATTGCCAATCCGGACCATGGAGCCGCCAAGGATAAAGGCCATGGACACCCCGGTCATGGCACAGAGGGCGTAATAATTGATGACGGAAATCCAAACATTCCCCATTGCCGGCTTGATCGTCCTGGCCGCTTGCTCCAGCATGGTAAAGTCGTAGGACTTGCCGATGAAGGTGTAAGCCGTAAGCAGCAGAATCATGGCAATCATTATCGGGGTAAAAATCCCCAGCACACCTGTGATTTTGTCAAAGTCCAGAAAGGCGACCAGGATGATCAGGGCTGAACAGAGCAGACTGCCGATCCAGGGGGAAATCGAAAATTGCTGGTGCAAGTTGGAACCAGCCCCAGCAATCATGACAAAGCCCATTACGAAACTCCCCACAACCAGAACAATATCCAAGATTCTGGTAATAACCGGGTGGGTTATCTGGGAGAAAACCTGCTCATGATTATCCGCCCGGTAATAGCAGCCCAGGGTTACCATTATCCAGCCAAAAATTATGTTCAAAAGGCCTAGTAAGGCAACACCGATCAAACCCTTTTTGCCAAAACACAGGAAGTACTGGAGCAGGTCCTGCCCACTGGACAGACCTGCCCCAATTATGATCCCGATATACGCAAAGGCAATTTTCCAATATACTTTCAATGCCTGAACTCCCTTCTTTACATGGCTTTAAAAAGTCAAGGCATGATGATTTTCATCAATTCAAATTTTTTTCATCATTAAGCATAATTCTATTGTACCACAAGCTGGTCCAGATCCTTTTAACCCTTATTTTCTGCCTATAAACAAATAACTCCCTCTAATTAATTAGAGAAAGTTACTTTGTGTACCGAAAAAATGTTCAAATCAAAGCTGCCGGCTTAGAAGAATGACATCCAAACGCAGCTGCGGAAGCAACGGTTTGTTGCAAAGAAAAGTCCTCCGCGTAACTTTGATCCACTTCTATAAGTTCTACTGTCATGCTCTGCCTCTTTTCTTATTTCCACAAAAACTTCTGCAGGGCCTGGTCCACTTGGCTGTTTTCATGAAGCCGGCTGTGCTGGCCGCCCTTGCCAGTGATCTTTAATTCCTTGTAGCTCTTGGCCTTGACTAAAAGATACTTGAGCGACTTAGAGGAATTATTGTAGACCCTGCCATCTGACTTTTTGCCAGTGTCACCATAAATATTCAGAACGTTTATCCCCTTTGGGTAGACCTGCCGGAGCCTCGTCAGTTCTTGATAAGTCGAATTCATCTTCTTCGGCTTGCCGGACGCGTCCAGACTTGCGTTTGAATTTTTGTCAAAACCCGCAATCCCGTTGAAGTGGCCGGCGATATCGACTTGCTTCTTGATCGTTGGGAAATTCTTTTTGGCAGAATAATCCATGATCATGTAGCTGATCGCCATATTGCCCATGGAGTGGCCGACCAGGTTCATCTTGGAAAAGCCCAGCTTCTTCTGGGCTGCCTTAACTGCCTTGTAGGCATACCAGCCATCCTTGTGGTAATCAGGATTCCGGTTGTCGGAAAAGCCGACTAAAACTATTGGATTCTTCGGATTATCCGCGAGCTTGCCCTTGATTTTGACTGACCCGTTTTCGTCGACTGTGGCTTCTAACACTTCATTGCTCTTGCCCACTTGTCTGGCCGCTTCAGCCATGTGTTTTTCCGCGTTGATGCTGGACCCGTAGCCATGGAAGAAAAAGGTCACCGTTTCTTTGGCCTGCTCCTTCTTCTCTGCCTTAGTCAAAGGCTTTTGACAAGCCGTCAGGAAAAGCAAGGCGGTCAGCAGAACCGGGATAGTTTTGGCCAAAATTTTGCTTCTTATTTTCGTCTTCATACTTTCCATCTTTCCAATTTGTTTATTTACTCACGTCTATTCTACCTGGATGATTCTTCACTGACAAATAGTAAGCAAAAAATCCTCCCAAATATCTTGGAAGGATTTTTGTCATTTACTCGTAATTTTTTACTTGCCCAAGTGCCCGTCAAACCAGTTTTGGATTTCGTTCAGCCGGCTTAAGCGATTCTTTGGCCGCCCGCTTCTGGACAGTTCGTGGTTTTCCCCGTGGAAGACCACCATCCGGCTTTCCACGCCGTGAGACAGAAGTGCATGGAATATCTGCATCCCTTCTTCAACCGGGCAGCGGTAATCCTCATCTGAATTCAAAAACAGGGTCGGTGTCTTCACATTTTTCACGTACTTCAGTGGTGAGTGCAGCCAAACCTTTTCCGGATTATCATCTTCACTTGCCCCCACCTGGTCAACGCAAAATTCTGGGGCGATGTCGGACATGTGTTCAAAGCTAAGCCAGTTGGAGATGGACCGCTGCGAAGCTGCCGCCTTAAAGCGGTCAGTATGGCCGATCACCCAGTTGGTCATAAAGCCGCCGTAAGAGCCCCCGGTGATGCCCAAACGGGTTTGGTCGATATCTGGATAAGCCGCCAAAACAGCATCGGTAAACTTCATTAAGTCCTCGTAGTCAACCGTCCCGTAGCGGCCACGCAGGTCGCCGTACTGGTTCCCCTGCCCGTTTGAGCCATGGATGTTGCAGAAGAAGACGAAGTAGCCGGCTCCGGCCCAAACCTGCATCTCATGGAAGAAGGCCTTGCTGTAAGTAGCGCGGGGGCCGCCGTGAACGTCCAGGATTGCCGGGTACTTTTTGCCCGCCTGGTAATCCTTTGGCAAAAGCACCCAGCCGTGCTGGATTCCGTCTTCAACTGATTCGTATTCCACTTCATTGACCTTGGCTACATACTTGCCCGCTAAGGCTTGGTCGTTGTATCTGGACAATTTTTCCACCTGGCCATTTTTAACCTGGTATAATTCCAAAAGTTCATTGGCAAAGGCTGCTTCCAAGAAAAATTCTTTTTCCCCGGTCAAACGGAAGCCCTTGATGATGCCATCCGTGGCAAAAAAGGGCTTAACCTCCTGCCCGTCAAAAACGTAGATTTCATCGTGGTCAACGATGGTGGTCACGAAGTAGAACTTGCCGGCATAGACATCAAAAGCATTGCCGCCAATCACCCCGCAGTCCCCGGCAATCGCGCTCTGGCCAGAATTGTCAAAGTTAGCTGCTAATTCCAGGCCATCTTCCGTCAGCCGGTAGAATTCTGGATTTTCGTTTAAGCCGGTCTTCTTATGGGTGTTGGCGAAGCAGTAGACTTGACCCTTCAAGGCAAAAATTGCAGAGACTTCGGCCTTACCTGCCGCTAAAAGGAGCTTAGCTTCACCTGTACTTAGGTCAACTTCATAGACTGCCCCGTCAAATGGCCGCCGGGTCTGGTAGCTGACGCCCACTACATAGACTTTCTCCTTGGCTACAAAGGTTTCCATGACCGTGAAGCTTGGGTCATCTTTAAAAAGTTCAGTCAGCTTTTCTTCTTCCAGGTCCCAGACATAGAGGCGGTCGCGGAGCTTGTTGATGTAGCCCTGGCCGTTGAAGTAGTATGGCAGTTCATCCAGGACCTGGTAATCGGTAGATTTTTTCTCAGCTAAATCCACCCGTCTGGACAAAAGGAGATAGCGGCTGGCAACGGAATTAATTACCTGGTAGCCGGCTTCTTTGAAAGCAGCAACTTTTGCTGGACTGGCCTGGTCAAGTTCCTGCTTGTAGAGCAAGCTGCTGCCTTTGCCTTCTTGGGCGGTGTAGTAGACACTGTTATTTACCAAGGCATAGCTCTTTTCTCGTCCCAAAGTCGTTAAGCGCTTGAGCTCACCATTTTCAAAGACATCCAACCAGTTCCAGTAGCCTTCCCCATCAGCCTTAGCCTGGTTTCTGGCCAGTACCGCCCTTTGGCCGCTTGCTTGCAAGTTGCCCAGGCTGACGACTTGATACAAATCTTCTGCTTTAACTGCTTCCATTGTTCTTTTTCCTCCTGCATCTTGTATTTAGGTGACTTCATTATAGCAAAGTTAAAGTATTAAATTCACGCTTAATCTGGATTTTTGTAATAAAACTAATTTTTCTGCCAAAAATGACCATATCGGCTATAATTTGGTTAACGCTTACAAGCGAAAGGAGAAAAATATGACACTTGATAGCAAAATTTTACAAGCTGTTGAAGAGATGCGAACTGGATCCAAGATGCACGACGACAAGCGCGATGAAGGCTTGCCAACCGAAATCCCTGAAGTTGAAAGAATCAATGACTTAAGCTACGGGCCAGACCCCAAGGGGAACTTGCTGGACATCTACTTGCCTAAGAAGCGGACCGGGAAAGTCCCAGTCATCATCAGCATTCACGGCGGCGGCTGGGTTTACGGGACTAAGGAAACCTACCAGTTCTACGGGCTGGGCCTGGCTAAAGAAGGCTTCGCCTTTGTCAACTTCAACTACCGCCTGGCCCCAGACGTCCACTTCCCAGGCGAACTGGATGATGTCAACCGCTTAATGCACTGGGTGGCTGAACATGGCTCTGAATATGACCTGGACACGGACAATGTCTTCTTAGTTGGCGATTCAGCTGGCGGGCAGATGGAAGAGCAGTACCTGGCCATCTTGACTAATGATAAGTTCCGCCAGCTTTTTGGCTACGAATTGCCTAAATTGACGGTGAGAGCAGCCGCGCTTAACTGCGGTGCTTACTTCATGCTCACCCCGGGCTTTACTGATGGCGCGCCAGGCGCCTACTTTACCCCAGAAGCAGTCAGCGGCAAGGAAGAAATGCTGAACACAGAAAAGTATCTGACGCAAAACTTGCCACCGCTCTTCATCATGACGGCTAACCAGGACTTCCTGCACGATTCTGCTGTCCGCTTGGACGGCTACCTTTTGGCTAAGGAGATCCCGCATGAACTCCACATCTACGGGGATATGGAGAACCCGCGCGGCCATGTCTTCCACTGCGATCAAAGAGACGACATCGCCAAGCAGTGCAACCTGGATGAACTGAATTTTTTTAAGAAATATATAAAGAAATAATACTGGCAAAGAAATAAGCGAAGCCGCTCAATTAGAGTAGCTTCGCTTTTAATCTGCTTAAATTTTGCTTTCATCTTCTGGCCGTAGTCCAAGGATGACATAGTGAATCTTGCCAAAGAACTGGTTCTTGACCATATGGCCAACCGCGCGGACTGGCAGCCGCTTATGAGTTATCTTAGTCACCAAGTGGTATTCTGCTACTGCCCTACCCTCATCGCCATCGCCGGTCTGCTGGTAGATTTTCTTCATCGTCTCTTCTTGCTCTTCTGGAGCGATCAAACCTTTAAAGTTCTGACCAATATAGTTATTGAAATCTTCCACGTCGTCGCATTCAACCATTTTCAATAGCTCACTATTTGCAAACAAGATCTTGCCATTATCTTGCTGGAAAATAAAGAAGGCACCAGGCAAATTCAATGCCACGTCTTCCAGTTTAAAACCTAATTGAGTCCGGCCGGACTTGACCATCCCCGGCTTGAAAGCCTGCATGGCCCCCTTGCCTGTCAGCTTTACGTCATATAGAGCAATATCGGCCTTGTTCATCAGCTCTTCCCGACTGCTGGCCTGGTCTGGGTAGGCGGCAAAGCCTAATGAAATAGTATATTGGTAAATTTTACTCCGGTAAGTGAAGGAAAAATCACTTTGGTAAAACTTTTCAAAAGCCGCCCGGCCCTCTTCCAGGTCTGTCTGTTTCAAGAGGACCGCGAACTCGTCACCACCATTGCGGCAGACCAAGCCCTGATCAGTAAATTCTCTTTTCAGCAAGCTGGCAAAAGCCTTCAGCGCCTCATCCCCTGCCTCATGACCATAGAGGTCATTGATATTCTTGAAGTCGTCAATGTCGATCAAGGCCGCAACTGCTGGCTCATCTGGGTGCTTTTCCAGGTACTTGTAGGCTTCCCGGTCAAAGGCCTGCCGGCTCATGATATCCGTCAGATAGTCCGTGTCAACTAGTTTGGCCAGTCTTCTCCCCCGCTCAAGGTAGTTCAAAAGAAAAGCAGCCAGGGCGGTATTGATAACGATGATGACGAGCCCAGAGAAAATTCCGTACTTGATCTCATGCGGCATTTGCCCGGCATCTTTTCTGGCAGCTTCCAGTTTCCAGCTGCATCCCCCTAAGCCGAAGGTCACTTTCGCCTGGGCATTGTCTTTCTTTAAGGTGGAACTGAGCGTATGGTAGCTGCCAGTCAAAAAATGGGTTTTGGACAAGCGGTAGTCATAACCCAACTTGTCCAGTTTCTTAAAAGTCGGCTTGCAGAGTTTTTTTCGCTTGATCACAGCCACCGCGTAGCCCCAGAACTTGCCTTTGATGAAAATCGGCTTGCAGACAGCCAGGGAGTTCTTGTCTTTCCCTGTCTTGATCGGCCCCACGATCCCGTTGATCCGCTTTTGCCTGCAGTATTCAAAAATTTTCCTGCTTTCACTGTCATGCAACAGGCTGGATTGGCCCACTTCAGTTGCTTTTTTATGATAGACATTGATCGTCTGATAGCCATGAATCAGCTGTAAAGAGTAAATGTCCGGATACTTTTTCAGCATGTACTTGGCTATTTCGGCAAAAGTGGTCGAGTCACCACCGCTGCCTACTATGCCGGATTCGATACTGTCAGTTATATACTGGCCCTCTTCCAGCTCTTTTTTAAAATAGTCGCTGGCCAGCTGAGTATTCAGTTTGGTCTGCACCTGGTGACGCTCGTTGAGGTTCTGCCAGTCACGCTTGACAATAAACGCGGTGGCCAAAGAGCTGCTCAAGAAAACAAACAGCAATACCAGCAAGGGGCCCAAGTTTTTCTTCTTCATTCTGCGCAACAAATCCATATACTTTGTGAACCTTTCATTCTTTAACAACTATTATTACCAAACTTTTCCTGCTTGGCAACCGATATTTGTGCTTTCTATCATAATTTACTATTTATTCTATTGAATTATTTGATTTCCAGATTAATTGTTCTGTTTTCAACTTTTTCTAAGCCCCCAGCCGTAACTTTGTAAAGGCCTGTGGTGACCTTTTCCTGGAAGGCCTGCTTGGTTAAAGTAGTGAAGGTCTGGTTCTTGACTGGCAAGACGACATAGTCGTAGCGGTAAACATAGTTTTTGAAATCTTCCGCCGACATATCGAAGGCTTCCCGGGCTGTCACCTGGTCTGAAAAGAACCAGTATCTTCCCAGGTAGTAGTCGTAGTCATCATCCACATTGCCTGCTTCAGCATCAACCAAAAGGATTTTCTTGTGGTTTAACTGCGTTTCTTCTTTTGCAACCTTGGCCAGCTTGATCGGCAGCTCCTTTTGGGCTATGCGGGTGTTATAGGCTAAGCCGTTGATCTCTGACAGCATGGCGATAACGGAAAAGACCAAGAGAACCATGGACGACATTTGATAGAGATTTTTAGAAAAAATCGACTTATAGGACTTAAAGTCCCTCTTCTCGATATTCTGCTCAACATAGCAGCGGTCGATCACGACCGCGGTCAAGGCGCCCATGGATAAGATGGCGATAATAATCACCGTTGACATGTAGCGCTCAAAGCCGTTAAGGCTCATAGCTTCTTTTTTCGTCATGGTCATAGCATAAGTCCCATATAGGGACAGGTAGAAAAGGCCGATCATAACATCCAGGCCAAACACCGTCCGCATGATTGGTTGCTTTTTCTTAAGAATCAAGTTAACCACGATAAAAAGGAGCAAGCCATAGACATTAATTAAGACCCATTCCCTAGTCGACATGGTCTTCCAAGACAAAAGGTGATGCAAGATCCGGTTTCCTAAGGCAATTAGGTCGCTCTGGCTTTGTCCGGCCAGGGCGTTTTCGTAGTGCTGGATGTTGATAGCATGATTGCCGGCATTGGGAAAGACGGCCTTAACGTGCTGCTGCCAGGTCCAAAATGGCAAAAAAGCAATTCCCGCCCCGGCAAAGTCAGCCAAGCGCCAAAGCCATTTTTTCTTCAAGGTCAATAGGTAGACTAGGAGAACCAGGACGAAGAAGGAGCCGGAATTCTTGATCAAGAGCAGGCTTGAAGCCATTAAGAAAAAGAAGGCCAGCTGCAAAAGCGGCTTTTGCCGCAAGGCCCAGATTCCGGCTAAAGCCCCCGCCGTAAAGACGGCTAAAAGATAGTCAACCAGGAGGTTGTTAGTTCTGATCGAAATATTGGCCATCATGCTGAAGCCGATAGCAATGCAGATCACCAGCTGGTTAAGCTGGCGGCGCTGGTCGGGCAAGACGGCAAATAGACCACCGATGGCTGACCAGATGAGGAAGAACTGGCCCAAAAGCATGGCCCAGCTACTATAGCCTAAAAAGCGGACCACATAAGCAATGAAAAGGCTACTGCCCGGCAGGTAGCTGGTGAAGGTAATCAATTTTTGGCCAGCGTCCGGCAAGTGGCCGGTGAAATGGAGGTACTTGACCATAACCGGCCAGTGGGAATAGTTGTCATAGTGAACCAGGGGGCTCTTTAAGAGCTGGATGGCAAAAAGAATTCCAGCAAACAGCATCCAGAAGTCATAAAGGTGGAGCCGCTCATCAGCAAAGTCTGGCTGCCACTTCTTAGTGATGACCAAGCTCCAGCGGACCAGCTGACTGATCACCCCTGCCGTCAGCAAAATCCAGTAACCCGCCTCTAGTTGGTCCAGCATGGCAAAAAGGTAAAGGAGGTTGATTAAGCCGGCAGAAGCGACCAGCCACTTCATCTGCCGGGGAAAGCCGGCGATTTCAGCCAAATTGGCATAACCCCAGTAAGACAGGGCAAATAGAACCGTCAATATTGCTTGCATCTTATCCCTCCCTTTGTCTGGTAAAGCGGCGGCGTAAATGCCACTCTATTTTTTCCAGCCTCTTCCTGGCATTCATGCCCAGAATGTCAAACGGCGTCATCCAGCGGTCATACTCTTTTGGAACTGCCTGGTTGTGCTGGTCATAGACCAGGTGGAGCCAGCCAGGCAGGCTGCTGTCAGCCGGCGTTGCCGTTGCGGCATAGCGGCCCTGGTCATCAATCTTGCGGACGATGGTCAAGTCAAATTCCAGCGTCTGGTCCTGGGGACGGAAGTTGCGCTCTTTGATTAATTCATCACTTAAGAGCAATTTCCCCGTCAATTTTTCTCCAGCAGAGAGGACTGGAGCATTTTTATCCCTTAACTGGAAAGACAGGCCAGTGTCTGAGATGTCGATAGTCTCCATCTCCCCTACTCCCTTGATCGTACCGGCAATTATCCGCAGAAAGCGGGTCTGCTGGCGGAAAACCTGCCGGCCCATGGCAATAAAGACAGCAAAGGACAGGTTGATCCAGTGCATCAAGAGCCAGGAAGTGATAACAGCCCCGTAAAGAATTTCTGCCCCCCACTTACCGTAATTGAACTTGATGATGGCATATGTGGTCAGCAGCCACATGGCTAAATGTGGCAAAAGGTAGACCCGGTCCAGCCAGTTGCGCTGGTAACTTTTCTGGGTCACGTGGAAGCTGTGCTTTTTTATATGCAGAGTCTGCATGATGACTGGCAGGAACAGATAAGGGGCAAAAAAGGTTTCCTGCACTTCCCCCCAGCGCTCGTTCCTGATCCGGGAAGAAGAGTCCCCTAAGACGATATGCAAAAGAGCATAGCCCGGTGCCCACATCAGTATCAAAAGCCAGAAGTTGGTGTCGATCACTTGGATCTTCCAGACGGCAAAAAGGATTGGAGCAGCGATATAGATCAAACGTCTGAAGAAGGACCACCAATAAAAGTAGGTATTGGCCAAAATCGCCTTATGAGTCCAGGCAATTTTGGGATTAAGAAAGATGTGGAGGTTGCGGCAAGACTGGATCACGCCCCGGGCCCAGCGACTTCTTTGCTTGATAACTCCTTTTAAGTCCAGTGGCGTCGTACCAGCAGACTGGGGCTCGGTAGTTGAAAAGCTGGAGTAGCCGGCAATGTTGACCCGGGCACCCAGTTCAAAGTCTTCCGTCAAAGTTTTAGTCGGAAAACCACCTACCTTGTCAACTGCCTGGCGGAGGAACAGGGCGTTAGACCCGGTGAAGATAGTGTAGCCATGCTGGCCGTAAAGGACATTGACATCCCTTGAGAAAAAGTCCTGCTCATTAGCTACGATTCTTTCAGAGAAAAGATTGTACTGGAAGATATCATTTTCATAAAAACTCTGCGGGGTTTGTACATAGCCAAGTGGCTGGGTGTGATCCGGATCGTTTTGATAATCCAGCCAGTTCTGCTGGAAATATGGCACGGTCTCTTGTAAAAAATTAGTATATGGGATCATGTCGCTGTCAAAGTCAACAAATAATGGAGAAGTCAACTGACTTAAGGCATGGTTCAAGTTGCCGGATTTAGCCTCATGATTGTTTTCCAGGCCAATATAGCCCACCCCGTACTGGTCAGCCAAGTCCTTGATTTCCGGCCGGTTGCCGTCATCGCAGATGTAGATATGGAGCTTGTCTTTGGGGTAGTTCATGTAGGTCGCCCCATTGACCGTTTTTTCCAAAAGCTCCCGGTCTTCATTATGAGTGGCAATCAGAACATCAACATCCGGCACCTGCCAAGTGTCCAGAACATGATGGAGGTCCATCTGCCAGTTTTTCTTGGGCGGTAGCATGCGGAAAATGATCGTGATATACGCCGTCAAGTTGGAGATAACTTCGCAGATCCAGAGAATGATGGCATACAAAAGGACCCAGAAGCTTTGCTCCCAGGGAATGGTCCAACCAAGCCGCCAAATCAGGTAGATGGCAGATAAGATGATAGCGAGACAGTACAAGAATTTTTTCCAACGGCTAATTGCCATTGAAGATCCACCTCTTTTGCACTTGATAAGAAAAGACAAACAAGACCAGGTCAACTAAAACTTTGATGACGGTCTCCAGGTTGAGGCTGGCGGAAAAAGCATCACCAGCATCCCGGTCAAAGCCGCGGCTAAGCCGGCTTGCACGATGGCCAAGCCGATATACTTTATGACCGTGTGCTGGCCGGCCTTGGCAAAGACCAGGTGCCGGTTCAAAAGATAGTTGTAGCTGCCAGAGACAAGCCAGGCGGTCAATAGCAGCTGAAACGACCTCTCTTACCCAAATTAATCCTAATGTTTACGCTTTATCCTATCAGTAAATAGCTTTACAACTCATAAGCTTACGACTAATCTTATTACCTATACAAATGGTTTTTTTACGATAAAGGTATTATTTTATAATTATCAGAATCTTTTGCTCAATCAGCTGGAAGCTTCTTATCAATAGTGATTTTATTATGGATAATCGATGGTTGAAATATCATAAGCCGCCTAAAGGTCATCAGTTAGTGACAATATTATTTTGCTGACTTAAAAGGAAATTAATCGTTTTTCTGCAAGTAAAAAAAGCAGCTTCACGATGGAAACTGCTTTTAGCTAATCTATCCTTTTACTAGTCGACGAACTTAACGGCCGTCCCGTAAGCAACGACTGATTGCATGTCGCCAGCGATTGAACCGGAATCAAAGCGCATCATAACCACGGCGTCTGCACCAAGCTTGCCTGCTTCTTCACGTAAACGGTCCAGGGCAACTTCTCTTGAAGTCGTCAGCATCTTGGTATAAGCCTTGATTTCCCCGCCAATCATGCTCTTAAGGCCAGCCCCAAAGTCAGATGCGAAGTTCTTTGACTGGGTGGTTACGCCAAAAACTTCACCGATTGCTTCATACTTGCGGCCTGGGATATTTTCCGTCGTCACTACCAACACTTTGTTTTCCATTTTATTTACCTCGTTTTCTTTAAACGTTTACTAGATTGTAGCACAAGGGAAAAATTTGGCAAGAACTTTTCCATATTTGTTATAACATTATAAAGCAATGAGAAAGCCGCCAGCTGGCGTTTTTTTGCTAATGTATTGCTAATTAAGCATTGGCATATCCTTTGCTTCTTCTTGTAAGTCTTGGGGTCGAAGCGCTTCAGGAATAGGTACCATACAAGGAAGGCAACACTGCACAGTTAACCGCGGTAGCGGTACCTCTCCATGACAGAGTTGAGATATAACCGCCAAGACCGATTGGAGTTGGACATGGTTGTTGTACGCAGATGTCTGGTGTAAAGCCGATAGCGTGCAGAATGTAAGCGACAATGGTTGTAGCCATTGGGGCGCCGATGATGGTACAAACAAGTTAACGTTGTAAACAACTGGCAGACCGAATAGGAATGGTTTGTTGATGTTGAACAAGGCTGGAACTGCTTCAACCTTACCGATTTCCCGGAGCTGGGTTGACTTTGCCCGGTCAGCCATCCACCAGGCGATCAAGTGTATACTGTTTTCAGCTGAAAGTATGCAGCTTTCATTACATTTTCCTTCAGGCTTATGGCTAAAAAAGGGCGAAAATCCGCGAAATATCTATTTTTTGTCCAGGAAAAATACCATAATATCCCCTTTCTCTCTTGCATTAAGTATGGATACAAACTATAATCAAAGCCGAAAGCGGTTACTTAATGAAATGAAAATAAATGTAAGTAAACACTTGGGTAATGAAAATAAAAAAATGAAAGTGATAAATGGAGGTTTTGCTCAATGTATTCTGCAAAAATGCCTGAAGGATTTTTATGGGGCGGCGCGGTTGCTGCCCACCAATTAGAAGGTGCCTGGAACGTAGGCGGCAAGGGCGTGTCAGTCGCAGACGTCATGACGGTCGGTTCTGCCACCAAGCCCCGGGAAATCACCGACGGGGTCTTAGAAGGCAAGAACTACCCGAACCACTCAGCTATCGATTTCTACCACCACTATAAAGAAGACATCAAGCTCCTGGCCGGGATGGGCTTCAAGGTTTTCAGAACCTCCATTGCCTGGACCAGAATCTTCCCTAATGGCGATGACGCTGAACCAAGCGAAGAAGGCTTGAAGTTCTACGATGACCTTTTTGACGAAATGCACAAGTACAGCATTGAACCAGTCATCACCTTAAGCCACTTTGAAATGCCATTCAACCTGGCCAAGAACTACGGCGGCTTCACCAACCGCAAGACCATCGACTTCTTTGTCCGCTTCGCTGAAGTCTGCTTCAAGCGCTACAAGGACAAGGTCAAGTACTGGATGACCTTCAACGAAATCGACAACCAAAGTGCCTTCAACAACGACTTCTTGATGGCCACCAACTCCGGCATCCTCTTTAAGGACGGCATGACCGATGAAGAAAAGGAAGCTGCCATGTACCAGGCTGCCCACTATGAATTCGTGGCTAGCGCCCTGGCAGTCAAGATGGGCCACAAGATCAACCCGGACTTCAAGATCGGCTTAATGATTAACTACTCACCAGTCCGTCCGCTGACCCCAAGTTCAGAAGACGCCCTTTTAGCCGACAAATTCGAACAGCACCGGGACTTCTTCTCTGACGTCCAAGCCTTCGGCGAATACCCAAAGGCAATTGAAGCTTACATTGTAAAGCATGGCTACCGACCAGACATCACTGACGAAGACCGGGTTGTCCTTAAGGAAGGTACTGTTGACTACGTGGCCTTCTCTTACTACCAGTCAACTACTGTCTCCAGCGAAAAGGTTTCAGCCGATGAACTGAGCGACTTGGAAAAATCTGTTGCCGTTAACCCGACTTTGGAAAGAAGCGACTGGGGCTGGGAAATTGACCCGGTTGGCCTCCGCCTGGCTCTGAACCACTTGACTGACCGCTACCACCTGCCCCTGTTTATCGTGGAAAACGGTCTGGGGGCCTACGACAAGGTCGAAGACGGCAAGATCCACGACCCATACCGGGTTGACTACCTCAAGAAGCATATCAGCGAAATGGAAAAGGCGGTTGCAATTGACGGCGTTGACTTAATGGGCTACCTGCCATGGGGGCCAATCGACCTGGTTTCTGCCGGTACCGGCCAGATGGACAAGCGCTACGGCTTCATCTACGTCAACAAGAACGACCAAGGAGTCGGCGACCTCAGCAGAACCCCAAAGGACTCCTACTACTGGTACAAGAAGGTCATCGAATCCAACGGTACTGACCTTGACTAAACTGCTTTAATTCTTATTGCCACTTAATCCCTAGACAAAAACGCGAAAAGCGACCAAGATCTGCTATGATCTTGATCGCTTTTTTGTACTTAGTCTATTCTGCTGAGAAATAGTCCTGGAGCAGGTCTGAGTGATGCTTCAGCTTCTTGACGGCCTTGGCTTCAATCTGCCGGACCCGTTCCCGGGTAACGCCCAGGCTGCGGCCAACTTCTTCCAAGGTATGCGGTTCATCATTTTCTAAGCCGAAGCGCAATTTCAAAACCTTGGCTTCCCGGTCAGTCAAAAATTCGCCCATCATGCCGGACAGTTGATCCTTCAGCATTTCAAAAGCAGTGTATTCTTCCGGGTTGATTGCCTTGTTGTCTTCCAGAAGGTCTCCCAATTGTGAGTCCCCTTCTTCGCCAACCGGCTTGTCCAAAGAGTCCGTTTCCTGGTTCTTGGCTACCGTGATAATTTCCTGTACCTTCTGCAAAGGTTCATTCATTTCCGCGGCCAGCTCTTCCGGCTTGGCATCCCGGTCCAGGTCCTGCTGCAGAGTCCGCTGGATCCGGTTCATCTTGTTGATGCTTTCCACCACGTGAACCGGGATTCTGATCATCCGGTCCTGGTCAGCCAGGGCCCGGGTAATGGCCTGTCGGATCCACCAGGTAGCATAAGTTGAAAACTTAAAGCCCTTGGAGTAGTCGAACTTGTCAACTGCCTTCATCAAGCCGATATTGCCTTCCTGGATCAAGTCCAAGATCCCCATCTTCCCATTGTGCTTGGCATAGCGCTTGGCAATGGAGACCACCAGCCGGAGGTTGGCAGCAGCTAATTCATCTTTAGCTGACTCATCGCCGTTTTCAATCCGCTTGGCGACTTCTACTTCTTCGTCCCGGCTCAAAAGCGGGACCTTGCCGATTTCCTTCAAATACATCCGGACCGAGTCGTAAACCCGGTCATTGTCGCTGGAAGCGACCAGTTCTTTTTGTTCTTTCTTTTCAGCTTCTTCTTCAGCCTTGAGGGCCAGAGCAGACGGTTCACCCTGGTCGTCAACGATACTAATCCCATTGTCCGCAAATTCTTCTACCAGCTTGGCAGTTTCGGCATCATTAAGACCATACGGCACCAAGAGCCGGGCCTTCAGGTCCTTTTCGCTGATCCGCTTGGTCTTCTTTAAACCGGTAATCACCATTTTTACTGCTTTTTCCAGTGGAAAATCATTTACGTTAGAAGCATTTTCTTTTGCCATTCAATCCGCCCTGTTCTTATACTGCTAAAAATTTACTACTCTAAAAAGTCACGCAACTGGTTGCTCCGGCTAGGGTGCCGCAGCTTGCGCAAGGCCTTGGCCTCGATCTGCCGGATCCGCTCCCGGGTCACGCCAAAAACCCGGCCGACTTCTTCCAAAGTCCGGGGATTTCCGTCATCCAGACCAAAACGCAGACGCAATACATTCTCCTCCCTGTCAGTCAAAGTGTCAAGCACTTCCGCCAACTGGTCTTTCAGCATTTCACTGGCCGCGTGCTGTTCCGGGCTGGTCGCGTCCTTGTCTTCGATAAAGTCGCCTAAGTGGGAGTCATCCTCTTCCCCAATCGGTGTCTCCAAGGAAACTGGCTCCTGAGCCACCTTGAGGATCTCCCGGACCTTCTTGACCGGCAAGTCCATTTCCGCGGCAATTTCTTCTGGCTCCGGGTCTCTGCCCAAATCCTGGAGAAGCTGCCGCTGGATCCGGATCAGCTTGTTAATAGTTTCCACCATATGAACCGGAATTCTGATCGTCCGGGCCTGGTCGGCAATTGCCCGGGTGATTGCTTGCCGGATCCACCAGGTCGCGTAAGTAGAAAACTTGAAGCCCAGCCGGTAGTCAAACTTGTCGACCGCCTTCATCAGGCCCATGTTCCCTTCCTGGATCAGGTCCAAAAAGCTCATCCCCCGGCCAACATAGCGCTTGGCAATGGAAACCACCAGACGCAGGTTGGCATTGGTCAGTTCATCCTTGGCCTCCTGGTCGCCGGATTCAATCCGCTTGGCCAACTGGACTTCTTCATCACCGCTGAGCAGGCTGACCCGGCCGATCCGCTTCAAATACTGGCGGACCGGGTCATTCATCCGGCTGCCTGGGGCTGACAGGTGTTCCAGCTCTGCCTTTTCCACGTTTTTCTGCTTGGCCAGGGCCAATTTGGACGGTTCGCCCTTGTCATCGACAATGCTGATCCCGTTGTCTTCAAATTCCTGCACCAGCTGATCGACCGCCTGGCCTTCAATTTGGTAAGGCTTCAGCAAGCGGTCGGTAAATTCCTTTTCAGAAATTTGCTTGCTCTTCTTGACATCCTTAACAACTAACTTAACGGCTTCAGCCAGGGATACCTGGCCTGCCTTTCCTGTCTGCTTAGCTTTGTCTGTCATTTAATTGCCTTCACTCTATCACAGCAGCGTCACGCTGCACATTAATCTAAGAAATCCCGCAACTGGCTGCTCCGGCTCGGGTGGCGGAGCTTTCTGAGGGCCTTGGCCTCAATTTGCCGGATCCGTTCCCGGGTCACTTCAAAATGCTGGCCGACTTCTTCCAAAGTCCTGGTCTTGCCATCATCTAAGCCAAAACGCAAACGGAGGACTTCTTCTTCCCGGTCGCTCAAGGTATCCAAAACCTCAGCCAGCTGCTCTTTCAGCATCTCATTAGCCGCGTGCTGTTCGGGACTCATCGCATCCTTGTCTTCAATAAAGTCGCCCAAGTGAGAATCGTCTTCTTCTCCAATTGGGGTCTCCAAAGAAACCGGCTCTTGGGAAATCTTCAAGATCTCCCTAACCTTCTTGACCGGCAAGTCCATTTCCGCCGCGATTTCCTCCGGTTCCGGGTCTCTGCCTAAATCCTGGAGGAACTGGCGTTGAATCCGGATCAGCTTGTTAATGGTTTCCACCATGTGGACCGGAATTCTGATCGTCCGGGCCTGGTCGGCAATTGCCCGGGTGATGGCCTGCCGGATCCACCAGGTCGCGTAAGTGGAGAACTTGTAGCCCAGCCGGTAGTCAAACTTGTCGACCGCCTTCATAAGGCCCATGTTCCCTTCCTGGATCAAGTCCAAAAAGTTCATCCCCCGGCCGACATAGCGCTTGGCAATCGAGACAACCAAACGCAAGTTGGCTTCAGCCAGTTCCTGCTTGGCTTCTTCATCGCCGGCCTCAATCCGCTTGGCCAGGGCGACTTCTTCCTCACTGGTCAAAAGGTTGACCCGGCCGATTTCCTTTAAGTACATTCTGACCGGGTCATTCATCCTCATCTCGGTCGGGGCGGTCATATTGTTCAGTTCCGCCTTTTCAACATTTTTCTGCTTGGTCAAAGCCAACTTGGAGGGCTTGCCATCCTCATCAACAATGCTGATCCCGTTGTCTTCAAATTCCTGGACCAGCTGGTCGACGGCCTTGCCTTCCAGCTTATAAGGCTTGATCAAGCGCTCGGTGAAAGCAGTTTCAGTGATTTGGTGGCTGGCCTTTACTCCTTCAACAACCAGTTTCACCGCCTTTTCCAGGGACATCTCATTAGCCTTGGCTTGCTTTTCTTCCGTCACTAACTGCCTCCTCTTCCTGCAGCTTCAGTTGCCTTAGCTGCAAAATTGCCTGTGTTTCCAGCAAAATTGCCGTTTGGTCGTTTCGCCGACGCGCGTCTGCAATCGCCTGCATGTGGCGGTCGATCTCATCATCTATCTTGCACAGGTTGAGTACCCGAACCTGCGCCTCGAGCTCTTCCAGGGTGATTTCACCAGGCAGCTCGGTCATATCAGTACTAACAATTATACTCTGAAGTTCTTCTGGAATAAAATCCAAAAAGCCACTCATTGAAACATTTTCATGAGTTTCAATGTAATTGAGCCATAGTTTGGCCAGACGCTCATATTCCGGTTTTGGAAAAACAAAACCGTTGACAATCAAGTAGTCCCGGGCCTCATCAGAATAGATGTAGGCATAAAGCAGGCGCTGCTGGGCCTTAAGGGCCCGGGTGATCGGCTGCGGATCTGCAGCTGGCGCCAAGGGGACTGGTTCTGGCAGGACTTCACTATTGGTATGCTGGTCAACCCGGCGCTGCTTGCGGCGGGCCCTGGACAGGTTGACCTTCAAGGCATCTAGAGAGACTCCGGTTTCTTTAGCTAAGCGGCTGACATAGAGGTCTTGTTCAACCGGATTGGGCAAGGCAGCGATTTCCGCTATTGCCTCGCTTAAATAAGCCACCTGCTCGCGTTCGTTGTTTAAGTTGTACTTCTTCTTCAAGCGCTGCAGGAAAAAGTCAGTGGTTGAGATGGCCCCTCTGATCGCGGCCTGGTAGCTGTCTGCCCCGTATTGCTTGACATATTCGTCCGGGTCTAGCTTGTCAGGTAGGATCACGATCCCAAGGTCAAAGTTGCCGGCCTGCTTGAAGAGGCCTACCGCCCGTTCAGTTGCGTGCTGACCTGGATCATCGCCGTCATAGTTGATGACGACTTGCTTGGTGATCCGGCGGATCATATAGACCTGCTGCTGGGTCAAACTGGTCCCCATGGAGGCAATCCCGGTCTTGATCCCGGCCTTATAGGCCGAAATCACATCCATATGTCCTTCAAACAAGACCAGGTGTCCCTCTTTTCTGGCATGCTTCTTGGCTTCTGAAAAGTGGAAGAGCAGGTCGGACTTGTTGAAGATGCTGGTTTCCGGACTGTTCAAGTACTTGGGTTCTTCCGGGTCATCGCTGATTCTCCGGCCGGAAAAGGCTACCGGGTGGCCGCTTTCATCACTCATCGGGAACATCAAACGGTCTCTGAAGCGGTCAAAGAGGCGGCCGTCCTGGCTCTTAACAAACAAACCGCTTTCCACCAGCTGGTCATCCGTATAGTCTTCACCTCGCAAATAGGTCAAGAGCAGGTCGGACTTGCCTGGGGCATAGCCGATCTTAAAGTGCTTGATCAGATCATCGTCCAGACCTCTTTTTCTGGCATATTCCAGGCCCCGTTCCCCGATCTTGGTGGTCATCAGAACCTGCTGGTAAAAGTCCGCCGCGTCCTTATGCATCTGCATCAAAGGGTTCAGCTTGACCGGCTGCTCCTGGTATTCCTGGGGCATGGGAATATTGGCGAATTCCGCTACTCTTTCAACGCTTTCTGGAAAAGTAACTTCTTCCTTTTCCATAATGAACTTGTAGACATTGCCGCCTTTATGGCAGCCAAAGCAGTAGAAGAACTGCTTGTCCGGGTTGACGCTGAAAGAGGGGGTCTTTTCTTGATGAAAAGGGCAAAGACCAACATAGTCTTTGCCTCTCTTCTCCAGTGATACATACTGGCTGATCACGTCAACGATATTTACGCTTTCCCGAACTTCATTGATAAAATCTTCCGAAATTCTTCCAGCCAATTTGCCTCACCCTTTATTAAAAATTTGCTTCTTACTTGATAACCAACTTGCTCAAGTCGCCCAAGCGCTTGGCCAGGTCATTGACAGCTGCCAGCTGGCTCAAGCGGTTGTTCTTGACTGCTTCGTCCTTGGCCATGATCATGTTGACGTCGAAGTAGCGGTCGATTACCCCTTGCAGGGCAACGAAGGCTTCGTAAAGTTCAGCATGGTCCTTGACATTTGCCAAAGCTTTAACTCCATTATAAAGGTCTTGTTCGCTTCTGTCTTCAAATAAGCTTGGGTCAACCGGACTAGCCTGGCTGAACTTAGCCTTCTTCAAGATGTTGGCGATTCTAGTCAGACTTTCAACGACTGGCTTGAAGGCCTCGTCATCATGGTGCTGCTGCAGGACCTTGGCAGCGGCCAGGATCTGGCTTGGGTCTTGTTCACTTGAAGCCAGAACGGCGTCGATAACGTCGTATTGGTAGTTGTTCTTTTGCAAGAACTGCTTGATCCGGTCACGGATGAAGTCAGCGAGTTGCTTGTCTTCTTCCGCCCCTTGCGGCAGCTTGGCCGGAGTCTTACCAGACAAAAGTTCCACGATTTCCGGAACAACCTGGTCAAATGGCAGGGACCAGTTTTCGTTCAGAAGGATCCGGACGATCCCGTAAGCGTAGCGGCGCAATGCGTATGGGTCGTTTGATGATGACGGGATCATACCGGCACCAAAGAAGGCGATAATGGTGTCCAGCTTGTCAGCAACTGACAAGAGGGCGCCGACCTTGGTCTTTGGCAGGTCGCCTTCAGCCGTGGTTGGCATGTAGTGTTCCTTGATGGCGACAGAAACGTTTTCGTTTTCGCCAGCCAAGCGGGCATAGTGCATCCCCATAACCCCTTGCAGTTCAGCGAATTCGCCGACCATCTGAGTTACCAGGTCGAACTTGTACAAGCCGCTTACCCGGTCAAAGTCAGCCACTTCTTCAGCTGACAAGCCGAATCTCTTGGCTAGGTAGTCACCGATGATCCGCACCCGGGTCATCTTTTCCGCCATTGAACCGATCTTGTCGTGGAAGGAAACGCTGTCCATCCGGTCAACAAAGTGTCTGAGCGGGTACTTGCGGTCTTCGTCGTAGAAGAATACTGCGTCGTCAAGCCGGGCAACCAGAACCTTTTCGTTACCGGAAATGACGTTTTCCAGGTGGTCCTTGTTCCCGTTTCTGACTGAGATGAAGTAGTTGATCAGCTTGCCTTCCTGGTCATAGACTTCAAAGTAGCGCTGGTTGTCCTTCATGGAAGTGATCAGGACTTCGTCTGGGATTTCCAGGTACTTTTGGTCAAATGAGCCGGCAAAAACAGTCGGGTATTCAACCAGGTTGTTGACTTCTTCCAAGAGGCTGGAATCCAGCTTGATCTGCCAGTTGTGGCTGTTTACCAGGTCGTTGATCTGGGAAACGATCATGTCCTTGCGTTCGTCAGCATCAACGATAACGTATTGGTCCCGGAGAGCTTCCACATAGTCGTCAGCGTTAGCTAAAACCACACTGTCGCCCAAGAAGCGGTGACCAGCAGTCTTGCGGCCGGCAGTGATGTCCAGGAACTGAACTGGCACTACTTCGCTGCCGTAAAGGGCAACAAGCCAGTGAATCGGGCGGACAAATTCAAAGTCTTGGGAGTCCCAGCGCATCTTGGTCGGGAAGGTCATGGCCTTGATTACTTCATCCAGGCCCAAAAGAATTTCCTTGGCTTCCTTGCCGGCCTTTTGCACGTGCACATAAGCATATTCAACACCCTTGAGTTCTTCAAAGTAGATGTCGTCGGCGCTCATCCCCTGGCCGCGGGCAAAGCCGACAGCAGCCTTGGTCCAGTTGCCGTCAGCGTCTTGGGCGATCTTCTTGGCCGGCCCCTTCTTGACTTCGTCCACGTCAGCCTGCTTTTCATCCAGGTCCTTGACCAGGACAGTCAGGCGGCGGGGAGTTGAGTAGGTCTTGATTTCCTTAAAGCCCAGGCCGTTTTCCTTCAAGAACTTGCCAGTTCTGTCCGCCAGCTGCTTGACTGATTTGCTGACCACGTGGGCTGGCATTTCTTCAACGCCGATTTCAAATAAAAAGTCTTTAGTCATTGCTTGCCTCCGCCTTTGCTTGTGCACTCTTCAACAATGGGAAACCGCGCTTTTCACGTTCTTCCACAAACTTAACCGCTACTTCGTGAGCCATGTTGCGGATCCGGTGCAGGTAGCCGGCCCGTTCAGTTACTGAAACTGCCCCGCGGGCGTCCAGCAGGTTGAAGGTGTGGGAACACTTCAAGATGTAGTCGTAAGCTGGATGAACCAGGTTCTTGCCCAAAAGGCGCTTGGCGATTCTTTCATAAGTGTCAAAGAATTCCAACAATTGCTTCTGGTCGCTTTCTTCAAAAGCGTACTTGGAGTGTTCGTATTCAGGCTCCTTGAAGATGTCCCGGTAAAGGACGCCGTCACCCCATTCCAGGTCAAAGACTGAGTTAACGTCCTGGATGTAGGAAGCCAGACGTTCAACCCCGTAGGTAATCTCACCCATGGTTGGCTTGACGTCCAGTTCACCGACAGTTTGGAAGTAAGTAAATTGGGAAACTTCCATCCCGTCCAGCCAGACTTCCCAGCCGACACCGGCACAGCCCATGGATGGGTTTTCCCAGTTGTCTTCAACGAAACGGATATCGTGTTCCAAAGGTTCAATGCCCAGGACCTTCAAGGAGTCCAGGTAGTATTGCTGGATTTCCAAAGGAGCCGGCTTTAAAACGACTTGGAACTGGTGGTGCTGGAAGAGCCGGTTCGGGTTGTCCCCGTAGCGCCCGTCAGCTGGCCGGCGGGAAGGCTCAACGTAGCAGGCCTTCCAAGGTTCAGGCCCGACTGCCCGCAAAAAGGTGTATGGGCTCATCGTCCCCGCACCCTTGTTTTCATCATATGACGGCATGATCATGCAGCCTTTTGAAGCCCAGAACTGTTCAAGCTTGAAGATCATGGTCTGGATATCTAATTTTTGTGCCATAGTTACCTCCTATGCAAGGCCATAAAAAAAGCCTATGCAATTTTACTTTTGCATAGGGACGAAAAAAGTATTCGCGGTTCCACCCTAATTCAGGAAGCCTATTTGCCTCCTGCTCTTAATTAGCTTGGCTAGAGGGGCCTTTTCCCGCTGTATCCTTCCACCAACCGATACTCGCTGCCGCGGTACTTTTCTATTTCCTCATCATTACCAATATACAGGCTATTTTACCACAAATTCCTTTTCTTTTCATGTTTTTTTAGGAAAATCAGCTCCCCCGGACTTCATTTAAAAAGCGGAGGCTGGGCAGGTTTAAATCAACGGTTGCTTGATATATCTGGGCTAGGGCCCGCCTGCTTTCCTTTTTCAAATCTTCACCGATCTGGATCTCTCCTAAACGGGTAATTGGCAAAAGACCCAGGGTTCTGATTAAGGCCGTGGCCTTTGGCGACAAGTGCAGGCGGCTGACAGAGCGGAAATGGTCGCTGCAGACCACTCCGCCAGCAGCAATAGAATAGTCAAAAATCCCTTTTTCCTTGCCGCAGATAACGCAGGCCCGGAGCTGCGGAGACACCCCAAAGGCTGCCAGGAGCTGCAGCTGGACGATCTGGGTGATTATTTCCGGGTCCTGGCCTGCCACGATCCGGTCAAAAGCCACCAGCAATAGGTCATAGTAGCCCCCTAGTTTCTGATACTCGCTGAAGGCATGGTCAGCTAAATCAAAAAGATAAGAGAGATAGGCACTTTTGTCCAGGTCGGTGAAAAGCTCGTCATGCTGGCTGAGCTTCTTATAGGTCCGCAGCTGGCTGATCCCCTTGTAGCGGGTCAGAATGCCGAAAGTCCCTTCCGTGAAGGGCAAAACCGCGGCAGCCAGCTGGGACTTGGGCCGCATCCCGCCTTTGGCGATCACCGTGACGATTCCCAGTTCCTTGGTCCAGAGCTTAGCCAAAAGGTCAGCCTCTTTATACTGCTGCCTTTTAAAAAGCAGGCCGTGGACATCGAGCAGGTCAGCTGCCATTAAAGTTCCTTCTTGTCATAGCCAATGGACTTGAGGAAGGCCGGGTCTTGCCGCCAGTTGCGCCGCACCTTGACCCAGAGCTTCAAGTTGACCTTCTCGTCCAGGAGATTTTCGATTTCTTTTCTGGACCGCATCCCGATCTGCTTGATCATGGACCCTCTTTGACCGATGATGATCCGCTTTTGCCCGTCTTTTTCCACAAAAATCGTCGCGTCAATCTGCAGTTTGCCATTGATCCGCTGGTTCATCTGGTCGACCCAAACGGCAGTTGAGTGGGGTACTTCCTGGTCAGTCAAGCGGAGGATCTGTTCTCTGATCATTTCAGCGACCACGAAGTATTCCGGCCGGTCGGTTACTTCATCTGAAGCGTAGTATTGCGGCCCTTCTGGCAGATAGTCCTTCAAGGTCTTGAGCAAGTCGTCGACCCCGTTGCCCTGCCGGGCGGAAATTGGCAAAAATTCCGCGAACTTGCCCACGGCCTGGTAGGAGTCGATGATTGGCAAAAGTTCATTTGGGTGGACCTGGTCGATCTTGTTGATGACCAAAAATACCGGAATATCCAAATCCTTTAAAAGACCAGCCACGTATTCCTCACCCTTGCCGGCCTCTTTAGCATCAACCATGAACATGACTAAGTCAACGTCCTTTAAAGAAGACAGGCTGGCCTTGTCCATGTATTCGTCCAGGTCGGAATGGCTCTTGAAAATCCCTGGCGTGTCGACGAAGACAACTTGCATGTCATCTTCAGTGTAGATGCCGGAAATCTTGTTTCTGGTGGTTTGCGGCTTGGCGGAGGTAATCGCCACCTTCTGCCCGATTAAGCGGTTCATCAAGGTTGACTTGCCGACATTTGGCCGGCCAACCAATGCTACGAAACCTGACTTGTGTTTACTTGTTTGCCCCATCTTGAATGTCCTTTTCCGTGAAATGGTATGGTATCAATTGCTCGACTGTAAAGCGCTCATAGTCACCCTGGCTGTCGGTCAGAATTACTTCCGTTTCCGGAGCCATGAATTCGCTCATTACCTGCCGGCAGGCCCCGCAAGGGGAAATCGGCCGGTCTGTATTGCCAATGATCAAAAGGCACTTGATCTTGCCCGGCCGGCCAGCGTTCACCCAAGAGAAGATCGCCGTCCGTTCGGCGCAGTTGGTCAAGCCAAAAGAAGAATTTTCAATATTGACCCCGGTAAAAATCTCCTCAGAGTCCGTCACTAAAGCGCTGGCTACATGGAAATGCGAATATGGACTGTAGGCATCCGCCAAATGGTCCTTGGCCAGCAAAAAAAGTTTTTCTTCCAACTCGTTCATGCTACTTCCCTCTTCCTTCGTCTAATTGGTCCGGGTAAAGAGGCAGGCCGTATTCTTCTAAGACCTTGCCCTGGATCCCGAACATCTCCTTGGCTTCGTCTGGCTGGATATGGTCATAGCCATTCAAGTGCAGGTAGCCATGCACAATCGTGTAGCCAAATTCCCGGTCAAAGCCGGTGCCATATTCCTTGCTGTGGCGCTCGATGACACTTGGGCACATAAACAAGTCGCCGATGTCTTCAGTAAAATCCGGGTCCTGGGTGAACATGGCCAGGTCCAGGCCGTCGTCACCGTCTTCAATGGCAAAAGAAATCACGTCGGTTGGCCGGTCTTTATCCCGGTAGTCCCGGTTGATAGCCTGCGACCGGTCTTCGTCAACAAAGTTGATGCTCATTTCCTGGGCATTGTCCTTGCCGATTTCTTTTTTCGCCATGAGAAGCAGCTGCATGATCCAGTCTTCCCAGTCCCGGTCTCCCTTAGTCAAAAATCCGACTTGATCACTGTAGCTTACATCAATTCCCTGCATTATTTTCCTTCCTCTTCATATGCCTTGATAATCTTTGCTACGACTGGGTGCCGGACAACGTCAGCCGCACTGAATTCCACGAACTTGATCTGGTCGATCCCCTGCAGGATATTGCGGGCCGTGATCAAACCGCTGTGAGCCTTGCCAGGCAGGTCGATCTGGGTCATGTCCCCGTTGACCACCATCTTGGAGTTAAAGCCCAGCCGGGTTAAAAACATCTTCATTTGGGCGTCTGTCGTGTTCTGCGCTTCGTCTAAGATGACAAAGGCTTCTTCTAAGGTCCGCCCTCTCATGTAAGCCAGCGGGGCGATTTCGATAACGCCCCGCTCCATCAAGCGGTCAGTTGGTCCCTGCCCTAAGATGGCATAAAGGGAGTCATAGATTGGCCGCAGGTATGGGTCAACCTTTTCTTTAAGGTCCCCTGGCAAAAAGCCCAGGGATTCCCCGGCTTCAACTGCCGGCCGGGTCAAGATGATCTTGGAGACCTCTCCCCGCTTAAAGGCAGCAACCGCGCAGACAACGGCCAGGAAGGTCTTCCCCGTCCCGGCAGGTCCGATCCCAAAGACAACATCGCTCTTATTGATGGCTTCGACATAGCTCTTCTGGGTCATGTTCTTGACCCGGACAGGCCGGCCCTTGGCGTCTCTGATCAAAATCTGCTTGTAGAGGTCGCCAAAGTATTCAGTTGTCCCCCGGTCAGCCATTTTCATGGCACTGACCACATCAGCCGGAGTTAAGTTGATCCCGTTGCTGGCCACCCCGTCCAAGGCCTTTAAAACCCGCAAAACAGTCTCTACTTGTTCTTCAGGTCCAGCAACCTTGATCTGACCGCCCAGGTCGGTAACGGTAACCTCATAGCCTTCTTCGATCAGCTTTAAATTACTGTCATTGACGCCCACCAGCTTCTGGATATTTTCGCTACTGTGGGGCAAAAACTTCTTTTCCAATAAAAGAACTCCTTCATTTTCAAACCAGCGGGCAAGCACATCTCTGCCCACCAGACTATACTCTTCTAAACCAATGATACACGATTTAGGCCAAAAGAGAACCCGGAAAATCAAGCAAGAAAAAAGCTCCCGTTTTCACGAGAGCTTCAGTCGATTAATAATGTCTACGCTTGCGAGCGGCCTCAGATTTTAACTTTCTGCGAACGCTTGGCTTTTCGTAGAATTCACGCTTGCGGTATTCTTGCAAAGTACCACTTCTAGAAACGGAACGCTTGAAACGACGAAGAGCATCATCAATAGACTCGTTTTCGTGAACGATAGTCTTAGCCATGTGTGATCCCTCCTTCCATTTCTTGGCATTGCTGCCATAAACATTTATCTAAATTATAGCAAAAATCGACTAATCGTCAATAGCCTGGACTGATTTTTTGATAATTTTTTGGGGCTAAGGCCCAGAAAGCGCATTATCCGGTATAATAGAGTTGATGAGGTGATCTATATGACTGAAAATATAGCAGAAAACAAGCAAACAGAAAAAATTGAAAAGACGGAAGTCAACATTATCATTATCTCCGACTCAGCCGGGGAAACGGCTTTTAACAACGCGCAGGCGGCTGCCGTCCAGTTCCCTGATGCTGAAGTCAACTACCGCCGCTATCCTTTCATGGTTAACGAAAAGAAGCTGGCCGCGACCTTGGAAGAAATCGAGCAGTACCCTAACCTGGTCATCGTCTACAGCATGCTGGATGAAGAGCTGCAATTGCCGATCATCAAATTTGCCCGGGAACACAAGGCTAAGTACATCGACATTTTGTCTCCGATCATTGAGGCGATCAGCCAGACGACCCATATGAAGCCAACCGGCCTGGTTGGGGCTAACCACCAATTGACCAACAAGTACTTCAACCGGATTTCCGCCATGGAATTCGCGGTTATGTACGACGATGGCAAGGATCCGCGGGGCTTTTTGGAAGCGGACGTTGTCTTGTTAGGTGTCTCCCGGACTTCCAAGACTCCCCTTTCCTTGCTTTTGGCCAATAAGGGGCTTAAGGTGGCCAACTTGCCGCTAGTGCCGCAGACCCACATTCCAAAGGAAATCTACCAAATTGACCCGAAGAAGATCATTGGTTTGACCAACGACCCGCAAGTGCTCAACCGCATCCGCCGGCAAAGAATGATCAGCTACGGGATGGACCCCGACACTGCCTACTCCAACATGGACTCCATCAATGCCGAACTGGACAGTGCCATGGCCTTATACAAGAAGCTGGGCTGCTTCGTGATCAACGTGGCTGAACGGTCAATCGAAGAAACCGCGGCTTTGATCATGAACCACCTGGGTTACGAAGAAGATTAATCAAATAATTGCGTAAAAAAGCGCGCTGCTTACAACAAACGTAAGCGCGCGTTTTTCTTTTACTTCAGGGGACTTTCATCCACTCTGAAGACTTCTCCAGAAACTGGATCGACTAAAATGAAATATTCCTTCTTGCCGTTCTCGCGCAATCTGTCAGTTACGCTGAAGACGTAAAAATACTCTGATCGTTTATTAGGGCTTGTCTTGGTCATCATCAGCTTGACATTGTGGTGTCCGTGCTGTTTAGCGTAAGTAGTGGCGATCTCAGTCGCCAAATCCAAGCCTATATATTTTGGTTGATAGCGGCTATTGTCCCTTTCATCTGCCATCTATTTCACCACCTCACTTATTCCGTATAACACAAGTATAATTCGTTCTTTGATATTTTTCAATAGCTAAACTACTTCTTGTTCTCTAAATCTGCCATAAACTTTCTGGACTTCCGTGACACTCATGAAGGCAAAGGGGTCGCATCTTTCTACAGTGGTCCGGATGTCGTAGAGATCGTAAGTGTCGATAATGGTTAAAAGGACGGTCTTTTCAGTGTGCCCGTAGGCCCCTTCTACATCGTGGAAGATGGTAATCCCTCGGTGCATTTTTTCTTGAATCCCTTCAATGATGGCGTTGGGATGTTCAGTAACAATCATTACCTGCAGCTTGTTGTGCTGAGTGTAGACTGAGTCGATGAAGCGGCCGTTGATGAAAATGTTCAAGGCCGTGTAGAGGGCTCTGGACCAGTCAAAGAGAAAACCGGCGATCAAAACGATGATCAAGTTGACCAAGATATTGAACTTGCCGTAGTTCATACCAGTTTTCTTCCTGACCACGATGCCTAAGATGTCCAACCCCCCCGTAGAGATCCCGCTCTTCAAAGCCATACCAGTGCCGATCCCGTTGACTGCTGCCCCGAAAATGGCGCAGAGGATTGGGTCCAGGCTCAAATGAGTCGGCTGGATGAAACGCATCATGATCGAGGACATAGCAACCGCGAAGATGGTATAGCCGGTAAACTCACGGCCGATCTTGAACCAAGCTAGGATAAAGAGGGGTACGTTCAAGGCAAAGTACATCACTTCTGTTGGGATGGTAAATGGCATATAGCGGCTGGTCACGGTGTTGACGATCTGCGCGAAGCCGGTGATCCCGGAAGAATAGATATGGCCGGGATGCCAGAAGAAGTTCAAGGCTACGGCAACCATGACTGAGTATAGAATAGCCGTCCCGATTTTTACTAAAAAGCCGTAATTGCGTGAAAAGCGATTTAAATCAAACAACTTCATTTTTCTGCTTTCCTTTCCGTCGTAACAGGATCAGTAGCTATTGGCTGCTGGCCTTGCCCCGCCTATATAAGAAGGCAAAGCAATGAATATCCTTATTTATGATACAGCTTTTTCATAAATTATTGGGGCTTTCCCAACAACTTTTATATAAAAAAGCGTCTAAACCTTATAAGAGTTTAGACGCTTTCAAATCAATTATTTATTATAAAGATTACCGATTAAGGTTTACTTAACTGTTGCTTTGGGAGTTAGCGACACTCGAGTTGAAAATAGATTCTGAGGTTAACGCGGACGCACTGCCTGAAACAGAAGTTACGACACTTTGTTCAGCTGAGGTCGGGTCACTCATACTTGCCAGTTCGGAAGCGGACATTTGCAGTATCTCAAGTTCTGATTGGGAAATTGACGCGCTTACGGAAGCTCGGTATTCAGCATTGGTATTTTCAGAGTTACCAACGGAAGAAGTTACTGAACCTTCGGAACTATCAGCAGTGACGGAACCAACGCTAGTGCTCGTGGAGTTTTGCGCTGGAGTGTTGGTGGTATTATCAGCGTTTGTAGTGGTTGTACCCGCGTTGGTAGTACCGTTCGTCGTAGCCGCGATGCCTTGGACAGTTGTAGTGCCAGCAGTCGTTGCGGCAACTGCAGGAGTTGCAGCGTTAGTGCCTGCAGGAATAGCGGCTGGAGTTGCTGGAGCAGTTGGCGTGTTAGCAGCTGGAGTATTTGCAGCCGGAATCGTCGGAACAAATGGAGTGTTGCCAACATTAGGAATCTGGGTAGCACTCTGACTTGATGAAGTGCTCAGTGATTCAATAGTCGATTGGCTTTCACTCGTAGCGCTGCTCAAGCTCTGAGATTGGCTGATGCTTTCAGATTCACTTACGCTAAGTGATTCACTAGTGCTAGTAGAAGTAGTTGAAGAACTCGTGCTTTCACTTGAGGAAGATGACTCACTTGGTGAAGTGGATTCGGAGCCGCTGGTACTCGTTGAACCAGACTCACTTGGTGAAGTGGATTCGGAGCCACTGATGCTCGTTGAACCAGACTCACTTGGTGAAGTGGATTCAGAACCGCTTGCGCTCGTTGAACTAGATTCACTTGAGGAAACAGATTCGGAACCGCTGGTGCTCGTTGAACCAGACTCACTTGGTGAAGTGGATTCAGAATTACTTGCGCTCGTTGAACCAGATTCGCTTGAAGAAGTTGATTTGGAACCGATGGTGCTCGTGGAAGTGGATGCGGAACCACTGGTGCTCGTTGAGCTAGATTCACTTGTTGAAGCAGATTCGGAGCCGCTGGTGATCGTTGAGCCAGACTCACTTGGTGAAGTGGATTCAGAGCCGCTTGCGCTCGTTGAACCAGACTCACTTACTGAAGCTGATTCGGAACCACTGGCGCTCGTTGAGCCAGACTCACTTGGTGAAGTGGATTCGGAACCACTTGCGCTCGTTGAGCCAGACTCACTTGTGGAAGTGGATTCGGAGCTGCTTACGCTCGTTGAACCAGATTCACTCGTGGAAGTGGATTCGGAACCGCTAGTACTCGTTGAACTTAATTCACTTGAGGAAGTGGATTCGGAACTACTTGCACTCGTTGAACCAGATTCACTTGAGGAAGTGGATTCAGACTCGCTTGCGCTCGTTGAACCTGATTCACTCGTGGAAGTGGATTCTGAGCCACTTACGCTCGTTGAGCCAGACTCACTTGGTGAAGTGGATTCTGAGCTACTTATGCTCGTCGAACCAGATTCACTCGTGGAAGTGGATTCGGAGCTGCTTACGCTCGTTGAATCAGATGCACTCGTGGAAGTGGATTCAGATCTGCTTACACTCGTTGAGTTAGATTCACTAGCCAAAGTGGATCCGGAGTTGCTTGCGCTCGTTGAACCTAATTCACTTGTTGACGCTGATTCGGAGCCACTCACGCTCGTTGAACCAGACTTACTTGAGGATGTGGATTCTGAACCACTTGCGCTCGTTGAACCAGATTCACTTGCAGAAGCTGATTCGGAGCTGCTTACGCTCGTTGAGCCAGACTCACTTGTGCTGGTTGATGTTGAAGTGCTTGCGCTGGTCGACGCTGAAGTACTTACGGACTCACTTGCGCTGGTTGATACTGAAGTACTTGCAGACTCACTTGTGCTGGTTGATGCTGAAGTACTTGCAGATTCACTTGCGCTGGTTGACGCTGAAGTA